>Ga0302267_10000098_pt1 | contig 102656 bp, 73 predicted proteins | sample III_Bog_E1_3_FD_194555 | JGI IMG/M metagenome (GOLD analysis project Ga0302267, IMG submission 194555) | Peat permafrost microbial communities from Stordalen Mire near Abisko, Sweden - III_Bog_E1_3 | ecosystem: Environmental > Terrestrial > Soil > Wetlands > Peat | place: Sweden: Abisko... | reverse complement strand
GCCATGCTTTGAGCTTGGGAATCAGCGTGGGATGCAGTTCTACACCGCGCTCTTCAAGGTCTTTGATATTCCCGAGGCCATTGCGCTCCTTCAGGTGTACAACGGGCTTTGGACCGGACAAAGAGAGGTCGTACCGGGTTAGCATCATTAACTCACCCTCACGGAGCCCGGTCTTGTAGGCAAACTCCCAAAGTAGTTTGTGGTCTGTACTCGCGTCGATGAGTTTCTGGACGACCTCCGGTTCGTATGAATTGGGCGTCTTTCTTGTGTAGGCTTGCAGGAGCCGGTGCGTGCCCGTGGGGATGAGTTCGCCGGGGTTCAGCTTGCAATACCGAAGGAATCCCCGCAAGCTTTTGTAGTAGTTTGAGCAAGTCCTGTCGCTGTACCCCTGCTCTCCCCTCATCCAGCCGTGCCAGCGAATGACATCATCCTTGGAAACCTGCTCCGGGTAGCTGGCCTTGCAGACAGAGAGAAAGCTGCTGGTGATTTGCGTGTAGACCCGCACCGAGTCGTCTGAACGATGCGGGAGGTTACGATGCATGGAGAGAAAGTCGGCTACATATTGCTTGAGAGTCTTGCGGCTTTCATCATCCGAAACAACTTCAAGTCCAGCAGCTTTCGCTGCGGCCCGTGCATTCAGTTTGGATTCCTCAGCCCGGAACCTGTTGAGAGCGTCTGTTGGGTCGTTGCCAAGTTCTTTGTAGAGGGGAAGCTTGCCTTGGTACCGCCGCATCTGGTAGCGACCGTGGGGGCAGCGGACTTCAGCACCGCCGATGGCCATTACGTCTGGTTTGAGTTTGCCGTTTTTGGTGAGTACCACGGCACCCCGACGCCAGCCTTTACCTTCGACGGCGGCATAGCGGAGTAGGGTAAGAGTAGAGTTCACTTCGGTTCTCCTTCTGCCTCCAATACCCGGATTCCGCCTCCTTTTTTCGAGCTAAATTCGAGCTAACCCGCTTTTTGTTGGGTTTGTGGGGCAAAAGCATAATCCCCCTCTCTCCGCCAGCATTCCATCGAGCTGTTGCTCGCTTTCGTTCGCAGGGGGGTCCTGCTTGAGCGTAAAACTCCAGAAATTTTGGGACCGTCCGCCGCTTGTAGAGATCTCTGCTTGAGCCTCGGACGTGGTCATTGTCACGCCCGAACCAATGCAATTGGATGTGCGACCGCTCTCTCAGTGCTTGAGAATCGGTGACAGTTGAATTCACAATGACGGAATTACGATGAGTGTTGTCGCCAGCAACCGCCAGCGGCGATTTCGTTGCTTCTGGCGCTGATCTGACTCACAATGGCCGTCTATCTGGTTTCGATTCGAGGCCAGGCGCGGCCGTCGCGTTGGCAAGCGATAAGGAGGTATCTGTGGCGACGAGCAACGAGAAAGGCATTGTCGGTCTCGCGAGCAATCACACGGTCGATGAGACTGTGGCGCGACTGATGAGCATCCTGGAAGCAAAAGGGATCACTCTGTTTGCTGTGATCGACCACAGCGGAGAGGCGGAAAAGGCGGGAATGAAGATGCCTCCTACAAAGCTTCTAATATTTGGCAGCCCCAAGGCCGGTACGCCAATCATGCAGGCTGCGCCGAGCGCTGCGATCGACCTGCCACTCAAGATTCTGGTCTGGGAAGACAGCCAGCAGAAGGTCTGGCTCTCATGGAACTCCCCATTCTATCTGCAAGACCGTCATGGCTTTCCGCCTGAGTTGATCCAGAACATCGCGGTGATCGAGCAACTGGCGGTGAAAGCAGGCGAATAGTCCTCAGGGCAATTCTGGTGGCGCGCTGTGAAAGCTGAAAACGTCAGCTCCATCTCTCGTGCTCCGGCCCGGGTGATACCGATCACAGCAATTCCCACCTGCGGGGTTGAAGCTATTTCGGGCCACTAGAGCGGAATGCACCTGTGGGGTGGGCACGGCTGAAAGTCGGGCAAAGCATCTAGGTGGACCGGGCAAAGCGGCGAATCTGGCCGGATGAGGCCGGGAGCACGTTATGGAAGATCGAATCGCAACCAAGAGCGAAATACAGAGTGCTGGGAACGCCAAAGCAGACAACGGGAACGCAAAGGCGGGGAACGCCAAATGCGACCGGGGGCTGCTGCGCGTAGACCAGAACGAGTGCAAGGGGTGCGGACTCTGCGTTGAGGCCTGCCCGCCCAAGGTCATCCGGATGGGCGAACAACTGAATCACTATGGCTACCGAACAGCCGGCTACGCGGGGTCCGGGTGCACAGCGTGCGGAATCTGCTTCATGGTCTGCCCTGAGCCGGGGGCGATTACAGTGATGCGGGCAATACAGGCCGGCGCTCGGGCTGCTGCCGGGCAGGCCGGAACCACACAGATCGGATCTGGAACGACTGGGAATGTTGCGAGGGCAAACTGATGCGCAAGCAACTGATGAAGGGCAACGAGGCGATTGTGAGGAGCGCGATTCTGGCCGGATGCCGCGCGTTCTACGGGTATCCAATTACTCCGGCGAGCGAGATCGCGGAGGCGGCGGCGCTCTACATGCCAAGAGCTGGCGGTGTTTTCTTGCAGGCGGAGAGTGAAGTTGCGGCGATCAACATGCTCTACGGCGCATCGTCGGCCGGCGTGCGTTGCATGACGGCGTCGAGCGGGCCGGGGATCAGCCTGATGCAGGAAGGCATCAGCTACATGGCTGGTGCGGAGTTGCCGTGCGTAATTGCGGATATCAGCCGCAGCGGGCCGGGGTTGGGCAACCTGGGGTCGGAGCAGAGCGACTATAACCAAGTGGTGAAGGGCGGCGGCAATGGCAGCTATCACACGATTGTGCTGGCGCCGCACTCAGCGCAGGAGATGGCCGACCTGACGGCGCTGGCCTTTGAGCTGGCCGACCGGTACCGCGGCCCGGTGGTGCTGCTGGCGGATGGGTTTGTGGGGCAAATGATGGAGCCGGTGGAGTTTCCGCAGGCAGCGGTTCAGCCCCAGGTTCCGGATTGGGCAGTGACCGGGACTGCGGAGTCGCGGGGCAATATGATCACGTCTCTCCATATGGACTTCAACGACATGGAAGTGCATTTGCGAGGGCTGGAAGCGAAGTTCAAGCGCGCGCGGCAACTGGAGACGCGGGCCGAAGACTGGTATGCGGAGGATGCGGAGATTGTGTTGGTGGGTTACGGCATTGTGGGGCGGATTCTGAAAGCGGTAACGATGGAGGCGCGAGCTGAGGGGCTGCCGGTCGGGCTGCTTCGGCCGATCACCCTATCGCCTTTCCCTACCACCCAGTTGTACCGGCTGGCAGAGCGAGCGCGGGTGTTTCTGGTGGTGGAAATGAGCAACGGCCAGATGGTGGAAGACGTGAGGCTGGCGGTGAATGGCGCACGGCCGGTGGAATTCCTGAACCGGATGGGCGGAAATGTTCCGTCGCACGATGAGGTGCTGGCGGTGGTGAGACAACTGGCTCGGAAACATACGCCGGTGACGCAGCCGGAGGAGGAGCAGGTGGCCCATGTCTAGCCCGTTGCTTACTGAATACGAGGTTACCCACTCCAGGGCGGACTCTTTCTACTCGACGTACGAGCGGAAGCCTGAACTGCAGCACCAGACGCACTACTGCCCCGGGTGCGGCCACGGCAACATCCACAAGATGCTGGCGCAGGCGATTGACTCGCTCGAGATCAAGGATCGAACGATCCTGATCAGCCCGGTGGGATGCGGGGTGTTTGCCTACTACTACTTCGATGTGGGAAACATTCAGGCGGCGCACGGGCGCGCGCCCGCTGTGGCTACGGCGGTGAAGCGCAGCCGTCCGGGGAGCATCGTGATCAGCTACCAGGGCGACGGCGACCTGGCGGCGATCGGCTCGGCGGAGATTCTGCACGCGGCCAATCGCGGCGAAAACATCACCGTAATCTTTGTAAACAATGCCATCTACAGCATGACGGGCGGGCAGTTTGCGCCGACCACGCTGCTGGGGCAAAAGAGTTCGACTTGCCCTGAGGGCCGCGATGCCATCAATGAGGGCTACCCGCTGCATGTGAGCGAGCTGCTGGCCACGCTGGAGGCACCGGTCTATATCGAACGCGTAGCACTGGGCGACAACAAGCAGATTGCCGGGGCGGCGCGGGCGATCCGCAAGGGCGTGGAGAACCAGGTGCGCGGCCTGGGATTCTCGCTGATTGAGGTACTCACGCCCTGCCCAACCATCTGGAAGATGACGCCGGTGGATGCGCAGCGGTGGGTCAAGGAGACAATGGAAAAGACGTTTCCGCTGGGCGTCTTCCGCGACCGCACGAAGCAGACGCAGCCTCGCCTGGCGGCCAAGCCTGCTCCAGCGCTCGAGGAGCTGCGGCGAATTCTGGAGATTGAGAGCGACGACGCGAAAGCCGGAGGGGTCGTGGGTGCAGTCGCCAGGAACGTGGATCTGCGGGTGCGCGTGGCAGGATTTGGGGGCCAGGGTGTTCTGCTTCTGGGCGAGGTGCTGGCCGAGGCCGGCCTAGACGCGGGGCTTGAGGTTTCGTGGCTGCCTTCGTATGGGCCGGAGATGCGCTCGGGGACGTCGAACTGCCAGGTGAGGATCGCCAGCGAGCTCATAGACTCGCCGCTCGTGCCCGTGCCAAATATCCTGATCGCAATGAACGAGCCGTCGCTGAGGAAGTTTGACGGCAGCGTAAGTCCGGGGGGGTGGGTGATCTACAACGGAGACGCCTTCCCAGAGGATTGCAAGCGCGCGGACGTACACGTGCTGGCGCTTCCCTTCTCGCAGATGGCCAATGAGTTAGGCGACCCGCGGATGGCAAACATAATCATGCTCGGCGCCCTGCTGGAGATTGCCCAGAACCTGCCCCAGGCGAGCATTGACGCCGCGTTGCGGCGGCTGGTGAAGAAGCCCAAGCTGGTGGAGCTTGGCCAGCACGCTCTTGAGAGAGGACGCGAGCTGTTCCGCGCATCGCTGGCAACCGCGGAAGTATAAACCGGTTGTAAAACCCACCATCATCGCTTAGCCTCGACCTTGTTCAGCAATCCCCGAGAGAGCTAAGCCAACCCATGCCGATCCTCGATCGCATTCGCAAATTAGTCCAACCCTTCACGCGCAAGGGATGGTGGCACTGGCTTCGCTTTGCCCTGCTCCTCACGGGCGGAATCCTGTTGGGGCACGTGCTGAACAATGCGCCCTGGCTGACGCAGGTTCGCTATTCGATCTACCACAGCCAGATGAGGATGCGGGACCGTTCGCAGCTTTATCCCCAGCGCACGGTGCTCGTGCTATTGAACGATGACGACTATTGGGGCGACGCCTACCAGTCGCGCACGCCGCTCAAGCGCGACGTGCTGGCCGTTCTGCTCGACAAGCTGGATGCGCTGGGCGTGAATACTGTGGCGCTGGATGTGGATCTGCGCTCGCCGCACCCCGACGATCCAGGTTTTGAATTCGCGGATTACCAGGCAGAAGATGCAAAACTGATGGCGGCGATCGGGCGCATGTGCGCGGCGGGCCACCACGTGGTGCTGGCCTCGTCGATCCAGTTTGGTGATGACGGCTATTCTGAAATGCCGTCGATCTACACTGCCAAGCTGGCGCAGTTGCCGTGCGTGAGGCGTGGTTACATCCAACTTTCCTACGATATGCGGCGGATTCCTGGAACCCTCGACCTGGCGGATGGCGGCAAGTTGGATTCTCTGCCGCTCGCGCTGACCGGAATAGCCGACCCAACGGCAAGAGCAGACTCCTCGTTGGATACCGGACACGGGTTTCGCTTCTCTGAGTACCTTGAAGAGGCCGATTTTGAGAAGACGATGAACGGGCGGAAGTTCGTCTTCAGCGGCACCCAGGTCATGAACGCGGACCTGAGCGGACTGAAGGACCAACTGGCCGACAAGCTGGTGCTTGTGGGAGCTAACTGGCACGCGAATGCCTATGGCGTGGGCCCGCTGGTAGATCAGCACAACTCTCCCGGCGGCATGGAACCAGGTGTGATGCTGCACGCGAACTACGTTGAGGCTATGCTGGACCGTACAGGGACGTTTACGCCGGTTTCGGATTCAACTGCCGAGATGATCGAAATCGGGCTGGTAGTGGCGTTGGCCCTGATCGGGCTACTGGAGATTCACACGGCGTGGAAGTGGGCGGCATTTGCCATCGGACTGATCCTCAGCCTGCTTCTGACTTACACGCTTTTGCAGAATCTCGGACTATTTCTCGATTTCCTTATTCCCCTGTTGATGATTGTGTTTCACACTTTAGGTGAGGAACTGATCAAGCTGTGGCACGAGTTCCAGCACCTGAAGCGGCATGCCCAGCAGGGCCTTGCCGAAAGACGGTAGGAGGTGAAAGCCATGAGATCAGAGTTCAGAAAGAGATTGGTGCTGCTTTGCGCTCTGGCGGCGCTCCCGGCATGCAGTTTTGCGTGGGCGCAGTCGTCCTCGCCACAAGGCAACCAACAAACAGGCCAGACCGCGCCGCCCAAGGCCGCTCCCAAGAAACCGCCTTCAAAGCCCATCGACCCCGATGAGACAGGGGGTGTGCGCGGATCGGGCTCTCCACTCACGGTGCGCGTGCTGATGAAGGGCAAGGCGATAGAGAATGCGCATGTGATGGTCAAGAACGCCAGCGGCAGTCTTGCCGGGTCGTGCTTTACGAGCGCTACCGGGGAATGCAAGGTTGACGTTGGCCCAGATGAATACGAAATCGACGCGACGGGCAACGGCCGGAAAGGAACCTTGAAGTTGCATGTGTCGGAGCATACCGGCACTGTGTCAATCAAGCTGCTCAAGGCAACAACATCAACAACGGTCCCGAAACCTTAAAGAGGACTTAAGGAATTGACTCGAGTTGGGGTAATTAGCGCTAAGTTTGCCCGAAACCGAAACACTTCTCAGAATTCCGCGTCCACGCTGATGTGCTATCTTGGTTCCCTCTTTCACAGGCAGGAGTTCACGATGCTCGAAGTGAGACATGCCAAAGACCGCCAGGTCGCTGGGATTTGTGTTGCCATCTCGCTTTGCCTTGCAGCAAGCCTGACAGCTTCGCTTTGCGCGCAGACTCGGCCGGCGAAGCACGCATTGTTGATCGGGATCGCGTCCTATGCACCGCCGAAGGGCACCCCGCTGCCAAATGCTGGGCCTGGCCATAGCCTGGACAGCAGGTTTGCGCCGAATGCCACCTGGCACAGCCTGCAGGGACCGCCAACCGATGTAGCTGCGATGCACGCCCTGCTTGAACACACCTACGGCTTCACCGATATACGTGAGTTGCACGACCAGGACGCGACGCGGCAGGGGATTCTGGACGCGCTGAACAAGCTGGTCGAAGATACGCAGAAGGGCGACCTCGTGGTGATCTACTACTCCGGGCATGGGTCGCAACGGCTCGACACCAAGTCGTCGAAGAACCAGCGCGACCAGACGATCGTCCCGGTCGATGCGTGGAAGGGCGTAAAGGATATCCGCGACAAGGAGCTTGCGCTGCTTTTCGACAAGATCGTCTTTGAGAAGCAGGCGCGGCTCACGGCAATCTACGACAGTTGCAACAGCGGAACGATGGCGCGCGGCATAACGCAATCAGTTCAGCGGACGCTGCCTTATGACGATGACGACGTCTCGAAGGAGCCGGGCGCGGTGCTGGAGTCGGATCTGAAGCGGATTCCGCAGCAAGGCGACGCGATCATCCTGGCTGCCGCTGGCCCGACGCAATCCGCTGTGGAGGCAAGCTATCCCGAGGATGGGCAGGTGCACGGCGCGTTTACACGAGCGCTGATTCGAGTGCTCAGCGAGAACAAGCAGGCGCTCAGCGCGGAGGATGTTGTGTCTGCTGTGGCGAGCATGATGCACGCCGATCCGCTCGATTTCCAGCAGCCATCGGTAGAGGGACGTGTGCATGAGAGCCTATTCGGCGAGCCAGTTGCCTCTGATGAGCTGCATCTGCGCGTTACCAAGGTAGAGAGCGGGAAGATTACGCTGGACGTTGGCAGCGCTGCTGGATTCGGCGTGGGTACTGAGCTGACGGCGCTGACAGCGGGCGATGACGGATCAAAGACCGTGCTGGAAATCAAGACCGTGGATACACCGACCAGCTCGACGGCGGCTGTTAAGACCGGCCCGTCGATGGTGCGGCCGGGACAGATCTTCGAGGTCTCGAACTTTGTGTACCCGCAGGCTGCGCGCCTTGTCGTATATCTGCCAAAGCCCGAGCCGGTGCCGGGCGCGGCGGCAATTGCAAGCGCGAAGGCACAGTTCCCTGGGCTGACGTGGGTCGACGATCCAACCGAATCACAGGTCAACTACCTGGTGACGCAGGATAGCAACGGCTGGAGAGCCTACGGGCAGAACGGCAAGGCCGTGAAGCCTGGCCCCGGGGCAAAAGGTGCCGCGTTCATGCTGCTCGGGCCCCCGCCCTCGGTGGCAGACCGCATCCGCAAGACAGAACCGTTCAAGCGCGACGCGTTTCGCTTCACCGAGAACCTGACCGAAGCCAATTACTTCCTCACCATACGGCTGCGCAAAGATGGGGCGCCAGAGTACGCCCTCTTTGACCCGCGCGTTCTGGCCGAGCACAAGGATACGGACTACGTGCGCAGCGAAGAAACCAATGACACGGTGGAGACAGAACTCAACGGGGGCAAGAATCCCGAGGTAGTCTGCCGCAACGATGTCTCGTTCCCTGTGCGCACCGCCTGGTTGCATGACCAGACTTCAAGCGCCACCGAAGACAGCATTGCCCCGGTGATTGCGCGGCGGATCTTGCGGCTGGGCAAGTTGCGCGTATGGCAGCAGCTTCCTTCGCTGGTGCCCGGAGTGAGCGACTGGCCATATCATTTGCAGATTGTGCGCAACAACCAGGCGGCGCCGACCGACCCTTTGCATCCTGATGAGCAGTATGATGCGCGACTGGTAGCCACGCCTGAACAACTATCGAGCCGCTCTATTTCGCCCAAGTACTTTTATCTGTTTGGATTCGACTGCGCCGCAAACCCATACCAGCTTTATCCAAGCGACAATACCAACGGAGCTGCGCAGGGCCCACCGCTGGATGCAACCGGCGCATTCCCCACAACCTTTACAGTGATGACGCAGCAGGTGACGCCGCCTTACGGGGCGGACACGCTCTTTCTACTGGCCACGAAAGAGAAGATCAACAATCTGAGCCTGCTGACTTATGACGGAGTGATCGAGAGCAGGAGCCGCGGGTCAGGCCTCGATCAACTGATGGTTGACCTGAACGATGCCGGCAGCCGGGGTGCGTCGCCCGTTGTGACTGCCTGGCAGGTCCAGCAAGTGGTGGTGCCGAGTCGCCCATAGACCTGTTCGCCCTTAACTATGGTCATTTTTGTCAAGGCTGTGGTAGAACGATGCACATCCCCAAGGAAGACAAAAGCCCCGCAACATGGAAACTTGCCGGAATACCCATCCGGCTGAATCCGCAAGTTAGCAAGAGGAGATCGATATGGATCGTCGTAGCTTTTTCGCAAGCGCAATGTCTGCCGCCGCATTCTCTGGAATCCTGGGAGAGATCGTCTCTCCCAGGGAGCTGATGGCGGCTGTCGAGGCCGCAGCCGATGCGCCTTCCACCCAGCACGCTGAGTTCTGGGGCGGCTTTTTTGACGATGTCGATCCGACCAAACCGCATGCAACCATGACCCGCGGGCCGGGTGGCGAGGCGACGCCGGAGCCAATCCCTGAGCACGTGCAGGACGAGAAACTGCCGCGCTTCTTTCACTACGCGGATCATACCGGCCTTCGCTTTGCGGAGAATATTGACCGCGAAGAGCTGCCCAAGATGGATGGAGCGGCGGTGCTGAGCGTGAGCGTTAGCGGCTTCCACTCGAGCCGGGAGGACGAGCACAAGATCGGGGATGCGACGTCGGCCCAGTTGGCACTGCACGCTACCCAGACCACACCGATGGCCCAGTACATAGCGCCGCTCGCCTGGGCCTCGCTGGCATCGATTTTTGCCCGCTCAGCAAGTATCGCCAAGATGCCGACAATTGAGCAGCTTAACGGTGCTACTTCGGATGGATCGGGCGGAACCTCAGGCAACAACCGCATCCTGCTGCCAAGGGCAGAGGGAAAGATGGCGCTGAACCTCACCCTGCCGGATAAGCACGCGCTGCTGCACAAGATTATCTCGATGGGCCTGCAAGGTGCACAGCTTGCCGCTCCGCTGGTGACGCTGCCCGCCATCAGCGTGCCGGCCATCAAGGCTTTTACAAGCTTTTACAACATCCTGGTACAGAACGCGGGCTTTATCATCAACAGCCCCCTGAAAGACGTTGTGGCATCCTACGATGCGGTGGACTCAGGAAATATGCATTCGGATGCGCTGCGGATGATTACTGGCGAGTATGTGATTGTTCCCGCGCACTCGACCGAGGCCCTAAGCTCGCAGATGGAAGGCCTGAAGATGCTCAACGGGTATCTGGTGCCGAAGGATCTGGCTGCCAACGCAGACCCTACCACGGCGGCCAAGGCTGCGCTTCCCGATGTTACCTACGCGACGCTGAAGGTGAGTGTGGCCCCGGCCGAAGGCGTGACAGTGCCTCAGCCTCTAGTGCCGATACTGACGACTCCTGCGGGAACAACCCCAACCGCGTCGACTTCCAAGGCATCGAGTACCGCGTCGAAGAGCACGACCGGGGCGTCGACGAGCACCTCCGGTTCCAAGTCGGGCTCGAGCACTACGCCGACTCCAGCACCCACGACTTCGCCGAAGTAAGTCGGCGGCAGAACAATCCGAGCAGAGGGGCCATTCCATGGAGTGGCCCTTTTTTTGAAACGTTCAGATCGTCGCCGGACAATGATGTGTCAAGGTGCGCGCGGCACTGCGGGGCTGCTGGTGTATCCTTCGTTTGCCCGCGGGAGGCCTGCTTCCGCAAGGATGGGACGATGCGGCAACTTATTACTTTTGCGCTGTTGAACGCGATGCTTTCTGCGCCGGCGATGTGCCTGGCTCAACATGAGGTTCCTATGCTTCCTGTTCATGAGGGGATGATTCGCGTGCTTTTGCTCGACGGGCAAAGCGGGGGGCCCTATCACAACTGGAAGGTTACGACCCAGGTGATGAAGGCCGAGTTGGAGGAAACGGGGCTGTTCGAGGTGACGGTGATGACGGCGCCGGCTTCTGGCGGTGACTTCAGCGGCTTCAAGCCAAAGTTGAGCCACTACCGGGTGATCGTGCTGAACTATGACGGACCCACCTGGCCGGAGGAACTGCGCACTGATTTTGAGAAGTATGTGAGTGGCGGCGGTGGACTGGTGGTGGTGCATGCAACCGACAATGCGTTTCCCGACTGGCCCGCTTTTAACCTGATGATCGGGATCGGCGGCTGGAGGAATCGCACGGAAACCGCCGGCCCGATGTGGTACTTCAAGGACGGGAAGCTTGTCTCCGATCCAACACCCGGCCGCGCAGGGTCGCACGGCGCAAGGCTGCCATTCCAGGTTGTGACGCGGGCGGCGGATCATCCGATCATGCGAGGCTTGCCCGCGGCCTGGATGCACGCGCCGGATGAGCTTTATGCGACGCTGCGCGGACCTGGGAAGAACATGACGGTGCTGGCCACCGCGCACTCTGACCCAAAGAACAAGGGCACCGATCACGATGAGCCGATGCTGATGGTTCTGTCCTACGGAAGCGGAAGGGTGTTTCACACCACCCTGGGCCACGATGCAGAAGCGATGGCTTGCGTGGGGTTTATGACAACATTCCAGCGCGGAGTTGAGTGGGCGGCAACCGGAAAAGTTACGCAAAGAGTGCCTGCGACATTTCCAACGGCAAATGATGTGAGCTACCGCGTGGATCTTGCGGCAATCGATCCTTCATATCTCAACGGTGCATCGTCACCGGTGATTGTGCAGCCCGCGCTGGCCGCACCGGCTCGCGGGCCGATGCATGCTGCCCCATCGCCAAGACCCTAACGCGATCAGAATCTTTGAATAACAAGGCTGAGACACGAAGGGCTGCTTCAAGCCTAGCGATAATTGCCGATCAGAACAAACGGCGCCCAATAGTACGGGTGCGCGTAGCCAATATCTTTCCACTCCGCGGCAGGTGCAGGCGCCTTCTTGAATCCACGCTCAGAGGCTTCGCCGCCTGCACCCTGAGTGGCATTGGCATGAAGGAATGCGAGCTGCGCCTCGCGGAGCGCCTCTGCCTTTCCTTCCCCCGGATGCTTGACCCAGCGGGTGTAGAAGTCGCTCATCAGTCGGCTGGTGCTGGCATCGTTGACATCCCACAGGGTGGCCATAACGGCTTCAGCGTCTTTCTGCTGAGCGACCATGCCAAGGCTGTCCATCTCCAGGCCATTTCTGCTCTTGTAGTCCTTTGCCGTACTGCAGGCCGAGAGCGTGAGCAGGCGCGTTCCGTGAAAGGCGACCGAAGAGTTCACCATGTCAGAAAGGCTCCACTCGTAGCCCTTGTCCTGGCCGGTCTCGTCGCCTCCCATCATTAGGTAGGGCTCAACTCCGCTGCCGGTTTCCATCACGAAGTGACTCGCAATGTGCACGACGGGATAGCTCTTGCCTTCACCTAGCTCAGTCTTCAGCGCGGCTAGCGTGAAATGCTCGTCGGGCAGGAGCTTGCCTTGCATCGGGCCGTGCGATTCGGGTACATCGGGATCGTGGACCACGGCATCCAGCTCCGGCATGACGCCGGGCAGCGCAGGCAACCCGCCGTAACTGCGGGTCAGGCCCATGGCAAGCGCGCTGGGCTGTGCGCCATCGAGCAGCGGCGAATCGGTCATATGACCGTAGCTTTCCGGAGTGAAAAGGACATTGTTAAAGCGTTCGACGAGGTAGTGTTTTCCGTCATAGAGCGCTCCCATGGGCAGATAGCGCAATGCATCGTCGAGCGACCAGAGGAGGGTGGGAACACCGGCCTGGCCGGCGGCTGGGGCCTCCAGCTTTTTCAAATCGTCTTCAAGCGGAGCCACAACAATGGAATAGAGCTGGTTCAACTGCGGCCGGGGATCGACGGCCGGAGAGCCCATTGCCTTGACGGCGGCGAATGCGGCCGCGCGCACATCATTCGAAGAGGCCTTGAGTTCGAACCTCTTGCGGGCCGTTGCGGTGACCAGCAGTGCGTAGGCGTGATGCTCGCCGAGAAGCAGGCGAATGCCCACAACGCGGGACCCGAGCTTTGCCAGTGTGTTTTGCAGATAGCTGGGCGCGGCATCGTCTGAGGCTTGAGTTCCGCCTGTCTGGCTACCGCCGCCTTCACCAAGATCAGGCAGGATCTTGTCTGTAAAGTAAGCCCGCATCTCGCCGCTCGCCTTCTCAATCGACGCCTTCAGCGTGGCCCGTTGCGCCTCTTCCGCTTGGGTCCGCGTAGCCTTTGCCTCCAGGGCCGCAAACTGGAGAGTGAGCTCCTCGATGTTGCGCGCCATCTGCTCGACAGGCGGTAGTTCGCTCTCGGCCTTGAGTTGGCCGGCGTTCATCTTGAGCGGCTCCATCTTTGCGGAGTTTTCCTTCGCGGCTCCAGCAACGGTATCCTTCAATTCCTGCTCTTTGAGAAGATCGAGAATCTGCTCGGCTTCGCCCAGCCGGCCGGTCTCGATCAGCAGTTCCGCAAGCTGACGATAGGTGGCGGCTTTTGACTGCACAAAGCCTGATTGCAGGTCCTTGTCGAGGCCCGACATGTTCTTGCGAATCTTCTCGTAGGAATTCACTGCCTCAAGACCAAAGAAGATTGCCAACTCCAGGTGCTGGCGCTTGCGCGAGCCGTTCATCAGTGTGTTCTCAACCGCGCCTTCCACCTCAGGAGCATCCGCTTCCCTGGCCAGCGCCAATGCCGCAAAGGCGCAGGCCGAAGCTGCGTCTGCCTGATTGAGGGCCGAATAGGTCCAGTTGAGGGTCATCAGCGAGATCGCTTCGTCGCGGCGATCCTGCACATCGCGCCAGGCCGCCAGCGCCTGAAGCTCGAAGTCGAGAGCCTTCGCCGTATCACCGAGGTTGAAGTAGTCCCTCCCTATGTTGTTGAGGGCCAATGCTTCGCCACGGCGGCTGTGGACCTCGCGAAAGATCGGCAGCCCCTGGTTGTCATATTCGAGCGCCTTTGCGGTTTGCCCCATGTCTGCATAAGAGCGGCCAGTGTCGTTCAGCGCCAGTGCTTCGCCGCTGCGATTGCCGACAGAGCGCCAGAGCGGCAGCGCCCGGGCGTAGTAGTCGATGGCGGTCTGCGGTTGACCAAGATCGCGATACAGGCGGCCCAGGTTGTTCAGCGCAGTCGCCTCGCCTTGCGGATTGCCCACCTCGCGCCAGCCGGCCAACGCGCGTTGATAGCAGTTGAGCGATTCGCGGATCTCACCCAGATCGTCGTAGGCGCGGGCCATGTTGGTCAGGGTGAGGGGTTCGCCGCCCCTCTCTTCGCCCTGAGCCCAGAGGGGCAGCGCCTTGGAAAAGTATTCCAGCGCCAGCTTCTGCTGACCCATATTTGAGTAGGCCCTGCCGATATTGTCGAGTGTGCTGGCCTCGCCGGATTGGTAAGCCTGGTCCTGCCAAAGCGGCAGCGCTTCGTTCAGGTACTTGAGAGCCTCTTGCTCCTTGCCGAGATCGTTGTAGACGCGCCCCATGTCGTTGAGCGCAAGGGCTTCGCCATTCTTCATCCCAAGCTCTCGCAGGACGGGCAACGCCTGATTGAGCAGTTCGAGAGCTTTGTCTTCCTGGCCCAGGTCGGTATAGATGCGGGCCACATTGGTCTGAGAGTGGGCCTGGGCGCCGCGGTTGTGCCACTTCTCTTCAAGCGCCAGCGCTTCGTTGAGCCGCTCAAGCCCCTTGTCTGGGTTGCCCGCGCGGCGATAGAGTTCGCCGAGAATATTCAACTCCGTCCCTACTACCGAGAGCCGATGGGCCGCCTGCGCCTGGGCCAGATTCTGCTCATGCTGGTTGATCATCTCCTGGAACTTGCCTGGATGCTGCAGATTGGCTGGTTGCTGAACGCTTGCCGGCTGCTGAGGACTGCCGCTCTGGGCATGAAGAGGAGTGAGCCAGACGGGTAGGCACGCAGCCAGACCCAGGATCGGAACGGCGGAGATCCGAATGCCGGGGAACCGAACGTCAAAGGCCCAAACAGAATGGCGCGATTGCGAGTTGAGAATCCGTTCCATTCCACCCCTCCAAAACCTATTGGAAGCTGGGCCGGTCGCGTTCTGAGGATGCGAACGCGTGGCCGGTGGGAGCAATCGATCGACGCGCGGGCAAGGGGGCTCCGACCGGAAGGATCAATCGACTCTAAGATAACCCCGGACAGGATAAACCCGGAAAGCTGGTGGGCCCGGAGGGATTCGAACCCCCAACCAAGGGATTATGAGTCCCCTGCTCTAACCGTTGAGCTACAGGCCCTTCGATGAATTACGCAACGTCTGTAAGCATTGTATTGCTTAGGGAGTGGAGCCCAAAATCGTCCGCAAGGGTAGCCGAGCATTCGACCCTCGGGCGCCCGGTATTTCGAAGCACAGCCTGCCTCAATCAACATCCTGAAGTAGCCGATTTATGCGTCAGGCCGAGAATGGAATGAACCCTGGCTCTGGAAAGCGAACCGGTGGACCGACGAAATGCAGATCTATACGGACTGGAATGGGCCGATTCCCTTCAATCGAACGCTACGCATTTGCAAGTTGCGATCGCGCCTCGGCATGAAGTCCGCGGCCAATATCACTGGTCTCCACTTGGGATATACTTCCGAGTCATCGACTCATAGGGCAGACTCAACCTTCTATCAGAAGCGGCCTTGCGCGATCTATCGCATGAAAATTGCAAGAGCGATCGCCGGCTCCGTTCTTCTGTCAGGCATCCGTTTGCTGCACGTCGGGGGTATCGAACCATGGAAGTCTTGGCTGTGCTGATTGTGGGCATTGTTCTGGCAATCCCTGTGATTGCCACCATCGCTTTGGTTCGGAGCGCAGAAACGCGCAGGTTGCTCAATGAAGAGACAGCGGAATCGCGCGAGAGAGTCTCCAATCTGAGCCGGGAGATCGTGGCCCTGCGCCGCCGGATAGAGGAACTTACTTCAGTCGAGGCCAAGCCTGCACAAGCCCCTTCGGTTGCTCCTCAGCCCGCAACACAACAGGCCACGCATGCTCTCCAGCGTTCCGTAGCGCCGTTTGAGGTACCTAGACCAGTTCCGCAGCCTTCGCCGCTAATCTCAGCCCCGGAACTCCCTGCCATCCCGCCTTTGGGTGCGCCCTCGACCAGCACCGCACCGCAGCAGCCCTTCCTCGGGCAAGCTCCTGCGGCGCCATTCACGCCGGCGGCAAAGCCTCAGCCAATCTCCAGTCCTTCCCCGGTGCAGTTTCCTGTCCATGCTGCTCCAGCGCCGCCATTGCACTCCGCAATACCCAACCAGAGCACAACGCAAGCTCCCGCCGCCCCCCCTCTCGCATCGCCTCCGTACCCGTACCAGCAGACCAGGCCCCCCTATTTTTCGTCCGTTGAGCCTGGGCCTCCACGCAAAACATTTGCCGAGCGGCTCCGCGCTGTTCTGCCTCTCGAAGAAGTCCTGGGAATGAACCTCTTCGCCAAGTTAGGCATTGTGCTGCTGGTTCTGGGCTTCGCGCTGCTTGGTCGCGTGGCCTTGATCTCTATGGGCCCCATGGCGCGCGTAGCGCTCATCTACGCCGTCGCCGGCGTGATGCTCGGTGGAGGAATCCGGCTGGAGGGCCGCGAGCGTTATCGCCTCGTGGGGCGCACCGGCATTGGCGGCGGGTGGGCGCTGCTCTTCTTTACCACTTATGCCATGTATCACGTGCCGGCAATGATGGTGATGGGTTCCAACACACTGGACTGCGTACTCATGCTGATTGTCGCGGTCGCGATGGTAGCCCATACTCTGCGATACAAATCGCAACTGGTCACCGGCCTCGCTTTCCTGCTTGCATTTTCAACCATTGCGCTGAGTCAAGATACCGTTTACGCCCTCGTCGCCGGAGTCATTCTCGTCGTCGGCATCGTTGCCATCGCCCTGCGCATGGGTTGGTTTGAACTCGAGGTCTTTGGCATCCTTGCCAGTTATGCCAACCATTTCTACTGGCTCTACAGGCTCTTTCCGGACGGCGTCGCGGGTCACCCCTTTCCGCAGTTCTGGCCCAGCGCCATTATCCTGGTCCTCTATTGGCTAATCTTCCGCGTCTCTTATATCGCGCGCACTATTCGCGCCCCGCGCGACGAGACCATCTCTACAATTGCGGCCCTGTTCAACACCATGCTGCTGCTCGTGGTCCTAAAGTTTCAGGCTACACATCCTGAGCTGGCCTTCTATGCCTTGCTCGGGCTCGGAGCTCTGGAGTTCTTCTTCGGTCAGTTGCCCGTCACTCGGCGTCGCCGCGTGGCCTCCATTCTGCTCACCGTCATCGGCACCCTGCTAATCTTTGCCGCGGTCCCCTTCAAGTTCAGCGGGAACAACATTGCACTCTTCTGGATGATTGCCGCCGAAGTTCTTCTCATTGCCGGGATTATTCAGTTGGAAGTCCTCTTCCGCCGCCTCGGACTTCTGGCAGGATTCATTACCGGACTGCTGATCGTCTACGAAGCGCAACACCTGGTCCAATTTCGTCAGACCTCTGAGGCACTCCTTCTCAAGGACGGCACTTTGCTGCTGACTGCGAGCGTCCTGTTCTATATCAACGCGCTCTTCGTCAGTTTCAAGTGGAAGAATCTCTTCGCGGAACTCGACGCGTGGCTTGTGACGGCGCAATGCTACCTGGGCTGCGTCACTGCTTTTCTCGGAGTCTGGGGCCTATGTACTGGCGATTGGACAGCGATCGGCTGGGCAGTGCTTATGCTCGGTGCTGCTCTCGGTGCGCGGTACCTGAACAGCAAGCATCTCCTCGTGCACTGCGTGGCGCTCTTTGTTGTCGTGGTTATTCGCGCTGCGTTCTGGAATTGTCACTTCTCTGATCCCTATCCGCATCACATTCCGCTGCGTCTGGCCACCCTTTCCATCCTCGCTGCCTTCTTTTACCTCACCGCGTGGGCGCTCTCCGTTCTTGGCGGTCTGCATCTGGCGGTGCGCGCCCTCGCCCTCTGGGCGGGTACGGCCCTGCTTGCGGCTCTTGGCTGGCTGGAATTGCCGCCCATGCTCATCGCCCCGGCCTGGATGGCACTCGCCGTCGTTCTCGTACTGATCGGCCGCCGCTCAAAGCTCGCCGAATTTGCCTATCAGGAACACTTGTTGGCCGCAGTGGTTGCCATGCAGTTAGTCGCGGTCAACACTTCTTCGCAGAGCGCGATGGAGCGTTACCTGCCGTTCATTGGCTGCGCGGCCGCGCTGTATGCCATCTCGCGCTTCTGCACATTGAAGGATGCACTGTATCGACGTCCTGCCGCGTGGGTCCATACCTGGGCAGCCACCGCCTTACTCACCACGCTCGCCTGGAATGAGTCACCCCAGCCATGGCTGACGGCGATATGGGCTGCGTTTGCTCTCTCGCTCGCATTGGTCGATCGGATCTTCGATGTTGAAGAACTCCCCTGGCAGGCACATGTTCTTGCGCTGCTCGCGGTTTTGCGCGCGGTCACGCTCAATCTCTACTCAGTCGACAAATGGCATGGCATCGATCTGCGTCTCATCACTGTGGCCATTCTCGTCGGCGTCCTCTACGCGATGGCTATCTGGGTGCGGATGCCGCTGTCGACACGCGGCTCTGAGGCCCGTCACGCCTACTCATGGGTCGCTTCCAGTCTTACCGCGTGGCTCCTGTGGAGTGAGCTTCAGCCGATTGCGGTCGCCCCTGGCCTGGCGATCTTCGGTTTATTGCTCTTCGAGATTGGAACCTGGCGTCAGCTAAGGCAGATTCGCCTTCAAAGCTACGTTGCTCTCGCGGCAGCCTTCGCCCGTATCTTCTTTGTCAATCTGACCGCCGCAACGCTTCCCGGCGAACTCATGAGCCCGCGGATCTACACGGTCGCTCCGCTGGCGCTCATCTACTTCTTCGTATGGGCACAGTTGCAATCGGGCAAAGAGAAGTCGGAGTCCTACCGCTGGTCACCAAACGATCTCATCGCTTACTTCGGCACCGGTTCCGTTGCCGCAATTCTTTACTTTCAGACACCGGCCGAATGGATCGTTGTTGCCTTCGCGGCTCTGGCTCTTGTGCTTCTCGCAGCCACTCTGATTCTTGGCCAGGAAGTCTTTCACCCGCAGGCTGCACTGCTGGCTGCCGGAACTGTAGCCCGCGGTTTTGCGCACAACATATTCGGCGGCAGCTATTTCGGCCAGGGTGGCTGGCGCGGCAACTTCTTCGTGCTCTCGCTTTCCTCCGCACTGTTGTTTGCCGCGCTGCCCATCGCGTTCAAGCTGCGCAAGCGCTACGCCGCTCGCACAAATCTCTCGTTTCTCAGCCTCTACACCGGCCTCCAATACCCCGAACAAATCTTCTTCTTTGCGCCCATCCTTCTCATCAGCTTTGTGATTGCCGTCAAGATGCATCCGGGTATGGTCACCCTCTCCTGGGGAGTGGAAGGAGTGATGGTGATTGTGCTTGGATTGCTGGTAAGCCAGCGCAGCTATCGCATCACAGGCCTCCTGCTGTTGCTGGTCTGCGTGTCTAAAATCATTCTTCACGACGCCTGGCAGCTCAACGAGCGCGACCGCTACATCACCTTCATTGCACTCGGCGCCGCCTTGACGCTTGTGTCCACCCTCTACGGCAGATACCGTGAGGTCGTCAGGCGTCTGCTATGAAGCGCATCCTGGTTCTCATTGCAATCCTGTTCATCGCCGGTGGATCGCTCTACCTTGCGCAGCACCGCAAACGCCAGGACGAGGTGAGCGTGAACGCGGTTGTTGACGCAGCAGCAGATTGGCAACGCGATGTGACCCGTGTTCCCATGCATCTCACTCGTCTCTCTGACGACGAAGAGACACGCATAGGCAATGAGCTAGCGCAGCAATATGCCTCCTCTGAGCCGCCCGAAACTGCGGCGAACGCAGCCATGGAGCGCTACCTCAACGAAGTAGGCCACCGTGTGGCCACACATGCCCACCGCAAACTCACCTTCCGCTTTCACCTCATTGCAGATTCGAACACGATCAATGCCTTTGCGTTGCCCGGCGGCCATGTGTTTGTCGGCCAGGGACTGCTCGACCAGATGACCAGCGAAGACGAGCTTGCTTTCGTTCTCGGCCATGAGATCGAGCACATCGACCACTTCCATGCCGTCGAGCGGGTGCAGGTCGAGGCGCAATTGAGCCACCTGAATCTCGATATCCTGGCCGCGGTCGCACAGATCCCCATCTCTTTATGGCAAGCCGGGTACGGCAAAGAGGAGGAGTTCGAGGCGGATCGCGAGGGCCTTCGCATTGCCAATGCAGCTGGCTACTCCCCTCAGGGCGCCGTCAACCTGCTCGAGCGCTGGACTCACTTGCACGACGAATATGTCTCCCACGCCGAGACGCCACCTGAAGCGCTCAGCCAGCTTGCCATCGATGGGCTCAATGGCTACTTTCGCACTCACCCGCTGCCATCCGAGCGCTTGGCACAAGCACGCGAAGTTATCGCGCAGGACCACCTTCCGTTGAACAAATCCTTGAAGCCCTTCCATGTTGAGTACGAGGTAACCAGCGGCGATCGATAACGAGGTGTGGCCGCTCGATCGGTTTCGGCGCATCGCAATCACCGCTCTACTTCCAGCTGGCGCCACCATCTGTCGTACTCCACGACGTTCCATCGTCGGCTTCAACAGTGCCCGTTTGTTGCGTCTTGAAGCTGATGTGGACGATGGCATGATCGCTGCCGCCCTTTGCCGGCAAGGTTATCGCATTCCACGTGTTTCCGTTATCGACCGAGAGATAGAGATGTGTGTTCTCCCCGCCAACCCACACGTCTGCGTTCAAGACCAAGACCACCCGCATCTTTGCACTCTCATCGGGAAGCACCTTCTGCCACGCGCCCGCGCCAATTGCACGTTCCGCCGCTCCGGTGCTGTCGATCCGCCATTTCGGGCGGGCTACCATGGCAGCAAGCGAAGATTTGTTCAGCGCGCGACGCGAAGCATTGTTCATCTCGAAAGCGGGCCCCAGGGCGAGGAATGCTGGAGCGGACTGCGGCTGAGCCTCTGCCTGAACCTCAGCCTGAGTTGTTGGGACAGACTCTTGACGCGCGGCGGCCGGCGCTGGAGCGGACGCTTCATGCGAGTCCCGCGCGGCTGGAATGGATTCTTTCCTCGTTGCCTGCGCACCTGCTGTCTCCAATTGCGCACTCTGATCGCTCGCATCAGATTGCTTCAGCTCTTCTGCGGGGGTCTCCACGGCAGATGCCATTGGAGTCGCTCCCTGAGAGTAATCGGCACTCTTTAACTTCTTGGCTGCTGGTTCGACAGCGCTCGCGCGAGTCCCTGGGCCAGGCTCGGCTGAAACCGGAGGCAATGGCTGATTCGTGGACGAAGCCTCCTCCGTGTTCTCCGCTTTTGCTGGCCCCTTCCACTCCATCCTCTGTCGATACACAAGGCCAACCGTACTCACCAGGACGATCGCCGCCGCGATGCTCGCCCATGGAACCCACCTGCGCCCCGGCGCAATGGTGGGCCGCGCCATGAGGAAGGGCTTCAATTCACCGACCGGGATCTCTGCGGCTCCCATTGCCCCATTGAGCACCTCGCGGCAATCCGCACAACCGGCAAGGTGCGCAAAGACCTTCTCGCGCTCGCGCTCCAGCAGCGACCCCTCGGCCAATGCCGTTAACAGATCCGCATCGGGATGAGGCCCGGCCTGCGGGACTCGCGCCAGTTCCCTTTGCAGCGGATTGGGTTCACCTTGCCTCATAAAGTGCATCCCACTTGTTAGAACGGTCCAGCCGAGCGTTCTTGCTTTGATTTCCCGGCCTGCTTCAAATTCCCGGCTACATCCACATTGATTGTGCGCACATCCATATTCTGCAGAATCTCATCGCATAGCTGCGGCGCCACTCCCGCCGATTGCAGCCGCCATCGCACACGCTTGCGCAGCACGCCGGTGAGCTTGTCCAGCTTTCGGCTGACGGTCGATTCATGCACTCCCATCTGCCGCCCAATCTCAGCCAGCGTGCGTTGATCAAGATAATACGACGCAAGTAGAAATCGCTCTTCCGTCTTGAGCTCGGCCAGGGTGTCGGCAATCGCCGGGCCGACGCGACCATCCGTGTCCGTCGTCATAGGCCTGGCAGGCTGCGCAAACGAAGCCCCTTGTTCAATCTGCTCCTCGATGCTCACTTCATTCTTATAGGAGCGGCAGCGATCAATATGCTCGCGTGCAAGCACCGTGCGCAGCCAGCCTTCCAGCGATCCGCGCCCCATATAGTAGTCCAGCTTCGAGACTCTGCGGCCCTCGCGGTTGGGGATTCCGTACAGATCGGCGGTCAGTTCGCCGGCAAGTTCCCGCGCGCTTGCTTCATCCCGCGTTAGCCGGAGAGCCGTGGCGTGAATTGGCGCGCGAAAACGTGCGAAGAGCGTATCCCATGCGCCCTCGACCCCCGCGGAGCACGCGCGCGCCAGCACAAGCTCTTCTACGCGCAGAGACTCGACCAGCTCAATTCTTTCCGGCTCGTCGAAACCGGCGCCGTACCGAATGACCACCGCAGCCGCAATACTCTGGAAGCGCTCACGGGAAATGCCGAAGGCCTCCGCGCCGGACTCCTCATAGCGCTGCGCTATGGCTCCATCGACCACGCTTCCCAAGTTGGGATCTGCGAGAATCTCGGCCGACGTTTCTGGCTCGTGGAGCATTGCCAACGATGTTAGCAATCTTTTATGCAAGAAGCTGATCTTTCTCCGTTCTTCTCACGGGTGGGCAATCACGCCCTGCCCAACGGAGGATGCGATGGCGATACATCAGATGAACTGGGTTGACCATAAGAGTGCGCCCCTGCCAATGGAGGAATGCCGTAAACCTCTTCGCCAATGGCTTGCGTGGAAACCTTTCATTGGCAGAAAGATCGTTCTGGCGGCACTCTACGCTCTCCCATTCGCACTTCCAGCCGCAGCGGGCCCAGACCAGCAACCAGTCTTCAAGGTGTTGCCGCCGATCATCCGCGGCAATCTTGCTGTCTTTCCGGTGGTCGCCGATCGAGCCTACGACACTGCCCAGTTCATTACTCTTGACGAAGGCGTTCGCTCGGGGCAGGTAACCATCACTGAGGCCGGCGAAGAGCCAGGGCTCGTCCGCCCAGGACGCCCAATGCCGGTTCGCGAGCAGGGGGCTGAAGTCAATCGGCTCGTGCTCTATAACAATTCTCCCCACGCGCTGCTCTTGCTTGCCGGCGAAATCGTCACTGGCGGAAAGCAGGACCGCGTGATCGGCTCCGACCACATTGTCCCGCCGAATGTAGGCCCAATCGATCTCGGCGTGTTTTGCGTCGAGCCGGGGCGTTGGGTCGCATCGAGCGGCAAATTTGGCTCCATGGGCGCGCAGATGGCGCAGCCCAGCGTTCGCACGCCGGCCATGGCCGAGCGCAATCAGAGCGAAGTGTGGGCCAACGTGCGCTCCTCCAACGCGAAGATGGCAAGCAGTCTGGCCGGAGCTGAAGCCGGTGCTCTCCCTCCGACAACTTCCTACGCCAAGGTCTTTGAAAGCGCGCCGGTGGCTAAGAGAGTGGCTTCTTACGGAGGTTCGGAGAGTGAGCAGGCGATCCTGCGCGAGTTACGCGGCAAGGGCGCGGTTGGCGTCGTCGTCGCCATCAATGGACGCGTTCTCTGGGCCGACCTCTTCGCCAACACCGAGTTGCTTGCCAAGTACTGGCCCAAGCTCATGCGCAGTTACGTTGCCGAAGCGATAACCAGTGCCGACAAAGGTCCAAGTGCGGATATTCACGACGCGCAACTCTACGTCGACAGCCTGAACGGAAGCCGGGAGATTGTGGAGACGGAGGCGAACGTCTATCGCCGCACCGATGTCACCGGGGAAGGCTATCGCGTGTTTGAGCTGGTGTCTCTGCTTCCCAAGACCGGGTTCACCGTGCACATCACGAAGATGAGGCAGTAAGCAGAGAGCAGTCGGCGGCACGGCAATCCGTTCAACCTGATGTCAGTCGCGCTTCAGGTCGATGCCCAGCTGCTGGCATTTTTTGTAAAGGTGGCTTCTTTCCAGGCCAAGCGCCTTCGCGGTCTGCGAGATGTTTCGGTTGTGCCGCTCAAGCTCTTTGAGGACCTCAGCTCGTTCGAACTGCAACGCCCGGTCGGCCAGCGGGGCGGAATCATCGATACCGGCCTCAGATCCGGCTGCGCTTGCGTGAGAGCGGGTTTGCCGGGAATGCGCCGCCGGCAGTGCCAGTTCAACCGCTGCTGCATCGACCTCGGCTCCAGCGAGCAATAGCAGCCGCTCCACCACGTTGCGCAGTTCGCGCACATTCCCCGGCCACACATACTGCTTCAGCGCATCAATCGCCTCACTCGCAAACGGAATTGGCTTCCATCCGTTCTGTGCGCTTACCTGGCGAGCAAAATGATCGACCAGTGCAGGCAAGTCCTCTGCACGCGTGCGCAACGGCGGCAACTCGACGGGAAAGACAACGACGCGATGATAAAGATCGCGGCGGAACTGGCCCGCCTCAACCAGTTGCTCAAGATTGCGATGCGTCGCCACAACCACGCGCACATCCACTGTGGTGGGCTTGTCCGCACCGATGCGCTCCACCTCGCCCTCTTCAAGCACGCGCAGCAACTTGGCCTGCATGGCCAGCGGCATATCCCCAATCTCATCGAGGAAGAGCGTTCCGCGATGCGCCTGCTCGAACTTGCCGGTGTGCCTCTGCGCCGCGCCTGTGAACGAGCCTTTCTCGTGGCCAAAGAGTTCGCTCTCGATCAGCTCGGCGGGCACCGCTGCGCAGTTGAGCGTGACAAACGGGCCCGTGGCGCGCAGACTTCTCTCGTGCAACGTGCGAGCGGCCAACTCCTTGCCAGTGCCGGTTTCGCCATAGATGCAGACGCGCGTTTCGCTGGCCGCCACTCGCTCAATCTGCGCCAGCACGCGGTGCATGGTCTCGCCGGTAAACACCAGAGTATGCTTGCCCACCCGGCTGCGCAGATCCTTGTTTTCACTCTCCAGCCGCGTCAGCTTAAGCGCGTTCTCCACCGTGACCAGCAGCTTTTCAGTCGATAGCGGCTTCTCAAGAAAATCCAGCGCTCCAAGCCGCGTGGCGCGCACCGCCATCTCGATGTGCGCCTGCCCGCTCATCATCACCACCGGGGCCTGAACGGCAGCGTTCTTCAGGTCCGCAAGCAGCGCCAGCCCGTCACGCCGTGGCATCACCACGTCGCTCAGAATCAGGTCGAAGGGCTGGGTCCGCGCCAGGTCCAGCGCGCGCTCGGCATTATCGCAAACCACGGCCTCGTGGCCCGCCAGGCGGAATGCGCGTGAGAGCGAGGCCAGCGTGTTGGCCTCGTCGTCCACGATGAGTATCTTTGCTTTCACGGTCATGGCTTCGCATCCTGCGCCCTGAGCAGGTTGATCACAAACGTAACACCCGCGCCCGGCCGGCTCTCCACAGCGATCGTACCGTGATGGTCGGCGACCACCGATTGCACAATGGCCAGTCCCAGCCCGGTACCATGCTCTTTGGTTGTGTAATACGGCGTGAACAGCCGCTCACACTCTTCGGGCGTAATTCCCTCGCCGGTATCGGCTACGCGCAGCTCCACTGTTTCACCATTCGGTCGAGCGCTGAGGGTGAGTGTTCCGCCGTGTGGCATTGCATCCATTGCGTTGAGCACCAGGTTCGAGAGCGCACGGTGCAGCAGTTCGGGATCGGCGTCAAGCGGCATCGGCTCTCCGGCGAGTTCAACTTCGAAGCGGATCTTCGCGGCCTCAGCGTTGCTTGCGTTGCTCGGACCCGTCGCTGAGGATGCCGGCTCGTAGAGCGAGCGCACGCGCTCCACTACATCTCGCGCATCAACCCGCTCCAACTCAGGCTTTGGCATCTTGCTGAAGTCGCTGAAGCGGCCAATGATGGTCTTCAGGTTAGCGATCTCCATGCCCAGTGTTGAAGTGCTCTCGCGAAACACTTCATCGAACTCAGCCTCGGGCAATACGCGCGCCCGCACCAGATTCTCGACAGTCAGTTGCAATGGAAACAGGGGATTCTTGAGCTCGTGCGCCAGCCGCCGGGCCAACTCGCGCCATGCTGCCACGCGTTCGGTCTGCACCAGGCGCTCGCGCTGCGAAACCAGTTGACCCGTCATGTGATTGAAGCTGTGCGCCAAAACGCCGACCTCGTCACGGCCACCCTCGGCCACGCGGACCTCCCAGTTGCCGCCGGCTACCTCTTCAGCGGCGCTGGCCAGTCGCTCAATGGGACGCGAAACCCGTGCTGCGATCCACAGGCTCAGCGCGATCGCCAGCAGAATACCTCCTGCCGCCACACCATACGCAATGGCGCGTATATGCTGCTGCGCCTCGACCATGCCGCCGCGCGAGATGGACACCGTGAGCACCGCGAGGACGACACCCGATTCGTCCTTGAGGGGAATAGCTGTTGCACTCACGCTGTCCTCGCGCCGATCGGTGAGGTACAAGATACCGCTCGACGTTTCCCCTGTATTGCGTGCTGGATCGATCAAAGATTGATAACGGGCAGCGTTGGCGAGTTTACCGGCCGCACAGATGAAACGCTCTGGGTCGAACTTAACTAAGAGTTGCTGAAACGCTGACAGCTGCGGCGAGTTGAAATTGTTGTATAGACAAATCTGCATGCCAGCCGCCAGCGGCAAATCCGCAAGAAAACTTTGATCCAGCCGCTTTCCGCCAAGCAGTCGAACCGCGTCGGCGCCATGTGCTGGCCGCACCGCAAAGAGTCCGAGCGCCGTCGTTCCGTCGGGTAGTTCTTCGCGCTTCATGAATGTAGCCGACGGTTGCATAGCGGCAGGTTCTGCGTATCCAAACCGCGCAGGCCACTGCGCGGAGCTTACGATCTTTCCATCCGGGCCAATGATTTCGAGGAAGTCGAGTTGTCCTTCCTGGGCCAGTGTTTCTGCTTCAGTGACAAAGGGCGACCCATCCCCTGTCTCAGTCAGTTGAACAGCCATGGAGCGGACGCCTTCTCTCGATGCGATGCGGTCCACGGCTGCCGCCACCTCGTCTGACCGATGCTGGAACTCGCGTTGAAACTGGCTGACAACAAGCGCAGTCTCCTCGCGATCGCGTTGCTCAAAAACGAGCCGGATGCGCACCAGCACGGTCCACGCCACCGCAGCTACCGCGAGCGCGACGGTGAGTGAGAAAAGCAGCAGCAGCTTTTGCCGCAGGCTCATGGGGCACCCCTCATCGCGTGGGCCTCATGGCGCATCCTGAAGCGAAACATCGGCCAGAAGCGGCATCCCATCCGCGCTCAAACTCAAGTCGCGCACGCGTCCGCCCAGGGCATAGGCTCGCGGAAGGTAGAGTAACGGAACGAGTGTGTGTGTCTGAAGAAACTCCCGCTCCACTTTGTAGAGGCCAGCCGAAGTATCTTCGACAACGGGAGACCCAACCCCAACGCCGCGCAGCAGCGACTCAAGCGCAGCCTGCGGCTGGTTCGACGCGAGCGTGAGCCGAAGCAGAACCATGTCGGCGTGATGCACAGGCCCCGGCGGGGCTACCTGCACGTTGAACCCCGCCTCGCGCAGATTGAGCGCAATCCGCTGCGAAGCCAACTGCATTTGAGCGCCGCCGTCTGTTGAGATTGTAAGCGCGGGCGGCGTGAGCCCGCCGCGCAGTTCGCGAGCTTTATTGACGTCGCGATCCGCTGGAAAAAGGAATCCATAGCCGGTGAGCGCCGCGGGCAACAGGCTCGCAGTGATCTCGCCCTGCTTTTGAAAAATCACGTTGGACAACGAACTCCGATCGACTGCAAGCGCGATGGCTGCGCGCAGGTTTGCATCGCTGAGCACGCCGCCATCGGCAACCGCCAGCGTCAGCAGCGATGCTGGGCCCGAAACGACGACGGTGAGCCGCTGTTCGCGGGCCTGGCGCAACTGCTCGGCGGGAACTTCAACCAGGTCTGCGCGGCCCAGGCTCAGGTCAAGCCATTGATCGCGGATCGACTTGTGGCCGGTGACTTCGATCTTGTCGAGAAATGGACGGCCCTCCCAGCATGAGTCGTTTGCCATCAGAGTGAGAACGCCGCTCGAGAATCCAACTGCCTCAAAAGCTCCTGTACCGACGAAAGACCCCAATAATGGCGTCGGCTGCGGCGCTGCATCCGCGCCGGTGGACGCGAAGTGGACGATTGAAAAGTCGTCGCCGGCCAGCAGCGTGGGAAGGTTTGGCATCGGCGAATCGCTCGTGAAGACCACCGACGATCCCACAGCGCGAACGGCGGTCCAGGGACAAGCTGCTCCACATGATCCGGTGAGCGAAGTTGCAACCACAGCCACATTCAGCGGTGAGCCATCCTGAAAGTGGACGCCCGGCCGCAGCCAGAACTGCCAGCGACGATCGCTGTTCTCTGAAGTCCAGCGCACGGCCAATGACGGCCGCACTGTTCCGTCCAAATCCACTCTCGTCAACCCGTCAAAGATCAGCCGCCGCGCCATTGGGCCCCCCAACCCTCCGGCTTGCGTCACGTTTTGCTGCCACGCATCGCCCTCCATCTCCACACGCAGCGTGCCGCCATAGTGAGGACGGGTGCGCGCCTCTGCGTGCAGCGCCAGCGCGGCCAGCAGGCAGAGGGTGCCCCACCTTCGCCACGCCTGTATCTTTGTGGCTAAAGCCTGCCCTGAGCTTGCCGAAGGGGTGGGATGCTCATTCATTGCAGCTTGCGACAACACGATCCACCTCATATTCATTTGCTGCGCCCTGATTGGCGGGTGTGCGCACAACTGCAAGTACGCTCTTGCCATCCGGCGCGGTCCAAAGCGCCATCACCGTTCCGTCCATGGCCAACGGTGCGCTCGCGGGAATCGCCTCTTGCGCGGGCAGATCGTAGGCTCGCAGGCTGTCTGCGATCGCTTCACCTGAGCCGGAAGCCACCACCGGCGCGCCGGCCCCGCAGCCTGTATTCAACACGGCAAAGTCACTGCCCCAATCGCGCGCCCCGCTCACCGGCTTGAGAACGCTCGTTTCTGTCAGTTGCACCTTGCCGTCAATCCCGTTCACCAGCAGCGCCGCCAGCGAACCCGAACCCGCGGGGCGAGGAACAATCGCGGCGGTATAGAACTGCGGCAGGTCCGCTCCCAGGCTGGGAGCAAGCACGCCCGTGAAGTAGTCGCGCGAGGAGTTGTAGAAAGCCTTGAGCGGGGTGACCTCAATGTTTTCGCTCTGTTTTGTCGCTGCCGTTTGCAGTGAAAGCGGCACGGAAAGTTGCCAGGGATCGTCGCCTTCGCGGCAACGCACCGTCCAGCCGCCGTCCATCGTCCCCTTCGCGTAGCTGCCATCGCACACCATTCCCGCAACGAACGCTTCGAACCCTTCACCACCGCGCGAGGGGACAATCACCCCGCGAGGATCGCGGGGCAGCGGCTTCCTTTGGCCGATGGCCACGCGCTTCTGTTCCCGCCAGCCCTCCGCCGCATGACTGTAGATCACAATCTCCTCCGGTTCAACCACGACCAACCCCTCCCCAGTCTCGAGCGCTGCCAGCACCGGATCTTTCGTAGTCAGCACGCTCTGTTTTCGCAGCGTAAGGCCGGTTCCAGCCTGAGCCTGCCGCACCATCTCGGGCTCCACGTGGACCATCGCAACCTGGCGTTGATTCCCCTCAATCACTTCAGCCACCCACAGCCGCTCGCGGGTATTTTCGCTGAGCGTTACACGGATGGCGTTGGCGCTCTCCGCGCCGGAAGTGAGCACACCGTGCGCCTTCAAATCCTCTTCCAGCAGTGTCCGTATCTTGGGGATCTCGTCCGTGGAAATTGAAGACGCGTTGCGGATGGTCAGCCGCACCTGCCCCGGACCAACTATCCCGGCTACCTGCTCCGCAAGCTCCGCGGCAGGCCCTTGCCACTTGCTGGGCGCAGGCGCGGCCAAACCTGCAAGCCCAATCAAGCAATTCGCGACAAGTAATACCAGACCCACACGCTTCATTGGATACTGCTTTCTTAGCATGTTCCGTTTGCGCGGATTATATCGTTTGGCGCTAACGACACTCTGCGTGCAGCGCTGCGCCCAGGGCCGCTCCGGCGGGAAGGAAGCCAAAAGCTTTCGTCCCGCCGGAGCATTCAACCACTTCCCCATCTCAAAGGGCCCGCATGTTAACGGACTCGCACTCCAATATCCTCAAACATCAATGGCCGGCGTGCGGTGCAGGCTCATCCTGGGCGTCCATCTCCTGCTTCATCACCGGTGTGTTCGCCATGCTCTTGAAGACGTCATTGGCAAAGAAGAACTTGCCGTCCGACGGCACCATCACCACCTGTATCTTGTCAGAGAGCCGTTCCGCGATGATCTTGTTGATCAGCAGGGGCGACTTGTTGAGCAGCGCCGCTTCGCTGGTCATGCGCTCGGCGTTGGCCGTAGCCATCAGGCGAATCCGGTTTGCCTCAGCGTCGGCCAGCAGGTTGCGCCGCTCCAGCTCAGCCTTGCTGTCGATCACCTTGGCCTGGGCATCCGCCTCCGCATTCTGAATGGTCGCTTCCTTGCGCGCTTCGGCTTCCAGCTTGCTCTGTTCAATCTGCTTCTCCTTCAACGGCAGCGTGTACTGCATGGCATCGGACTCGCCTTTTGCCTCAACCACCTTCGATTGTGCCTCGCCCTCAGCCTCCTTCACCTTCTGCACCGCTTCAGCTTCGGCCTGCAACTCGGCAATCCTCACCTGCTTCTGCTGAATATCGGTCACGACGCCGAGCTGATCGTCCTCTTGCTCTTTCAGTAGCAGCCCCTCCAGTCCTTTGGCGTACTCCTCAGGCAATTGAATATCCGAGAGCATCACCTCTTCCACCACGATGCCGTCGGCGTTCAGTTTTTGCGTGATGATCGCCGCCGCTTTCCCCCTCACCTCTTCGCGCTTGGTCGAGAAGATCTCCCGCACGGTGTACTCCGGCGCCAGTTCGCGCCACGCGCTGGCTACCACCGGCGGCACCAGCTCTTTATCCACTGGCTGAGGCATGTGGGCCTGCACACTCGAGAGCTTGTCGGGATCGAGGCGATAGCGGACCGTCACTGCCAGGCCAATGTTCAGGCCCTCACGCGACTGGACGCTGAGCCCATTGCCCTGCGCTCCCGCCTTGCCTCCCTTCTCATTAAAGTCCGCCGTGAACAGGTGATCGCGCAGGCTGAACGTCTCCACGCTCTCCACCAGCGGGGTGACGAAATGCACCCCCGGATAAAGCGTCCCGGGAATCGTACCGCGAATCTGGCTTACACGCACACCCCCCATTCCGCTGGGAACCACCACGATGCTTGTCGCCACCAGCAGCGGCAGGCAGGCCACCAGCGCCAGCGCCACAGGACCGCGCCATGCGATCGCAGTCGGTTCCGTATTCTCTGGTTCTTTCAAGTCTGTTTCGCCTGCGGCCTTGCGGCGTGCGGTGCGAAAGCGAATCCAAATTCCATACATCGGAATTCCCAAAGCGGCAGCCAGCAGCAGCACCCCCGCGATTGTCAGCAACATCTTCAGTGCGAGCATCGTCTTTCTCCTTTTTTCCGATTCCTTTGTTGGTTGTGCTCCCCGCCTTTACCACCCCCCGGCCGTGGAGCCACGAACAGCCGGACCAGTCCTCCGAACGTCAACTCTTCAAGCAGAAGTGCCGCCACAACCTGCAACAGCACCGCGCCCAAACTCCTCATTGCTTCCATCAGCAGATTCATGGCATGCCCCCTCACCTCGAAGCCACTTCAACTGCTTCCGCAGAGGGCGCCGGGGGCGCTTTGGCTTCTGTATTGGGGTCTATAGTCGCTGCCAGTTCTGAAGACTGAACCGGCGTCGCATCCGGCGTGGCTGTCGCCGTCTGCATTGGCTGTGCGGTCTGTGGTGCGGCCGGGTTTTGCCCGTCGCCGAACAGTTGGGCCGTCTCCTCGTTGCGCTCGCCCACCAGTTCTACCGTGTCGCCCACGGATACCAGCGCGTAGAACTCTTCCAGGTCAGCTTTGGCCATGCGGATGCATCCATGCGACGCGGCCTTGCCAATCGACTTTGGCTCATTGGTTCCGTGGATTCCGTACCCGCGAATGCTCAAGCCCATCCAGCGCGTGCCAACCGGGTTGTGCGGCCCGGGAAGAACCGTCTTGCCGTCATGGTGGTAGGTGGGGTTTGCAACCCGCCGCTCGATGGTGAAGGTTCCTACCGGGCTCGGCGTTGACGGCTTGCCCACGGCCACGGTGTAGACCTTCTTCACTTGCCCGTCCTCCACCAGAGCCAGCTTCCGGTCTGCGAGGCTCACCACGATCCGCCGAACCGGCGCGCTCGGCTCAACCGGTGTGCTTTGCTGAGTCGGCAAGCTCTGCGCCAATGCCTGCCCCGCCAGAACCACGACTGCTGCTGCCGCCACTGCCCACCGGTTGAGCTTCATTGCCGCCATCTCTTCCTCCTTGCCAAATCGCTTACGGCCGGGATAAGTGCAACCCGACAGCCAATCTCGAATGACTGAAAGCAAAGGAGTTAGGCTCGACGCGGAGCCCAGAGGACGTATCATTGCTGACACGGTGTCTGTGCGCTGACACGGTCAGCGCGGCTACGGAATCGCACCCGCATGAGAGGCGAGAACAGGCGTCGGGTTTGCGGTTAGTTAGGTGGCGGGAAGAGTTGTCAGCCGGCGGCCTTTCGCGGCCATTTAGAGCGGCAAGATCCGATGCAGTTCCAGCAATTTGAATTGCAACCTCATTGCGTAGAATGGGCCGGGGGAGTTCGAGGTGTGACTCCGACCGCGGCTGGAGCGCTTACAATTTGGCATGCCCGCACTCCAGGGCCTGGGATAAGTCGTAGCGGCTTTGAGTAATTGAGATGCAAACCAGGGGGGTGGGATGGAACCCACGCGCAGACAGTTCATGGTGTCCGCACTTGGAGTGGCAGTCGCCGGACGCGGATGGCGATTGGCCCTGGCAAGTGAGGCAGACAGCGGCGAAGCCTCCGGCGCGCAAGCGCCCGCCGATGGCTCGGGACACTTCGGCACCTGGTTTGAAGATGAGTTCGGCCTGCCGGCCTATCGCTACACCTGCAATCAGACCATAGACCCAGCCGCTGAAACACCAGTGACGCCAGGCATCCTTGGCCGCACAGAGCATATACACCAGGTGGGCAACGACCGCATAACCGCGATCGTGTCGAACTTTGGCCATGTGCGCGTTCGACAGGACGAAGGCGTGCCTAAGTTCCTCAACGACTTCGATCCGACGACGAGCCAGTTTGGCGGAGGCTTTGGCTACCTGACCGACGGCGACGAGACGCTGAGCACCTACTACGACGGCAGCAATGCTGAGCTTGAGCGAATCTTTGGGGCAGGCTACTTCCGCAAGCGTGCATCCAGCCACAGCTATTCGGTCGACCAAACCATCAGCGCGCCATTCGGCGACGACCCGGTGTTGCTTTCCCAGGTGACGATCCAAAACCGGGGCGACGCGCGCGCGACGGTTCGCTGGATTGAGTACTGGGGCTGCCAGCCTTATCAGTTTTCGTTTCGGGCGTTCATCGAGTCGTTTGCCGGGCTTGGATCTCCTGTGGAACTCCGCCGGCAGTTCGGGCGGCTCTTCGCTCATAAGGTCTCGTCGGTGAACGGAATGCAGGGGCTTCTTGAGACAAAGGAGTTCACCGCTCGATCACCGCAGGATGACGCTGTTTGGCAACAGATGAAGGAGCAGTTGAAGACTCATCCAAACAGCTTCCTCAATGCGATTGATGAGTCCACGCCTGGCACGGGGTTTGACTCGACAGACATTCCACCGACATTTCTGATTTCGCTCGATGCGCCCGCAACCGCTGTGTCTACCGATGGAGAAGCGTTCTTCGGCGCGGGCGGACCGTCGAACCCTGAAGGACTCAACCAGGATTTGGATGGCCTGCGCAATGTAAATGGTCCGCACTTTGTCTCGCCGCACACGGCGCTGCTGCTGGAGCGGAGTCTTGACCTGGCTCCGGGCGAGAAACGCACCCTGAGCTTTTTGTATGGCTACCTTCCTGATGGCTTCACACTGGATGCGCTCGCTGCGCGGTACAAAGCGAAGCCGGCTGAAGTTCTGCCTCGCTCGAGTGCGGAGTGGAAAAGCCGAGGCATGCGATTTGATGTTGCCGCCGAGCCGTGGGTGAAGCGCGAGGCCGAGTGGAATCACTATTCCCTGCGCAGCAGCTTGACCTGCGACGACTTTTTCGGCGAGCACATTCTGAACCAGAACGGATTCTATGAATACGTGATGGGATTCCAGGGAGCAGCGCGCGACCCTCTACAGCATTGCCTGCCCTTTATCTTCAGCGACCCTCAGATTGTGAAGAGCGTTCTTCGCTACACGCTGAAGGAGGTCCGCGACGACGGGTCGATTCCCTATGGGATTGTGGGCCACGGCATGATTGCGCCGATTACTTCGGATAATGTGAGCGACATTCCGCTCTGGCTGTTGTGGGCAACGAGTGAATATGTGCTGGCGACGCGCGATTTGAAGTTCCTTGACGAGCAGATTCCGGCGCGCTTCTCCAAGACCGCCGAACCCAACGACAGCGTGAGGAACCTGCTGGCGAGGTGCTTCCATCACCAGGCTGAAGGGGTGGGCACCGGCAAGCATGGGCTGGTGCGGATGCTGAATGACGACTGGAATGACGGTCTGCTCTCCACCTACGCGCAACCTGTCATGGCTGAGTGCGTCGCTCTGGGCGAAAGCGTGCTCAACACAGCCATGTCGGCGTGGGTGTTTGATTTCTATGCGCGCATGCTTCGATTTGCGGGAGGCGAGGCTGGCCTGATTGAGAAGCTTACGGCAAGTGCTGAACAGGCACGCACCGCGGCGCGCGCGCAATGGGCAGGCAAATGGCTGAAGCGCGCGTGGATGGGCCCGACGATGGGATGGCTCGGGGAATCCACTCTCTGGATTGAGCCGCAACCCTGGGCGATTCTTGGTGGCGTGACATCGCCGGAGCAGACCAGCGAGGTTATTCGCTCGATGAACGAGCTGCTGCGTACGGGACCGCTGGGCGCTGCGCAGATGAGCGATGGGCCCGACACACGACAGGGCAATCCGAACGATGTGGGCAGCCTGGAGCGCGGCGCAATCTGGCCCTCGCTCAACCAGACGCTGGTGTGGGCGCTGGCCGGGGTGGATCCGGCGATGGCATGGGAAGAGTGGAAGAAGAATACCTTTCATGCACACGCAAATGCGTACCCGGACATCTGGTACGGCATCTGGAGCGGCAACGACTCGTGGAACTCACCGCTCAGCAAACATCCGGGCGCGGCGGCGAACGATCCGTACTTTCACGGGATAGATTTCCCGGTGCTCAATGTTCACTCGCACGCGTGCTACCTCTATTCGGCGGTGAAGCTGCTGGGGATTGAGTTCACGGAGAGCGGACTCAACGTCAGCCCGGAAATTGCCGCTGGGGATTATAGCTTCGATTCTCCCCTGCTGGGCGTGAGCCGTGTAGCTGTCGGCAAATACGAGGGATGGTATGCACCCTCGCAGCCGGGCAAATGGACGATTCAGATTCTGTTGCCGGAAGAAATTGCGAACAAGGTGAGCCGCGCCGAGGTGAACGGGGCGGAAAGCCCGATGAAGCGGATTGGCAATCGAACGATTGCTCTCGAAGGTGCGAGCGAGGCCGGGAAGCCGCTGCGCTGGGCGCTGAGCTGAGGTCTGCATCGTTTTCCACCCATTTCGCGGTGAGACTGCGAAAGGATGGGGCATCCGGATACCTTCGCGTATCCACCTGCGAAAATAGAAGGGCATGCTTTCCCTTCAAAATGCCGGCAAGCGCTTCGGACCTCGCGTGTTGTTTCTTGAGGCCAACTGGCTGATCCGTTCGCGCGAAAAGACGGCGCTGGTGGGCGCCAACGGTACGGGCAAATCCACGCTGATGAAGGTACTGGCCGGGCTGGAATCGCTGGACTACGGCACCATGCAGCTCACGCGCGGCATGAGCATCGGCTACCTGCCCCAGGAAGGGCTTAATCTCACCGGCAAGACCGTCTTTGAGGAGTGTCTGAGCGTCTTCGATGAACTCCGTGACATGGAGAAGGAGATCGAGCACCTGGCCGGTCAACTGACAGAGCTGGACCACGCGAGCCCGGAGTACGAGGCGGCGGCAGAGCGCTTCTCCATGCTGAGTGAGCGCTTCCATGCACTCGACGGGTACGCGCTGGACGCACAGGTGGGCGGCGTGCTCACCGGTCTGGGATTTGCGAAGGACGACTGGAGCAGGCAGACCGACGAATTCAGTGGCGGCTGGCAGATGCGCATTGCGCTGGCAAAGCTGCTGCTGGCCAAACCGAATCTCCTTCTTCTCGACGAGCCGACCAACCACCTCGATCTCGAGACGCGTAACTGGCTCGAGAACTACCTCAAGAACTATCCCTTTGGCTACATCCTCATCTCGCACGATCGTTATTTTCTCGATGTCACCATCGACCGGACCGTCGAGATCTGGAACAAGCGCCTGACAATCTACCAGGGCAACTACACCAAATATCTCACCCAAAAAGATGAGCGGCGGGCGCAGCTCGAAGCGGCTTACCGCAACCAGAGAATCCAGATCGAGCATCTTGAGGCGTTCATCAACCGTTTCCGCGCGCAGGCCACCAAGGCCAAGCAAGTGCAGTCGCGCATCAAGGAACTCGAGAAGATCGAGCGCATCGAGATCCCCGAAGAAGAGCCGGTGATTCACTTCAAGTTTCCCCAGCCGCCGCCCTCGGGCCGGATGGTGGTGGAGACGGAGGGCCTGTCAAAGAGTTACGGCGAGAAGAAGGTCCTCTCGAACGTTCGGTTCTCCATCGAGCGCGGAGATCGCGTGGCGCTCGTCGGGGTGAACGGCGCGGGCAAGTCCACGCTCATCAAGCTGCTCACGGGCGTTGAGACGCCGACAAGCGGGCAGATTCACATCGGCCACAACGTGGTCACCGAATATTTTGCGCAGGACCAGTACAAGGTGCTCAACGGCGACGCGCGCATGCTCGACGACATAAGCCGCGCCGCGATGAAGGTGCCGGAACAGGAACTTCGGTCGCTGCTGGGATGCTTCCTCTTCCGCGGAGATGACGTCTTCAAGCCCCTCGGGGTGCTCAGCGGCGGCGAGCGCAACCGCTATGCCATTGCGCGCATTCTGGTGTCGCCTTCAAATTTCCTCCTTCTCGATGAGCCGACCAACCACCTGGACATGCGCGCCAAGGACGTGCTGCTGGAGGCGATCGCGGCCTTCAGTGGCACGGTGGTCTTTGTTTCGCACGACCGGTACTTCATCGACCGACTGGCCACGCGCGTGCTGGAGGTGGAGGGCGGCAACGTAATCAGCTACGAGGGCAACTACGAGGACTACCTGCGCAAGAAGGAATCGCAGGCGGCGACGCCCTCCAAGAATGTCATCCTGAGCGAAGCCGTGCGAAGCACGGCGGAGTCGAAGGATCTGCGGTTGCCCTCCTCCTCGCGCAAAGCCCCTAATGCTTTGCATCAGGGCACAACTTCAGTCGCGCCAAAGAGCGATGCTTTGTATCAGGGCACGACTTCAGTCGTGCCGAAAAGCTCGCAAAAACTGAATGGAGCTTTAGCCCCTGCCGAACCATCCTCCCCGTCCATAACGTTTGTCATCGAAGGCGGATACGATTCCGGACCGAAAGAAAGAGCCCGCCGCCTGAATCCAATCAAGCAGAAGCAAATGGAAGAGCGAGTTGCGTTTCTTGAAGAGGAGACGCCGCGTATCGAATCAGCGATCGCGCATACGGAGGAGCAGTTGGGCAATTATGTCTCGGCCGCAGAGACGGCCCGGCTGACGGCGTTGGCCGGGGATCTGCGCAGCCAGCTTTCAGCGCTAACGGCCGAGTGGGAAGAGCTGATGGGGCAGTTAGAGGGGGCGTAGCGATCATTGTAGTCTTAGACCTTATCCGTAAATAGTGACTCTGTAGATTCCTGCGAATGAATCTATTGAGAGCGTCGAGCAGAGGTGGGCGATGATGAATTCAATATGGCCCAAATCAAGTCGTGGACTGTTTCGGATCATTTGTGGAGCAAGGTTGAGCCGCTGATCCCAGCACGCAGGCGGGAGCCAGGGCGACGGTACCAGCGCAAGGCAGGAGCTGGACGCAAACCGATGTCTTCTCGAAAGGTCTTTTCGGCGATTGTTTACGTTCTGCGGACCGGCATTCAATGGAAAGCATTGCCGCGCGAGTTCGGTTCGGCTAGCGCAGTGCATCAGTACTTTCAGAACTGGTATAGATCTGGTTTTTTCCAGAAACTGTGGCAGGCCGGCCTGGCCGAGTATGACGGCATGCACGGCATTGCCTGGCAATGGCAATCAGCTGATGGAGCCATGGGCAAAGCGCCGCTAGCTACCGAATGCGTTGGTCGGAATCCGACCGACCGGGGAAAAAAAGGGGCGCAAACGCAGCCTGTTGGTCGACGGCCGTGGAGTCCCGCTGTCGATCGCCGTCAGCGGCGCCAACCTCCACGACTCCAAGCTGCTGGATCGGACGCTGGCTCAGGTAACCATCCCGCGCCCTGAAGTTACGGGGTGGAAAAATCAACAGTATCTCTGCCTGGATGCTGGCTATGTGGGCTATCCGGTCCGCAAGATCGCCCGTAAGCATAACTACTATCCTCGCGTTAAATCACGCGCTGAAGAACGGCTCATCAAGTATCGCTACCCGGACTCCAAACCGCGCCGCTGGGTCGTAGAACGAACCCACTCCTGGATCAACCGATACCGTAAACTTCTGGTCAGCTTCGAAAAAACCGAAGCTAGTCTCAATTACGGCAGCGGATGGCAGGCGATTCAACCAGGCAGTCTGCCGTGACTCCCTTCCAGGCGATGCTTCCCACTGTCTGGTGTATGGTCCTAAGAACGCGAAACCCGTTCGGGAAGGCCTAAGAGCAGCGGCCAAATGGGTAATTCCGAAGATTGCTCCCCGCTTCGAGGAGATCGAAGCGGAGGGACGCCTAGACCTCACCTGAGTCCGTCCTTATTGGCCATCGTGCATAATCGAAAGACGATGGCCCTTTTATGGAACCCCGAATCGTGGTCGCAGCGGCTGGCTGAGCTGGAGGCTCAGAGCGGCGACCTCAAGGAAGCTCCCCTACGGCGCGATGTGCGCTCGCTCGGCATGCTGCTGGGCGAGGTGCTGCGCGAGCAGGCGGGCGAAGAGCTCTTTGACCACGTGGAAGCGCTGCGGCAGGGCACCATTCGCCGGCGCGATGCGGAGGCCCACGGCAGCGAAGAAGAGGCCGCAACCCACGCGGCTAAAGCCCTTGAGTTAGTGCACTCTCTGCCCGTTGAGCGCGCCATCCTGCTGACGAGGGCGTTTGCTTTTTACTTTGAGCTCATTAATTTGGCTGAAACCAACCACCGCAAACGGCGGCGCATGGCGCTGCGACTGAGCGGGCAGATGAGGCGCCAGCGCGGGTCGCTGGCCGGAACGCTCAGCGAGATGAAGCGCGTGGGCATCAGCTGGGCCGAAGCGCTGGACTGGCTCCGTCGCGTGCTGATCGTGCCGGTTTTCACGGCGCACCCCACTGAAGTCGCGCGGCGGTCGGTAATGATCAAGCGGCGGCGCATCGGCGAGTTCCTTCAGGCGCTTGATCAGGTCCCCGTCCCCACGCAGGATCTTGCCCGCCTGGAAGAGATGGTCATGGCCGAGATCACCAGCCTGTGGCAGACCGACGAAGTCCGTTCGCGGCGGCCGACGGTCTACGACGAGATCAAGATGGGGCTGGACTACTACGATGTCTCAATCTTCGAGACGCTGCCCAGCCTGTATCGCGAGATCGCCGAGGCAATTCACGAGGCCTATGGGGTTGAGATGGACTTGCTCGCCCTGCCGCAGGTGCTCGAATTTGGCTCGTGGATCGGCGGCGATCGCGATGGCAACCCGTTTGTGACGCCGCAGGTAACGCGCGACTCCATCCAGCTTGCTCGCGGACACTTGTTGCTCTACTACCAGGAGCAGATGAAGCAGATCATGGACCTGCTGACGACCAGCGCTCAGCAATGCGGCGTGAGCGATGCGCTGCACGCGCGGCTTGATGCCTACATCGCGCAGGTGCACACGCCTGAGGCGCAGGTCTTTGGCGAGCAGTACGAGTTTGAATACTACCGGCGGTTCATGATCTGCCTGCGGGCACGGCTGCTACGCACGATGGAACAGCCAGGTCCCGTGGACGCGCGGCTGCCCGTGACCAGCTACACGCTTTCGCAAGGACAAGAAAAGCTGGCCCAGGTGCTGCCGGCTTACTGCTCCGTGGATGAGTTTCTTGACGATCTGGGAACGCTGCGTGCATCTCTTGCCGAAAACCGCGGCCTGCGCATCGCGCAGACGCTCATCGACCCGCTGATTCTGCAGGTGCGCACCTTTGGACTGCATCTACACACCCTCGATATTCGCCAGCATGCGCGCGTCCTTGCCACTGCGCTAAAGGAGTCGATTGCCGACACGATTGCCGCATCGCTGCCGGGCGAGCTTTCGCCGGAGACGGCAAGCGTGCTCGAGACCTTCAGGGTGGTCGCCGAAGCGAAAGAGAGCTGCTCGCCCGAGTCGATCCGGCAGTATGTGATTAGCGGTGCGGCGAACGTGGAAGACGTGCTGGGTGTGGTGAGGCTGGCGCGGCTGGGCGGTGTGAAGGTGGAGGGCAGCGGGCGCGACCCCGGCCTCATGCCTGTGCCGCTGTTTGAATCGATTGAAGATCTGCGCCAGGCGCCCACGGTGTGCCGCGAATTATGGGGCCGCGAGGACTATCGCAAGCTGATGGCTACCTGGGACAACCGGCAGGAAGTGATGCTGGGGTACAGCGATTCAAATAAAGACGGAGGCATGCTGACCTCGACCTGGGAGATATTTCGCGCGCATCGCGACCTGCACACCGTGGCACGCGAGTCGGGGGTCAAGCTGCGGCTCTTTCACGGCCGTGGCGGCACCGTTGGACGTGGCGGAGGGCCGACCCATCGCGCCATCTTCGCACAGCCCATGGATTCATTTGAAGGGCAGCTACGGATTACCGAACAGGGCGAGGTGCTCAACTTCAAGTACGCCGACGAAGTGCTGGCCGAGCGCAACCTGGAGCTGATGATCGCGGCCTCGCTGGATGCCCTGGCCCGGCCCAATGCCCGCGATCCCAAGGGCCATTTCACCGGAGTGCTGAAGCCTGAGTGGGAAGCGGCGCTCGACCAGCTCTCTGAGATCTCATTTGGCTGCTACCGTAAGCACATCCTCAACGATGCAGGCGTGATCAGCTACTTTGAGCAGTCGACTCCTGTGGGCGAGCTTGAGAACGCCAAGATCGGGTCACGTCCATCGCGCAGGAAGGCTTCGCTGGCCATCTCTGACCTTCGCGCCATTCCGTGGGTCTTTGGGTGGACGCAGTCGCGGCTGCTGATCCCGGCATGGTTTGGCGTGGGATTTGCGCTGGAGCAATTTCTGGGGCAGAACGAGGAGACACCCGGGCAGCCGTCGCGGCTCGAGCTTCTGCAAACCATGGCGCGCGAGTTTCCGCTGTTCATCGACCTGCTGCGCAACGTGGAGATGGCGCTAGGCAAGGTGGACTTGGCAACGGCGCGGCTCTACTCGTCGCTCGTCACCGACACCGGCCTGCGCGAGCGCATTTACGACATGTTCGACGCGGAGTTTCACCGCACCGTGCGCAACGTGCTGCGAATACTGCGGCAAAAGGAGTTGCTCGAGACCAACCAGGTGCTGGCGCACTCAATTAAGTTGCGCAATCCCTATGTTGACCCGATGCACCTGATCCAGGTGGACATGCTGCGGCGCAAGCGGGCCGGGGAAGACAATCCGCAGGTGAACCGTGCCATCGCGGCCACCATCAGCGGAATCTCAGCGGGGCTGAGAAATACCGGGTAGGGGAAAGTTTTACCGCGGGAGTTCAAGTGCAACAATTCCGGCCCAGTGTGAGTTAGGATTTGACCCATGGAACCGGCGTATTCCGCTGTTTTCGTCGCCTACATTTCTGCGCTCGTTGCCGGTGTCGTCTTCAGTTTCAACACGCGCAAGGGGCCACTCCGTCTGATCATTCGCATTTTGACCGGGGTGCTCACCGCACCGATCTTGCTGATCCTCGCCATTGCGTTCATTCTCTGGGATGCCCAGCCGCCGTCGTTAGCCCGATTGCAGCATGATTTTCCTTCCAAGCGTTCCGATCTCGAAATGATTCTCCGAATGTCCGACGAGGATTCAACGTTCTCGCGGATCGCACCGGGCTTCCTAGACCGGGTTACCGACGGCACCTCAGGGTACGGCCGATACATGCGCGGGGATCCAAAAGCGGGACTGCCGGAACCCCGATGGAGCGCATATCGAGCAATATACAAACGGAACGGCATCAAACTTGGTATTCAGCGGGACGCGTCGCGGGATGCCTTCATCATGGTTGACTCGTTCGGGATACTCAGCAACGGGCACACGAGCGGGTATCTCTACTGTGTCCCAAACCCTCCCGCGAATTCCTATCGCTTCGATCCTTGCGTATTGCATCAGGACAAGAGCGAGCGTGAATACAGCTCAAACCCGCAGCGAGAGGGATACTCCTTTCAGAAGCTCGATGATCGATGGTATGCCTACGACGAAGGTCCAAGTTAGGTCCGTCGGAGTGAGGGTCCTGTTTATACCTATTTAGGAAGGCCCGAGAGCGTTGCAGCCAGGTCGCGGAGTCCGATTCCCGTCGTGTTCTCGTCGATGGGATATTGGCCTCGGCCCGCGTTCACGAGATAGCGGCGGTCGGGCTTCAAGTCGCCGCACGCGATATGGAAGCCCTTCTCGGGGCGTCCGGCGAGACTGCGCTTGATCTCGATGGCCCAGAGGCCGTGGCCGGGGACATCGAGGAGTAAGTCGATCTCAGCGCCGACGGCGGTGCGATAGAAATGTGCGGTGGTCCGCGGCGGCGCGGACTGCAGCAGGTTCTCGATGGCAAAGCCCTCCCACGATGCTCCCGCCACCGGGTGGCCGGCCAGGTCGTTGTAGTTGGCGATGCCCAGCAGCGCATGGACCAGGCCGCTGTCGCGAACATAGACTTTGGGCGACTTGACCAGCCTCTTGCCCACATTTCGATGGTAGGGCTGCAGACGGCGGACGAGGAGCAGATCGCAGAGGAGGTCGATATAGCGCTGAATAGTGGGCGCCGAGACCTGCAGAGATGCGGCAAGGCGCGACGCATTCAGGAGCGTGCCTTGATTGTGCGCCAGCATCGTCCAGAATCGTTCCAGCACCCCGGCAGGCACGCGCGGACCAAACTGCGGGACATCGCGCTCGAGATAGGTACGGATGAAGTCTCTCCGCCAGCGGACGCTCGCAGCTTCGGAACGGGCAAGGTAGCTGCCGGGAAAACCGCCGCGCACCCACAGGCTCAATTGGGTACTGTCGTCGTCTGGCAATTCGAGCACGCAAAATGGGCCCATCTCGATGTAGGCGATTCGGCCGGCCAGGCTCTCGCCGGACTGGTGCAGCAGGTCCATGGATGCCGAGCCGAGAACCAGAAATCGTCCCAGGCCGTGGCCGGTCCGGCGCCCCTCGTCGATGATGCCGCGCAGGGAGCTGAACAGCTCCGGCATGCGATGGATTTCGTCGAGAACGACAAGCGTGGTTTCATACTGGCGCAGAAACAGGACCGGGTCGGCAAGCCTTTCGCGATCGGCTTTTGCCTCAAGATCGAGGTAGATCGCCCCCGGGTGCGCATCGGCCATCTCGCGAGCCAGCGTTGTCTTCCCAACCTGGCGCGGGCCGACGATGGCGACGGCCGCCTCTTCTTCGAGAGCTTCTTTGATTTCCCGCTCGGCTCTTCGAACTATCATTCTTGTATATTAGATGTTTTATATTTGATTTGCAATGTTTATGTGGACGCTCACGGTGAGAATCTGACTTCGAAAGTTGCTTCATATTTCTCAAAATAACATTGCAAAACAGATATATTATATTTAATATACAATATAAATTGTACTGTATACGATTGACTATATGGACTATAGCTATGGATAGTCTGCAAACTTCGCTTGCAGTGTTTCCCTGCTGCGGACATGCCCAGTACCCACGCTCATCAGCCATTCGATCACAACGAAGGCCTGGACTGCCTGTTGCGGCCAAACCTGCCCTGCGCCATCCTCCGCTCCCGCTCCCGGATTACGCTAAGGTGCCAAAACGCCGCTTGCCACATCGCCGACCTCGGGTCTAACCTGTTTGCATGCGTCGATGTCGCTAACACCGCTCTGGTGACAGCTCCGACGCTGACGTGCGCCTGCTCGCGCGCGAATTCCCCCGCCTGACGGCGTCACCGCATCCCACAACAATTTACGAACGGGGCCCAGAGCCCCCAAGAGGAGATCACCATGGCGCGCATTGCCGCGAATGTAACGGAACTTATTGGCAAGACCCCGCTTGTGCGGCTCAATCGCATGGCCGCAGGCCTGCCCGCGACCGTTGTTGCCAAACTGGAAAGCCAGAACCCCCTGAGCAGCGTTAAAGACCGTATCGGTCTGGCCATGATTGAAGCGGCCGAGAAGGCTGGCAAGATCACCCCCGGCAAGACGGTGCTGATCGAGCCCACCAGCGGCAACACGGGCATCGGTCTCGCATTCGTCGCGGCCGTCAAGGGCTATCGCCTCATCCTCACCATGCCCGAGACCATGAGCCTGGAGCGCCGCGTACTGCTGCTCGCATTTGGCGCGGAGATCGTGCTGACCCCCGGCCCCAACGGGATGAAGGGCGCAATTGCCAAGGCAAATGAACTTCTTAGCCAGACGCCGGACGGCTTCATCCTGGCGCAGTTCGACAACCCCGCCAATCCGGCAATCCATGTGGCCACCACCGGCCCCGAGATCTGGGACGATACCGACGGCAAGGTTGACATTCTGATCTCCGGCGTTGGCACCGGCGGCACCATCACTGGCATCGCAACCTACATCAAGCAGCGCAAGCCGGAGTTCAAGGCGATTGCTGTTGAGCCGACGGACAGCCCGGTGCTCTCTGGCGGCAAGCCGGGACCCCACAAGATCCAGGGCATCGGTGCTGGATTCGTGCCCAGCATTCTCGACACCAAGCTGATCGACGAGGTCGTCCAGGTTTCGAACGACGATGCGATTGCCACCGCTCGCCGGCTGCCGCTGGAAGAGGGCCTGTTCGTCGGCATCTCCTCCGGCGCCGCTGTGCATGCAGCGCTGCATGTGGCAGCACGGCCAGAAAACGCGGGCAAGCTCATCGTTGTGATTCTGCCCAGCTTCGGCGAACGCTATCTCTCGAGTGTGTTGTTTGATTCGCTGCGTCAGCAGGCCCTGGCACTGCCCACGCACCCCATCACGGTTTAAAACGTAAATGAACCAAGGGCGGCCTGAACCCACGAACCTCGCGGGCCAGGCCACCCAACCCACTCGAAGCCCATGTTCATGTTTTCCCGCATCGCCGAAGACATCCGCTCTGTAAGGGAGCGCGACCCCGCTGCGCGTTCCGCGCTGGAGGTCTTCCTTTGCTATCCGGGCTTGTGGGCGGTGTGGTACCACCGTGCCTCGCATCTTCTATGGCGCGCAAGGCTTCGCCTGGCGGCGCGATTCCTGTCGCAGATTGCCCGCTTTATCACTGGAGTCGACATTCACCCCGGCGCGATGCTCGGCAGGCGGCTCTTCATCGATCACGCTACGGGCGTGGTGATCGGCGAGACGGCGATTGTGGGCAGCGACGTGACCATCTACCAGGGGGTGACCCTGGGAGGAACCGGAAAGGGCCACGGCAAGCGCCACCCAACCATCTGCGACGGCGTGTTCATTGGCAACAATGCCAACGTCCTTGGCAACATCACCGTCGGCCAGAACTCTCGGGTCGGCGCCGGTTCGGTGGTTCTATCGTCCGTTCCACCCAACTCGACCGTCGTAGGAGTGCCCGCGCATATCGTCTATCGCAACGGCGAGCGCATTCTGATCACCGATCCCCACGACATCAAGGATCCGCTCTCCGATGCCTTGATTGCCCTGTCGGCTCGCGTAAAAGAGCTGGAGAAGTGCCTCTGCATCGTCGACAACCAGACCCAGGTTCTGGAACCTTTTGCTGCCGAGGCAGCCGAACGCGAGGCCTACAGCGAAGAGCTTGGCCACCTGCAAGAGTACGTTTCAATGGGAGAAGGCATTTAGAGTCGTCAGCCTTGAACTGCCAAGGCTCTAGACATCCCATAAGATATCTAGAGATACTATGTCCTGAGTGCGCATCGTAGTAGATAGTTCGGTGGTGGTGGCTGCTGTGCGCAGCCCAAATGGGGCGTCCAATCGATTGCTGACCCTTGCCGGGGAGGGGAGAATCAAAATGCTGGCAAGTCCTCCGCTCTTTTTGGAGTACGAGGAAGTCTTGTTGCGTCCGTCCCAGATGGTGGCTACGGATGGTCAGTCGAAAGGATTGATCGGCTTTTGAGAGCAATCGCACAACTGCTTGAGCCAGTAAACATTCGCTTTCAATGGAGGCCGCAACTAGTCGACCCAGCCGATGAAATCGTCTTGGAAACCGCCGTAAACGGTAGTGCTGAAGCGTTGGTGACTCACAATCTTAAGCACTTTCTACCACTAGAGAGGCTGTTTGGAATCCCGGTGTTGACACCCGGACAACTGCTGTGGAGGCTGGACCATGAGTAAAGGAACTTACCCGCTGAAACTCCCGCTTTCGGTAAAAAAGGCCGCGCAGCGACTGGCAAAGGAAGACGGAGTTTCCCTGAATCAGTGGATCGCAGTCGCGGTTGCCCAAAAGGTGGGAACTGTGGAAACGGCAGCCGAATTCTTCGCTCGTCGAAGCCACGGCCCCAAAGAAGATCTTGCAGCCATTCTTCGTACAGCACCTGACCTGCCTCCCGTTCCCGGGGACGAACTGCCGACAACCGGGGCATAGGAAGAGCACTCGTGTCGGAGCCTGGCACATTGGCAAACTCGCTCAACTCATGCCACCTCGGAGCCGTTTGCTGCCGAGGCAGCCGAACGCGAGACCTACAGCGAAGAGCTTGGCCGACTGCAAGAGTACGTCTCGATGGGCGAAGGCATTTAATTTAAATCAGTTAGACGTAAGAGACCCGGCTGCCGCCCTGATCCGATTTAGCCTCCAACAAAAATGCTGGGAATAGGGAACCAGGAGATTTCTCTTGCGTATACATTGATTAGCACGATACATTGTTATCCGAGGTAATAAGCAATGCCGAAGCTTGCATTGAAATTGAGCTTGAAAGGCCCGGAAGCTGAGCAGCCCGACCGCTGGGAGGCGCAGCTCAGGAAGGGCGCCGTGGAGATGGCAGCGCTTGCCAGTTTGTGGCAGGGCCGACTCTACGGGCTGGAGATCATCCGCTATCTGGAGACCCACTCGCAGATGGCGCTGGCTGAGGGCACTATTTACCCGGTGCTGAACCGGCTGAAGACCGAAGGGCTGTTGACCTCAGAGTGGGTTGAGGCCGAGGCCGGCCACCCGCGCAAGTACTACTCGCTCACAGATGCTGGTCGCGAGCGCCTGCGGGAGATGGCCAAGGCATGGACCAGCTTTGCGAATGGCCTGAGCCGCCTGCTGGAACCGGTTTTGAACGAAAAGGAGAAGACCCAATGACAACTGAAAAGCAATTGGAAAGCTACCTGGCTACATTGCGCCTGCACCTGGCTCCCCTGACGCTGGGTGAGCGCGAAGAGATCTTGAAGGAAATTTCGGCTCATGTGCGCGACTCCGCGGAACAGAGCGGGGCCACCGTTGAAACAGTGCTGGCGCGGTTGGAACCGGCGGAGGCGCTCGCCAAAGAGTATCGCGATGGGCTGCTGATCAGCCGGGCAAGCCGCAGCTTTTCGCCGCTGCTGCTGCTCCGGGCCACCCTCCGCCTTTCCTCGAAGGGGATCGCCGGAATTGCGGTCTTCTTCGTAGGCCTGTTTGGCTACGCGATCGGTGGCGGGTTGGTGATCACTGCCCTGCTCAAGCCAATCTTCCCCGCAAATACAGGGCTGTGGATGCTGGACGGCCACGTGGTTTCGTCAGGGGTCCTGTTTCCACCGCCGGCCGCCCCCGCGCACGAAGTTCTTGGAATGAGCTACATCCTAATTGCTCTGGTTGCGGGGAGTCTGACGTTGCTGTCGACGACTTGGGCGATTCGAGTATTCCTGGGGCTCTCGCGAGGGTTGGAGGCGCAGCTCTCACGACTGCAATAGCCGACAGCAAAGCAGATCTCAGTGCTAGAGTGGTTGGGTTCCCACTTTAGCTTCGGGGTCTGCTTTGTTGCTGGGTATTCGTTCGCTTCTCGTTGCTTCTCTCGGGTTTTCTGTTGCTGCACACGCGGCGTCCCACGTCTATCCTGTTCCGGTTCCCGAGGAGATGCGATCCACCGCATTCACGGTGACAGTGAACGGAACCGTTGTGAATGTGGCGCATGCGGCGGCAAGCTACGAGTTCGTGAACTTCGACATAACTGGCCCGGTTGACGTGGCCATTACCGCTGCTGAGCCCGGCTTTTGGGATCGTGGCGTGGATGTGCAGCCATGGCGGCTTGGTATCCGGCCCATCCGCCAGGGCCGGACCATTCGCTTTCATCTCACTGGACCGGCAAAGCTCTCCATTTCGCGGCCCAGGGATTTTCTCAATCACGCACAAATGCTCTTCCTGTTTGCGGGCACTCCGCCCATGCTTGCGCATTCAGGCAGGGGTGTGACTGTGATCCCGGCAGGGATACATAATGGAAGCCTCAACCCGAAGTCCGGCGAAACCATCTACCTGGCTCCGGGCGCGTTTGTTTTTGGCAGCCTGAACCTGTGGAAGGTCGAGAATGTGAAGGTCCTGGGCCGGGGCACGATCGTCTACGAGGGCACGCAGGACCCCAACGCCGACGAAGGCTGGATGCAGAAGCCCGACTGGCATTGCATCGGCTCAATGGAGGCTCACAATGTGGAGATCGACGGCGTCACCTGCATTGTTCGCGCGCGCACCTGGTCGATCCAGATGAAGGATTCCACGGGCCTCACTTTCGACGATCTGCGCGTCATCGGCGGCAACCCCGGCAACGCCAACCAGGACGGAATGGACTGGCTTGGCGGCGGAGACTCGATTGTGAACGACGCGTTCATTCGCGCCTCGGACGACGACTTCGCGATCATGGGCAATTGGGACGGCTACACCGACGATGAGATTACCCGCCCTGGCCACGATGTACAGAATGTGCTGATCGAGCACAGCGTGGTCTCCACCAGCATCTCAAACGTGGTGCGCGCTGGCTGGCCGAGAAAGACCTTCAACTCGCGCAACTTCACGCTGCGCGACTCCGACATTCTGCACGCGGGGATCGGCGCCTGCGGGCAGACGTTTGGCCTGCTCGGCTTCTGGGGCGCCAATGGAGCGAGCGGCGACCATTCCAACTACACTTTCGAGAATCTCTTCCTCGATGACTGGTACTCGCTGGTGCAGATGGAGCAGGAGAAACCCAAGCTGCACGGATTCACGTTCCGCAACATCTGGGCGCTCGATCAGCCGCCCCTGGTTGACTCCACGATCACGGGCGACATCTCGGATGTTACGTTTGATAACGTGAAGCGCGGGCAGGACGTGGCATCCAGCAATGCCGGGCTTCCCGTGATTGTGTCCGGCGGGGCGCAACCGCCGCGGTTCGTCGCTACACACACGCCCGCCGCGCGCTTCACGGTCGGCCCACCGGTCTTTGCGCCGGGAGACAAGGTCACCTTCGTTGCGCAGCCAGCGAAGCATTCCCAATACACATGGCTCTTTGGAGACGGAACAAGTGCCCAGGGCCGCAAGGTGACGCACCGCTTTGCCGACGCGGAAGGAACCGAGCTGGATGGCACGGCAACCGGCGCTGGGCGCTTCAGAGTTCTGCTGCACGTTCAGGACGAGCAGCAAGGTCAGGACTGGGCAGCGCAGAGCGTTGTGGTGATTGGAAAATGGCACGATGCAGTACCCGCCGCAGGTCCAACGGTTGCCGGCCTTGCGTGGAATATCTATCCCGGTACGTGGACAGAGCTGCCCGACCTTACGAAAGCAATTGCGGTGTTCAGCGGGGAATCGCCAAACTTGCATGTAGACGCGCAGGGATACACGGGCTACACCGCCGTCTGGGACGGGCTGATCGACATTCCTTCTGACGGAGGCTACACCTTTCATCTGATCCACGCGGACGGCGCGCGGCTGGTGATCGACGGCGTGCAGGTGGCGAAGACGGGCCCTCCGTTCGCGCAGGTCTGCGGTGCACCGGGGAATGCGTTGCAATACGATCGCGGTGCCCTGGGCCTCCGAGCCGGCAAGCACACAATCCACGTGGAGGGCCTCCATTCGGCGAGCCAGGGAGTACCAAGGGTTCTGTGGGAAGGCCCGGCGCTGCCGCTTACGGATGTTCCGCCAGCAGCCTATTTCCATCTGCGCGGCGATGCCGTGACCAGGTAATAGAGATCTGCTTTATCTGGGCGGACGAAAGCGAGCGAGTTTGCGGGCGGCGGATAGCGGATGTTACTTGGGAAGTTGCGAAGCGTCCCATCCCCCGCCAAGTGAGCGAACCAACCCAACGCTCGCGACAAACTGACGCGTGGTGAGGTCGATGGTGGTGCGCTGGTTTTGGAGCAGAGTAGCTTCAGCCGTGAGCACTTCAAGGTAGCTGGTGACACCGCCTTTGTAGCGCTGGTTGGAAAGGTCGTAGGAGTGTTGCGCTGACTCGACTGCACGCTGTTCTACGGTCGACTCCTGCTCGAGGATGCGCAGGCCGGAGAGCTGGTCTTCAATGTCGTTGAACGCCGCCAGAACGGTGCTGCGGTATGCGGCTGCGTTGGCCTCGTAGTTGTGTCGAGCCTGATCAGTGAGAGCATGCCGCTGCCCCGCGTCGAAAAGCAGCTCTGCCGCCTGCGCTCCCAGAGACCAGAGCGCGCTGGGACCCTGGATCCATGTACCAATGCGCTCGCTCTCAAAACCGCCTGTACCGCTGAGCGTGATGGTTGGGTAAAACGCGCTGACGGCTATGCCGATTTGCGCATTGGCGGCGGCGGTGCGGCGCTCGGCGGCGGCAATGTCGGGCCGGCGCTCAAGCAACTGCGATGGCACACCCACCGGCACTTGCGGTAGCGAGATGTCGAGGGGAGTGGGCGGGATGCTGAACTCCGAGGGGCTGTAGTTGGCGAGCGTTCCCACCGCGTGCTCGTACTGTGCGCGGGCAACGCCCAGGTCCACAAGTTGCGCCTTCACCTGCTCCAACTGTGTTTGGGCCTGGGCCACATCCACCTGCGAACCAATTCCGCCTTTAAACAGCCGTTGGGTCAAGTCGAGCTGGCCCTCGAGATCTTTCACTGAGCCCTCGAGGAGCTTGATATCGGAATCGAGTCCGCGCAATTGAAAGTATTCGGAGGCCATCTCTGAATGTAGAGCGAGATCCACGCCCGCGAGGTCGGCAGCGCTGGCCTGGGCGTTCTCGCGAGCCTGCTCCACTGTGCGGCGAATGCGGCCCCAGAAGTCAGGCTCCCAACTTGCTTCGCCCGTCAGTTGAAAGTCGCCATACCCGGCCGGCTTGGCGGAGTTGTACGATGGGCCGTTTTTCGATACGTTGATGCGACTTGTGTTGGCGCCCGCGGAGACAGTCGGGAACAAAGCCGCGCGCGCTACCTTCACCTGGTCTCGCGCAGCTAGATAGGTTTCGGTCGCCTGGCGCAGGTTCTGATTCTCCGTCGCAATTCGTTCTTCCAGTCGATCGAGCTGGGGATCCTGGTAGATCTCCCACCACTTGCCCTTCAGCAATCCATCGGACGGATTCGCCGGCTGCCAGCCTCCTCCTGCCGGACTCGGCGGCGGGACCACAACGGCAGAAGCGCCGGTCTCCTTGTACGCCGCAGGAGCCTGGTAGCCGGGACGGCTGTAGTCGGGGCCAACGGGCTTGCAACCTGCCAGCAGGCCGAGTGCAACCAGCGCAGCAAGAGTTGCCGCGGCCTTTCTTAAGTTCTCGCCCTGGGCCGGAGTACGCATTCCTACTTACCTCCCTCGCTCTTGCCGGAGCTCGGGTTCACGACCGTAACCTTCTCGCCCTCGATCAGCGAGTCGGGCGGACCCTGGATCACCCGATCGGTGGCCGAGAGGCCGGAAACGATCTGTACGTTGGCCCCGTCGTCCTCGCCAATCACCACGGGCGTCAGGTGGGCCACATCGCCGTTGACCACGGTTGCCACGCGCAAGCCTTCACGGCGGAAGAGCAACGCAGACGACGGGATGACAAACGTTGGCCCGGCCGAAAGCGTCTTGAAGTGCACCTCGGCAAGCGATCCCGGCAACAGTTCGCCGGCCCGGTTGTCGACGTCCACCTCAACCAGGAGCGTCCGGCTGACGGGATCGATGGAGTCCGCCGTCCGAACCAGGGTTCCTTCGAATGTCTTGCCCGCATGCTCGGCAAAGCTCAGTCCGATCTTCTGGCCGCGCTTCACGTTGGCCGAGTAGATTTGCGGCAGGTTAGCGTAGACGCGCAACGTCTGAATCGCCTGCATGTGGAAAAGCTCTTTGCCCGCGCCAGAGTCAATCAGTTGCCCGGTGTCGATGTTGCGCGCGGTGACGACTCCGTCGAACGGAGCGTAGACCTTCTCAAAGGCCTGCAAATCCTCGAGCCGCTTGACGTTTGCCTGGGCCGATCGCACTGCCGCGGCGGTGGCGTTGGCCTGGTTGACATAAGTGTCGGTATCCTGCCGCGAAACGGCATTCGATTGAACCAGGTTGCTGTAGCGCTCGGCCTGAATCCGGGCATTGTTCGCAGTGGCCTCTGCAGTGTTGAGGTCGCCTTGTGCCTGCGCGAGCTGCTGATCCACTTCAGGGCTTGAGATCTCGCAAAGCAGAGCACCCTTCTTCACTTGCGCGCCAATGTCAAAGTACCAGCGGGTGAGATAGCCGGAAGTGCGTGCGTAGATGGGCGAGTCGGTATACGCCGTAACGTTGCCGGGGAGGACAAAATTATCCACAGGAGTCCCCTTCACGGGCTGCGCAACGATCACGGTGGGAGCAGCGCTCTCCGCGGTCGTATCCGCCAGGACCTTGTCCGCGTCCTTGCGGCGAAGGATTCCGTAACCGGCCAGCAGAATCGCGACCACCAAGAACAGCCCCACCCCGACGAGCGCTTTGCCCGGTGAGATGGCCTTTTGTTCCGGCGCGGTGTCGCCGTGATGCGCGGGCTGTGAGCCGGATTGAGATGTTGGCTTGCTTGTTTCGCTCATAGGAAACTACTCCGTAGGATCGTCGAATTCGTCAAAGGTCGCGGCTCGAACAACACCCCGAGCGGTTCTGCGCCGGTGTTCGAGCCAGCCATGGACGATTGAAAAGGCAGCCGGTACAAAGAAGAGTGTGGCCACTGTTGCCAGCAGAAGTCCGCCGATGACCGCCCGGCCAAGGGGAGCATTCTGTTCCCCGCCGTCTCCCAGGCCGAGAGACATGGGCACCATGCCGATGATCATGGCCAACGCCGTCATGATGACCGGGCGCAACCGCACAAAACCAGCATTCAGAGCGGCCTGCCGCGCATCGCCGACAAGAATTTCCAACTGCTCACGGGCAAAGCTGACCACAAGAATTGAATTCGATGTAGCCACCCCCATGCACATGATGGCGCCGGTGAGCGCGGGCACACTAAGCCGGGTGTTGGTGAGAAACAGGAACCAGACAATGCCTGCCAGCGCAGCCGGCAATGCAGCAATGATGAGAAACGGGTCAAGCCATGACTGGAAGTTCACGACCACCAGCAAGTAGACAAGAAGGATGGAAAAGGCCAGCCCCTCCAGAAGGCCCAAATAGGACGCCTTCATGGTCTCGCTCTGCCCGCGCAGGATGATGTGGGAGCCGGTCGGCAGGTCGCCCTTGTGCGTGGCGTCGCCCTTGTGCCGCGCGATGATCTGCTCCATCGACCGCGTCACCGTGCCCAGGTCGGTTCCGTCCACGTTGGAGTAAATGTCGAGCACCGGCTGCACGTTGTAGTGGCTTACGGTGCCGAGTTCGTTGCCCGGTGCGATGGAAGCGAGATTGCCCAAAACCTGCTCGGGCTGGGGCGCGCCTGGCGCACCGGTTGCCATCATGGTGGTCGGAGCCGGGGCCGATGTTGAGCCCGTAACCGGCAGGCTCTCGAGCGAGGAGAGCGAGTCGAGCTTGTACTGCGGGGCCTGAATGGCAACCGGGTAGGTGACGCCGCTCTTCGGGTCGAGATAGAAACTGGGCGTAGTCTGGAAGCTTCCGCTCAAAGCCACCAGCATGCTGGTGGCAACATCCTTCTGGGTCAGGCCGATAGTTTCCGCGCGCGTGCGGTCCACGTTTACAGTCATGTTGGGATAGTTGGACGGCTGCTGAATGCGGGCGTCAGCGGCGCCGGGCACATGACGAACTTCGTCCAGGAGCTTCTCAGCAAGTGCCCGATTCCCATTGAGGTTTGCGCCGACGATCTGAATGTCGATGGGCGCGGCCAGGCCGAAGTTCAAGATCTGGGTCACGATGTCGACCGGCAGAACGTAGAACGTGACGCCGGGATACTCGCGGGCCAGGATCTTGCGTAATTGCTCAACATACTCGGGGGTGCTGTGGTGATCCGGCGTGAGCTGCACCTGGATGTCGGCATCGGCGGGCCCAATGGGCGCGGAGGTTGAGTAGGAGAGGTTCAGGCCCGAATATGGGACGCCGATGTTGTCGACGATGGTGACGATCTCTTTCGGCGGAATGTGCTGCCGGATGGTGGCATCGATGTGATCGCAGAGCAAAGCGGTCTCTTCGATACGGGTTCCGGTAGCGGCGCGCACGTGAATCTTGAATTGGCCTGAGTCGACCGACGGGAAGAAGTCCTGGCCCAGCCACGGCTCCAGCAGCACCACAGATCCCACGGCAAACACGAGAAAAAGGATCAGGAAGACCACGGCGTGATCGACGCACAGCGTAAGGAGCCGGAGGTAAGCCTTGCGCATCGACTCAAAGCCGCGCTCGAAACCAAGCTGAAAGCGCACAAACGGATTGTGGCTGGCGCCGCGCTTCATAGTCTGCGCATCGTCGTGCTCCACCAGCAGATACTTTGCCATGGTGGGCACAACCGTACGCGAAAGCAGGTAGCTGGCCAGCATGGCAAACACGACCGCTTCAGCCAGGGGCACGAACAGGTAGCGCGCAACGCCGCTCAGCAGGAACATGGGCACAAACACAATGCAGATGGCCAGTGTGGAGACCAGGGCGGGCGTGGCAATCTGCGCCGCGCCATCCAGAATGGCCTGCTCAATCTCCTTGCCCGACTCGAGATTACGGTTGATGTTCTCAATCTCCACCGTCGCATCGTCCACCAGGATGCCCACCGCGAGCGCCAGCCCGCCCAGGGTCATGATGTTGATGGTTTCGTGAAGAATATAGAGCATCGTTAGCGAGCAGAGGATCGACAGCGGAATCGAAACAGCGATGATGATCGTGGAGCGGAAGCTGCCGAGGAAGACGAGAATCATGACAGCCGTAAGGCAGGCCGCAATGATCGCTTCGCGAACCACTCCGTCAATAGCGCTGCGCACGAAGATCGATTGATCGGAGAGGGCGTTGATCTTCAGTTCCGGCGGCAATGCGCCGCGCATGCTCTCGAGCTTTTCGTGCACCTGATCGATGATGTCGAGCGTTGAGGATGAGCCGGTCTTCATGATGCTCATCATGATGGCGCGCTTGCCGTCGACGCGGACAATATTGGTCTGCGGTGGGCTGCCGTCCCGCACATGCGCCACGTCCCGGATGTACACGACCGCTCCATTGACCGCTTTGATGGGCAGGTTGTTCAGGTCGTCAATGACCTTCGGAGCTGAGTTGGATTCGATTGCGTACTCAAAACGATCGATCTTCATTGTGCCCGAGGGCGCAATCAGGTTCTGCGCGGAGATGGCGTTCACCACGTCCACCGGGGAGAGCCCTTTGGCCTGAAGGGCGTGCAGATCCAGATCGACCTGCACCTGGCGCTGTTTGCCGCCATAGGGGTAAGGCGTTTGCGCGCCCTCGATGGTGGCCAGTTGGGTCCGAATCGTGTTTTGCCCTAGGTCAAAGACCTGCTGCTCGTTGAGGCCCTTGCCCGAAAGACCCAGCATGAGAACCGGCACGCTCGATGCGTTGTACTGAATAATGAAGGGAGGCGTCGCTCCGGGTGGCAGGGCCCGCAGCATAACCTGGTTGATCGCCGTCACCTGAGCCACGGCGCTGCCGATATTCACATGCGGCTGGAAAAAGACCTTGATCACTCCGATGCCATTGAACGACTGCGACTCAATATGCTCAATGTCGCTGACCGCCGTGGTCATGCCGCGCTCAACATTGAAGACGATACGGGTGGACATCTCCTGGGCGGAGAGACCGTTGTAGTTCCAAACCACCGTAACAATGGGGATGTCGATTGTCGGAAAGATATCCGTCGGCATCTGGACGATGCTGAAGACGCCGAGTAACAGAATCAGGAACGCAAAGACGGCGAAGGTGTAGGGCCGCCGAAGCGCAAGCCGGACAATCCACATCATAAGACTGGTTCTCGCTCCTGAGGCGGGTTAGCCCCGTCCCTGCCGAGTGGCATAGCGTCAAAGAGCTGGAGAGGAAGACTGCATCGGTTGCCGTCTCTCTTGCCGGAAGCCATTCCCACTCTGGCTCTCCCATGGCTTTCCCGCCCTGGGCTCATTCCTCTATGCACTCGAAACTACAATGGTAGACGAAGCTCGCACAAAACGTGTAAGTGCGAACTAAAACGCAGATATCTGCCCCTTTTGAGACGCTGATTCTGGGCCAGGGGATGCACTTTCGCTCGGCGGGTGTCCCATTACGGCTGGCCAACCAGAAATCGACGGAATCGCTCCCAATCGGGGCAACCATCGGGTGATTCTTCGCATCGGAAGCAATCGAAGTTCAGCCAGAGCCCGCCCCCGCCAGTGAATGCGTTTCAAGCATCTGGCCGAATGTCGAGCCAACTCGAAGTTCACAAATTCGTCTACATTGACGTTGCTCTAATAACGCGGCTTCCCTCGGTGGGCAAGGCGATTGCACCGGTAATGGCCGAGTCGCTTACAATGATTCCGGCCTCAACCGTTCAATGCGCATCTTAGTTCCTGGATGTGACTGAAAATCGCGCTGTAACCAGGGGCTGGCGGACGAAACTTCGCAGGAAACTCTGGCGTCCGTAGAAGCATACACCGGGAGTCCGGCGACCCGCTGAACCGCGGCTTACGAGCAGGTGCAGGGTTCGTGAGTCGTATACCGACTGTGACATTCTTCCGAAGACCGCATATCCGCCCCTGTTTTTGGCGTGAATCCACTTAACCGAACTGAAACGGAAACCAAACTTATGTCAACTCAAGGCGCGCCGGAGTCTCAACTGCCAACCTTCACCTCGCCCCACCAGCCCATCGAACGCAAGGGGTCGCCCTGGGTGAGAATTGTGGTCTATGTCGTTGTCATCGGCCTTCTGGGCGTCATCGGCTGGCGGATTTACCAGAACCAGCAGATCGCCAAGCAGCAGGCACAGGGCGCAGCAAAGGCTCTCGCGGGCCAGAAGGTTCCCGTCCAGGTGGCGGCCGTTCAGGCCAGGCCGATGCCCATTTTCCTTACTGCGCTGGGCACTGTGACACCCTACATGAGCGTGACCGTCAAAGCGCGTGTGAGCGGCGAGCTGCTTCCGGTAAAGTTCACTGAGGGCCAGCAGGTAAAGCAGGGCGAGACCATTATGGTGATCGACCCCAAGCCCTACCAGGCAGCTCTCGACCAGGCAAAAGGAAACCTGGCCCACGATCAGGCATTATTGACGAACGCGCAGGCGGAGTACGCCCGGTACAAAGCCCTGTTTGATGCGGGCGTCACTTCGAAGGAGACACTCGACGCCGATAAGGCCGCCCAGGGACAGTATCAAGGGGCGATCGCAGCCGATAACGCGGCAATTGAGACCGCCCAGTTGCAGTTGAACTGGTGCTATATCCAGTCGCCGATCCCAGGCAAGATCGGCCTTCGGCTCGTTGACCCCGGCAACATCATCACCGCGAACACCACCAACCTGGTGGTGATCAACCAGTTCCAGCCGATTGCCGTGTATTTCACGCTTCCCGAAGAAGATCTGCCCGAAGTGCTCAAGAAACTGGCGGCCGATAAGCGCCTCCCCGTGGACGCCTATGACCAGGACGACACAAAGAAGCTGACGTCAGGCTATCTGCTGACAGCCGATAACCAGATCGACACAACCACTGGCACCGACAAGCTGAAGGCGGTCTTCGAAAACAAGGATTCGTCGCTCTTTCCTAACCAGTTCGTCAACATTCACCTCACGCTGGAGAACCGGCCTGATGCGCTGGTTGTGCCCAGCGCGGCAATTCAAACCGGTATTCAGGGCTCATACGTGTGGGTAGTCAACACCGACGACAAGGGTGCGGCAACTGCGAAGATTCAGACGGTGAAGGTTGCGCTCGCCGAAGGGCAGATCACTATCCTCGACTCCGGCGTGGAGAAGGGGCAGAACGTGGTGGTGGATGGGGCCGACCGCCTGCGCAACGGTCAGGCGGTTGTGGCTAGCGTGGCAAAACAACACACCGGACAGACGGGCGCAACGCCACAGGGCGGCGGACAACCGGCGAGTGGGAGCGGAACTGGACACTCCGCAGGTTCCGGCGCAGGCAAACCGGCGTCTAAGGAGCAGCAGTGAGCCTTAGCCCTTCCCGGCCATTCATTCTGCGCCCGGTGGCGACATCGCTGCTGATGGCTGCCATCCTGCTGGCGGGCGGCGTCGGCTACCTGCAGTTGCCGGTCTCCGCGCTGCCTGAGGTGGATTATCCGATCATCCAGGTGCTGACCTTCTATCCGGGTGCCGGACCGCAGGTTATGGCCTCCTCTGTGACTGCGCCGCTCGAGCGCCAGTTTGGCCAAATGCCCGGACTGAAGCAGATGACCTCGGTCAGCTCCGGCGGTGGGTCCGTGATCACTCTCGAGTTCAACCTCGATGAAGACATAGACATCGGCGAACAGGAAGTGCAGGCGGCAATCAACGCCAGCAACAACTTCCTGCCCACTGACCTGCCGAATCCGCCCATCTACAGCAAGGTGAACCCGGCGGACGCGCCGATCATGACGCTGGCACTTTTCTCCGAGACCTTGCCGCTGGACCAGATTGAAGACGCCGCCGACAACAACCTGGCCCAGAAGATCTCCCAGGTCACGGGCGTGGGGCTGGTTTCGATTGCCGGCGGACAAAAGCCCGCGGTCCGCATCCAGGCAAACCCGGCCCAGCTCGCCGCATATGACCTCAGCCTGGAAGATCTGCGCACTGCCGTCGCGGCCGCCAACGTCGACCAGGCCAAAGGAACTCTCTCCGGGAACCGCCAGTCCTACACGATCGGGGCAAACGACCAACTGATCTCCAGTAGCGACTACAAACCGATCATTGTGGCTTATCGCAACGGCGCAGCCGTTCGCGCCTCCGACGTGGCTACCATCGTGGACGCCGCGGAAAATTCCCAACAGGCAGCATGGATGGATCGCCAGCCCGCCGTGATCGTGAACATCCAGCGTCAGCCCGGCGCAAACATCATCAAGGTTGTCGATTCCATCACCAAGCTGCTGCCCCAGCTCCAGACCAACCTTCCGGCAAGCATCCAGGTGAAGGTTCTAACCGACCGCACCACCACGATTCGCGCATCGGTGCGGGATGTGGAGTTCGAGCTGATGCTCACCATCGCCCTGGTGGTGATGGTGATCTTCCTCTTCCTGCGCAACCTGGCTGCAACCATCATCCCGTCGGTGGCAGTGCCGCTCTCGATTGTCGGCACATTCGGCGTGATGTACCTGCTGGGCTACTCGCTCAACAACCTGACGCTGATGGCGCTGACCATCTCGACCGGTTTTGTAGTGGACGATGCGATCGTAATGATCGAGAACATCACCCGCTTCATTGAGGAAGGTGAAAAGCCCATGGTGGCCGCCCTCAAGGGCAGCCAGCAAATTGGCTTCACCATCATCTCGCTGACGGTTTCGCTCATCGCGGTGCTCATTCCGCTGCTGTTCATGGGAGACGTGGTCGGCCGCCTATTCCGCGAGTTCGCCGTCACGCTGGCGGTCACGATTCTGGTTTCGGCGGTTGTGTCTCTGACGCTCACACCGATGATGTGCTCGCGCATCCTGCGCCACAAGCCGGCATCAGAGCAGTCTCGCTTCTACCACTCGTCAGAGAAGGTCTTCAACTCCGTCATCGCCTTCTACGGAAGGACCCTTCGCTTTGTCCTTCAGTATAAATTTGTCACTCTGATGGTCACTATCGCCACTCTTGTGCTCACCCTGGTGCTTTACGTTGTGGTTCCCAAGGGCTTCTTTCCGGTGCAGGACACAGGCGTGATCCTGGGCATCAGCGAAGCGCCGCAGAACGTAAGCTTCGCGAGCATGGCCCAGCGCCAGCAGAAGCTCGTCGACATTGTGCTCAAGGATCTGGCGGTGGATAACGTCTCGTCGTTCATCGGCGTGGACGGAACCAACACGACGCTGAACTCCGGGCGCATCCAGATCAATCTCAAGCCGCTCGATCAACGCGGCATTTCGGCAACCCAGGTCATTCAGCGCATTCAGCCCCAGTTGGCCAATGTCGAAGGCATCCAGTTGTTTCTACAGCCGCTTCAGGACCTCACCGTGGAAGACCGCGTCAGCCGCACGCAGTTCCAGTATTCGCTGGAAGACCCTGATCCTGTGGAACTGGCCAAGTACACCCGCCTGATGGTAAGCGGACTGAGCAAGGAAAGCGTGGTCACCGACGTAGCCAGCGACCTCCAGGACCAGGGCCTTGGAGCACAATTGGTCATCGATCGAGACACCGCCGCGCGGCTGGGCATCGCCATGGCCGACGTCGACAATACCCTCTACGATGCCTTCGGCCAGCGACAGGTCTCCACCATCTTTACCCAGCTCAACCAGTACCATGTGGTGATGGAGGTGAGTCCGGAGTTCCAGACCGATCCCTCAACCCTCAACAGCCTTTACGTCAAGTCGGCCAATGGAACGCAGGTGCCGCTGAGCCAGCTTGCCCATTGGGAGCAGTCAAGTGCACAGCTCTCGATAGGCCACCAGGGCCAGTTTCCGGCAACGGTCGTCAGCTTTAACCTTGCGCCGGGCAAGGCCCTGGGCGATGCTGTGCAGGCTGTGAACCGCGTCGAGGCGAACATCAAAATGCCGGCCTCGATCAACGCCAGCTTCCAGGGAACGGCCGCCGCGTTTCAGACTTCGCTCGCCAACGAGCCTATTTTGATTCTGGCCGCCCTCATCACGGTCTACATTGTTCTGGGCGTTCTCTACGAAAGCTACATTCACCCCATCACGATCATCTCCACGCTGCCATCCGCCGGTGTGGGAGCGATTCTCGCCCTCATGATCACGGGCACCGAGTTCAGCGTAATTGCGCTGATCGGCATCATTCTGCTGATTGGCATCGTGAAGAAGAACGCCATCATGATGATCGACTTTGCCCTGCAGGCCGAGCGCGATGAGCATCTCCCAGCCGACGAGGCCATCTTCAAGGCCTGCCTGCTGCGCTTCCGTCCCATCATGATGACCACCATGGCGGCATTGCTGGGCGGTTTGCCGCTGGCGCTTGGTGGAGGCGTGGGAGCAGAACTGCGCAGGCCCCTGGGCATCACCATTGTTGGCGGCCTGATCCTGTCGCAACTGCTTACCCTTTACACCACTCCGGTGATCTACATCTACTTTGACCGGCTTGCCCAGCGCATGAAGCCGCGCAACCTGGAAGCCAGCCTCGAGCCGCAGCACGCGAGCGGAGACTAGGAGCGGCCTATGCATCTGTCCGCACCTTTCATTCAACGACCGGTAGCCACTACGCTGCTGAGCCTGGCCCTGCTGCTGGCCGGTTCAGTGGCTTACTCGCTGCTGCCGGTCGCTTCGCTCCCAAACGTTGACTACCCGGTGATCGGCGCAAGCGCAGGCCTGCCCGGCGCAAGCCCGGAGACGATGGCTTCGGCAGTGGCTACTCCGCTGGAGCGGCAGTTCGGCCGCATCGCCGGCGTCAACCAGATGACCTCGTCGAGTTCGCTCGGCTCGGCATCGGTCACGCTGCAGTTCGATATCAACCGCAACATCGACGCCGCCGCCCGCGACGTACAGGCTGCGATCAACGCCGCGCGCAGCCAACTGCCCAGCTATCTGCCGCAAAATCCGAGTTACCGCAAGGCAAATCCGGCCGAAGCACCTATCCTCATTCTCACGCTCACCTCCGACGTCGTTACCAAGCCCCAGATCTACGACCTGGCCGACTCGATCCTGGCGCAGAAGCTCTCGCAGATTCAGGGGGTGGGCCAGGTCTTCGTCGGCGGCAGCGCGCAACCCGCTGTTCGCGCCGAGTTGAACCCAACGCTGCTCGGCAGCAATGGCGTGGGGCTCGAAGCGGTGCGCACCGCTCTTTCGGCAGCCAATGCGAATCGCCCCAAGGGCGCCTTCCAGGACGCAACGAATCGCTGGCAAATTGACGATAACGACCAAATCTACAAGGCCAGCGATTACGCACCCATTATTGTCGGCTACAACAAAACGACTGGCGCCGCAGTTCGCGTCTCCGACGTGGGAACCGTGGTCGATAGCGTTTCCAACATCCAGACCGCCGGCGTCTCGGGGATCAACCCGGATAAAGGTCCTCCGGCACAGTTGAAGGACGCTATTCTGCTGGTCGTCTTCAAGATTCCCGGCGCAAACGTGATTGACACAGTCGATAAGGTGCTGGCGGAGATGGGCCATCTGCAAGCCGCCATCCCGCCGACCATCAAGATAGAAGTCGCCGTTGACCGCACCACCACCATCCGCGCCAGCGTCCACGACGTTGAGATCTCGCTGCTGATCAGCGTCTTGCTTGTGGTTCTGGTGGTCTTCCTGTTCCTGCGCGAAATCTGGGCCACCGTCATCCCCTCCGTCGCCGTTCCCCTCTCGCTGGTGGGCACCTTCGGCGTGATGTACATGCTGGGCTACACCATCGACAACCTCTCGCTCATGGCGCTCACCATCTCCACTGGCTTTGTCGTCGATGACGCGATCGTGGTCATCGAAAACATCACCCGCTACATCGAGATGGGCATGAGCCCTTATGACGCCGCGATGAAAGGCTCAAAGGAGATCGGCTTCACTGTGCTCTCGATGAGCACATCTCTCATTGCCGTGTTCATCCCCATCCTGCTCATGGGCGGCATCGTCGGCAAGCTCTTCCGCGAATTCGCGGTGACGCTTTCGGTCGCTATCGCAGTTTCTTTACTTGTCTCGCTGACCACCACGCCGATGCTCTGTGCGCAGTTCCTCAAGGCGCGCGATGAGTCGCGCCACGGGCGCCTCTACCGGGCAGGCGAGAATGCCTTCGAATGGCTCCATTTCGAGTACAACTCCGCGCTGCGCTGGGTGCTGCGCCACCAGGGCCTCATTCTCTGTGTGGCCATCGGCTGCGCGGCGCTGAATGTGTATCTCTTCATCATCGTCCCCAAGGGTTTCTTTCCGCAGCAGGACACCGGGCGCCTCAGTGGCCGAACCCTCGCAGCACAAGACATCAGTTTTCCCGCCATGCGCGACAAGCAGCGCAATCTTGCGCAGATGGCCCTTGAAGATCCGGCCATTCAATCCGTAACCGCATTTGTGGGCGGTAACGGCCCTGGTGGCGGCAGTACCAACGTCGGCAGCATGTTTATTGGGCTCAAGCCGCTACAGGATCGTCCCGGCCGCGTCAGTGCCGATCAGGTGGTGGCTCGGCTCCGGCGCAGGCTGACCAGCGTACCTGGCGCCGTCCTGTACCTTCAGGCCAACCAGGACATCCAGATTGGCGGCCGTGGCTCGGCGGCGCAGTACCAGTACACGCTCTCTGACGAGAATCTCAACGAGCTGAACACCTGGGCGCCGCTACTGCAGGCTCGCATGCGCCAGATGCCCGAGTTGGCCGACGTTTCGAGCGATCAGCAGAGCCAGGGGCTCGCCGAGAACCTGGTGATCGACCGCGACAGCGCCTCCCGACTTGGCATCACCGCCACCGCCATCGACAGCACTCTCTACGATGCATTCGGCCAGCGCGAGGTCTCCACCATGTACACCGCGCTCAACCAGTATTTTGTTGTGATGGAGGTGGACCCGAAGTACCAGCTAAGCCCCGATTCGCTCAACGGCATCTTCCTCAAGTCGTCGACCGGGGCCATGGTCCCGCTTTCAACAATTGCCCATTATGAGACGCAGCGCACTCTGCTCCAGGTGAACCATCAGGGGCAGTACCCAGCCGTTACTCTCACCTTCAACCTGGCGCCCAACGTGGCCCTCGGCAGCGCCGTGACTGCGCTGGAAAAGGCTGAGCGCGATCTAAGCATGCCTTCAGGAATTCACGCTACATTCCAGGGGTCTGCGCAGGCCTTTCAGGATTCGCTCAAGAATGAGCCTTATCTATTCCTTGCCGCGATCATTGCTGTTTATATCGTCCTCGGCATCCTCTACGAAAGCCTGATTCACCCGCTGACAATTCTCTCCACCCTGCCGCCGGCCGGTGTGGGCGCGATTCTCGCCCTGCTGATTACCGGGACCGACTTGAGCATCATCGCCGTCATCGGCATCATCCTGCTCATCGGAATCGTCAAGAAGAACGCCATCATGATGATCGACTTTGCCCTGCAGGCCGAGCGCGATGAAGGCCTGACCCCGGTTGACGCCATCTATCAAGCATGCCTGCTGCGTTTCCGGCCCATCATGATGACCACCATGGCCGCGCTCTTTGGCGGTCTGCCGCTGGCCATCGGCATGGGCGTCGGCTCCGAACTGCGCAAGCCTCTCGGCATCACTATCGTGGGCGGCCTGCTGGTTTCGCAGGCGCTCACGCTCTTCACCACCCCTGTGGTGTACCTGTTCTTCGATCGACTCCAGTGGCGCTTCATGAAGCTGCACCGCATCGGCTCGGAACTGGAAGAAGCGCCGGGAGATTGAGAGAGCCTTTAGCCTTTAGCTTTTAGCTTTTAGCGCTCGGCTTTCAGCCCTCAGCTTTCAGTTGCGCGGGTCATCGTCCTTCGAAATGGGCTTAACTGAAAGGGGCTCAATCAATGTCGAGGAAAGAGGCCGTTCTCCTGGTGAGCCGGGCGTTGGCGGCGATTCAATTGATTTCCGCGTTCCTTGAGGCGACGGAATTGCCTGACCGGTTCGTGTCACTTCATCACTACGCAAGCCTGATCGACGCAGGAGCGGGAACCCAGGGTGCCTACTACTTCAAGCGCTATGACGAGTTAGGCATCGCATTCAATCTCGCTCGAATCGCCGGCTTAATGGTTTTCGCCCTTATCTTCTGGAACTGCAGCCCTTGGCTGGAGCGGTTCTTGCTCCCCACGAAACATGAGGACACGGCGGCTCCCGACCAAAGGTAAATTCCGACCGGGATTCATTGCATCCTCATTTGCTTCGTGATCGGTCGCAACTCTGTCGCTTGGCGGATACTGTGCGACTCTTTTCAACCTGAGGCGCAAGGGCACCAGGTGTTTGGGTCGAGGGCCCGTTTGGTGGTATCGTCAAATCCATCCCGATTCACCGCTTGGCGGGCATTTGCCGGCAAACTGCACCTTGCCGGCGGTCGTTTCATCATTCAGACATCTTGTCCAACACACCTTTGCAACCGTGACAAAGCGAAGCAGAAGTGTCTAGTTTTCAAAACCTGGACGACTGAAAGGCAGAGGCAGCGATGACCCAGTCCCACGATTCAATTGACGCCAATCACTTGTTGACCCTGGATGAAATCACAAGCCTGACCCAGGAAGGTGGCAAGCCTGCCGACACCCTGATGAACGTGGTGGCGCTTATCGCCGACCGTTTTCGCACCGACGTGTGTTCGGCCTACCTGCTTGAGCCGGACCGGTCGCACCTGGTATTGGCCGCCACGCTCGGCCTGAGCCCAAAATGCATCGGCTCGTTGCGCATGCCCATCCACGAAGGGCTCACCGGCCTGGTTGCGGAACAGGTGCTGCCGGTGGCGGTACAAGACGTGCGAAAGCACTCCCGCTACAAATACTTCAAGGAGGCGGGCGAAGACGAATATCACTCGTTTCTGGGAGTGCCTCTGATCGACCGCGGCGTCCTGCAGGGTGTCCTGGTCGTGCAGACCAAGGATCCTAGAGTATTCACTGAGGCCGAGGTTGAGCTCTTGACCGACGCAGCCAGCCAGGTGGCCCCGGTCGTGAGCGAGGCACGCACGCTCGATCGATTCATCGCCCCTACCCAGGAAAAGCTGTGGGCCCTTGCACGCAACGTCTGGTGGAGCTGGGACCACGATTGCGTCAGCCTGTTTCGCGATTTGAATCCGGTACGCTGGCGTGAGCTTAACCAGAATCCGATCTCGCTGTTGAGCGAGATTCCCCTCGCCGACCTTGAAAAGCGCGCCGCCGAGTTGGTTCTTCATAGCCGCATTAACTACTGCTTTCGCCGCCAGCAGGAATATCTGAACGCCGACCGCACCTGGGCCGCAAGCAATGCCGGCGTGCTGAGAAAGCGCCCGGTCGGCTATTTTTCCGCGGAGTTTGGGCTGCACGAGTCGCTGCCCATCTATTCCGGCGGACTCGGTGTGCTCGCCGGAGACCACATCAAGAGCGCGTCCGACCTGGATGTTCCGCTGGTCGCCATCGGGCTCTTTTACGGGCAAGGCTACTTCCTGCAGCACCTGGACCAGAGCGGCTGGCAGCGCGAGGAGTATGTGCAGACCGACGTGAACGCGCTGCCCATGCAGCCGGCCATCGGCGTCAACGGCGAACCCGTGGTCATTGAGATTGCAACCCGCGGAAGCACCATTCGCGCCAAGGTGTGGCGCGTCAAGGTGGGTAGGATCGATCTGCTGCTGCTCGACTCCAACGTTCCCGGCAATGCGCCCGAAGATCTCGACACCACTTCGCGCCTCTACGGCGGCGATTCGCGCACCCGCATCCGCCAGGAGCTGGTGCTCGGCGTGGGCGGATTCCGTGCGCTGAAGGCGATGGGAGTCTCGCCCGGGGTCCTTCACCTGAACGAAGGACACAGCGGCTTTGCCGTCTTCGAAGCAATCCGCAGCCGCATGGAAGAGGAGGGCATCGACTTTAACGCAGCCGCGAACCTGGTTGCACGCGAAGTGATTTTCACAACGCACACGCCGGTGCCCGCCGGCCACGATCGTTTCCATCCCGACCTGATTGAGGAGCACCTGGGTCCGCTGCGCGAGCAGCTTGGCCTCTCCCACTACGAACTGATGAGTTACGGCCGCGAGAACCCCAACAACCATGGTGAGCTGTTCTGCATGACGGTGCTTGGCCTCAAGCTGGCGCGCCGCGTCAACGCGGTGTCTTCGCTGCACGGCGAGGTTTCGCGCGCCATGTGGAAGCCGCTCTATCCTGGCCGCTCAGAAGATGCAGTGCCCATCGGACATATCACCAACGGTGTCCACGTTCCGTCCTGGCTGGCGCCACAGATGGCCCGGCTCTACGACCGGCATCTCGGCGTGGGCTGGCAGCAGCGCAGCGGCCGCGCCACCACATGGGAGGCGATCGAAACGGTGGACGACGGCGAGTTGTGGGAGACGCATCTCAGCCTGAAAGCTCAGCTTCTGGCCTTCGCCCGGCGTCGCGCGCGCGAGCAGGCTGAGCGTCGCTTTGAAGCGCCCGAGTATATTCAATCGCTCAGCAAGGTGTTTTCTCCCGATGCGCTGACCATCGGTTTCGCGCGCCGGTTCGCCACGTACAAGCGCGCCAACCTGCTCCTCGCGGACATTGAGCGGCTCGCCTCAATGGTGAACGATCCCAAGCGTCCAGTGCAGTTCCTCTTTGCGGGCAAGGCGCATCCCCACGACGAGCCCGGCAAGAAGGTGCTGCAGCAGATCGCACAGTTGATGCGCGACGCCGGATTTGCCGACAAGCTCATCTTCATCGAGAACTACGACATCAATGTGGGCCGGTACCTCGTTCAAGGTGTCGACGTGTGGCTCAACAACCCAAGGCGCCCGCTTGAAGCGTCCGGTACCAGCGGCCAGAAAGTCGTCCTGAACGGAGGCCTCAACCTCTCCGTGCTCGATGGCTGGTGGGCTGAAGCCTACGACGGGCTCAACGGCTTCGCGATCGGCAACGGTCGCACCCACTCCAACATGGACGTGCACGACAAGCGCGACGGCGAAGACCTGTACCGGGTCCTGACCGAAGAACTGATTCCCCTGTTTTACCAGCGCGATCAGGACGGCCTGCCGCGCGGCTGGATCCGCCGCATGAAGCGGACAATTCGCACCCTGGGCTGGCGCTTCAACGCCGACCGTATGGTGATGGACTACGTGCAGAAGGGCTACATCCCCGCCGCTGGAGGCACCAGCAGCGAGATGCCGCCCGCATCGTAGAGATATCAGAAGCGGTAGGTTGATCGAGATAAATTTCGTCACAGGAAAGAATTTGGATGAGAGGAGTGCGCTGGCGGCGTGGCCACGTACTTCGTTTTGTTTACTGGATCAACAATAAATCTCTGTCCAAATCGGCCGAATCGCGCCCAGACCGAACCTGCTCCGGCCTGGCTTAACCTTCAGAATCTTAAGTATTAGCTTGCATAAAGCGGTTTACTTCGTCCCCCTTCCGAAGAATGTCCCGATTTGGCCCGATAACACGAACGTAGTACCCGCTCCTCGGGAAAGTTGTAGGTCCACAATCACTTTTGTGATGGACGCAAAGTGGAAACAGCCGAAAACTAGATCATCGTAGCCTTCGCCCGTTGAGGCTTTCGAGGAATCGGGCCTATGAGAGTCAAGCGGGAATTCCCTCGGATCCCATCGACGGCAATTGCGCTAGCAGCGTTGCTACTCGGCGCCATGTTTGAATTCCGAATTATGCACGCAAGTGCACCCACGGGCATCTGGGCGGCACGCCTTGCCGATTTGCGCGTAACCGGATTTGAGATCCTGGTGGTCAGCGTTCTTGCCGTCGGACTGATCATCCTCAAGACCATCGCGGACTTCCGCTACCAGACAGAGCAAAGCCTCCTCGAAGCGTTTCTCGAGAACCTGCCACACAACGTGTTCTTCAAGGATCGCGAAAGCCGATTCATTCGCATCAACAACGAAATGGCCACCTATTTCGGGCTGTCCAGTCCCTCACAGGCCGTGGGCAAGTCCGACGCCGACATGTTCAGCACCGAGCATGCGCAGCAGGCCTATGCCGATGAGCAGGAGATCATGCGTAGCGGCCAGCCGGCGATCGGTCGCGAAGAGAAAGAAACCTGGCCCGACGGCCGTGAAACCTGGGTGCTCACCACCAAAGTCCCCTTGCGCAACCGTCATGGCCAGATCATCGGAACGATGGGAATAGCTCGCGACATCACCGAGCGCAAACAGGCCGAGGCGCGCATCCGCTACATGGCGCTCCACGATTCTCTCACTGGGCTGCCCAATCGCACCCTGCTGCAGGATCGCCTGTTGCAGGCAATCGCCCTGGCCGCACGAAACCAAATGCGCGTGGCCGTGATGATGCTGGACCTTGATCGCTTCAAGTTTGTGAATGACTCCCTCGGCCACTATGTCGGCGATCGACTCCTCGAGGCGGTCTCAGTACGCCTCAAGGAATGTCTGCGGGAGAGCGATATTGTGGCGCGCCTGGGCGGCGACGAGTTCGTAGTTGCGCTTCCCCTGGCGGAGTCGGACCAGGACACCGAGCAGGTGGCCCGCAAGATTCTCGCTGCCATTGTTGAGCCCTTCGAAATTGAGGGCCATGAGTTGCATGTCAACGGCAGCATCGGCATCTGCCATTACCCCAACGATGGCGAAAACCCAGGCGTCCTGCTGCAGGCTGCGGACGCGGCAATGTATGAGGCCAAGGCCAAAGGGCGCGGCGCCTATTGCTTCTGTACGCCCGGACTCAACGCAGAAGCCAAGCGCCGCCAGAAGCTTGAGGTAGATCTGCGCAAGGCGGTGGCTCGCGAAGAGTTCGTACTGCACTACCAGCCCATCGTCTCAGCCGACACTGGCAGGATTACTGCGATGGAGGCTCTGCTGCGGTGGAATCACCCTGAAGAGGCCCTGGTCTTTCCTAACCAGTTCATTCCCGTTCTAGAAGAACTCGGTTTGATGAAGAAGGTCGGCCAATGGGTGCTGATGACCGCTTGCCGCCAGAATGTGGAGTGGCAGCAAGCGGGTCTGGCTCCTGTTCGCATGGCTGTAAACGTATCCGCGCAGCAGTTCCATCGAGGAGACATCGTTAGGGCCGTAACCGAGGCCCTGGACAAGAGCGGACTCGATCCGTGCTGGCTTGAGCTCGAGATCACCGAAAGCCTGACGCTGGACGATACCGAAAATACCATCCTGATCATGCGCGATCTGAAACTGCTCGGCGTCAGCCTTTCGCTCGACGACTTTGGCACGGGGTGGTCGTCTCTTGCCTATCTGCGCCGCTTCCCGCTGGACCGCATCAAGATCGATCGATCCTTCATGCGCGATGTGATGACTCAGCCCGCCGCCGAAGCGGTGGTGCGGGGAATCCTGAGCCTTGCCCGTAACCTGGGGCTTGCCTGTGTGGGCGAAGGCGTGGAAACGCAGCAGCAACTCGAATACTTGCAGAGGCAGATGTGCGCTGAGATTCAGGGATACTTGTATAGTCCCGCACTGCCGGCCGCGGATTGCACGAATCTGATGCGCCCTGGAGGGGCCTCCTTTATGTTGGTTGCGCCGCCGGCAAGCTCAAGGCGCCTCCACGTAGTTGAGCCCGCGACGCACGCCATGGAAGGGCAGCAGGAGTCGATCTTACTGCGAGAAGTAGTTCAATAAGCTCCCACCTTCAGGCTCCCGCTCCGCCCTAAACCGCCAGTTGCTCTTCCTCTACCTTGACCCGTTGCAGCAGTTGCACCGGGTAGTACGCATTGCGCGTGTACTGCTTCACCATGCGGTTGGTATTGAAGTAGGAGCCGTTGAAGGCGATGGTGTTGCGCATGAGCCGTGCCCAATGTGTCCGGTCTGAAAGATACAGCGGGACAACCGCCGCTTCGAGCTTGCGGTAAAGCGACGTCGCCTCTTCAGCATCGTTGGCGCCGTCTTCAATGGCCCAGCCCGTGAACCCCTCGATGCAGCCCTCAATCCACCACCCATCCAGAATCGACAGGCTCGGGACTCCGTTCAGCGCAGCCTTCATGCCGCTCGTCCCGCTCGCCTCATAGGGTCGCTTGGGCGTGTTCAGCCAGACATCGACGCCGGCCGTCATCATTGCGCCGAGAGCCCAGTCGTAGTTCTCGAGATACACAATCTGAAGCAGGTTGCCCGAGAGCCGGGCAGCGTCCTCAACCACCTTGTGGATGAGCGCCTTGCCTGGCTCGTCCTGCGGATGAGCCTTGCCTGCATAAATGATCTGCAGTCCGCCGGCCTTGTTGGCAATCTCCACTAGCCGCTCGGGATCGGTGAACAGCAGGGTGGCGCGCTTGTAGGTGGCCACCCGCCGCGCAAAACCAATCGTGAGCACATCGTCTTTCAACATGCGACCGGTGCGGGTTGCCACTTCGCTCAGCAGAGCCCTCTTGGCTTGAGCATGCGTTGCGAGCATCTCGTTTTCCGGCAAATCGATGACGTTGCGGAGATACAGATTGTCGCGCCGCCACGCCGGAACATGGGTGTCCAGCAGCTTCTGCACCGGATCGGAAACCCACGTGGGCGCATGAACGCCGTTGGTAATGGAATCGATGGGGAACTCGGGGAACATCTCCCGCGACACCTTGGCATGCTGCATGGCAACGGCGTTGGCGTAGCGCGAGAACCGGAGCGCGAGCAGAGTCATGTTCAGCATGCCGTCGCGATAGCAGCCCAGCTTTTCAAGCCGCGCAGTGCGATCGCCGCCCAGAATGCGAATAGTCTGCTCGATGGAGAAACGGTCGTGTCCGGCGGGTACGGGCGTATGCGTGGTAAAGACGCAACGTTGCCGCACCAGCGCGAGGTCCGCCTCGGTGGGCGCGCCAATGGGTCCGCCACCCATCTGGTGCTCAAGCAACGCCAGGGTAAGCAGCGCTGCATGCCCTTCGTTCATGTGATAGACGTTTACACGATGGCCGAGCGCGTTCACCATGCGCACGCCGCCCATGCCGAGAACAATCTCCTGCTGCAGGCGATAGTTGGTATCGCCGCCATAGAGGTGATCCGTCAGGCCGCGATCCCAGCCCGAGTTTCCGTCGAGATCGGTGTCGAGCAGGTAGATAGGCACAACGTGGCCGTAACGGCCAACAAGGTCATAGCGCCAACAGCGTACCTGCACTACCCGGTCCTCGACACTCACCGTGATGCGTACCGGCTCCTCCGTGCAGAAGTCTGCCGGGTTCCACTGCTGGACCTCTTCGCTTTGAACACCCTGGCTATCGAGGTGCTGCTGAAAGTAGCCCTTGCGATGAGCCAGCGTAAATGCCACCAGGGGAACTCCCTGGTCGGCGGCGGAACGCAGCGTATCGCCGGCGAGAACGCCAAGACCGCCCGAATAGGTGGGCATACCTGGATTGATCGCGATCTCCATGGAGAAGTAGGCGACAACACCTGCGGTTGGAAATGGTTCGTAGGAAAAGGGTCGGGATGAGGTCGACTGCATCAGGGGGGTCTCCGGGTCGCATCGAAACGCGGAGGCGACAAATATAGATAAAAATCTCCGTTGCGCCGGGCGTTCGTGTCCTCCCGGTCCTCGTCGGCATAAACTTGTCTGATTTTATCAAGGTATGTCTGTGGAACGGAACGAAAGGATCACACCAAACTGGGATGGGAATGAACCGCCAAATGGGCATTTATCAACGATTTGCCTGAAATATTCACCCTGCGCAAAGAAGGGGTTCCGGACTTTCGTCTGGTGAATGCTGGGTGGGGTTTCCGTCTATGTTCCTCGCGGCTGGAATCACTCCAGATCACCACGGTCCCATTTCGGGTCACTCTAGCTCAACGCCCGCGCTCCATCCGATGCGTGGCAGATGTGGATCTGCGGGACAATGCCAAATTGACCCGCATAGAGCGCGCCCAGAGCCTGGGCAAAGGCCTTGGCCTGGGACTGCTCGACCAGGTTGATCGTGCAGCCGCCAAAACCACCGCCTGTGAGCCGCGCACCGATGAGGCCGGGAAGCTCCTGGGCCAGCTCCACCATGGCGTCGGCTTCCATGCAGCTCCCTTCAAAGTCCTGGCTATAGCTGGTATGCGCCTCGGCCATCAGCCGCCCAACCTCATTCATATCGCCCTTTTCGAGCGCGGCGGCAAATGCAACGGTGCGCAGGTTTTCTGTGATCACATGACGCGCGCGCTTGAGCGACTCATGGCTCATCTCGCTGCCCCACTGCTCCAGGTCGTCCACCGTTGCGTCGCGCAGGAAACTGACCCCTGGCCGGTGGCTCGCAATGACGGCGCATGCCGCTTCCACCTCGGCACGGCGGGTTGGGTAGTCGCCTCCCACCACCGAGTGCTTGACCATGGTGTTCGCAATCACCAGCGCAACATGGGGCGGAATGGGCGCGAGCTTGAAGCTCAGGTCGCGGCAGTCGAGCAGCATGGCGTGATCTTTTTTGCCGTTGGCGGAGATGAACTGATCCATGATGCCGCAGCTTGAACCAACGAACTCGTTCTCTGCCCGCTGGCACAGCCGCGCGAGCTGGGGGCCGGGATAGGACGCTTTGATCACCGATAGCACCGCCAGTGCCGTTGCCACCTCTAACGCCGCTGAGCTCGACAGCCCGGAACCCAGAGGCACATCTCCCCAGAGACTCAGGCTGAACCCCGGAATCGCGTGTCCCTCACCGGCAAGTATCGAAACCACTCCAAGCGGATAGTCCGTCCAGTGCTTGCTGGCCTTCATGGTCGGCACAGCGGAAACATCGAAGTGCCGCTCTTCACCGTAGTTCTCAGAGTAGAGAGCGATTTTGCCATCGGCACGTGGTGAGATGGCGGCCAGCGTGGCAAAGTCGATGGCCGCAGGCATCACGAAGCCCTCGGCATAATCGGTGTGCTCGCCAATGAGGTTTACGCGACCCGGGGCCACAAACAAAGCAGGCTCAGCGTTGAAGCGCGCCCGGTGCATGGATTTGAGAACCTGATGATTGTGCATGTGTCCTTACGCCTTCAAACTTCTATTGATTGAATCTCAACTGTCATTGGCCAGGAAAAGGACTCGCCCGCCGCGAGAGTGCGCGACCACGGCCCTGGCACAGCAAGCGAATCCACTGGTGCCGTGCAAGGCTCCATCGCTACACATTCCTGCTTCGCGCCGGGTCGATCTGGCCAGCCCCCATAGCAAATCCAAAGGCCCAAATAAGGCGTCGCGGCAGGATCGAAACTCACACGGATTGTGACCCCTGCGCCTGGCCGCTCGAGCGCACACCAATTCTCTTTCGCGCTCAGGGGACCTGCGAAAAGCTTGTCGCCAATGCCCGAATCGATGGATTGAGCCAGACTCAGATCCGTTTCCCCGCCGGCAGCAAGTCGGGCAATTGGCCATGAGACTGTTTCACCGCCCGTGCCAAGTCGCTGGCCGCCCGAACCTTCCAAACGGAGGCAGTGAATGGAGTCCGGAAGCACGATGCGATCGCCCGCTTCGGCCACAAACAAAGGATGCGCAGCCCAGGACCAGGGAATAGCTTTCTTTCCTGTATTCGTCGCGGTGTAATTGAGCCGAAGCTCCCGACCTGCTTCAGTCTCCGAGACCGCGAGCCTTCGAACCAGAACGAGGGGCAACGAAAAACACTCGGCACGGAGGGTTCCTTCGATTGCGCCAGTCGACTGCCACTCAACACGCCAAAGGTCACCGTGGTCGGGAATCTGCGCAGCAGAGCCGTCGGCGAGCTGCACAGAGCAAGCCGCTACCGACGGCAGGCACTCGTCCCATCCGCTAGCGTCGCCTTCGTCAAAGGCCATAGTTTGGGTGCGGGCAGCATAAGGAAGAAGCGGCGCCTGAAGCAGCTCCGTCTCGCCGATCCGGATGGAGGCGATCTTGCCACCGAGATGAGGCAGGAGGGTGAGAGAAAGGTTGCCCGCTCTCAAGACAACGTTTTCATTCTCAAGCCCGACAATTTTTCCTTGCGCCATCACCTTATTCCTCAATTGTCTCGCTGCTTGCGGCCACCAGCCGGTCCCAGATCTCGTCCAGCCATCTCTCGTGTTCCGGCTTCATCAGTACTGAACGAAGGCAACGGACCGAAGTGTGATTGATTTCGCTGCGGCCAGGAGGAGCCTGAGGCGACGCTGGCTGGTCAAACCATCTCAGCGGCAATTGTACAAGCGCAAGGTGCAAATCCCTCTTACTACAGGCTAAAAAGGCATTCTCGGCGAGCTCTGACGCTGTCGCCGGGTCATCAGCCCGAACCTTCCAGACCACAATATCCAGCTCCGGCCTGCCCGCTGTCATCGCTTGAAAGCGCCCATCCTGTCGCAACCGCCTGTCGAGTTCCAGCGCCGCCCGCCTGCCCTTGGCCAGGCCCCGAGCAAACTCGCCTCCCCGCTCGAGCGGCAACAACCGTTGCGTTGCCCACAAAGCCACCGCGGCAGCACCGGCCCTCGAGCACTCCAGGCTGATCTCTCCGAGATGTAACTGGCTTGAAGTGAAGTACGTGTACGGCGATTCATGCTTGTAAAACCGCCCCACCCCGGGGTCGCGGAAGAGGACGCAACCACAGCCATAGGGCTGCAGCCCATGCTTGTGCGGATCGATCACGATCGAGTCGGCTCGCCCAATGGCCTCGAATGCCCGGCGGGCCGGTTCCTCCAGGTCATCGGCTATCAGGCCGAAGTACCCGCCGTAGGCCGCATCCACGTGTACCAGGAACCCATAACGCTCCCTGAGCGCGAGAATCTCCACCAAGGGGTCAACGGCTCCAATCGCCGTAGTGCCCATGGTGACGACCACGCTGCCGACATTGCCTTGGCGGAGTTCTGCCTCCAACGCCTCAAGGTTCATCCGCCCGCGGTCATCCGTGGCAATCTGTTTGAAATCAATCTTCAGGACGCCGGAGATGCGGCTGTGAGTGTAATGCGCCTGCTCTGAGCCAAGGATCCTCTGGCCGGGGGCCATTTGCCCTGCCACCCAGAGCGCCTCCAGGTTGGCTATGGTTCCGCTTGAGGTCAAATGGCCGAGGAACTCGCCGCTTTTCCAGCCAAACATCGCCGCAATCCCGGCCACCGCCTCGATCTCCATCTCCGAGCTCGCTCGTCCGCCATCCCGCGCATGGTTATTCGGGTTCACCTTCATCGCGAGTGCATAGGCTGCCCGAGCCACCGGATGAGGCGGCTTGAGCATCTGCCCGGCGTACAAAGGGTGAAAGTAAGGATAGTTGTCGCCCAGGCGGTGAGCCACATCGTCAAGGACCAGGGCAATGGCCTCATCGGTGGCCTCGGTGGCCGCTGCAAAGCCCGGCAATCGCGCAAACTCCGCTGCGAGCACTTCGGCTGCGCGGCCAAGCAGGCCGGGTACTGGATCAGATTTCATGGCGACCTATCAAGCTATCACAGCGCCTCGCGCAATGATCAACTGAATGGAAAGGTTTTCAAATCAGTAGCTTCTGGATTGAAATGCGCCCAGTCAAAACCTCTATCGGCGATTTGTGCACCGATTTTCCAGAGACCATGCTACACTCGTTCTAGCGTTAGAACCGAACCGGGCGTTGAGCAGCACTCGCCCAACCAAGCTAGATTCTGCCAGTGGTCGCTCCGATTCATCAAGCGCAATTCAAAGATTAGGAAATACGAACAAAATGGAACAAGGCACTGTGAAGTGGTTTAATGACGCGAAGGGCTTCGGCTTTATCTCGCGCCAGAACGGCGAAGACGTATTCGTGCACTACTCGGCGATCAACTCAAGCGGTTTCAAGAGTCTGCAAGAAGGTCAAGCCGTGCAGTTCAACGTGGTGAAGGGGCCCAAGGGCTGGCAAGCTGCTGACGTTCAGCCGCTCTAGTCTTTGGCCGGATTCAGGCAGAATCCTGCAACAATGGAGAGGGATGGGAGAGATCCCATCCCTTTCCTGTCTTTCGGCCCAGGATCAGGCGAGATAGGCTTCCGGCACAACTGTCGGCTTGAGTCTTGACCAGCCGTTCTGAGGTCCTGCGATTATGCAGTTCTGCATGATGCAGAGAAAGCTCCCCTACGGTGGGGCATTCAGCTGCCTGCCATCCGCCACTCGGTATTGGGCGAAATGGATACTGCCCGGCTGTGAATACAGCCCGCGATCAGGAGAGGTCCATACTCAGCAAAGTAATATTGCTGTGTCTGAGTCTTGCCCCCGCGAATGACCTCAAAATTGTCCGGCTAGCCGGGCAGTTGAAGATCTGTGGATGCCCTGGAGGTTGCTCTCTTGAAAAGAAGCACGACTTCAAGCCTCCTCGGTGCTCTGGTCATATCGCTGTTTGTCTTCTTCTTCCACCTGCCTCAAACGCAAGACAGCATCCTGTTTGACGATGCCGCGGACTATATGCGAGCCGCGCAGGCTCCCATTGTCTCTACATGGCTCAATACCAACAGCGCTACCCCGCTCGATCTGGTCCGTCGGCATCGAGCCGACGCGGAGTTCAGACAGCATCCGTGGTTCACGCTTTACGTAGAAGATGACAATGCCGGGTTGCGCCACTTCCACACCCCTATAACCGTTTTTATCCTCCACATCGTTCGCGGCTTCTTTTCAACCGACCGATGTTCCCGTGTGCTGTGGTCAATTGCAGGAGCGCTTCTCTGCGGCCTGTTGTACTTTGTGCTCGCGGAGTTCTCAGTGCCGCTTATCGTGGCCGCGCTGATCGCGCTCTTCGCAGGCGTGCAGGCCTCGTTTATCGAGGTCAGCGTGGACCCCACACCCCACGCCTGGTACCTCCTCTTTGCCCTCGGGTTTCTCTTTTTCTTTTCGCGCTATCTCGCCGGCCATCGCGCTCGCGACCTTTACCTTGCCGCTGGTCTGTTGGCCTTAGCGGTGGCCACGCTCGAGTTCAGCCTCGAGTTGATCTTTGCCATTCCTGTGGCGCTGGCGATACTTTGGTTCACCCGCCGCGAATTGCTGCCGGAACGATCGGTCGCAGTAAAGACCACGCTGAAGGCATGCGCCGTCTTTCTTGCAACCACATTTGTAATCTGGCCGGGCGGGTGGATCCGCGGCGGATATCTGGAGAGCTACGGCATCCTGGGTGCATCGGTGCTGCAGAGAAACCATGGTTCTCAACACACTCAGCACTTTGCCACCCGCGTTTTCAGCAACGCAGCCAGCGGGCATGCCTCGGTCTGGGTTCTCGTGGGGCTTGGCCTGGCTGCTGCGCTATGGCTCCTGTTCCGGAAGCGGCTCTCTATTCCCTCGGTTGTCTTTACCACTTGCGCCGCGTTCGCCTTCGGCCTCGGAGTTGCAGATCACTTCATTCTGAATACTTTCTTCTTTGAGTCTGCTGTAATTCTGATGGCCGCGGCTGGATTGATCCTTGGCGATCTTTTCACGGAGCTCAAAGCAGCAAATGGGCAGCCATCAAGCACACGCACGTTCTTGGGGCGGGCCTGCATCGCACTGGTCTGCATTTTGCTTATCGTTGGGTCTGTGCTTGAGTGCAGTCCCCGGCATCGTTCAGAGGCTTGGGGCACACGAGCCTGGCTCGGAGATGTCTTCTCAGGCATCCGGCGGTTTATTCCCGCGGGAGCTACTGTGGTGGCAGCGAACAACCGCGAAGCATTCTTGCTGTATTTGCCTGAGTACCACTTCCTGTACGCGCCGGACTACCACACCCCCCCCGAAATGCTCATCCAGTTGTCGACCTCATCCTCTGCGTGGCAACCAGGAGAGAAACACTATGGCTTGTGCTTCCAGGAGGGTTTGATACCCCGCAACGCGGAGACCCTTGGCGTCTTTCCAGCTTCAAATGGGAACGACGAATACCTCTGGCGGGTGCAATAGTGATTTCCAGTCGCTGATAGGCTCACCGGCGTCCGGCCAACAGGCAGACGATTGAGCCACGAACTGAAGTCCCAGTCAGTCCCGTGCCGCGATCATTGGTCCGGCCCACTCAGAGTCATTGAAAGGCCAACGCGTTTGTCGCTCATAACGCGGCTGAATCGCGCAACCGCTGGGCTAGGAGCTTGTTGAAAAACACTTCAAGGGACATGGTATTGAAAGGGCACGACTTCAGTCGTGCCGCTAAGTGATAGAAAGTGCGTATGGGCTTCAGCCCCCGCGGGATGTCTTTGTCCCTTCGCCCAGGATGCATTCTGTTTATCAACAAGCTCCTAAGTCGTCTTCGAGGAAGAGCCGGAGGCAACATGCGACTGCGGTAGTGTCGGCATGAAGAAGTTCTCCAGTTGAGGGATGCGAATGAAAAGCAGCAGGCCCATAACCAGCACGGTGGCCAAAAATGAAGCCATCAGCAGCGGTTCCCGATAGAGCTTCTCGGGGTTCTGCACCGCGCTCCCCGCCTTGAAAGAGAGCTTCAGGTAAATTGCCATGGTCAAGGCGACCAGGGGAAATCCAAGAATCAGTTCGATGCGGTAACGAATGATAAATGCACCCAGGAACAAACTGGCCGTAGAGGCATAGAACACCACAGACACGAGCAGCGACTCCGGCGAGTAGTGCTTGAACGAGGCGCGATAAGCGCCCGCATCTGTCTTGGTGCGTATCTCTGAGAGCTCGCTGAATCGCTTCAAAGCCATGAAATAGCAACCGATCATCCAGTACGCGATCAGAAGCGACACGGGCGGAATAAGAACACTGGTGACCGCGTACCAGCCCAGCAACATGCGCAGCGGGTTATTGATCGACTCGGTCAGGACATCCAGGTAAGGCACATCCTTGGTGCGGATGGGCGGAATGTTGTACAAGCAGCCCATGATCCAAAGTGCCAGCGCAAAAACCGTAAACATACGGGACACGAAGAGGCTCACTGCAATGCCGGCAAGCATCATGGCCAGCCATTGAACATAAGCCCATCCGGTGTGCACCAGGCCCCGGGCCGCGGGGCGGTTGCGCTTGACGGGATGCAACCGGTCAAATGGCGCATCGAGCACTTCGTTGAGGACGTAGTTGCTGCAGGCAATCAGCGTGATAGCCAGAAACGCCAGCAGCAGCCTGCCAGCGAGCCCCCAGGTGACTAATTCGGGGGAAACACTCAGAGGAACGACGATCCCCGGCAGCACGAAGACGTTCTTCAGCGAATGGTCAAGCCTGGCAATCGAGAAATGCGCTCGCAGGCGCTCTTTGAAAGAGATAGGAAGATTCTCAATCGCCGACATGGGAAGGCTCCTGTTACTAACCGGTTGGCGGGTTTCTCAGTGCGCGGAGAATTCAGGCGGGAACAGTCAAATGGGCGTGTTCTGTTGAATTCATGAATTGTATACGGTGGGTTAACCGAAAGAGCGCTCAATCCGAGAGCAAAGTGCCCTGATTTCAGTATCTTTTGCTCTTTCAAAGGCTGTCAAGAACGGGCGCCGCGGGGGAACTGTCGGGCTGTCGGCAGCGCGTGGGACACGATCCACCTCGGTCCGCGCACCCCCTTTCGCTCCCCACAGGGAAGAAAATCCAGACGCGGAAGAAGCTCATGTTCTGTCGCCAACGCCACGTAGCGTTCGACTTGGCCACCATCGTCCATCTATTCTCAATGAGATGGCCGCGTTGGTTGATCTGCGGCCCCTGGAATGCTACCTGCTATGAGTTCGAAGACAATCGCCGTACATCTGCCCGATGGAGCCGTTCGCGAAGTGCCCGCCGGAACGACGCCATTTGAAATCGCCAACGCCATCTCTCCCCGCCTCGCCGCCGCATCTGTAGTCGCGCGCCTCACTCCGCTGACGGCCACCACTGCGCTTGCCGCTGGTTCCGAGCCCGAAGGCGCGGAAGCTGCGATGTATGCGGCCGAGAGCGCAGTAGGCCCGCGCCTTGTCGATCTCTCCGCACCGCTCACTGAGGACACGCGCCTTGAACTCATCAAGGAGTCAGATCCTGAAGCGCTCAAGGTGGTTCGCCACTCGGCTGCGCACGTGCTCGCCACGGCTGTGCTCGAGCTCTTTCCTGAGACCAAACTCGGCCACGGGCCCGCTACGGATGCCGGCTTCTTCTATGACTTCTATCGGCCCACGCCCTTCACTCCCGAAGACCTTGTCGCAATCGAAAAGAAGATGAAGGAAGTGGTCGAGCGCGATGAACCGTTTGCTCGCATTCATGAGCCGCGCGAACAGGCTCTGGCGGAGTTCGAGCGCGACGGCGACTTTATGAAGACGCACTTCGTGACTAAATTCACCGAGCCCGGCTCTGAGGTCAGCTTCTATCGCAACGGCAAATTCGTGGACTTTTGCCGTGGACCCCACGTGCCTTCAACCGGCCGCGTGAAAGCTTTCAAGGTGCTCTCGCTGGCCGGCGCTTACTGGCTGGGCGACGAAAAGAATCCCCAGTTGCAGCGTGTTTACGGCACAGCTTTCTTTTCGCAGAAGGCCATGGACGAGCACTTTGCGCGCCTTGAAGAAGCAGCCAAACGCGATCATCGTTTGCTCGGCAAGCAACTCGACCTGTTCAGCATTCAGGAACTGGCCGGGCCGGGCCTGGTGTTCTGGCACCCCAAGGGCGGCATCGTGCGCAAGGTCATGGAAGACTGGATGCGCGACGAGTGTCTCCGCCGAGGCTATCTGATGGTCTTCACTCCCCACGTGATGCGCCGCGAACTATGGAAAGTCAGCGGCCATGAAGGTCATTACGCCGGAAACATGTACTCCCCCATGGAGCTGGACGACGCGGAATACCGGCTGAAGCCGATGAACTGCCCAGGACACATCCTCATCTACAAGAGCTCGCCGCGCAGCTACCGCGATTTGCCTCAGCGCTATGCCGAACTGGGCAATGTCTACCGTTATGAGCGCTCGGGAACGATGCACGGCCTGCTGCGCGTCCGCGGCTTTACCCAGGACGATGCGCACATCTTCTGCACCCCGGACCAGATTGAAGACGAAGTTGTCGCATGCATCGAATTCGCGCAGGCAGTGCTCAACACCTTCGGCTTCTCTGAGTTCAAGGTCGAGCTCTCGACGTGGGATCCAAACGACCGCGCCAGCTATACCGGGTCCGATGAAAACTGGGCGCTCGCCGTGCGCGGCCTCCAGCACGCTCTCGATCGCAAGGGCATCGCCTACAAAATCATCCCCGGCGAAGCCGCCTTCTACGGTCCGAAAATCGATGTCAAAATCGTCGATGTCCTTGGCCGCTTGTGGCAGCTCTCCACAGTTCAGTTCGACTTCACACTGCCCGAGCGCTTTGAACTTGAGTATGTTGGCGAGGATGGCGAAAGGCATCGGCCGGTAATGGTGCACCGCGCGCTCTTCGGCTCGGTGGAGCGCTTCTTCGGCGTGCTGATTGAGCACTATGGCGGGGCTTTCCCGCTGTGGCTTGCACCCGTGCAGGTAGGCCTCGTTCCCATTGCCGAGCGGCACCATGCCTATGCGAAGAAGGTCGAAGCGGAGCTCAAAGCCGCAGGTCTGCGCGTTGAAGTGGACGACCGCAACGAAAAGATGAACGGCAAGATTCGCGACTTCGCCAACCAGAAGACGCCGTACATCCTCGTCTTCGGCGACAAGGAAGAAGCAGCGAACGGAGTCAGCGTCCGTACGCGCGCAAAGGGCGACCAAGGTTCCATCCCGCTCGCCGACTTCATCGCGAAGTGCAAGGAGCTGGTGGCGGGCCAGTCGGTGGATTTGTAGTTTAGTTCGTTTAGTAGGCGCTCATATGCATGACGGTCGGCGTTTCCCAAAAGCCGCGCCACTCTGGATAGGTCCGTCTCCACGATTTCCTATTAAATAAGAACTATTGCTACAATTGCCTTAGAGGCGAGCCATGACCACGTTGACCATTTCCCTGCCCGATTCCCTGAAAGAGTTCATCGAGCGCGAAGTCCAGACCAAGGGCTACGGGAACGTGAGCGAGTATGTTCGCGGGCTGCTGCGCGATGCGCAAGCCAAAGAGGCGGACGCGCGCCTGGAGGCATTGCTCATCGAAGGCCTGTCAAAGGGAGAAGATATTCCCCTTTCCCCGGACTTCTGGAGTGAACTCAAGCAGGATGCGGCTAAGATTCTTGCCAGGCGCAAATAGCCTGGAAGGAAGTAACGCGCACCGTGAACGTCTTTGTTCGAACAGCCGCCCGGGAAGACATCCTTCGCCAATATCTTTACTACTTGATCGAAAAGGACGCCGTTCGCGCCGCAGAGCGCTTCCTTGACGCAGTGCAGGCGGCAACAGAGAAACTTTGCCGAATGCCCAGCATGGGTGCTCCAAAGACACTCGACAATCCGTCGCTTTCGGGGCTTCGTTCCTGGCCGGTTAGCGGGTTTCCCGCTATGCGTATCTACTACATCCATTCCGGAGACGATCTGAAAATCATCCGTGTGCTCCACGGCAAACGGGACATTAACCCGCTGCTTGAAGAAGAAGCCGCGGAAGACGATTGATTTTCCCCGAACAATCTAATACGCATTGATCGCCGCGCTTCCCACGACGCCTTAGCTATTCAATATCGCCTGCAACGTTCTTTAGTGTTTCACCCTCCCGTGCAGGCCAGCCTCAAAGCTGCGGCGATCGAGCCTCGGCAGCGAACGCGCCACCTTGTCGGGATAGAGCGGATAGTGCTTTGCCGCGATCAGCTTGTCCACGACGCACCAGACATCTTCCTCCGACGTCATCCAACCTTTGCTGTCGAGCGATGCCAGGTTCACCGGCACGGAGTACGCGCGCAGTGTGCGCTCCCCGCGCAAGTTGTAGTAGTGCTCCACATAGCTGAGCGCCAACTCGCGCACCGTGCGATACACCGGCGCTCGAAACCGCAGTCCAGCAAAATTGGATTTTGCAACCGCGCCCCAAAGCCCATGTTCGCGATAGAGGGCCAGCACGTGGTCGTCGTCGTGCACGGCTTCAAGGTCCATCAGCAGCGGCGGATAGCCGTTGACGCGTAGCGCCGCTGCGGCCAGCATCGCGCCCTCCATGCAGTGCCCCTTGCGCTCGCGAAGAACGCGCCGAGGAGACCCCGCCGTGTCCGAGTACTGATACTCAATTGCATCGACGAACTTTTGAACTCGTACAGGCGTCTTCAGTGAGCGCAACGTCCTGAGCTCAGCCGGTGTCAAACCGTAGCTCTCGCCCCGATGCTGCTTCCGTTCTGACTTCGACAGACTCTTCGCTTTCAAACCGAATTCCACTCCCTCATTTCGCTCCGCAGACGAGCTTGCATCCGATTCTCAAGGGCTGACCGGCTGACTCGCCGACCTGCTGGCCTGCTGTTCTTACGCGTTAATCGCCATCCCCTTCACTGCGCCATAGCCGTCGAGCATCGCTTCAGACAGCGTCGGATGCGCGTGAATCGTGTACATCATCTCATCCACAGTCCCTTCGAGCTCGAGCACCGCGACCGCCTCGGCAACCAATTCCGTCGCCTGAGGGCCGATGATGTGCACGCCGAGAATCTCGCCGTACTTTGCCTCAGCGACAACCTTCACAAACCCGTCGTGCGAACCAAGAATGGTAGCCTTCGAGTTGCCTGCAAAGGGGAACTTGCCCACCTTGACGTCGAAGCCCTTTTCTCGGGCCTGCGCTTCGGTCAACCCCACACTGCCAACCTGCGGCTCGCAGTAGGTGCATCCGGGGATGCGATCTTTTCTCACCGGCTTGAACGGAAAGCCGGCGATTTTTGCTGCTGCGATCATGCCGCTCATCGAGCCTACATGCGCCAGTTGCGGCAGTCCTGCCACAATGTCGCCGATGGCAAACACTCCGGGCTCGGCCGTCTCCTGCGCCTCGTTCACCTTCACAAAACCGCGCTCCAGCTCCACGCGCGTCTTGTCGAGGCCAAGATCAGCCGTTCGAGGAGAGCGCCCCACCGCAACCAGAACCTTCTCTGCTTCTTTCACCTGCGGCTTGCCGTTCTGATCGGTATAGCTCACCCGGACCCCAGTGTCGGTGCGCTCCACCTTCTCCACCTTCGCGCCCGTGTTCACGTCGATGCCCCGCTTCTTGAAGAGGCGCGCTAGCTCCTTCGAAATCTCTTCGTCTTCAACTGCAACAACCCGCGGCAGGAACTCGAGGATCGTGATCTCCGCGCCAAAGGTGCGGAAGATCGAAGCGAATTCCACTCCGACCGCCCCCGCGCCGATCACGATCAGCGATTTCGGCACCGCTTCCATCGCCAGAATCTCGATGTTGGTCAGGATGCGATCGTCGGCTGCCAGGCCGGGGAGCATCTTGGCCTCAGAGCCCGAAGCGAGAATCACGTTCTTTGCCTTCACCTCGCCGGAATCGCCTGCGGCCCCAGTCACAGCAACGGTGTGGACGCCATCCTTTGCAGGCCCGGTGAGCCGCCCGTAGCCCGATACGCGCGTCACCTTGTGCTTCTTCACCAGGAAGTCGAGGCCTTTTACATGCTTCGTAATGATCGCGTTCTTGCGCGCCTGCACCGCTGCCCAATCCAACGTTGGCGCGGCACCCCCGGCAAAGTTCAACCCAAACTCCGCGCCATGCTGCACGTGATCCCAGACCTCGGCGTTGAAAAGCAGCGCTTTAGTGGGAATGCAGCCTACGTGCAGGCAGGTTCCGCCCAGCTTCTGCTCTTTCTCAATCAACGCCACCGTTAAACCAAGCTCTGCCGCGCGAAAGGCCGCGCTATACCCGCCCGGCCCACTGCCAACGATCGCCACATCGTAAATTATGTCTGCCATTGGGTTTGTCTCTGACAACGGTGCTCCAATCCCGGCGCTCCCTTAACCGCTCAGGAGCAGCCCATTCCATCGTTCAGTCTAATGGATGCATGGGGCTGCGTTGCGGCTCGAGCCTCAGACCCTGAGAGCAACCAGTTCGCGGGCCATGCGCTGGACGCCCGCTTCATCGCCAAACGAATGAAACCAATGAACCTCTGGCTCGCGCCGGAACCAGGTCAACTGCCGCTTGGCATAGTTGCGATGACCCTGCTGCGCGGCAGCAATCGCTAAAGGTTCGCTCATGCTCCCGGCCAACACCGCCAGTGCCTGCCGGTACCCGAGCGAGTCGAGTGCCTTCACCGGCCCGTATCGAGCAAGCAGTCCGCGCGTCTCCTCGACCAGACCGGCCTCAAACATGGCTTCGGCCCGCCGGTTGAGCCGTTCGTAGAGCGCCTCGCGCTTGGGATTCAGCCCGATCCGCAGGATTCTGAAACCCTGGAGCGGATCGCGCGTTTGCACATCGGACATTGGCTTCCCCGCGGCAACGCACACTTCGATGGCCCGGATCAGCTTGGCGGTGTCGTTCGCGTGGATGCGCTCGGCGGAAACCGGGTCCAGCCGGCCGAGCATGCGGTGCAGCCAGCCGGCGCCATGCCGCGCGTGACCCTTCTGCAGCCGAGCACGTAAATCCTCCTGCCTTCCCGGCCCTGCAAATATCCCATCGATCAACGCACGCAGATAAAGGCCCGTTCCTCCGGTCACAATTGGCAAGTTCCCGCGGGCCGTAATCTCACCCAGCGCCGCACGTGCCCGGCGGCTGTACTTCCCAGCGGTGAACGGCTCATCAGGGTCGGCTATGTCAATGAGGTGATGAGCCGCGCCGGCACGCTCTTCCACCGAAGGCTTGGCGGTCCCCAGATCCATCCCGAGGTAGACAGCAACCGAATCGCAGCTGACGATCTCGCCGCCGAATTCCTGCCCCAGAAAAAGCGAAAGAGCTGTCTTTCCACTCCCCGTCGGCCCCAGAATCACCACAACAAGTGGCTCGCGGCCCGCATTTCCCGAACTTGCATCGCGGCTCACAGTCGCCACCATCCCGGCGGAAAGATCCATCCCGGGTTGGTATGGAACAGCCACCAAACCAGAATTACCGCCGCAACAATCATCAAGCCAAAGACCTGGTTGCGCTTGTACCGTTTCCGCTGCCCTTCGCGACGCGCGGCGGCGTCAAGTTGTGCGAGGTACGGCTTGGTGCGCGTGTCGACCAGTTGGCAATTCTCCCAGGGTGTAAAGCTCGGTGACGCTGGCAACTGCAGCCCGCCCCTGTCATGCCTCAGTATAGAGATTGCCTCAGCAACTCTGCGGCGGTTTGACTTCCCCTCTCACGTTTGCTGAGATAACCTTTCAGGCTCAGGGAACACCTGACAGGTAACATCTGGAAGATTAGGAAGTAATCATGAAGGTATTGATCTTTGGGTCCGGCGGGCGCGAGCACGCTTTGGCCTGGTCGGTAAAGCGCAGCGACCGGGTAACGGAAGTGGTTTGCGCGCCGGGCAACGGCGGCATGGCTGCGGTAGCACGGTGTGTGCCCGTGGACCTGAAAGACCTGGACGAGATGGTCCGGATCGCGCTCGCCGAACAGCCTTCCCTCACCATTGTTGGCCCGGAACTGCCTCTTTCGCTTGGGCTTGTGGACGCGCTGCAACAGGAGGGCCTGCGGGTTTTCGGCCCCAGCCGCGCCGCTGCAATGCTCGAGACCAGCAAAGGCTTCGCCAAGCGCTTTCTCCAGCGCCACAACATTCCCACCGCCAAGTACGCCGTATGCGACAGTCCCGCCGAACTCGAAAAAGCTATCGAAAAGTTCCATCCGCCCATTGTGGTGAAAGCCGATGGCCTCGCCGCCGGCAAAGGCGTGATCATTTGCGACTCGCGGCGTATTGCCGTCGAAGCGGCTGGGGGGCTCTTCAGTGGCAAACTTCTCGGCGCAGCTGAGCAGCAGGTAGTAATTGAGGAATTCCTTGAAGGGGACGAAATCAGCTTTCTCTGCCTCTCGGACGGCACACATGTTGCCCCGCTTGCGCCCGCCCAGGACCACAAACGGATCGGCGAGGGCGACACCGGGCCCAACACCGGCGGCATGGGGGTCTACTCCACCGACACCCTCCTCGAGCCGGCGATGACCGAGTGGATCCTGCGCCACATTGCCGAGCCCACCATCCAGGGAATGGCCTACGAGGGCAACTCGTTTGTCGGCGTACTTTATATCGGCCTCATGATGACGGCGCGCGGCCCTCAGGTGCTGGAGTTCAACGCCCGTTTTGGCGACCCGGAGACCCAGGCCATTCTCATGCGTCTTGAGTCCCCGCTGGTGGACGCGCTCGAGGCGTGCATCGACGGCCGCCTGGCCGAGACCTCGCTCCAATGGGCCCCCGGAGCATCAGCCTGCGTTGTCGCCAGTTCTTCCGGTTATCCAGGCAGTTACAAGGCCGGCTTTCCTATCTCCGGCCTGGACTCTGCTGCGCGCGTTCCCGGGGTCCAGGTGTTTCACTCCGGCTCTGCCGCGCAGGGAGATCGGATTGTAACTGCGGCCGGCCGCGTGCTCGGAGTTACTGCCGTGGCAGAGTCCCTTGAAGAAGCTCTGGCGCGTGCCTATCAGGCGTTGGATGAGATCCAGTTTGAGGGAATGTACTATCGCCGTGACATCGGCCATCGCGCCCTGAAGAAATAGCATGAAGAGTTAGGTGGGAGTGAGGTGCATATGACTCACGCCGTTTCCATCGAAGAGCTGCTCGCCTGGAACGCTCGTCCGGGTCGCCGGCTTCCCCTCCAGCTTCAAAGGCGATTTGCTGTTCAGTTCCGGGCTTGAATGACCTTCAACTCCAACCAGTGCTCAGTCCGCGGCCGGCTTCTGCTGTTGCTTTTGAAAGCACGAGCGGCACAACACCGGGCGGCCCTGAGTGGGCTTGAACGGGACCGTCGTTTCTGCTGCGCACTCCGAGCACGTTGTGCGTGTCTCAGATCGAACTCTCGGACCGCCGCGCGCGCGCTTCGCCTTGCACTGCTTGCAGTGCTTGGGGTCGTTTGTAAATTGCTTGTCGTGGAAGAAAAGTTGCTCGCCGGCCGTGAATACAAACTCGGCGCCGCAATCTATGCACTTCAATACTCGATCTACGAACTCCATGGCCGGCTTCCCAAAATAGGGGAAACTTACTGAAACCGGCTGGAATCCAGAAGAGCTTGCCGTTCCCGTTTCCCTGTCTTCTTACTTGCTTTCACAACAAGGGCCCGGACCGCACAAAAGATCAGCGGCTATACCATCTACGTTCCAATACTACTCAAGTTACACGATTTACACCAAATTGATTTGTGCAACTTGCAGCACGTCGAGTTAAACAATCCTATGTAACTCGCCGCTCCGGCATCCGCTGGAGTTTTCTTCAGCGTCCGCTTGCATTACGCTTCGATTGCCGGAGTGGCGCTTGTTACAAACAACCTGACAACTAGTCTGCTTCTTTGCGAGCTTTCTTGCGATTCCGCTTGCGGGCCAGTGCGGCCTTTACGCGCTTCTTTTCGCCGGGCTTCAGGTAGTAGGAGTGACGCTTGACTTCCTTGATGATGTCCTCCTGCTGAACCTTCCGCTTAAAGCGGCGCAGCGCGTTTTCGAGCGGCTCGCCTTCCTGTACGCGAACCTCTGCCAATGCAAAACACCTCCAAACCTGCCATGTGGCTCCATTCAGGATACTCGAAATCGAGCTTCTCCGTCACATACGCCTCGTCAAGCTTCGCAAAACGCACCACTTTCGGTTCATTTCAGCCCAGTTTCTTGGCGCTGCCGAGCCAAAGACCGCCGGGTGCCCTGCCAGACACCCGACTCTTTTACACTTTGACCAGAGATTAGGGGTTCAAGCCATCGAATCTCCCCCATCAAGGAAGGCCGGAGCTATGATCCGCAGCTATCAGAACCACAAACCCCACCTCCCAGCAACTTGCTACGTCGATCTCAGCGCACAAATCATCGGTGACGTCGTTCTGGGCGAGCGGTCCTCCGTTTGGATGAATGCGGTCCTCCGCGGCGACGTCAATTCGATTCGGCTGGGCCAGTGCAGCAACGTCCAGGACTGTGCCGTCCTCCACGGCCAGCGGAACCTCTACCCGGTGATTGTCGGCGACTGGGTGACCATCGGCCACAATGCCACGGTCCACGGCTGCGTGGTTGAGGACGAGGCATTGATCGGAATCGGTGCGCGCGTTCTCAACAATTGCCGCATTGGGACCGGTTCAATCATCGCCTCCGGCGCGGTTGTCCCGGAGGGCACCGTCGTGCCACCGCGCACGCTATGGGCCGGCGTCCCAGCCAAAATGCGCCGCGACCTCAGCGACAAAGACCGCCAGATGATCCTCGAGTACGCGAAGAATTACCTGGACTACGTGGATTTCTACAAGAACGACCCGCTGACAGAGCTCTAAAGAAGCTCTAGGAACTTGTCGACTGTCAGCCCGGAAACCCTGATCAGCGCGCGAAGGGTTCCGGGAGCAAGTTCGGAATGAAGCGGGACCGTGAGGTTTGCACGCGCGCCGGTCTTTGTGAGGACGAGATGACTGCCGGTCTGGCCGCGAGCCATCCAACCAGCCTTCTCAAAGGCCTTGGCCGCTTCCTTGCCCGATATGTTCCCAAGCTTCCCCATCTCTCACCTCTTAAACTGAGTCTAGTCGTTGAGGCTTGGAAAACGCGCAAGTCTTGACCCCCTCTATCATATGTGTAATCAATAACATGCAAAAATTGATCCTAATGGATTTCCGCGGACCTAGACTAAACAGCCACAAGTACTGGCGTTTGCCCATCGGGAAGCGAATCTGCCGCCTTCTGGTCTTCCGCCCAAAGCCATCCTGTGATCGCTTCCTTAATGTTGACAAGCGCCTCTTTTTCGTCCCGGCCCTGGCTCACGCATCCCGGCAATGCAGGACATTCAGCTACGATCCAACCGTCTTCTTCGGGATGTAGAACCACATGAAACATCATGGCGAAACTCCTCGGAACCTGACATGGCGGCCCATCAACAAGCGCAAGTCGCCCGAAAACCGATTCTACGACTCTTGATGGTCTGATTCCAGCCTACACCAGCCAACATTTAGACTAGACAAGCCATGACCACCCTCAAAGCCGTCCGCGGCACGCGCGACCTGTTGCCGCCCGAGACGGCCCTCTGGAACCGGATCGAAACCACCGCCCGCGCCGTCTTTGCCCGCTACAACTTCGGCGAAATCCGCACCCCCATCTTCGAAGATACCTCTCTCTTTGCCCGCGGCGTCGGCGAAGAGACCGACATCGTCTCAAAGGAGATGTTCACCTGGGAGGATCGAGCCCGCGCGCAGAGCGAAAAGCCACAGATGCTCACCCTCCGCCCCGAGAACACCGCCGGCGTGGTTCGCGCCTACATTGAGCACAAGCTGGGCGAATCTGGCCAATTGCAGAAGCTCTTTTACATTGGCCCCCAGTTCCGTCGGGAGCGTCCACAGAAAGGCCGCTACCGCCAGTTCTCCCAGATTGGCGCTGAGGTCATCGGACCGCCCTCAGCCGGCAGCGAATCGCCCCTGCGCGACGCTGAGGTCCTCGAGATGTTGGCTTCGCTGCTCGACGAACTCGGCATCACGGGCTGGACCCTCGAACTGAACTCCGTCGGCTCGCCTGCCGACCGCGCCCGTTACAACGACACTCTGCGCGCCGCCCTTGAGCCGGTTAAAGCCAAAATGTGCGTTGACTGCCAGCGCCGCGCCGAGACCAATCCCCTCCGCGTCCTCGACTGCAAAGTCCCAGCCGACCAGCCAATCATTGCCACCCTGCCCGTAATCGCCGACTCGCTCGACGACGACTCGAAGACTCACTTTGCAGCCGTCACCGCAGCGCTCGACGCAGCAGGCGTCCCCTACACGCGCAATCACCGCCTTGTTCGCGGCCTCGACTACTACACACGCACCACCTTCGAGTTCACCCACGGCGGCCTCGGCGCACAGAACGCTCTCCTGGGCGGCGGGCGCTACGACGGCCTCAGCGAGGCAATCGGCGGCCCCAAAGCCCCGGGCATCGGCTTTGCCATGGGAGAAGATCGTCTGGTGCTCACGCTGCTTGCTCAGGAATCCAACCAGAATCTGACCGTCAAGGCCGACGCCTTCATCGCGCCGCTCGGCGAGTCCCTCAACGCCCCAGCCCTCGCTCTCGCGCGCGAACTTCGCCGCGCCGGCCTGACCATCGAGCTTGGCGACGGCAGCTTTCGCCTCAAAAAGTCCTTCGAAGCCGCCGACAAAACCGCCCGCGCCATCGTCATCCTGGGCGAGGATGAGCTCAAATCCGGTATCCTGACAGTGAAGACCTTCGCCACCGGCGTACAAACCAAGGTTCCTCGCGCCGAGCTGGCCTCTTCCCTGGCCAATCCCGCGCCAGAATAAGGAAACGAGAAGTGCTCGACTTTTTAGGCAGTCTGGAACGCACCCATCTTTGCGGTGATCTGCGCGCGGCAAATGCCGGGCAATCGGTTGTCCTCATGGGTTGGGTCAATCGCCGCCGCGACCACGGCAACCTGATCTTTCTCGACGTGCGCGACCGCTCAGGCATTGCCCAGGTGGTGCTCGACAAAGAGCTCACGCCCGATGGCCACCTGAAGGGCGAAGCCGTCCGTCCCGAGTACGTTGTCGCCGCCGTGGGCAAGGTTCGCTTGCGCGACAAGGATGCCATCAACCCCAAGATGCCCACCGGCGAAATCGAAATTGAGGCCACCCAGCTTCTCATCCTCAACGACACCCGCCTGGCGCCGTTTTCACCCTCTGAAGAAGCGATTCAAAACGAAGAAGTCCGCCTCAAGTATCGCTACGTCGACCTGCGCCGCCCCGAAATGCAGCGCAACTTCCGCCTGCGCCACGACATCACCCTCGCCATTCGCGAGAGCATGAACTCCCAGGGCTTTCTCGAGATTGAAACGCCGATCCTCACCAAGTCCACCCCCGAGGGCGCGCGCGATTTTCTCGTCCCAAGCCGCGTTCATCCTGGCGAATTCTACGCCCTGCCGCAATCGCCGCAGATCTTCAAACAGATTCTCATGATCTCCGGATTCGATCGCTACTTCCAGATCGCGCGCTGCTTCCGCGACGAGGATCTCCGCGCCGACCGTCAGCTTGAATTCACCCAGGTCGATCTTGAGATGAGCTTCCCGCGCCAGGAAACCGTCTTTGGCGTCGTGGAGCACTTCCTCGCGGCCGCATTTCGCGCCGCGGGCGTCACGCTGCCAACGCCGTTCCCGAAGATCACCTACGACGACGCGATGCGCCAATTTGGCTCAGACAAGCCAGATATGCGCCTTCCCGGGCTCACCGATGTGCGCTCGGCATTCTCTGACGCCGATCTTGCGACGCTGCAGATCGATCCGGCGCTGCCCGTGGTCGCCTTCCGCATTCCGTCCGTCGGCGAGTTGAGCCGCAAGGAGCGCGAAGACAACCACCCGCTCTTTGACACCAAAAAGGGCGCGAAGTTCATCGACGACTTTAAGCGCCTGGCCAAGGGTTTCCCGGATGCGGTCGCCAAGGTGCGCGAGCTGTGCTCGGCGGCCGAGGCCGACTTCGTCATCATCGTTGCCGGCGATCCCACTCACCCCGTGAAGGCCAGCGACACCAAGTTTGAAGGCCGCCTCTCAGAGCGCGAGATCAACGTATACTCCGCCGCGGGCAACTTCCGCTCGGAACTGGCCAAGAAGTACGCAGAAAAGCACGGCGCATTCCACGTTACCGAGCAGGTGGTCGCCGAAGCGCAGGGCCGCGCTGCCGATCAAATGATCGACGGCTCAAAAGCCTTCCAGCCCATCTGGATCGTCGACTTCCCCATGTTCGAATACGATCTCGCCACCCAGAAGTGGATGCCCGCGCATCACCCGTTCACCTCGCCCCACGAACACGACATGGCCAATCTGATTTCAGATCCAGCCAGCGTACGCGCCAACTGCTACGACCTCGCGATGAACGGACTTGAGCTTGGCTCAGGATCGATCCGTATCCACCGCAAAGACATTCAGCAACAAATCTTTCAGTCGCTCGGCATTTCAGACGAAGAAGCGAGATCGCGCTTCGGCTTCTTCCTCGACGCGCTCGAATACGGCACCCCGCCCCATGGCGGCATCGCTCTCGGCCTCGACCGCATCGTCATGCTGCTCGCTGGGGCGGCCAACCTGCGCGAAGTCATCGCCTTCCCCAAGACCGCCAAAGCCATCGACCTCATGGCCGACGCACCCACAACAGTTACCGAGCAACAGTTGCGCGAGCTGCACATCCGCGTGGTGCAAAAGAGCTAGAGAAGTCGGGTAGCGCCGGTCTCCGGACCGGCTGTCGCGCGGGCGTCCTCGCCCGCGCTCCTTCGTTTGTCAATTCGCGATCGCTGGCGCGTCGACCACCCGGTTGCGATCAATGCAAGACGCCTAGTAAAGAAAATACCGGCGTGATCGAGCCAAGCTCTTTGGCGCTGCTCGAGTTGATCTTCCTGAAACCTGCGTCCCAGACAGTAACTGTCATACTGTGCACCGTGACCCGGTATACGCCGGGAGACAGATTCACGCAGGTCCAGTTGTCATATTCGTAGTCCGAGGCTAGGCACCCGATCAAGAACTCATGCCCCAATTGACCTGCAATGACGGCATGAAAACTGGGTAAGCTTGGGCACTCTAGCTCAGCCGTCGAACTTGCATGGCAGAGCTCGGACTTTTCCCCGACGGAGACTCTGTACTCGCGACCAAGGTCGAGTGGCGCAGCAACGATGACCCCAGAATCGAGCGCCGGAGGTGCGCAATATCCCTGAGTTCGCGTAGCCAAAACGCGGTAATACCAACCTTTGCGAGATTTGGGCTCGCGCGAAATAAAAGTTGGCGCAATTAGGCCTTCCGCGATCTGATTGTCCGGGGCGGGATCAAAATCTTCCGACTCTCCACGGTAAACCGAGTAGGTAACCGTCTCGCCACATCTTGCGGGCGCAAGCGAGGTCCAGGTTAGGCGAACCGACGTTGGAGTAAGCTCCTTCAAATGCACGTCCAACTCCTCCGTCGATTGGCACCGACCTTTGATAGGCGAGGCAAGCAAACATATAGCCAAGAGAATGGCAAAGAGCTGTTTCATTATTCCGATACCCACGCCTTAGCCCAAATTGGAAAGTGGTCCTGCAAGAACCTAGGTTGTTGCCACCATTCTAGAGCTGAGTGGGGCCGGAGGAGGACTCGAATGCGTGCCCCGTAGGGTGGCGTGATGCATTCAACTCGGCGATTCGGTACCAACCGCCTAGTGAATTCGATAGGCCTCGACTTCGAGGCCCGCGTACACGAGATCTCCGCCTCAGAAAGCTGTGTCCTAGGACCGGTCCAACTCCGCAAACATCTCGCTGAGCGCCACGTGAATCGGCGTCCCCGGCAAGATCAATTCGTTGTTCACAACCCGCACAAGCCCCCCGTTCTCGTATCGATATGTAACGCGCCGTTCAGAGTCGACAATCCATATGCCTTGAACGCCAAATCGTTCGAAATCCGCCAGTTTCTCAATCGTCGCGCAGAAGCGGTCCTCCACGTCAAGAACCTCGATCACAACAAGCGGCGGATGCGTGAGAACCTGTTCCTTCGGTGCGTAGCGGCTAATCAGACAAAGATCGGGGACGCGGACACGCGTAGGCAACACCTTCATGCGAAGGCTTGGCAGCACTTGCGCGTTCCACTCATCCCTTTTCAGGTGCATTGCGACCATGATGGCAGTGACGAGGGCCGAATGATTGAATATCCCGACATTTCTCTCCTCGCTGCGCCCATCCACAAAGTCGCAGTCGGGCCTGAAGCTTGAATGGAGATAATCGTCAAGCGATAGCTCGGCTGGCGGCCGATCATCTTCGGCAAGCTCAAGTTTCATAGGCCGATTATCGCCCCAATCCACCCGCTCCGCCAGCGGAATGCCGTCCTTGGTCCGCCGCCCTACTCCGTATCATTTTCCGCCGCGCCCTCTTCTTCGCCCTCGACCGAGATGCGCAACGACCGCAGGAAGGAAAGATCGTGCGACGTGAAGGCCGAGCCCTCGTTGCTTTCCGCTGCTCCAGCCTTGCCGGCAGGCACGGCCTCATCGCCCTCCTTGCCGGCAACCTCGTTCAGCCCGATTGTCGCCTCCAGCATCAGCATCACATCGAAGCCGTGCTCGCGAATCGTCTGCACCACTCCCGCAATCTGTTCGCTCTCAATGACTGACTCGTGGATCGCCTCGCCCAACTGCTGAATCAATTCGCGCAAACGGCTTGTCATACCAACCTCCACGAGTACAGCCCCGCACTCATCAGACTTCCAATCGCGCCGGAAGGAAAGCGCTGGTTGCGCCGTCTGATTCATATACCTTAATGCCAACCACCCCGGTGGGCAACTCATCCAATTGGGGATTCTGTGCAAACCGAGGCGCGAAATCGGGTCCAGCGGTAGCCACGGGGCCACACCAAACCGCCGGCTCCGCACTGTTACCATCAAATCGGAATGAAGCCTGAAAAAATAGGCCGCATCGCGGGAATTGGCGTTCGCCTTGCCGGACGCATGGCGGGAGAGAAGCTTGCCGGTCAGGCGCAAACCGGAAGTCCCAACCAAGCCCGCTCAGCCCAGGCCCAGCAGCCAAGTCCGCCGCACACGAAGGATGCCGGTCGTGCTGCAGGACAGGTAACGCGTGGCGTGGCGCGAGGTGTGGGAGGCTTTCTTCGCCCCTTCGGCCGCGTCGGCGGCATCATCTGGCTTGAAGTCACCGGCGTGTTCTTTCTCTTGTTCGTTGTGGTCTTCGCGCCAATGGTCTGGCGATCACGCCCCGTAAGCATCTACGGACCCTACGACCGCACCTTCATTACCTCTGCCGCAGTCGTCCTCGTCTTTCTTTACCTCTCAGTCACATCGTTCCTGCGTGCGCGCAAAAAGTAGCCGTCACCGCCTCTTCCTGTGCCTCAGCCGCGGCGCAATCGCATAGTTCAGCTGCACCAGCACGATGGCACAAATACTGACCCAGGTGTTGATAACGCAAAGTGCGGCCCCAACCGCGTAGAGACTCTGCGCAATGACGACGCGCTTGCAGATGCTTGCCCGCACCTCATCAGGTGTGTCGGACTTGATGAGGCCTTCATGCGTGGCGACCTTCCAACTCCAATAGAGCATCGCGCCCATCCCCAGCAGGTTGAGCCAGTAGATGAGCAGGGCAGATCGATACGTGATGAACTCTGCCAGTAGGCGCGTCGAAAGCGGCAGGAGCGTAACTGCGAAAAGAAATGTGAGATGGATCCATGTCAGATCGCGCGTCCCTTCGCCGATGTGATTCAGCTGCGTTTGCTGGCCCGCCCAGAAGATGCCAAGCGTGAGAAAGCTCATGCCGTAGGTGGCCCACTGCGGCCCCAGTGCGCCCAACGCCTGCAAGAGTTCTCCTTCGGCGTGCACCGCCGCAGCCGACGGAAGGTGCAGATCGAGCACCAGCAGCGTCATGGCCACGGCAAAGATGCCATCGCTCAGCGCCGCCAGCCGGTCCATGCTCCGCCCCTGAATCTTGTTGTAGAGAGTCATCGTTCACTTCCCTCCTTCAAGCACTGCTCAAATCGTTCAACCTCTGCGCGGATCGGCCTTCCGCGTCAGATGCCAAACCGCCAGCCCCAGCGCCGCTGCACCCAGCCCGTACGCAATCCATGCGTGCGTTCCATGGTGAATCTGCCATCCCTTCCAGAACGCGAAGCCCGCAGCCAGCAGCATAAGAAACCCTCGCACATGATTCATCCTTGCCTTCTCTCCCTAATGGACAAACCCGCTGGTCCCGTCGACAAACTTGCAAGCCATCTACAGAATGGCTTCAATGGTGACCCAAATAGCGCCTTCGTCCGTTTGACCCCGCCAGTACTTCATCCCTATCGTAAGCACTGTAAGCCCAGAAGAGGATCTTCCCATGTCAACGTCCGCCACACCAGTAACCGCCCTGCTCAGGAAGACCGCTTTGAACGCCGCCCATCGCGCCCTCAAAGCCAAGATGGTCGACTTTGGCGGCTGGGACATGCCCGTGGAATACCCATGCCCCGGCGGCGGCCTCATCGCCGAACACATGGCCGTCCGCACAGCAGTGGGCCTCTTTGACGTCTCCCACATGGGCGAGATCCAGTTTCGCGGACCGGGCTCGCTCGCCGCCGTGCAACACATTACCATGAACGACGCTTCCCGCCTGAAAGACGGGCAAGCTCAATACTCGGCACTGCTCACCCCGCAGGGAACCTTCGTCGACGACATCCTCGTACACCGGCTCAGCCCCAACGACTATCTACTCGTGGTCAACGCCGGCACTACCCAGAGCGACATGGCATGGATCCGCCAGAACGCCGGCCGATTCCCTTCGATCCACATCTCTGACTACTCGCCCTACTACTCGCAGCTTGCGTTGCAAGGGACTAAGGCGCTGCCCACCCTGCAAAAGCTCACCAAGACTGACCTCAGCGCAATCAAGAACTACTGGTTCACCTTCGGCACCGTCGCCGGAATTCCAAATGTAATGATCGCGCGCACAGGCTACTCGGGCGAAGACGGATTCGAGCTCTACCTGCCAGCCGACGAGCCGACCACCGTGAAGATGTGGAACGAACTGCTCTCCGCCGGCGAAGAATTCGGCATTCGCCCCTGCGGCCTCGGCGCGCGCAATACCCTGCGCCTCGAAGCCGGCATGAGCCTCTACGGCCACGAGATTTCTGAAAACATCAATGTCTTCGAGGCGGGCCTCGAACGCTGGCTGAAGCTCGAAAAGGGCGAGTTCATCGGCCGTCAGGCATTGCTCGACATTCAGTCCGCCGGCGGCCCAACGCGCAAGCTCATCGCGCTCGAGATGGTCGACCGCGGCATCGCTCGCGACGGGTACTCCGTTCTATCGCTCTCCGGCGAACCAATCGGCTCCATCACTTCCGGCTCCCCAGCGCCCTTCCTCAAAACCAACATCGCCCTCGCTCTCGTCCCGGCAGCGGTCGCGCAATCGGATGAAGATGTCCTCGTCCAGATCCGCCCCACCCAAACAGCCCGCGCCAGGCAGGTTCCGCTCCCGTTCTACAAGCGACCGAAAGCTTGACATCGAATCCTCCTGCGCCGGAGAGAATCGAATCATCAGGTTCCTTTTGGCCCAGGAGGCCTTTCCCTCATGTCGCTCTCTATCTCTGAACTCAATCGCCTGAAGCACGCGCCGGACGCGGACGGTGTTCTCCCGATCTTTCTTGAGCGTTGGAGCCCACGCGCCTTCGATAATCGCGACGTGAGCCCGGCCGACTTGGCCAAGGTGTTTGAAGCCGCCCGCTGGGCCGCCTCCTCGGGGAACGGGCAGCCTTGGAAGTTCCTTGTGGGGACGCGCAACTCAGCGACCCACAACAAGATCTACGAGGCGCTCGTCGACTTCAACAAGGAATGGGCCGGCCACGCGCCCGTGCTTATTCTGGGCACAGCCTTGGCCGTCTCCCCCCATTCCGGCAAACCAAACGCCTACGCGCTCTACGACCTGGGTGCCGCAGCGTCGTACCTCACGCTCCAGGCAGCCTCGCAGGGACTGGTTGCCCACCAGATGGGCGGGTTCAGCCACGACACCGCCCGCCGGCTGCTTGAGATTCCCGACAATTATGCGCTTGGCTCTGTCATCGCTCTCGGCTACCAGGGCGAACCCGCTGCACTCCCGACACCTACGCTGGTCGAGCGGGAGGTCGCTCCTCGCGAGCGCAAGCCAACCAAAGACATCGTCTTTTCGTCCTGGAACGTGCCTGCTGATTTCTCCTGACTCTTCGCGTCACGGAGCCACTCAGCCAGTCGAAGAGCGCATCCAGCAGCAGGTTTAAAGTTGAGTCAGGCCGTTCTAGTTCCGATTCTCCAGGAGAATGTCCCTGACCCCAACGAGCAAGTCTTCAACAAGCAAGCCAAGCCAGGCAACATCCCGTCGTCCCGCCCATCGGCCCAAAGCCATCACGGGGGCAAGATCCGGTCGCCGGCGGTACGCCTGGCCCATTTGGCTGGTTTGTTCCGCGCTGGCCCTATTTGCCGTGGGCCTGATCCTGACGGGTTGGGCCGTCGTTGCCCGCACCCACGCGCCGGCCGGCAACACCTCCCTCGCGCGGTTTGACGCCATCATCGTCCTCGGCACCCCGGCAGACAAAGACGGCAATCCCACACCCGAGATTCTTTCGCGCGTGACCGAGGCGGTCCACGAATATGAGCGCGGCGTAGCACCGCGGCTAATCCTCACCGGAGGAGCTGCACACAACCGCTTTGTCGAGGCACGGGTCATGGCCAGGGTGGCAGAAGCGCAGGGAATCCCCGCATCGGCCATCTCCATCGAGCCGCGCGCCATGGACACCATCCAGAACGCCTGCTACTCCGTCCGCATCATGCAGGATCACGGCTGGCATTCCGCTGAGGTGATCTCCACCGGCTTCCACCTGCCTCGCGCCGGGCTTATCTTCCAGCGCCTCCCGCTTGAGTGGCGTACCCACGAAGCCCCATTCGCTCCACTGCCGTCCCCGGCTTACCAAGCTGCTGTTTCAACCGTCGAAACCATGAAGACCGTGCGTTACCTTGTCTGGACCAGCTGGTCTGAGCACTGTGAGCCGGAATAACCCTCAAGGCCGCGTTGAACCCCTTCGGCGTGGTCCTGTAAGCTGGTGGTAATGCGCTTTCGAGTAAGTTTGGTTGCCTCTTTCGTAGCCCTCACAGGACTGGCTTTGGCTGGCGGTGTCTCCGCTCAAGCCCAGAGTTCCAGCGCCCAGGCCGGTCCAACTCCCGCCACTACCACGAACGGTACGTATGTCGCCATCGATCCATTGGCCAAAGTGACCTACGACAACCGCTGGGACCTCTCGCTGGGCTTTGCCTATTACCACATGAAGGCCGGCCCCAATGCCCTGCAAGGCGCCAACCTGGGCGGGCTTGATCTTGAGGGCTCCTACTGGCTCACAAAACATTGGGGCGTTGAAGGTTCTGGCCGCTACTACCTCGGAACCAGCGGTGTTGCCAGTGTTGGCGGAAGCAACTCCGGCCTCAACCTGGTCAAAGGACCATTCGTGAGCGAAGAGCTATTCACAGGTGGCGCCGAATGGCTGGGCCCGCACAACAAGCACGGCGCGCTGATCGCCCATGCGCTTGTCGGAGGCGCCCACTTCGACTCGCACACCTATCCGCAGGACGCACAGGGTGTCGGCTTCTACAACGACCAGACAGCGTTGGCCGCCATCATTGGTGGGCATATGGACCTCAACAGGTCGGCTCACTGGGTGTTCCGCATCACTCCCGACGCGGTGATGACCCACTACGGAATCAACTATCCGCCCAACATCAAGCAATACGATGTCAACTTCGCCATCTCCGTCGGCGTTGAATACAAGTTCAACAAGAAGCGCTAAGCGACCTGGGCACCGGTCAAACGGGGTTCATTCCCAGGCAGCACTGCGGTGATCCAGTTCGGCAGGGGGGTTTGCCCGTTCCGGGTTGCTCAGCTCTCGTGTATTTTGCTTCTCGTCGAGCGGTTCCCGATGCGTTCGACATGCGAATAAAAGAGAGAGGCTGCCAACTTCATCTGCGTGTGGTATTCTCCACCGTTCGGTGACGCCTGGGTAAAAGTGTCGCCTGAAAATATGCCGTCCCGGATAGCGGAATAGACTTTATCGTGCACTGGTCCTGACGGCAACTGCATCGGAGGAAATGGCTTACGGATATGAGAGACACACTCGGTGTTCTGCTTGCCGGCGGAGCCGGAGAACGGCTCTTCCCCCTCACGCGTGATAGGGCCAAGCCGGCAGTTCCCTTCGGCGGACACTACCGCATCATCGACATCACGTTGTCCAACTGCATCAACTCAGGCCTGCGCAAGGTCTACATTATGACCCAGTACAAGGCGCTCTCGCTCAACCGACACATCCGCGAAGGATGGACCGGCATCATGGCCCAGGAGCTGGGTGAGTTCTTTGAGATCCTCCCTCCCATGAAGCGCACCGGTTCCGACTGGTACATGGGCACCGCAGACGCGGTTTACCAGAACATCTACTCCATTGGAAGCGAGCAGCCCAGGCATGTGATCGTGCTTGGCGGCGACCACATCTACAAAATGGATTACAGCCGCATGTTGGAGTATCACAATCAAACCAAGGCAGAGATCACCATTGCGACGCTGCCCATTTCTCCCGATGAAGTGAATCAGTTCGGCGTGGTTGAAGTCGCCAAAACCGGAGAGGTAACCGGCTTCCAGGAGAAGCCGGCCACCACCACCGTCCGCTCACCGTTCAACCCCAATGCCGTCGATGCCTCCATGGGCATCTACATCTTCAATACAGAAGTCCTGCTCAAAGGGCTGATCGCCGACGCGGAGGACCCTGCATCCAAGCACGACTTCGGCCACAACATTCTGCCCAACATGCTGGGCAAGAAGAGAATGATGGCCTATGCCTTCGTAGACGAGAACAAGCAGCAGGCGCTCTACTGGCGCGATGTGGGCACCCTGGACGCCTACTACGATGCCAACCTGGACCTTTGCGCTGTGTCGCCTACCTTCAACCTCTACGACAAGAGCTGGCCCATCCGCACCCGCGTCCGCCAGTATCCTCCGGCCAAGTTCGTCTTCGGCGAGCCCGGCCGTACCGGCACCGCCGTCAACTCGGTCATCACCGCCGGCGTCATCATCTCCGGCGCGTCCGTGTCGAACTCCGTTCTCTCCCAGGACGTGCGCGTCAACTCCTACTCCGACGTCGACGCCAGCATCATCTTTTCTCACGTCAACATCGGCCGCCACTGCCGCATTCGCAGAGCGATCATCGACCGCGATGTGCACATTCCAGAAGGGACTGTCATCGGTTACGACCCGGTCGAGGACAAACGGCGCTACTTCGTTACGCCCTCCGGCCTCACCATCGTCACCCGCGACGCTTCGCTCTTCGAGAACCCCGTCGATCCGGAGTTCCAAAAGCGCTACTAGTGTCCTGAGTCTGAAGTTCGCTAAACAACTGCGCTGTCATCCTGAGCATCATGACTTGCATTGCAAGTTACGTCTGCAATGAACAGGGGTCGAGTGGCGTTATGCTGGATTCGGCTTCGGATAGCGGAAGTAGGCCGGCTTCGCATTGGAGTGTTGCAG
>Ga0302267_10000097_pt1 | contig 102659 bp, 80 predicted proteins | sample III_Bog_E1_3_FD_194555 | JGI IMG/M metagenome (GOLD analysis project Ga0302267, IMG submission 194555) | Peat permafrost microbial communities from Stordalen Mire near Abisko, Sweden - III_Bog_E1_3 | ecosystem: Environmental > Terrestrial > Soil > Wetlands > Peat | place: Sweden: Abisko... | reverse complement strand
CCTTGGCATCGGACTGCTTCTGCAGGTCGAGAGCAACCTCGTCCAGGCAGGCCTTGGCTTCGTTGTCCACGCGAGTCGGACGCTTCTTGTCCTTCTCGAAGGTGATCGAGCAGAGCGCCTGGGTGTGCGGAACCGGAGGCACATACGGGGCCGTGATGGTCACGCTGGTCTGTCCGGTCGCCGTCTGTCCCTTGTCGTCGGTGACGTTGCAGGTGATGTTGGTCGCACCTGTCGGCGCGCCTGTCGAAGTGAAGGTCGCGGTGGTGCCGGTGCCGCTGATGGTGCCAGCCGACGCCGAGTAGGCGTAGGTCAGCGGACGATTCTGGGGGCTCAGGCCGGTGGCTGTCACCGTGCTGGTTTCGCCCGGCTTGATGGTGCTGGGGCTAGCCGAGCAGCTGATGGTCGGAGGCTCAAAAGCCTTCACGGTAAAGTTGGCAGTGGCGTCGGCAGTTTCCCAGGGCTTCAGGCCTTCCTTGCCCTTCTTGCCTTCCTTCACGCCGCAGTTCACCGTATAGGCACCGGGTGCCAGGGCAGCGGTAGCAACCGTGCCCGTGGTTCCGTTGCCCGTCACGCCAGCTCCGGACCAGCTATAAATCACGTTCAGCTTGGGGTCCAGGTTGCCGACGGTCGCAGTGACCGTAACTGGTTCGCCAGGGAAAACCGAAGCCGGGCTGGCCGAGCACGCCAGGGTCACCGGAGGAGGAGGCGCGATGGAGCCGATGTGGTAGACGATGCCAGCCGACAGACCGAGGCTATTGGCGTTCACGCGTCCGCCAACCTGGAAGGGTTCGTTGGCGGCAGCGTGGGCTGGGCCATAGTCGACGTGAATGTACTCATAGTCGGCTTCGACCAGGCGGATGGCCAAGTGATGATCGAACAAGGGGGTGTTGAGGTCCAGGCCACCGCCGACGGAGTACGTCACACCGGGGGTGTAATTCTGGGCAGCCGGGCCTTCCATCGAAACACCACCCACAAGGGCATGGCCCCAGGGCGTGAGGCCACTGGCCAGCGGGTAGCGGAAAATCGGACCGGTCTGCACGGTGTACAAGCCGCTATTGCTGTAGCCTTTGGACTTGGCACCGGTATCAACGAAGGTGTCGTGCTGTGCTGCATTGATCTCCCAGCCGACATTCTTGTTGAAGTAGCGGGCAACGCTTTCTGCAATTCCCACCCTCTCTGACTCAAAGGGAGACCCGACGACTACGCCATTAGGTTCTGTTCCATTCACGGTGTAATAGGGCTTCAGGTAACTGTAGCCCAGAAAAATGTCCCATCTGGACGGTGAATCTGATGCGGCGGCCTTCGCTGCCGGCTTAGCTGAATCCTGGGCGCCAAGAGCAAGGGGCATCAACGCCACGCATGCCAAGGCCAGAAAACCGGTTACACATCTTGAAAGACGAGAATACATGCGCAATTCCTCCGCAATCGAGCTGAACTACATGATCAAGGCTGTTTGCGAGCACAATCTTTGCTCGGGCCGACTCGGCCCTTCGCGTATGAAGGACCTTAGGGTATCCCCACAGCACTATTAAACGTATCATAAGGCACGTTTTCAGCTGAAGACATTTCCAGGAAGCAATCAAGGTTGCAATGAAAAACGACTGGTAGGTTACCAGGCAGTTACGCAGGTAACATCATCACGATCACGGCTTCTGAGGCAGCATCTTTTGTTCTAACTGGCATTCAGCGTTTTGAGCAGGCTGCGTGGCTCACGCTGAATCTTCTCTTGCAGAAGGGTGATTGCATACATCAGTTGCTCCGGACGGGGCGGACAACCCGGCACATACACATCCACCGGGATCACCTGGTTTACGCCCTGAAGCAGAGCATAGTTATTGAAGACTCCGCCCGACGTGGCACAGGCGCCCATGGAGATCACCCACTTGGGCTCTGGCATCTGGTCGTAGAGACGGCGTATGACCGGCGCCATCTTCTGCGAAACTCGCCCCGCTACGATCATCAAGTCAGACTGCCGTGGCGAGGGCCGGAAGACTTCGGCGCCGAAGCGCGCGATGTCGAAGCGCGATGCTCCCATCGACATCATCTCGATGGCACAGCACGCCAATCCGAAGGTCATGGGCCAAACGGAACTTTTGCGAATCCAGTTCACGGCAAAATCAAGCGATGTTAGGAAGACACCCTCCGGCTCCTCGAATCCGTAGCTCACTTCCTGGAGCTTGCCACGATTGCGCGCGCTGCTCTCCAGTGCGCCGAAAAGGTAGCGGTCTTGCTCTGCCGGGACTGCCATTCATCTACTATACCGCGCATTCCGTTGGAGGGGAATGGTCATAATTGCTCGATTTCCCGGTCTTCTGCTCCGCGTTCCCTATCTTCAGCGATAGCCGTTTCGTCATTCCGAGCAAGCCGCACGCACCCCATGCAGATCGGGCGGCAGCTTCCAGGCGGCCGGTAGCCACAGCGTTATGGAGAACCGCATCCAGCGCAGCTCTCCCCGGGGGCTCGACTGACCCTGCGCGGACTGCCCGAAGGTATGGGGCGTGCGCGACAGGGCCAGCGCCCAGTTCTGCGCATAGGGCGCCGGATCGGCGACGCCCGGCACCAGGCGCGCATCCACAATCTGGAACTGCCCCGTCGAGGATTTCCGATTGATCTTCAGTTGGCGTTCCATCGCCATCCCCTCCCGGCTGCTCGCGACGGGCGCACCCATCCCCGGCTTCATCCCGCCAAAAACCTGAAACAGCTTCTGGCTCTGACGTAACGCATCGGGATCGGTTAGAAAATGGAAGCTCCTGGGATTCCAGCCGATTGCGTCCTGGGCGCGCAGTCCGAACGTGGTCCCCACCTCGTGCTCGTTGATCGAGTTATACGGCGGCGTGGCCAGGAGCAGCGCATCGGGAAACCCGGCCGGCTGCTCCCGGTCCACCACCAGGTCCCATCCGCTGTATCCGGCCTTGCCCGGCTGAATGGGCAGCACCCGGAAGACCCAGCCGCCGCCGAAGGACGCCTTCCACTCCTGCCCGGCTTTCACCTCGCCCTCCAGCACGACCTTCTGACAGCTTCCCCCTGGCGCCGCGCCGGACTGGTCTCGCGTGGCCGCCAAAGCTAAAATCCCCAACCCCAGGCAACGGCCCATCCAGCGCCAGTTCCGGTTCCATCTCATTGCGTTCCCCCGCTCCTCCAACCCTCGCACATCCGGCACGGCAGCTACAAAAATCCCCTCGGGAATGGAAAGAGGTTGGAGTCATCTTCCAGTCTTTATGAAGATCGCGGAGGTGCGCAATCCACATAACTCTTTCCGCCAGGCTGGGTTTTCAGCTTCGGCCCGCCTTCCCGAGAGATTTCGCTTCCCTGCTCCACCTTGTCACAGGAAAATTCGCACGCCCGGGATTCTCTTTACACAAGACCCGATAAGATTGCCAGATGGGTTTTTGATTTCCTCATGGATTCCTTATGCGCAGCGTGAAATATTGGTGCGAATAACACCCTTGGCGGGCGTGTGCCCATCGCACCCGACAGATCTCACGGTAACTCCCGATCCGGCAGGGGCTGAATCGATCCAGCCTCCGCGACCGGTGCGTCATTCTCTTGTTGAACCGGAACGGCGGCCGGTATTCCGCCACATTCTGTGGCTATCGGCCTATTGATTTTTTTGGAGCGGAATCCTTATGTTTCGTCGTGTAAGCCTGCTGTTGCTCCTGTTCGCCTGTCTTGGAATTCCACCCCTCACTCTGGCGCAGGCCACCTCTTCAGCCCGTCCCGTCCCGTCCCCATCCGCCGCGCAGGCCCCGGTCACGCAGGCCCAGATCGCCGCCCTCGAACAGTCTGTCCGCACGGCGCAGACCGCCAGCGCCACCGCCCAGTCGGCCGCCGACAATGCGTGGATGCTGGTTTCCGCAGCCCTGGTCCTGCTGATGACGGGCCCCGGCCTGGCTCTCTTCTACGGCGGCCTGGTGCGCAAAAAGAACATCCTGGGCACCATGATGCAGAGCTTCGCCATGATGGGCCTGGTCACCATTCTCTGGGCCGTGGTGGGCTACTCGCTGGCTTTCGGGCATGGCAACGCCTTCATCGGCGGCTTCGAGCACGTCTTTCTGCGCGGAGTGGGACTGACGCCCAACACGGATTACGCCGCCACCATTCCCGAACAGACCTACATGATCTACCAGCTCATGTTCGCCATCATCACCCCGGCGCTGATCACCGGAGCCTTCGCCGAGCGCATGAAGTTCAGCGCCATGGCGGTCTTCCTTTCCCTCTGGTCCCTGCTGGTCTATAGCCCCATGGCCCACATGGTCTGGGGCGTCGGCGGCTTCCTGAACGCCAATGGCGGCCACGTTCCCAGCCTGGATTTTGCCGGCGGCACCGTGGTCCACATCACCAGCGGCGTCTCCGCCCTCGTGACCTGCATCTACCTCGGCAAGCGCATCGGCTACCCGCACATCAACATGCCGCCGCACTCCATGGTGCTCAGTTTCATCGGCGCCTGTCTGCTGTGGGTGGGCTGGTTCGGCTTCAACGCCGGCAGCGCTCTCGGTTCCGGCCCGCTGGCCACCTCGGCCTTCATCAACACCCATTTCGCCGCCGCGGCCGCCGCGCTGGGCTGGACCATCGCCGAATGGATTCACAACGGCAAGCCCACGGCCCTGGGCGCCATCTCCGGAGCCGTCGCCGGCCTGGTCGCCATCACCCCGGCTTCCGGCTTCGTGCAGCCCTTCGCGGCCCTGGCCATCGGCCTGATCGCCGGCGTCTTCTGCTCCTTCATGGTCTTCGCCGTCAAGAGCCGCCTGCGCTACGACGACTCGCTGGACGCTTTCGGCGTTCACGGAGCCGGCGGAACGCTCGGCGCTCTGCTCACCGGCCTGTTCGCCACGGGCGCCATCAACGCCGCCTTCGGCAAGAACGCCGCCGGAGCAGCCCTGCCTACCGGCGCCATGGACGGGCACTGGAGCCAGATTCTGAACCAGCTCGCCGGCATCGGGCTTGCCTGGGGCATCTCCATTGTCGGTACACTGGTTCTTCTCTTCGTGGTCGACAAGGTGATCGGACTCCGCGTTTCGCCGGAAGAGGAATCCGCGGGCCTCGACCTCTCGCAGCATGGAGAGGAAGGCTACGACCTGAACGCTTGATCCCGGTTCCCTATTTAGCCGGGGTTCTTTAATATCCCGCGGCAGAGACCCCAAGCGTCCCTTCCGCCTGTTACGCTGTCAAACGAGGCAATTGCTTATGCTCAAAATTGAAGCGGTTCTCCAGCCTTCGAAGCTGGACGCAGTCAAGGACGCCCTGCTGGACGCAGGCATCGAAGGCATGACCATTCTGGAGGCCCGTGGCCACGGCCGCCAGAAGGGGCACACGGAGTTCTATCGCGGCCGCGAGTACACGGTTGACCTTCTTCCCAAGGTCAAAATCGAGATCGTGGTCACCGACGAGTTGAAGGAGAAGGCCATTCAGGCCATCATCGGCGCCGCCCGCACCGGCCGCATCGGCGACGGCAAAATCTTTGTCAGCCGCGTCGAGGAGGCCATCCGCATTCGCAACGACGAACGCGGCGAAACCGCTCTCTAGAGTCCGGCTCGGCTTGTGCCCCCATTCTGGCCAGAGTGGGGGCACAACCGTATCAGGACACAACCGTATCAGGAGCAGGATCGAATCTCGCCGCTGTCAGTGGATGGGAACGGGAGCCGCAGCCGGCGCATTGCGCCGCACCCGCAGATTATTGAGCGCGTACTCGATGAAGCGCGGGTCAAAGTGCGGCGGCTGCCCCATGAACTGGCAGGTGGCCATCACCTGGTCCACGATGAAGCGCGGCTGGAAGGCGGCAAAATCCAGTCCCCTTTCCTTCCTGAGCTTGTGCACAATAAAGTCGAAGACTTCGCCGGGCAGCGGCAACCCCTGGCGCGCGCACTCCTGCTTGAAGATGCGTGCGTAGATTTCCAGGCTGGGCGCGCTCACCTCGATCTTGTAGGGAAGCCGGCGCAGGAAGGCCGGGTCCATCATGTCCTCGGGCTCCAGATTGGTGGAGAAGATCACCAACTCCTCAAAGGGGATGGTGAAGCTCTTGCCCGTATGCAGCTTCAGATAGTCGACCCGGCTCTCCAGGGGCACAACCCAGCGGTTCAGCAGGTTGGTGGGGCTCACCAACTGGCGGCCGAAGTCGTCGATGATGAAACAGCCGCCCAGCGCCTTTACATGCAGCGGAGCCTCGTAAAAGTGGGCGGTGGCGTCGTAGCGCAGATCGAGCATCTCCAGCGTCAGTTCGCCGCCGGTTGCGACAAAGGGCCTGCGGCACAGAACCCAGCGCGCATCGTTCTCCTCCGCCCGCACAAACGAGAAGTCGCTTTGCTGTTCCGCGGCGGGGCTCACCGGGATATGAATGCTGGGGTCGAAAAAGCGGATGATCTGTCCTTCGATCGTGATGGCGTAAGGAACGTAGATGAGGTCGCTGAAGACGCCGGCCAGAGCCAGCGCGACCGAAGTCTTGCCATTGCCGGGAGGCCCATAGAGCAACATGGCCCGGCCGGAGTTCAGCGCCGGCCCGCTTTGCTCAATGATGCTCTCCTCGAAGATCAGGCTTCCCATGGCCTTGCGCACACGGTCGAAGGTGACCACTTCGTTGGTCAGCTTCTGCATATTCACCTGGTAGGTGAACTCCTCCAGGGTGACGGGCGCGGGTCCCGTATAGTGCAAGCGCTCCAGGGCGTCGATGGTCCAGCGCTTGCCCTCATCGGTGAGGACATAGCTCATATCGATCATGCTGTCGGAGCCGCGCACCCCCAGGGTGCGCAGCAGGTGCCGGTCGACGGCCATGCCGATCAGGTCCACCACGACGTGGTAAGGCAGCTTGATGGCGTCCACGAACTGGCGACCGGTCTCCAGGTGGCCTTCATAGATGAGCTTCATCAGGAGGCTGAGGAGTTCGACCTCGTCAATCCCGGTTGCGGCAATATCGGCAGGCTCGGCGGGTACCCGCTTTAGAAACCTGTCCAGCACCGGCTGCTCGATGGCGCCGATGGCCACCAGATTGGGGCCCAGGCGGCTGCCATTCCGTGCCTGCAGTTCCAGCGCCCTGGCCACATCGTCCGGGGTAACAAGATTCGACCGGACCAGCAGATCGCCCAATCGCATGCGCGCACCCATGGTCTCCTCCGTCCATCAGCCTTGGATGCCCGCGTTCCTTCCGCGGCTCTCCCGTTATCCCACGTATCCGGCATCGACCAAGGTGGCTGTTCCGAGAAAATGACCACACAGCAACGGTGGCTTCGTTCCGCTCCAACTTGAGGACTGCCCGCCCGTCCCCTTTTGCCGCGTGTTCCAGCAAGAGTTTACGGCTGCGGTCAACCAGGCCAAATACCTTAACCGGTTATTCTAGCGAATCATGCTGTGCGGCTGTCCCGACTTGCTACGCAGTGCCAGAAAAGGGCATTGCAACGGCTCCGTGGGGAGGCGGCAAACTCCGCCTCGCGTACGCAAGCAGCCATCGTTCCCCGCCTTCCTCTCGCGTAATCCGGAACCCGGCAGGCAAAAATGCGCCATCCCCGGCTTTTTCGCTTATGCTGTTAACAATCCTTTCTTGCTTCGGCGAGCCAAACAAAACGAGCCCCACGGACATTCATGAATCCAGTCGCTTTGGCGGTTGACGATCTTCGGGAGCAGTATACGCGTGAGATGACGCTGGTCCAGCAGACCTGCGAGCGCACCGGCGACGGAACGGCTGCCATTCGCCGCCGTTCCGCTGTCGTCGACCGTATCCTCATTGAAATGTGGCGTCGAGCCTTCTCCGGCCTGCCCGCGCAGAACGTTTCTCTGCTGGCCCTGGGCGGGTACGGGCGCAAGGATCTCTTTCCCTACTCCGACATCGACGTGCTCTTCGCCTTTGCCGACGAAAAAGCCGAGGAGCAGTCCCGCGAGGCCGTCCGCGCCATCATTCAGGGAATGTGGGACATTGGGCTGCGCGCCAGCCCCTGTTCGCGCACCGTGAAGGAAGCCGGCCGCTTCGACCCCGACAACCTCGAATTCACCCTGGCCACGCTCGACCGCCGCTTCCTCGCCGGCCAGTTCCCGCTTTACCAGCAGCTGCACCAGACCATTTTGCCCGGCCTGATCCTGAGCGAGTGGAACACCATCACCCAGAAGCTCGGCGAAATTGCCCGCGCCCGCCACGCCAAGTTCGGCAACACCATCTTCCACCTTGAGCCGAATCTGAAGGACTGTCCCGGCGGCCTGCGCGACTACAACCTCGCCGTCTGGTTCGCCCTCCTCTTTCACCTCAAGGAAACCAAGGAATGGCCCCGCCAACGCGGCGGAGTCTTCCAGAGCGCGCGCGGCGACGCCGAGGCCGCCTTCGACTTCCTCGCCGCCGCACGATGTTTTCTCCACTTCCGCCACGGCCGCGACGACAATACCCTCGACTGGCAGTCCCAGGATGAAGCCGCCGCCAACTCCATTGGCCTTGAAACCCGCGGCACCGCCGATCCGGCGTACTGGATGCGCACCTATTATCGCCACGCCCGGGTCATCTATCGCCGCGCCGCTCTCCTCATGGAGCATCTCCCCGCCCCGGTCAGCTTTTACCGCCAGTTCCGCCGCCGCCGCACCCCTATTGCCGGAACCGACTTCCTCCTCGACCAGGGCCGCATCGACATCGTTCCCGGCGCGCAGTTCAACGACACCAGCGCTATCCTGCGCATTTTTTCTCTCATGGCCACCCACGGCTACACCCTTTCGCAGGCCGCCGAAGACCGCATCACCGACGCCCTGCCTGCCCTGGCCATCCACATCCCCGAGGGGCCATACCTCTGGAATGCCCTGCGCGAAGTCCTGCTGGGACCCCACGCCGCCCACGCGCTGCGCACCATGCACGCCCTCGGCGTCCTTGAAATGCTCATTCCCGAGTTCCACGGCATCGACGCCCTGGTGATTCGCGACAGCTATCACCGCTACACCGTGGACGAGCACACCTTCCTGACCATCGACAATGTCCACGGCCTGCGCCAGCCCGCCCGCGACTTCGAGCAACGCCTGGCCCAGCTTCTGCCGGAGATCGATCGTCTGGACCTGTTCCTGCTCGCCTTGCTGCTTCACGACACCGGCAAGGCCCGCCGCACCGGCGAACACGCCGGCCAAAGTGTCGAACTGGCTGACGCCTTCCTGGCCCGCCTGGACTTCGACACCGAGGAGCGCGAGTCCATCCTCAAGCTCATCCGGCTGCATCTGGAAATGTCCAACGCCTTGCGCCGCGACATCTTCGACATTGAAAACGTGCGCGGCTTTGCAGAGAAGATCGGCGACCCGACCCTGCTCAAGATGCTCACCATCATGACTTTTGCCGACATCAAGGCCGTCAATCCCGAGGCGCTTACCCCGTGGAAGGCCGAGAATCTCTGGCAGTTTTACATGTCCACCGCCAACTTCATGGATCGCTCGGTCGACGAGGTCCGCTACCGCGCCGCCATCGACCCCACCCTGCTCAACCGCATCCGCTCCATGGTGCCTCCCGCCGAGTATGACGACCTGAAGCAGTTCCTCGAAGGCCTTCCGCAGCGCTACCTGCAAACCCGCCTTCCCGAGCAGATTCGCAATCACTTCCAGATGGCGCTCAGCCTGGACCAGGACGCCGTTCAGCTCGACCTGCGCCCCTCCCGCCAGCTCTTTGACCTCACCGTCATCACCCGCGACCGCACCCGCCTTTTTGCCGACGTGGCCGGCGCCCTGGCTGCCTGGGGCATGAACATCGTCAAGGCCGGCGCCTTCTCCAACGATGCCGGCGTCATCGTCGACTCCTTCCACTTCACCGACGTCTTCCACACCCTGGAGCTGAACCCCTCTGAGAAGGACCGCTTCCTGGCCAATCTTCACGATGTGGTGGCGCAGAAGGTTTCCGTGGAGCAGTTGCTTGCTGCCCGAAGCCACATGAACAACCCGGGCAATCTCAAGGTTGAAGTTCCCACGCGCCTGGAGTTCGACAACGAGTCCAGCACCCACTCCACCCTGCTGCAGGTGGTGGCGCAGGATCTGCCCGGCCTGCTTCGCCAGATCGCCCTCACCCTCAGCAAGCACCAGTGCAACATCAAGGTGGCCCTGATCGACACCGAGGGCGAATCCGCCATCGACGTCTTCTACCTAACCAGCCTCGACGCCAAGCTCACCCCGGAAGCGCAGCAGGCTCTCTCCATCGACCTCACCGCCGCCCTCGAATCGATGCGCACCTCCGCGGCCTGAGTTTCCTTCCCGCAAGACCGGCTTTTGACCGACGAAAAAAGAAACGGCCCAGCTCTCGCAATCGAGAACCGGGCCGTCTCTGCCTCATTCTGCTTCATTTATTACGGCATCGGTTCCATCAGCTTTTCCCGGTCAAGAACCGCCATGAGCGCATAGTAGTTATCCACCAGAAATCCCTCGTAGCCATGCGCTCCGCCCTTCCAGTCCATCCAGTCATAACTTAATCCGTTGGGCGCGCGGCCGCTGAATGCCTGGCGCGCAAAGCCATCGAGCATGGGCAGCAGTATCCTGTCGCCCTTCTCCTTTTCGTCCAGATGGTAGAGCGCCGCCATAGTGAAGTACGCAAAAGAGGCCGTGGTTCCGCCGTTCTCGTAAATCTCAAATCCATCTGTGCCGTCTTCGCGCGCCGGGCCGCCAAATTGGTGCTCCAGATCCACATAATCGGCGCGTCGCACTGGAACCAGGTTCCCCGGAATCCCTCGCGAGAAGTTGGTGTATCCCACGCTCTCCATCTTGCGCAGAATGTTGTCCATCGCCAGCCGCGCCTGCTCTTTGTCCAGCAGGCCGTAGCGCACCGCGATGCCGCTTACAAACGGAAAATAGTAGTTGTGCAGTTGGCCGTCGCGGCTCCTCCAGCCGGCCACCACGCCCGCTTGCGGGTCCACAAATGTCTTGGCGTAGGCGTCGTGAATCTGCTGGGCCCGCTGGCGGTATTTGCTTGCGTCCGCAGCCTCCCCCACCCGCTCGGCCAGCACCGCCATCCCGCGCAGCGCCCTGTAGCCCAGCGCGTTCGCGTAGGCGTCCTGGTGCGCGAATCCAATCGTGTCCCACCAGTTGGAGGGGCGCACCGTGATCCTCTTTGTCCACGAGCCGGAGTTCCCGCTCTCCGGATATTCAAGCAGCGGGCTGCCATCCGCATTGGCTGCCGTCATCAGCTCCGCCCACCGGCGCAATCCCTTGTAGTTCTGCCGCAGCCAGCGCTTGTCTCCGCTGCCATCGGCATAGTCATAGGCCGCAATCAGCAGCGACGGATAAGTGTCCAGCGAGGGATGCGGAAATTGCGTATCCGGGTCCGAAGTGTCGAACATTTTGTAGCCCGGCATGCCGTAAGCCACAAAACCCGCCAGATACCGGTCCAGCGTCTCGCGCACCAGGTCCAGCGCCGTCAATCCCTTCGCCAGTTCGGGAGTGTGCCGCGCCATATCGGCGTATTCGTAGACCGTGAAGCCGCACGCATCGCTGGCTGCGTTGTTGGCCAGCACGTGCAACTCCGCCTGCTGCTGAAAGATGTCAAGAAAGTCGCGCCGGAAGCCGTCGAACCGCTTGTCGTCGGCCGCCACGCCCGGCAGCGCCGGATAGATTGCCGCGGTCTCGAGAGTATATTCCACCGATTTGTGCTGCTCGGTGGCCGCAGGAAAGGTCACCGACACAAAGTGCTCGGAACTTCTCCGCGCATCGTAATGCAGTGCGGCGACGCCGTTCGCAGAGATGCGCAGCGACCCCATGCCCGGCAGATGCAACACCGCGGGCAGCGCAATATCTCCCGCTGCCGTCACGTGCCCCAGCAGCGTGGCGTGCGTCACGTCCGGATTGAACTTCCAGACCATGTCCTTGGAGGCCCCGTTCGGCTGGAAGAAACTGCGCATGTGCAGTTTGTCGCCTTCGCAGCGCATCTCCCAAACCGGGTGGCCCGGAGCGGAGTCGAGCGCGTACTGAACCCAGCCGTCTTTGGTCGTCACCGTATAGTGCACCGCCGGAGCGCCTGGATCGACGATCGGGCTGGGACGAAAGCTGCCGTGCTTCAGCGAATCGATGCTCATCGCGCTCAACCCCGGCTGTCGGCCGTCAAACGTCACCCGGATTGACGAGCTCTCGCGACGCAGCGCGCTCTCCCCGGTCTGGGCCGCCACGGCCAACCCCATCCCCAGAACCATCCCCAAAGAAAGAATCAAGATCTTGCCCATGCTCCCGCATCCCCCACGTAGGTAGCTTACCTTTCCCACCCAAAGGCGAATCGCCAACCCCGCAAACACTTCCTGCCACCTGATAATCTAGAGGGTTGTATTGAGGAGCCAAGGCGCGAGGGTAGGCTGCCGCGCGCCCTCCAATCCGCTCCCAACCGAGGAAACCATGGCTGCACTGCTCGAAGCGATCGAAATCAAGCGCAAAATGTATTTTGAGTTTGAAAACGCCCCCTACTACTGCATCGACGTGGAAGTTTCCACGCCCACCGCCCGCGGCGGCCAGACCCTGGTTCGCCTGAAGATGCGCAACCTGCTTACCCGCGCCGTCTTCGACAAGACCTTCAAGGCCAGCGACAAATTCAAGGAGCCGGATCTGGAGACCGTTGAGGCTTCCTACCTCTACTCCGACGCCGACGGCTCCTACTTCATGGACCAGGAGAGCTTTGACACCATCTCTCTGGCCAGCGATAAACTTGGCGACGCCCTGCTGTACATGCTCGAGGGCTCGATCATCAAGATCGAAAAATTCAACGGCAATCCCATCGGTATTGAATTGCCCGGCCAGGTGGAGCTCACCGTCACGTACACCGAGCCCGGCGTACGCGGCAACACGGCCTCGGGCGCCGTCACCAAGCACGCCAAGCTGGAGACGGGCCTGGAAATCCGCGTCCCCTTCTTTGTCGAAGAGGGCGAAAAGATCAAGGTCTATACGGAAACCAAGGAATTTGCCGGCCGCGCCTGAGGGCACCCGTCCTGCGTCCGAAAACCTGCCCGACCCACGTTGCTTTGAATGGGTGCGGATTTAGCGTGGTTTCCCGTTCTTCGCGCATCTTGCGAAGGATGGGAAGCCAGCACCTCGACTCCATATCACTGGAAAATTTGCGCTGCAGAATTCGATAACTAATACTTACACGCGAGCTATAGAAACTCCGGCCATCTCACCATCTTCTTCTTCAGGTCCAGGGTGCGCCCGTCCACCACAAAGGTGCCGTCGCCATTGGCGTGGAAGGTTCTGCGCTCCTTCCGCGCCGCATCGGTCCAGCCTTTCACAACCTCCAGCATGAACAGTGCGTACTTGTTCGCCATCCTGGTGTCTACGACCTTGCACTCGAGGTTGGCCAGGCACTCGGCCACCAGTGGCGCCGCTACCTTCTTTGCGCGCACTGCCGTCAGGCCAAAGACCTCGAACTTATCCACATCCTGCCCTGAGCAGTTACCTATCTCGACCACCCTGGACGCCAGATCGACCGTCGGAATGGCAATCACGCATTCCCGGGTCGCGCGCAACGCCTTGTAGCTATAGTCCGCAGGGCTGACGATGCAGGCGATCAGCGGCGGCACAAACTCCACCATCATGTGCCAGCTCATGGTCATGATGTTGGCGCGCCCCTTGCTCGCCGTGGTCAGCAGCACCACCGGCCCGGGCTCGATGAGGTGAAACACCTTCGCCAGCGGAATATCTTTCATGAGGAGCCTGCCTTTTTCGCTGCGGACCGGACCGCCCGCCGGAACTTCCAGGAGTGGATATTGAAGGCTGGAAGGTCGCTGGCAGTGGCGCACCCGGCAAATCAATCGAACCTTAACAATCTCCGCCCCACCCACACGCTACCATAGCCACAGGCCGGGCGCCGTCCGCGCCGGCAGGCAATGCATTGATTGCAAATGGCTTTATTTCAGATAAGCGCGCACCAGGTCGATCAGGTCTTCAGCCAGTTCGGGGGCAATCTGCTCCTTGGCCCCGTCGACCAGGTGGAATCGGATGTGGGTCTCGAGGACTTCGCCCATCAGGCCGTTCACGCCGCCACGCACCGCGGCCAGCAGCATCAACTGCCCGCCGCATTCTTCCTCGGCCACGAGCGAACGCTCGACCGCATCCAACTGGCCGCGCAGTTTGCGCACCCGTTGCAGCAGTTTCAATTTTTCCCGTTCATGCTGGGTCATCGACTCTCCTCTTGACAATACCCACCCCCGGTATAGTATTAACCCCAATGAGGGTATGGTTGCGTAATGATTCTATCCCTCCACTCCAGCTCCTGGCATCCGACCTGAAAGGCTCTCCCATGTTCCCCCACCACCGCCAGCGCCCCAATCCGATGCGCTCCCTGCACGCCCTGGCCCAGGTGGTCGCGGGATTTGCTCTGCTGCTGGCGGCCGGAGTGGGCGAGGCACAGGCGCCCCAAGCCGCATTCTCACCCCAACTCCCCTCCCAGCTCGAGCCGCAGATCCAGGCGGGTCCCGCTGCCACGGACCTGACCGCGGTTCCGCAACATGACGGCGTTGGGAGGCAACCCGGCGACTCTACCCCGGTGGGCCGCGAACCCCAGGATGCGCCCATCGTCTCCATGGCGCCGCACCCGGACTCGAACCTCTGGTGGATCTCCGGCCAGGCCAACATTATCTTCCAGGGCCGTCTGCCATTCCATGCCCTTTATCAGGGCGCAAACAGTTTTCACAACTCGGCCGAGTACAAGACCTCGATGGTGGGCACGCTCTACACCGCACTGCGTCCTACCCACTCGGTACGCTGGAACACCGACCTGATCTTCGACCTGGAAGCCGCCGAAGGACGCGGGCTGAGCCAGGCGCTGGGACTGGCCGGCTTTACCAACCTGGACGTGGTGCGCAACCCCTACCTGGGCAAAGTTCCGTACGTTGCACGCTACGGCTTTCACCAGGTCATCGGCCTGACGCAGAAGACCACCGAGCAGCAACCGGGCCCCTTTGCGCTGGCTCCCAGCGTGCCGGTGCGCCGCATCGAATTGCGCGCCGGAAAACTGACGCTGCCCGACTTCTTCGACGTGAACGGCCCCGGCTCCGACAGCCACCTGCAATTCATGAACTGGACGGTGGACAACAACGGCGCATGGGACTACGCCGCCGACACGCGCGGCTACACGGTGGGCGGCATGGCCGAGTACGACGACCGCACCTGGAGCATTCGTTATGGCCTCTTTGCCATGCCCACGGTGGCCAATGGCATCGCCATGGACTGGGCTTTCAGCCGCGCCCACGGACAGAACGGTGAATTCGAACTGCGCCACAGCTTTGTGCCCCAGCGCAAAGGCGTGACGCGCATCCTGTTCTATGCCAACCGCGCCCACATGGGAACTTATCGCGAGGCGGTCCAGGCTTTTCTGGCAGGAATCGACAAAACGCCCACCATCACCCTCCACGAACATTTCAGTGCGCTCAAATATGGCTTCGGATACAACACCGAACAGGAACTCAGCCCCAATCTGCGCGTCTTTGGCCGCTTCGGCTGGAACGAGGGCCAGAAGGAGTCCTTCGCCTACACCGAGGTGGACCAGACTGTCCTTGCCGGCGCCGACTACGCCGGAACCCTCTGGCGGCGACCCGTGGACAAGATTGGCGTGGCCGTGGTCTCGAATGCCATCAAGGCCGACCACCAGGAGTATCTGAAACTGGGCGGCCTGGGCTTTCTGCTGGGCGACGGAAAGCTGAATTATGGCCGCGAAAACATCGTCGAGAGCTATTACAACTGGCACGCCTGGCGGGGAATGTTTTACTCGGTCGACGTGCAGCACATCGACAATCCCGGCTATAACCGCGACCGCGGCCCGGCGTGGGTGGGAGCGGTAAGGGCGCACTTGGACTTCTAGAGACAGCTAACAGCCGTCAGCAATCAGCAATCAGCAATAGGCAATCAGCATTCAGCAATAGGCAATCAGCATTCAGCAATAGGCTGTTAGCTGAAAGCTGACGGCTGAATGCTGATTGCTGGGAAGTTACTTGCTCGCCGCAGCCGGTTGCGCCGGCTCCTGGGGCTTCTCCGGGAGGGTGTAGATCACCTCGCCGGGCTTGGCGTAGTGGAGTTTTTCCCGCGCTTCGTGTTCAATGGCATCCGGATCGGACTTGAGCCGCTCGACGTGCTGGCGCAGGCGCGCATTTTCCTGCTGCAGAGCCTCAATGTCCTTTTGCAGCTGCCTGTCCTCGACCCTCTTCTGCTGCCAGACGGAAAGGCCGTGCTGGCCATTGACCACGTGCCAGCCCAGCAACAGCGCCAGCGCCACGGCCACCGCCGTGCCCGCCGGTCTCCATGCCCGCGCGGCCCAGACCAGCGCACGCCGGGACAGGGGGACAGGAATTGCTTCCTTGCGTCCCACGCCCTGTTGCCCGGCTTGCGCTTTTTCGTCCGCCATTCAACCTCAAATCGCTGTTTAGGACAGCACGAACTTCTCGGCCGCCGCCTTCAGCGCTTCCATATCGTGCTCGCTGCGCGCCTCGGTGTAGGCCCGCACCACCGGTTCGGTGCCCGAAAGGCGGTAGCAGACCCAGGAGCCATCCTCCAGAATCAGCTTGAGACCGTCGGTGCGCACCACCTTGACGACCTTGCGGCCGCTCAGTTCGGTAGGATCAGTCTTCAACTTCTCAGTGAACGCGGCTTTCACCTCCGGGGTCAAGCGGAAGTTCTCGCGAACCGGATAGAAGGAACCAACCTTGCCAAATAGCTCCTTCAATTGCACGCCCAGGCTCTTGCCGCGTTTGGCCACCATTTCAGCCACCAGCAGGCCGGCCAGCACGCCATCCTTCTCTGGTACGTGGCCGCGAATGGTCAGCCCGGCCGACTCCTCGCCGCCAATGGCGATCTTGTCTTCGTTGATCAGCTCGCCAATGTACTTGAACCCCACCGGCGTTTCGTAGAGCGGCACCTTGTGGTAATCAGCCAGGGCGTTGATCAGGTTGGTGGTGGCGACGCTCTTGGCCACACCGTTCTTCCAGCCGCGGGTCTCCACCAGGTAGTCGAACAGCAACGCGATCACGTAGTTGGGCTGGATAAAGGTTCCATCCTCATCCACAATGCCGAAGCGGTCCGCGTCGCCGTCGGTGGCAATGCCGAGGTGGGCGCCGATCTCCTTCATTTTGGTCTTGCAGTCGCCTAGCAAGTGGTCGTCCGGCTCCGGTGCATGACCGCCGAAGAGCACGTCGCGGTAGTCGTGGACCGTTTCGACCGTCACGCCAGCTTCACGCAGGATGTCGGAGCTGTACCCGCGGCCAGCGCCCCAGAACGGGTCATAGACCACCTTGATGCCGGACTTGGCAATGGCCTTGAGGTCCACCAGCTCGGCCAGCCGCTTCAGGAACGCGGGCTTCACGTCGGCGGTCTCAAACCCGCCCTCCGGCGCATTTCCCAGGGGGATGCCGTCGGCCTTGCCTGCGGTCTGGATCGCCTTGATGGCTTCCTCGATTTTGCCGGTAACGTCGGGCAGCGCGGGGCCGCCGTCGGAGCTGGAGAACTTGATGCCGTTATACTCCGGCGGATTGTGCGAAGCGGTGAAGTTGATGGCGCCGGAGGTCTTGAGGGTGCGCACGGCATAGGCAATGGCCGGTGTGGGCGCGGCTTCCGAGATCACGATGGGCGTAATCCCGGCAGCGGCCAGAACCGCAGCCGCTTCGGCCACAAAGCGCTCGCCCAGGAAGCGCGGATCGCGGCCCACCAGCACCCGGTGCGGCGCGGGCTGCGTCTTCACAAAGGCGGCAATCCCCGCCACCGCCAGGCGGATATTGGCCACGATAAACTCGTCTGCCACAATCGCCCGCCATCCTGAAGTGCCAAACTTGATCGTTGTCGTCATCTTGTCTCTCCACCTGCGGCGTCTTCTTGTGCCGCAAGGTCCATACTGCAACACTCAGGCGCGCTGGGCAAGTCGAAGATGGTAGCGCAGATGGACTTCTTTTGGCCAGACAGGTTGGCTCCCATCTGCCAGTGCCCGTCAGGTGAGCGAAATCCTCGGCAAGCGGGGCAGAAAGCGATGCGGCGATCTTGGTGCCGCATCCCGGCTGCTGGCCCATCGCGCAGGATGGGCCAGGGCAGGAAGGTTTTAGAGCATTAACCCTGCAAGGTAGCCTGCGAAGGCTTCTCGCCAGCCGCGCGCCACAGATGCTGCATCTGCTCGAGCGATCGGCCCTTGGTTTCCGGCACAAATTTCCACATGAACAAGGCAGCCAGAATGCTCATCCCGCCGTAGAGCCAATAGGCGAACCCATGCTTGAAATGCGCCACCAGGTAGGGATTGTCATTCAGGATGGGGAAGGACCAACTGACCAGATAGTTGGCGATCCACTGCGCCGATACTGCCACCGCCATGGCCTTGCCGCGAATCTGATTGGGGAAGATCTCGCTGAGCAGCACCCAGGTGACCGGTCCCCAGGAAACGGCAAATCCAGCGGTGTAAACCAGCATGGCGACCAGCGCGATGATGCCCTTGCCGCCGAGCCAGAGATTCGCGCCCAAGGAAATCATGCTCACTGCCATGACCAGCGCGCCGATGATCTGCAGCGGCTTGCGGCCGAAGTGGTCCACGCTGAGGATGGCAACCACCGTGAAAGCAAGGTTGACCGAGCCCACAATGATGGTTTGCATCAGCGAGGCGTTGGTGGACATGCCCATGCCCTTGAAGATATCCGTCGCATAGTAGAGCACCACGTTGATGCCGACGAACTGCTGGAAGACCGACACCGCGATGCCGATGAAGATCAGGGGCGCGCCGAAGGAAAACAGTTTGCCGGAGTGATGCTCGGCAAACGAGGCGCGGATTTCGGAAAGCTCCCGTTCGCGCTCTTCCGGCGTCACCAGTTTGGTCAGCACTGCGCGGGCTTCAGTTTCTCTTCCCTTCATCATGAGGAAGCGTGGGGTCTCCGGCACAAAAAACAGGAGCAGCAGGAAGAGTCCGGCGGGAATGGTGCCGGAGAGGAACATGTAGCGCCAGCCGATGGCGTTCAGCCAGGTGTCGCCGCTGCCGGTTTTGGAAATTCCGAAGTTGACAAAGTAGATGACCAACATGCCGAAGATGATGGCGAACTGGTTCCAGGCCACCAGGTTTCCGCGGACCTTGGGCGGCGCAATCTCCGCGATATACATGGGAGACAGCATGGAAGCCAGTCCCACGCCAATGCCGCCGAGGATGCGGTAAATGACAAAATTAATCATGAATCCGGGTCCGCCGTGGCCGATGGGGGCAAACGGAAACTCCGGCGCGGCCGCGCCCAGGGCTGAAATCAGGAAGAGCACGGCGGCAATGACCAATCCGCGCTTGCGGCCGATGTGGGTGCTGACCCAGCCGCCGATCAGCCCGCCAAAGACGCAACCAATCAGAGCGCTTGAAACCACAAAGCCGAGCAGCGAATTGGCGGCGTTGGCCTGGAGAGGGTTGGCCAGGTCGGTAAATCGTGGATCGATGAAATAAGCCTTCAGGCAGCCCACCGCGCCGTTGATGACGGCCGTGTCATATCCAAAAAGCAATCCGCCCAAGGTAGCGATGAGGGCCAGCATAACGACGTGTGGGTTTAATCGCGACATAAATCTCCCAAGAATCAAAAGTGGACTGAAGGTGAAATTTGCAGAATGTTCTTCCTGCCTGACGGCAAGGAAATGTTCATCCTTTTCCTGACGCGGCAGGGTGGTGGCGGCATTTTCGTCGCTTTTCAAGGGACGGCGATGCCGGCAACCGGTATTCCCGAGGTCAAATGATTCCACTGCGCAACCGTTTCGCGGTGTCAACCGATCGAGCAGCCCGCATCCGGATTGCGCAATTTGGGAACGCGGAAATCATAGCCGATTGGATCGATGGCTGGCTCGGAAATCGTCTGAAGAATCGCTTTACCTGACCACCGATGGCTGCGGACGCCAAACCGTCCCTGGCTTGCCGGAGCCGAAATAATCGAGCATTCAGTCAAAAGCAATTCATTCCAAACAGGACGTTTGATCCCTCATTCCCGGTCTCTCAGTCTCGGATGAGAACTTGCAGAGGTTGCCGGAGGCCCGTGGCCGATTACCTCATTTCCGGTGACGGCCCTCTCATGGTCTTCTCACAATAGGTCGCACCTGCGGCTGGCTATCGTCCAAGCCCTTTCAATCGCCCGGTCTAGCAGGGGATTTCCCTCATCCAACTTTGGCATTCGACGTGCTCAACAAAAGGCGAGAATAGAGCCGTGTGGTTTGCGGCTGGATCGCCGAAATGAAGGATGCCTTTGGATATTATCTCGGAAACCAGCAACATCAGGGCCTCAATGACGCGTGTACATCCATACGAGGGAACCGCCAAGTACCCGCTAAGATTCTTGTTTGCTGGTCTTGATCGCCCCCGCGTGCTGATTGCCGTAGGCTTCGGCTCAACCCGCCTGACCCTGCAAGATTGGTTCGAGAAGTGGGGCTATGACACGGTACTGGCCAAGGACGGGTCTGCGGCCTGGGAGATTCTGCAACAAGGCCGGCCACCTGAGCTGGTGATTGTGGATTGGGCGATATCGGGTATTGATAGCTTCGAACTGTGCAGAAGACTTCGCGATAAATCCCGGAAGTTTTACCACTACGTCATTATGATCCAGGGCAAAGTTCAAAAAGAAGAAAACCGGCTCGCGCTGGAGTCGGGGGCGGATGACTACCTGAATGAACCGTTGGAAGAATCCGAACTGAGGGCGCATCTAAAGGCAGCCAGCCGCATCATTGCTCTGCAAGATCAGTTGATCAGCGCACGGGAAGAGCAACGTGTTCTGGCGATGAAGGATGGACTGACCGGTTTGTGGAACCGGGTGGCGTTTCTCGAGATTTTCAAGCAGGAATTGAATCGCGCCAAACGCGCTGACGCCAACACGGGATTGTTGTTGCTGGATCTGGATCACTTCAAGCGGATCAACGACGGCTATGGTCATTTGGCAGGAGACGCGGTTCTGAGGGAGATGGCGCTTCGATTCAAGCAGAACGTACGGTCTTACGATGTCATTGGACGATTTGGGGGCGAAGAATTCCTCCTTGCGCTTCCCGGCTGTGATCGAGCGCAACTCCGCAAGCGAGCGGAAGCAATTCGAAAAGCCATATCCGATGAGCCTGTGCGCGTGGACAAAATCGAAATACCCGTGACCGTGAGCGTAGGCGCAACGGTCGCATCGAAGGGCGCTAAATCAGTATTGAGCGTATTGGGGGTTGCCGATCGCGCATTGTACGAGGCCAAAGATGCGGGACGCAATTGCACGGTATATTGTGAGTCGTCCGGGGTTGATGTTCCCGAAGCCCCCGAAAAAAGCCAGCCCCCTGCGCACGCTGTGGCTTTGCGCGCTCCGGCGAATGCGTTGTTTCAGGCCTGATACCAGAGTTGAATTTCGTTCAGGCTCCGGGAAGGACAAAAGACCATCCTGGCCATGTGCTCGTTCCCGACACTCTGGAATCATCCCCTTTCAGTCCGGCAGACTCGCGGATTACTCCACTGAAACACCAGGGCTCTCCCTAGCGAAAATCTGGCAAAGTTCTGAGTTGGCGGTGACACGACCGGAATCGCTATTGCAGCTCGATGAATGCATTCTCTCAGTACTTTCAGGGCATTTTCCCATTTACGGTGTCTCAGGCCAAACGAACGCGCCCATAGCTTTTAAGCTGCAATCTGAGTTACGCTTTTCCCATCATGGTGCCTCGCGAAGAACTGAAGACCCTCATCGACCAAATGCCAGAAGAAAAGCTCGATTTGGTCCGAATGAACCTCGAAAGCATCCTGCATCCTCCTGTTCCAAATCCGATGGTCGAAAAGATGGAGCGACGCTCTGAAGAGTTTCGGGGCCACTTGATTGAACGTTTGAAGCGATTGCAGGCAGGGAATGATCCGGGAACGATCCGCGGATTTGGCGGAGGGGGTGGTTTCGGGTCGGGGCCGGCTCCAAAGAGAGGAAATGGTGAACATGGCTATTCTTGGCAAGACGGTCGTGCCCGCATTAAGCAAAGGCTGGTGTTGCATGAAGACCATGAGGTGGATCTTGTCGAACGGCTACAACTCACAGAGGACGAGAAAACGCTGGTCTATGAGCAAGAAATCTATGCGGAAGGACGCTCCGTCAAGAGAAGAGAGGAGTTTCCAGTGATGGGCCGGTAGCGTATTAACCTCCTAACTGGGAAGGCCTCTGTACGGCGCCCATTGACGGAGTATTGGTCGGATGGTCGCCGATGCGGAGGTTTCGAGAAAGCTCGACATGCGCCTTCCAGAGCAATCGGTGGCAGCAACCACCGCCGTCGCCCTACGGAATTCGGGATAAATTGGTTGGAGAGACCTTTCGATGGGGAAAGCCCTCATGCCCGAAGCTGACCCGGAAGCCCGCATTGTTTTAACCACCACGGCCGATGCCGAGGAAGCGGCGCGGCTGGGGCGCACGCTGGTGGAAGAGCGTTTGGCCGCCTGCGCCACCCTGGTGCCCGCGGTCCAATCCGTCTATCGATGGGAGGGCCAGGTAGAGTGCTCTACGGAAACCCTGCTACTGCTGAAAACCGGTGCGGAACAACTTCCCGCCCTCAAAGCCCGCCTGCACCAGTTGCACAGCTACCAAACCCCCGAGTTCCTGGTTCTGAAGGTCGAGGCGGGCAGCCAGGGCTACCTTGACTGGCTCCACGCCTCCCTGCGCCAGCCCTGAATTCCAGCGGGGGTGGCTGCCCGGTCTGATATTCTGGCCAGAGTTCGCACTATGCGCTGGTTAATGTTGGTATTGATCGTCTCGCTGGTTGTTCTGCTGATTGCAGCCGCGGCGCTGGCGCGCCACATCTGGCTGCAACATGCCCGGACCCGTTCTCTTCCCGAAGCAGGCACCGGCAATGCACCGGACCCCGGTCCGGCAGCGGGAACGGACGTCGAAACAGAAATTTAGGTTTTTTCACCGGGTCCATGCGAAGGAAACCATGGTGATCAAAGGAGTTCCGGCAGAACTGGCCTCCGCAGACACCGCGCTGGCAACCGGTTTCCAACCCACGCGCAGTAACGCAGTTCAAGAACATCCAACCGCAATTGCAGCTTTTTGTTGAAAGGAACTTCCATCCCCGTGATCAATCAGCAATCCGGAGTGATCAGCTCAGGCGCCCCACTGGACATCTCCATCGCCCACAGTCCCGATTCGGATGACGCCTTCATGTTTTATGGCCTGGCCACCAAAAAGGTGCGCGTGCCGGGCTATCGGTTCTCTCACACCCTCTCGGACATCGAGACCCTGAACCGCCGCGCCCAGGACGAGGCATTTTTCGACGTCACGGCGATCAGCTTCCACGCCTACCCCTACCTGCAGCAGAATTACACGCTGATGGGTTGCGGCGGCAGCGTGGGCGAGGGCTATGGCCCGATGGTCGTCTCCAGCCGCAAGCTCACCACAGGAGACCTGGGGAAGATCAAGATCGCCATCCCCGGCACCCTGACGACGGCCTATCTGGCGCTGAAGATCTTCAGTCCGAATATCCAGACCGAGGTTGTGCCCTTCGACCAGATCATTCCCGCGATCCTGGCCGGGACCTACGATGCCGGGCTGATCATTCATGAGGGACAGCTCACCTACAGCTCCAGCGGCCTGTACAAGGTCCTCGACCTGGGCGTCTGGTGGCGCGAGGCCACTGGCCTGGTTCTGCCCCTGGGCGGCAACGCCATCCGCCGCTCCCTTGGCCCGGAGAAGCACAAGATCATCTCCAAGGCCCTCCGCGACAGCATCCAGCACGCCCTGGACCACCGCGAGCAGGCCCTGGAATACGCCATGCAGTTTGCGCGCGACCTGGACACCACGCTGGCCAGCCGGTTTGTGAGCATGTACGTGAACGACCGCACCCTGGACTACGGCGCCGACGGCCGCGAGGCCATCCGCAAACTCCTGGACATGGGCTACGAAAAGGGGATCATTCCCATCAAGCCGAAGGTCGATTTCGTCGATTGAAGCCGGCCGGCTTCACCCTCCCTTTTTTCACTCTGGTTCTTCGATCTACTATTTCTGGAAGCGGACGGCATGCAGGTTGGCACGCCGTCCGCGCACTCCATATTCAAGATTCCATTTTTGATTTTTCTGTGCTATAGCTTTGGGGTGCGATCGATCTCTTTCCCCACGGAGATACGCCCGCATGGGTAGATGTGTGTTTGTCCGCTTTATGGCGGAACCTGTCTTATCTATCTTTCTTCCGTGAGGACTGGGCGCCTGCGATGGCCCGGGACCTCATGACCTGGCCCGAAAGTCATTGGAAACGCCACAGGAAATTTTGACTTGATTCTAAATAATTTTTAATCTGCGCCGATACATTCTCTAGTGAGGATTGAAGAGAATGTCAGGTCACTCCGTCCCAACCTACCTTCTTGCGTCGGCCGAACCGGCGCTATTGGCGTCGATTGAGCCGGTATTGGCAGCAGGCGGCGCGCGTGTGGAGGTTCATCTTTCCGCCGAGGCTACCCTGGCGGCGCTCACGTCGGTTCATCCGCCGGAGCTGGCCGTCCTGGACGCGAATCTCCCCGGCATGGAGATGGACGGGCTGCTGGCCGCGGCGCGGGCGGAGGCTGCGGGCCGGCATTACCCGATTGTGCTGCTTTCGGACACGGTAAGCCAGGCGTGGGTCGACCGGCTCGCCGAGGGCATCATTGACGACCTGGTGCTGCGGGACAGCGAGTTGGCCTTCCTGCGGGTCCGGCTGGAATCCGTACTGCGCACCCACCGCAGGGTGCGCGAACTCGAAGAGCTTCGCGAGGCAACCATGCTGAGTACACAAACCGACCGTTTGACCGGGGTTTACAACCGCGAGACCATTTTGTCCATGCTGTTTCGCGAAACCGATCGCGTGCAGCGCATGAAGAGTTCGCTATGCGTGATCCTGTTTGACATTGACGACTTTGGCCACTGGAACTCGAGCCTGGGTAGTAGAGCTTGTGACGACCTGCTGCGCCAGACGGTGGCCCGGACCGGGCGCTTGCTGCGCAGCTACGATCTGCTGGGCCGCGCCGGCAAGGACGAGTTCCTGATCGGCCTGCCCGGCTGCACCACGGCTAGCGCGCAGATGCTGGTTGAGCGCCTGCGCAGCGAAGTCTTTTCAACAGCTTTCCGCGTGGCCGGCGAGACGATTCGCCTGTCTGCCTGCTTTGGCGTGGCCACCAGCCTGGGGCGTTCCCCGGTGGTGGTGTTGCGCGAGGCGGAGCAGGCTCTTGAAAGGGCCAAGGCGGCAGGCCCCGATTCCATCCTGTGCGCGGCGGAGAGCCCGCAATCTCAAGCCTCCCCGGCAGCTTTCCTCGCCACCGATTCCGGAGACGAGCTTCTGGCCTGGTAGTACAGCCTGGCAGCGCGCCACGGAGCGCGCGACCAGGCTGATTCAAATGCCCATTTCCGGCCGAAAATAAAAACTGTTGCCGCCCACTGCCACATCTGCCAACGGAAAGGTAAGATGGTACGGATTTGGAAAGGCGCTCCCAGGGTCTGCCCCAGCTAAAACGATTGAGGACAGGCTGACAGGCGAGCGGCGAGGGTAGAGGCGATGCGGCATTTCGGTGGGAGAGCAGTGATTTGGATGAGCGGGATGAGCATACTGATTTCCGCCTGCGGCGGTGGCGGAAGTAACAGCACAACGACCACGCCTCCAACGACTTACGTGTTGACGGTGACCTCGCAAAACCCGGCCAGCGGCGTTTCCATCAGCGTGTCTCCGGCGGACAATAACGCCGCAACCCAGGGATCCACGAACTTTACGCGCACCTACGATGCGGGGACCACGGTGACCCTGACGGCGCCAGCCACCTCGGGCAGCAACAGCTTCTCCGCGTGGACCGGCTGCAGCAGCGCAAGCACCGTGACCTGCACCGTGACCATGAGTGCTGCGAAGACGGTGACGGCAGCTTACTCCGGCCCCAAAGTCACATCGGTGACCGTGACGCCCAACCCTGTAACCGCGATCATTGGGACGCAGGTGCAGTTTGCGGCCAACGTAACCGGAACGGGCAGTATTGTGACCACGGTGACCTGGTCGGTGGCCGCGCCCTCGGGCAGCAGCCTGAGCCCGGGCACCATCGACAAGAACGGGCTCTACACCACGCCCTATCCGGCTCCGGCGACGGTCACGGTGACGGCCACCAGCACCCAGGACCCGACCCAGAGCGGCAACGCGGCGGTGACCCTGAGCCCGCCCGCCACCGCCTCCGGGCCGGCCCTGAGTGTGGACGCCACTACCCTGGGTCGCCCCGCCATCAGCCCGTACATCTACGGCATGAACGAGTGGCTGCTTGACGCTGCCCAGATCAAGGCCACCAACATCACCATCGACCGCTGGGGCGGAGACGCCACCTCGCGCTACAACTACCTGCTGGACGTGACCAACTCCGCCAGCGACTGGTGGTTTGAAAACCAACTCGGTGCTACCGGCCAGGAGGACACCAGCGAGTTCAACGCGCTGGTAACGAGCAATGCCTCTCTCGGCGTCAAGACCCTGGGCACGGTGCCCGTGCTTGGCTGGGTGTCGAAGGACAGCACTTCCTGCGGTTTCTCTGTGGCAAAGTACGGCGCGCAACAGAAGACAGCTCCGGACCGGCCCGACTGCGGAAACGGCGTTCTTTTGAACGGGACCAACGTGGTGAGCGACCCAACCGACACCAGCATCGCGGCGAGCCCGTCGTGGGCGGGCAATTGGGCAGCCTACCTGAAGGGCAAGTTCGGCCCGGGGGGAGCCAATAACGGCACGTCCGGCGTGGCCATCTACGACCTGGACAATGAGCCGGCCTGGTGGGATGCCGTGCATCGCGACGTGCACCCGGTGGCCTCCACCTACGACGAGGTAGCCGTCAACGGAATTGCCACCGCAAAAGCGATCAAAACAGCCGATCCCACGGCCGAGGTGAGCGGCCCGGTGATCGACTACTGGTGGAACTACTTCTACTCCAAGAAGGACATCGAGTCCGGATGGGGTTCTGGAGGGTCTCCCTGTTGGGAGCCGTGGAGCAACCCGGTGGATCGCAAGGCGCACGGCGGCGTTCCCTTCATCGAGTATTACCTACAGCAGTTTGCAGCGGCTTCAACCACCTACGGCTCCCGGCTACTGGACTATGTGGACCTGCACACCTACGACGCGGCCAGCTACAACGGCGCCTCGGTCGCCTTTAACCCGGCCGGAGATACGGGCGTGCAACAGGCGCGGCTGAACTCCACGCGCGCTTTCTGGGACCCGACGTATACCGATCCCAATCTCCCGCAGCCGAACTACATCACGGACGCGAACTACACCGCCAGTTGCACCACGCCGCTACAATCTCCGGAACTGATTCCCATGATGCACAAGTGGGTTGCGGCAGACTACCCCGGCACCAAGCTGGCCATTACGGAGTACAACTGGGGCGGGATGGAGTCCATCAATGGCGCGCTGGCGCAGGCGGACATACTAGGCATCTTCGGGCGCGAAGGACTCGACCTGGGAACGCTGTGGCCGACCACCGATCCGGCGACGCAGATCCCCGGCCTGATGGCCTTCGAGATCTACCGCAACTACGACGGCAAGAACTCGACCTTCGGCGACATTTCACTGGCCTCGACGACCGCCGACCAGGGCAAGCTCGCGGTCTATGGCGCTTTCCGCAGTTCAGACAACGCGATCACCCTGGTGGTGGTGAACAAGACCTACGGCGACCTGACCACCACGCTGTCAATAGCCAACGTGTCGGTTGCGGCCGGCACCAACGCCCAGGCGTTTCTTTACAGCAACGCCAACCTGAACGCGATCGTTGCCCAACCCGCCGTGCCCGTGACGCCGCCCGCAACGGGAACCACCACCAGCACGCTCAGCACCACCTTCCCGGCGCAATCGATCACCTTGCTGGTGGTGCCCGACTGAGGAACGACCCGAACTGAGAACCTGTCCGCGCCCTGCCTTTATACTGAGGTGTTTGGTAAAGGCGAGGCGCGGGCCGGGAAACGGCCTGTCGCAGAGGAGCGGGCATTGGCGCAGGCAGAGATCGGCATTATCGGCGGAAGTGGGCTGTACTCGATGCCCGGATTCAGCAACGTGCATGAAGAGCGGGTGGAGACGCCCTTTGGCGATCCATCCGACGCTTTCGTGCTGGGCGAACTGGAGGGGCGCAAGGTCGCCTTCCTGGCGCGCCACGGACGCGGGCACCGCATTCTGCCCTCGGAGCTGAACTTCCGCGCCAACATCTACGCCTTCAAGAAGCTGGGCGTCGAGCGCATCCTGTCCATCTCGGCCGTGGGCTCTCTCAAAGAGGAGCACAAGCCCACCGACTTCGTGATGCCCGACCAGTTCATTGACCGCACCTTTCAGCGCGTCTCCACGTTTTTTGGCGAAGGGATTGTGGGACACATCTCCTTTGGCGACCCGGTGTGCGCGACGGTGGCCAAGGCGGCGGCCGATGCCTGCGCCACGGTGGGCGTGACCGGCAAACTGGGCGGGACGTATGTGTGCATGGAAGGCCCGCAGTTCTCCACCAAGGCGGAGTCGAATCTTTATCGCAGTTGGGGCGCGGACGTGATCGGCATGACCAATCTGCAGGAGGCCAAGCTGGCCCGCGAGGCGGAAATTTGCTACGCGACAGTGGCCATGATTACGGACTACGATTGCTGGCGCGAGGGACACGACGCAGTCACCATTGAGGAGATTGTGGCCGTGCTGCACAAGAATGCCGAGAACGCGGCTCGGGTGGTGAAGGCAGCGGTGGCGGCGATTCCGGCGGAACGCACATGCGCGTGCGCCTCGGCTGCGAAGTATGCCGTGCTGACCGCACCGGACGCGATTCCAGCGGCGGCGAAAGAGAGGCTGGGGCTGCTATTTGGGAAGTACATGGGGTGGTGAGGCGGCACTGCAAGTTGGGATCCGGAAATACGTCGAGATTTCTCAGGATGAGGGAAGAAGCGACATATCCGACACAGGGGCGGAAAGATGAAAGACAAGCAATTCATCGTCGGCGAAATAAAGAGGACGGCGGACCTCAATGATGGCAAGCCTCTAGGAGTAGATAGATTCCGGACTGAGACGGGCATTGCGGAACATGAATGGAGCGGCGTTCATTGGGCTCGTTGGAGCGATGCGTTGTCCGAAGCAGGATTTGAACCTTTGGAGTGGACTGTAGGTTTAAGCGAGGGAGAAATCCTTGGGATACTGGTAAAACTCGTACGCCAATATCGCAGATATCCGACCACAAAGGAAATCCTTATCGAGAAAAAAGCCAATGCCGCGATTCCCACGCCAAAGGCGATAGTCAGAAAGGTAGGATTGAAGGCCGAGACCATTAGAAAGCTCCTTGATTACTGTTCCTCAAGAGCGGATTGTGCAGATGTTGCTGCAATCCTAGCCCAGGAGCCAGTTTCCGTAGAACCTGAAAACGGGGCTCACGAAAGTAAATTGGGTTGGGGAAAACTGAAGCCTTCCGGTTATGTATATTTGGTGAAATCAGGGAAGCTCTACAAGATTGGGTTTTCAGAAAATCACTGGCGACGCAAGAGTGAACTCCACAAACAGACATCAGAGGGGATCACGGAAATCCACACCATCGCAGCCATCGATGATGCACTGGGCATCGAAAAATATTGGCACGAACGGTTCAAAGGCAAGCGCCAACATGGCGAGTGGTTCGCTCTTTCCACTGAAGACATCAGCGCGTTCAAAAAACGAAAGTTCATGTAATTAGGAGAGAATAAATGGCGATTACCGTTGTAGGCAGCGTTGCCTTCGACTCAATTGAAACACCGGAGGGACGGCGAGACCGCTGCCTGGGCGGCGCGGCCACTTATTTCTCGCTGGCGGCGAGCTTCTTTACCGATGTGCGGGTGATCGCGGTGGTCGGCGAAGACTTTGGCGCGGCAGAGGAAGCGGTTTTCAAGGCGCGCAAAATCGACACCCGCGGCATCGAACGGGCCGCGGGCAAGAGCTTCTTCTGGGAAGGCTCGTATCTCGACAATCTGAACGAAGCAAAAACCCACACCACCGATCTGAATGTTTTTGCGGCGTTTGAGCCGAAGATTCCCGAGGCCTACCGGGACTCCGAGTTTCTCTTTCTGGCCAACATCGACCCAGTCTTGCAGCGACGCGTGCGCGAGGCCATGCCGGGCGTGAAACTGGTGGCCGGCGACACCATGAATTACTGGATCAAGGACCACCGGCCGGCGCTGCTCGAAGTGTTGAAGGGTCTGGACATTCTACTGATCAACGACACCGAAACCCGCATGCTGGCCGGTCACAGCAACCTGGTGCAGGCGGCGCGCGGAGTGCTGGCGCTGGGGCCGCGCGCGCTGGTGGTGAAACACGGCGAGTATGGAGCGACGCTGTTCCACAGCACGGCGCAAAAAGGCAAGAGCCGGGAGTTTCGCGCGCCGGCCATGCCGTTGGAAGTGGTGGTGGACCCGACCGGGGCCGGCGACAGCTTTGCCGGAGGTTTTTTCGGCTATCTGGCCGCGCAGCCCGAACAGACACCAGCCGCCTTCCGCCGCGCCATGTTTTACGGCAGCGTGATGGGCTCGTTTGCCGTGGAGCGCTTCGGGACCGAGCGGCTGCAAAAGCTCACGCGCGAGGAAATCGACGCTCGCTTCCTCCAGTTCCGCGAGCTGACGCACCTTGACTGAGAACGCCAATTGCAATCCGCGATGGCCGGAGTGGCTGGCGGTTCTGTCCGCCTGCGCTGTGGCTTCGGCGGCGGCGGTGACATGGAGTTGGCAGCACGGCGCCATGATGAACTATGGCGACGCCATTGCCCACCTGCACATTGCCCGCCGGGTCTTCGATTCACACCAGCCGCGGCTGACGCAGTTGGGCTCGGTGTGGCTGCCGCTGCCGCATCTGCTGATGCTTCCGTTTGTCCAGGTGTATAGCTGGTGGGCCAATGGAATTGCGGCGCTGCCGGCCTCGATCCTGGCCTATCTGGCCGCCTGCGCGGGCATCTACCGGCTGGCGCGGCGCTGGCTGGCGCCCTTGCCGTCGGCGCTGGCGCTGGCGTTTTTCGCGCTGAACCCCAACCTGCTCTACCTCCAGACCACGGCCATGACCGAGCCTCTATTTGTCTGCGAGATGATTTGGGTTGCCGTGGCCCTGGTGGAGTGGCGCGATTGCGTGGACACAGACGAGCGCAAGGCCGGCCGTCTCGAGGTCTGGATCGCCGTGGCGCTGATTGCCGCCATCTTTACCCGCTACGATGGCTGGATCATGGCCCTGATCGCATGGACCGGAATCGGCCTCGCTCTGCTGCGCCGCGGAAGATTGCGCTCAGTGACCTTCTGGGTGGCCAGCGTCTTCATTGTGGCCGCGCCGGTGGCGTGGTTTGTGTATAACTCCATCGGTTTTGGAGACTGGCTTTACTTTGCGCGCGGACCCTATTCGGCCAAGGCCATTGAACTCCGCACCGCTTCGCACGGAGATGGGCCACCGCACCCGGGCTGGCACAATCCCTGGGTTTCCCTGCTTTTCTTTATGAAGGCCGCGGAGTTGGATGCCTTTGCTGCGCGTGGCAATCTGCTGCTGGCGCTGAGCGTGCTGGGAACCGCTTGGGGCTGGGTGAAGGCGCGCCGCCACGGGTTTCTGTGGGCGCTGCTCTTGTGGCTGCCGGTTCCCTTCTACGCCTATTCCATTGCCTTTGGCGCGGTGCCGATCTTCCTGCCGCCGTGGTGGCCACACTCCCACTACAATCTGCGCTACGGGATGGAGATTCTGCCCGCCTTCGCGCTGGGATTGGGTTTTGCGGCGCAGTTCGGACTGGCGGGGGTGCGCGAGTTCAAGGCCAGTTGGGTGAAGTACGCGGCCGGCCTGCTCTTCGTGCTCATCGGGCTGAATTCCTGGCGGATGATGCAGGCGCGGCCGGTGGTCTATGTGGAGGGAACCAAGAATAACGAGGCCCGCCGACAGTACGAAATCGAGATTCCTCCCCTGCTGCGGAGTCTCCTGGCTGCGCGGCCCGGCGCCGTGGTGCTCATGAACACCTCGGTCTATCCCGAACTGGTTTCGCTCACGGGAATTCCATTGCGCCAGACCATCAACGAGAGCGATCTTGAAATCTATAAGGAAGCTCTGCGCGCGCCGGCGGCTCATGCGGCCGTGGTGCTGGCTTTCGACGGCGACGAGATCGACCAGGCGGTCAAGGCGCATCCCGCCGGCCTGACCGTTGTGCGCCGCTTTACGCTGCCCGGACAGCCCTCCGGGACCATGTATATCTCTGGCACTCCTGCCACAACGGACCTGACCGGGAAACGCGGCGCGGTGGTAGCATCGGGCAAGGAAGCGAGATGAGTACGGCTCTGGCACAAATCGGACAACCATTCGCATTCGACCGCCTACAACAGCTTGTGGTGGTGAACGGCGCCATCGGCCGCCTGCTGGTGGCCTGCCTGCTGGGCGCGGCGGTAGGATTGCAGCGGGAACTGAGCCGCAAAGCCGCCGGGGTGCGCACCAACCTGCTGATCTGCATGGGCAGCGCGTTTTTCACGCTGCTTTCGGCGGTGCTGGCCGGGGACGCCAATCCCGACAAAGGACGTGTGGCCTCGAACATCGTGCAGGGCATCGGGTTTCTGGGCGCAGGTCTGATCCTGCACAACCGCAGCCGTGTAAGCGGGCTGACCAGCGCGGCCAGCGTCTTTGTGGTGGCTTCGATCGGCATGGCCTGCGGCGCGGGATTGTATGCGGCGGCGGCCGTGGCGGCGCTCATCGTCATCCTGGCGCTGGAGTTGGTGGGCCTGCTGGAGCGGCGCGCCAACCTGAAGATGTACCCACTGGTCTATGAGGCGCGGGGCAGCGATCCAACGCTGATGCTGCAGTCGATTCTGGACGCGATGGACACTGCGAAAGAACGGCTGACAGGTGTAGAGCGGGACACGATCGGCGATTTGCAGCGCATCAGTTTTCCCCTCACCGCAACCAAGAAGCAGCACGAGCGGCTGCGCGGAAAGCTGCTCGGCGAACCGGCCATCGATGCCCTGCTCACCTTCCGCGACCCGGAGGAAGATTGATTCCCTTTGCAAAGGCTCACGCCTGCGGCAATCACTTTTTGATCGTGACCGAAGAGGCCGCCGACGGGCGGAACAGGGCGGAGTTGACGCAGCGATTGTGTGCGCGGAACACCGGCATCGGCGTCGACGCCATGGAGTTTTTTCGCTGGACCGGGCCGGCAGCCCTGATTGCACGCGGCGAGGCACGGGAAGCGTGATCTCACTCCTCAAGCCCCAAGCTGTTCCGCCCGACGCCCAGGTCGCAGTGGTTTCTCCTGCTTCCACGCCGCAACCGGACCGCGTCGAGAGCGGATTAGAAGCTCTGCGCGCGCTCGGCTACGATCCACAAGCCTCTGAACACATCCTGGCCCGCGGCCCGCTCTACTTTGCGGGTACGCCGGAGATGCGCCTGCACGACCTGCACCACGCCTTTGCCGACGAGGAGGCGCACGCCATCTTCTCCACGCGCGGCGGCTACGGATCCAACTACCTGCTCGACGGGCTGGACCTGGATTTGATCGCCGAAGGCGCCAAGCCGTGGCTGGGCTCGAGCGACCTGACCGCTCCGCAGTTGTGGCTGCTGGACCAGATTCAACTGCCCGCGTTTTATGGACCCATGCTGTCAGGGGATTTTGCGCGTGAGGACGGCGTACACACTGCCAGCCTGAAGGCCGCTTTTTCCGGCGCGCTTTACAGCGTGGGCACACCGGAGGGCATGCGTCCTCTGCAGGCAGGCCGGGTGCGCGGCACGCTCTATGGCGGCTGCCTCAGCATTCTGGTGGCGATGCTGGGAACGCCCTACGAGCCGCAGACCGAGGGCAAGCTGCTTTTCCTTGAAGACGTGAGCGCCAAGCCCTACCAGATCGACCGCATGCTCTGGCAGTTGCAGCAGGCGGGCAAGCTGGAGGGCGTGCGCGGCATCGTCTTTGGCGAAATGCTCCATTGCACCTCGCCCGGAGCGCCACCCGATCTGCTGGACGAAGCCATTCTGAATGTTCTGGACGACTTTGACGGGCCCATCGCCATCGGGCTGCGCTGCGGGCACGTTTCGCGCCAGCACGTAACGCTCACCCTCGGCGTCGAGGCCGAATTGACGGTAGGAAGAGAGGCACAATTGCATCTGCTTGAACCGGCGGTGGCGCGGTGACGACGAGGGAACAGGAATCAGAGGTCAGGGATCAGAAAGCTTCACGGCACATTCATCTCAGCGGCATCTGCGGCACGGCCATGGCTTCGCTGGCCGGACTTTTGCAGCTTGAAGGGCACCGCATCACGGGTTCTGACAAGGCGGCCTATCCGCCCATGAGCGACCAGTTGCACGACCTGGGAATTCCTGTAATGGAGCCCTACGCGGAGGCGAATCTCTCTCCGGCGCCGGACCTGGTCGTGATTGGCAACGCCCTCTCCCGGGGCAACCCGGAGGTGGAGTGCGTGCTGGACGAGCGCATTCCCTTTACCTCCATGGCGGCCTTGCTGCACGAAGAGTTTCTGGCCGGCCGTGAGCCTCTTGTGGTGGCCGGCACGCACGGCAAAACCACCACCACCAGCATGTTGGCCTGGATCTACCAGGTGGCCGCGCGCCAGAATCCGGAACTGGAGCCGTCGTTTCTAATCGGCGGCGTGGCGGAGAATTTTGGAACCAGCTTCCAGTTGCGCCCCACGCGCAACTTCATCGTGGAGGGCGACGAGTACGACACCGCCTTCTTCGACAAGGGACCCAAGTTTCTGCATTATTTTCCCGCCGCAATGATTCTGACTCACGTGGAGTTTGACCACGCCGACATTTACGTGGACCTGGCGGCGGTTAAGACGGCCTTCAAGCGGCTGGTGAACCTGGTACCTCGGCGCGGCCTGATTGTAGCCTACGATGGCAACGCCAACGTGAGCGAGTGCGTGGAGCACGCCTTCAGCCGTGTAGAGCGGTACGGATTTTCAGAAGCCGCCGACTGGCGCATGGCGAATCTGCGCCACGAAGACGGCCTGACCCGCTGGCAGGTTGCTCACGACGGCGCCCTCTGGGCCGAACTGGAGATAAGCCTGGCCGGCGAGCACAATGCGCTGAACGCCACGGCCGCGGCGGCGCTGGCCTTCGGGCAGGGCGTCAGTAAAGAGGCCATCGTCACCGCGCTGGCCAGCTTCAAGAGCGTGAAGCGGCGCCTGGAAGTGCGCGCTCAAATCGCCGGTATCACCATCATCGAAGACTTCGCGCACCATCCCACCGCCATTCGCGAAACCCTGCGGGCACTGCGCAGCGTTTATCCGCATGCGCGCCTGTGGGCAGTTTTGGAACCTCGCTCGAACACGCTGCGGCGCAACGTGCTGGCGGCCGAACTGGTAGAGAGCTTGCGGCTGGCCGATCAGGTGGCGCTGGCGGGCGTCTATCAGCAGGAACGCATTCCGCAGGCGGAACGGCTGAACCCGGTGGATGTGGTGCGGTCGTTGAATGCCGCCGGAACTCCGGCCCAGCTCTACGCCGACGTAGATGCGATCGTGGACGGGATTGTGCCCCGGCTGGAATCGGGAGACGTAGTGGCCATCCTCTCCAATGGCGGATTTGACGGCATCTATGAGAAACTTCCTGCGCGGCTCAGGGAGCGGTTTTCTGAAGGCGGAAAGGCATAAGGCAAGAGGCAGGCATGTTCTCCGCATTCCTATTCATGGCCACCATGGTCGTCACCGGGATTCCCACGGCGCTTCTGTTCATCCCCTGGGCCTGGCTCACGGGCAACGCCTGGCCGCTTTATCGGGGCACGCGGTTCATGCTGGCCAGCAGTTGCCGCATAGCCGGGGTGCGTATCCAGACCGAAGGGCTTCAGAACGTACCCAGGGACCGGGCGTGCATCTTCATGGCCAACCACGTCTCCAATCTCGACCCGCCCGCGCTCATCGCCGTGATTCCCGGGCGCACCTCGGCCTTCATGAAGCGCTCGCTGATGAAGTTGCCCATTCTCGGCACCGGCTTCCGGCAGGGCGACTTCATTGCTGTCGACCGCAGCGGCAGCCCAGCCGACGCGCAGAAGAGTGTGGCCGCGGCCCAGCAGGTGCTGGCCAAGGGATTCCACATGACCACCTTTGTTGAAGGCACCCGCTCGCCGGACGGCCGCATGCTTCCCTTCAAGAAAGGCCCCTTCTTCCTGGCCATGGCTTCGGGCGCACCGTGTATCCCGGTCTCCATTCACGGTACAGAGAAGATCCAGGGCAAAGGCAGCCTGCGCATGCATCCCGGCATCGCGCATGTGGTCTTTCACCCTCCCATCAACCCGGCCGCATTTCACACCCGCGAGGAACTGATGGGAGCGGTTCGCACGGCCATCGCTTCCGGACTGCCGGAGTGGATGCGGAGGTAGAAACAGCACTCCGATGGCTTGAACAGCCCGCGTGCGCGCACCGCGGCACAACAAATCTCACTACTTTGGCGGAACCCTCATGATCGTGTCACTTGTCGTACTTGTCGTCATTGTCGTATTGAGCCTGCCCGCAGCCCTGATCTTCATTCCGCTGGCCATGATCACCGGCAACATCGGACCGCTCTATACCGTTACCTGCTTCATTGTTCGCACCGGCTTCTTCGTGGCCGGCATTCGCATCCGGGTGGAGGGACGAGAGCTGGTTCCCGCTGGCCGGGCGTGCATCTTCATGGCCAACCATGTGTCGAACCTGGACCCGCCGGCCCTGATTTCGCGGCTGCCGGGGCGCACCGTGGCTTTCACCAAGCGCTCGGTCTTCAATCTCCCCATCTTCGGCTACTGCCTCAAACTGGCCGACTACATCCCGGTGGAACGGACAGGCAACGCTACAGACGCCAAAAAAAGCGTCGCTGCCGCCGGCGAAGTCCTGAAAAAGGGAATTCACATCACCACGTTCGTTGAGGGTACCCGCTCGCCGGACGGCCACCTGCTGCCCTTCAAAAAAGGCCCATTCTACCTGGCCAAGGAGACCGGCGCGCCCTGCATTCCGGTGTCGATCTACGGCACGGAGACGATGATGGCAAAGGGGAGCTTCGGCATCAAGCCGGGAACGGCGCACATCGTCTTCCACGCGCCCATCGACCCCAACGAGTTTGTGACGCGCGAAGAGCTGATGCAAGCCGTACGCGCGTCAATCGCGTCAGGGCTGCCGGAGCGAATGCAATGAAATCGATGGAACGCTGGACCTGAGCTGGGCTGCGGTTTCCGCCTACGGCTGCACGATGGCGTTGTAGCCGTCGTTGAGCAGCTTCTGGCGCATGGCGGCGGCCTCGGTGCGGCTGGCGAAGGGGCCAACCTGCACATGGAGCAGGCCGTCGGCGGGATCGTGGCGAACCGTGACCGCGAAACCGCGCCTGCGCAGTGCGCTGACCAGAACCTGCGCGTCCTCCGGATGGGAAACCGCGGCGATCTGGACCATGAGCGGCGGAGACGAAGAGGCCTGGGCCTTGCTGGCCGCGACCGGCTGCGGCTGCGTGGACTGGGGCGGCAGGGCCGGCTTGACCACCCATTGCCCGGTGCGAGCCGCCGGAGCAGGCGGCGGGGCGTATTGCACCACGAAATGATTCGCGTCGGAAGGTGTAGAAGCGGAGGATTCGGAGGAAGCAGAGGATGCGGAGGGCGGCGCGCTGGCCACAGCGCGCTGGGAAGCGTTCTGGGGGTTGGCGGAGGGCTTGTTGGAGTGCGCACTGGCCATCGCCGTCGGAGGTGGAGTCACGGCCGCAAGCGGCGGCGCGGCGGCAGAGGCATTCTTCGCGCTATGGTTGCCCACGGCGTAGCCCAGGCCGAAGCAGATGCCGCAGAGCAGCACCAGGCCGAAAAACAGCGCCAGCAGCTTGAACGGGCCAAGCGTCAGCTCGGTGTCGCGCTGGCGGCCCAGCGGTTGAAAGTCCTGCTGGTCAAAAACTCCATGCATTGAGCGCCCTCGGGCGGATTCGGAACGGGGAAGTTGTTTTCTTTTGCGAGGCGGGTCCGGCGCTTGAAAACGAGACGCCGAACCCACACGTGGTTCAGTCGCAACGGCTTACGGCTTCTCTACAGCCCCCTTGAGCAGGGCGGTATCGCCCAGCTTGTTGAACAGCGTCATGAACTCCATGGGCAGCGGGAAGACGATGGTGGTGTTCTTCTCGACGCCGATTTCGGTAAGGGTTTGCAGGTAGCGCAACTGCAAAGTCATGGGCTCGGTAGCCAGCAGCGCGGCGGCGTCCACCAGCTTCTGGGCGGCGTTGAATTCGCCTTCGGCGTGGATGATCTTGGAGCGCTTTTCGCGTTCCGCCTCGGCCTGCTTGGCCATGGCGCGCAACATCTGCTCGGGCAGGTCCACCTGCTTGACTTCGACCGAAATGACCTTGACGCCGAAGGGCTCGGTGCGCTGGTCGATGATGGTCTGGATGCGCAGGTTGAGCTTGTCGCGGTGGCTGAGCAGCTCGTCCAGTTCAACCTCGCCCAGCACCGAGCGCAGCGTGGTCTGCGCAAACTGGGAGGTCTGGTAGGTGTAATTTTCCACCTTGATGGCGGCATCGTTGGGATTGATCACGTAGAGCGTGACCACGGCGTTCACCTTGAGGGTGACGTTGTCGCGGGTGATGACGTCCTGAGGCGGCACTTCCAGCACCTGCTGCCGGAGCGAGATGCGGATCATCTGGTCAATGGGGCGAAAGACCAGGATGATGCCCGGCCCCTTGGGCGTGGGCAGCGCGCGGCCCAGCCGGAAGATGACGCCGCGCTCGTACTCGCGCAGGATTTTGATGGAATTGATCAGGTAAAGAACGACGATGGCAACCAGAATCAGAATCGGAACAGGCAGATCGGTAGCGGACATTGAACTCCCTCACTCAGGACGGATTGTACTCCAGCGGTACTGCGCCCATCGCGCTGAATGCTGGAATGCCTCTCCCTGTTCGGCCGTAGTTTCAGGGTTTCTGCACCGAAGTCGAGAGACTGTCCGGCCCATCGCTCTTCAAAACCTCCACGCAACGTAACAGGCCGCGGTCGAGGGTGAGGATGCTCCAATGCTCGCGGGCAGCGGCGGCACAGATGAGAATATCGACCGGTCCACACTCCACACCGCGGCTGCGGCAGAGATTGAAAAGGCGCGCGGCTTCTTCGTAGTGGGCCGTTGCGAGGGGCTCATCCGGAAAGGCTTCGAGGGCACTCTTCAGCTTCTCAAATTGCGCCATATCCTTGATGCCGGAGAGAATTTCCTGGCGAATCGGGCCGATGAGAACGATCCGTCCGTCCTTGATCGCTTCCCCAAGCGAGGCGACCAGGATCCGCTCGGCATCGCTCAGAGCAGCTCGGTTCCTGCGGCGCAGCGCCAGCGACCAGGCACAGGTATCCGCCAGAACCTTCACGGCTCAACCTCAATCCGGTCCAGCCGCCTAGACTGTTTGTAATCGTAGGCCGGGTCGAACTGGATGCTCCCAAACAGCTTGAGGATCTCCACCTGCTTTCTGCGCTGGATGTATTCCTGCAGAGCGGCAGTGACCGCAGCTTTCTTGGTGACGTGACCACCAATCCGACGAGCTTCGTCGATCAGTTTGCCGTCGATTGCCAGATTCGTCGCCATGGTTTCGCCTCCTTGCACGTGTAGTATGCCACACATTGGAATGTGTGAAACACCCTATTGATTCCACACAACGTAAGAAGGCGTTCTTTTGAATCTTCTGAAGAATCTGGCTATTCCGGTGATTCCGGCGAACGCGGCGGCGAGGCCGGCTCCACGCGGAGCAGAAACTGCTCGTGGCCCACAACGCGCAAGGTGGCCCCGGTGGAGACAGGCTCGCTTGAAACCGCACTCCAGATTTCGCCGTCGACCAGCACGTGACCCTCGGGGCTGAGCGCCTCCATGGCCGAGGCACGGCTGCCCACCAGCGCATCGACGCCCAGGCGCGACTTCCTGCGGCGGGCGCGCACCGCCAGGCGAACCAGGAAGACGGTAATCCCTCCGAATCCGGCGCTGACCGCAAAGGCCACCCAGGGGTTGATGGCCATCTCCGGCACCGGCGCGGCCACCAGCGTGAGGGTTCCGAAGGTGAGGCAGACGATGCCGGCAATGGCCAGGGCGCCGTGGCCGCCGAATTTGGCTTCCAGCAGCATGAACACCAGGGCCGCAATCAGCAGCAGCACGGCGGTGTAGCGGATGGGCAGCAGGTTCAGCGCAAAGATGGCCAGCAGCACCATCAGCGTGCCCAGCGCGCCGGGAACGATAGTGCCGGGAGTGTTGAATTCGAGATAGACCAGCAGTGCGCCGCCGACGAGGAAGAGCAGGGCGATGTTGGGATTGACCAGCCAGCCCAGCAGTTCTTCGCGCAGGGTGGGCTGCACCACCTCGATCCGCGCGCCAGCCAGGTGCAGCGTCAGTTTGCTGCCGTCCATGCGGGTGATTTCGCGGCCATCCAGGGCGGTCAGCAGGGCCTGGTCGCTATTGGCCACGAGGTCGATCAGGTGCTGGTCCAGCGCCTCCTGGGCGGTGTAGGAGTGGGAGGTGTGGACGGCGGCCTCGGCAGCTTCGGCATTGCGGTTGCGCCGGGTGACGTAAGAGCGCAGGAACGCTTCCGTGTCATTCTCGATCTTCTGGTTCATGGTCTCGTCGGGTTTGACGCCGAATTCAAGCACCGGGTGAGCCGCGCCGGCGTTGGTGCCGGGAGCCATGGCGGCGATATCCGCGGATTCCAGCAGGAAGAAGCCGGCCGAGCCGGCGCGGGCGCCCGCTGGAGAGACAAAAACGATGACCGGGACGCGGGAGCTGAGAATGGCTCCGGCCATGGCGCGGGTGGAGTCGAGCAGACCGCCGGGTGTGTCCAGCACCACCAGCAAGGCGCGCGCGCTGTCGGAGTTGGCGCGGGCCAGCGCGCGGTCAAGCTGTCCCGCCGTAACCGGCTGAATGGTGTCGGCCAGAATCAGTTTGTCAACGATTGGAGCCTGGGGTTGTTGAGCGCACGCCGGAGCGGAAAACAGGCAGCCCGCCAATCCTGCGGCCAACCCCAGTACGAATCGAGCGGCGAACCTTCGTGTGCGCTGAAGCATGGCTTGCTCCTTGGAAGGGCTTGCCTTCCGGCCCTATTTCCCCTGGCCCTGGCGCGCCTCGATCTGCCGGCGCAGTTCCTGGGCCGCCTTGTTGCTGGCGTCGATTTTGAGGGCTGCGTCGGTATTTTGCAATGCCTCGTCCAGGTGTCCGGTTCCCAGGTTGAGCCGGCCCAACACCAGGTACGCATCGGGCGAAGGCAACAGTTCCAGCGATCGGGTGGCTTCTTTGCGGGCTGCCGCGGCATCGCCGGAGCGTTCGCGCACCTGGGCCAGTCCGGCGTGCACCTCGGCAACCGAGCTGTCGGCGGCCTCGGCGGCAAGGTAGAGCCTCTCGGCTTCCAGCAGCAGGCCGTGGTCCAAATAGTCCTTCGCCTGCGCGGCAAGTTTCTGCGCCCGCGCTTGCGGAGTGAGCGCTTCCAGTCGTGTGGCGTCCATCTGATCCATCATGAGAACTGCCTGGCGGAAGGCGGCGGCGTCAAACGTGCGCATGATGCGCTCCAGTGGATCGGCCTTGGCCCCTGCTTCCTCACCGGCAGCGGAAGCGGGCTCGGGCTTCTGTCCCGTCCATGTCCTTTGGACGGCCTGAGCCTCCGTGTCTCCCGGTCGCAATTTGAGGCTCTGGGCCAGCTCGGTGAGGGCTTCGGCGGCTTCGCCGCGCCGCTTCAGGCTTACGGCCAGGTTGAAGTGATAGTCGGCTGCGTTGGGATCGGCGGCCACGGCCTGGCGAAAGAGCGCAACGCCGTCCTTGCCGCGGCGGGCCAGCGCCACGCCCTGATTGTTGAGGACCTCGGCCAGCGGCAGCACGCGCGCCACGGCGGCAAAGGCCTCCTCGGCACGGGCGTAGTCGCCGCTGAACAGGAGTGAGAGACCGCGGTAGTAGCCGGCTTCGAGAGCGTCCGTTGCATTGGCGCCCACCTTGGCAAAAGCGTCGCCGGCCTGCTCGTACTGTTGGCCGGCGTAGTCTTCGCGGCCCAGGGCCATCCAGGCCGGACCGAAGCCGGGGCTCAGCAAAACCGCCTGGTTGAGGTGGCGCAGGCGCTCCTGCTGGTCAGGCTCGGTGATACCGCGGATGTACTGCTCGAAAGCGTCGAGGCGCAGGCCGGAACCGGCAGCCACAAAGGTCTGCTCCGCCACGCTGAAGCCCGGATCGAGCTCGCGGGTAAGTTTCCAGGCCAGCGAATTGAAGACCGAGATCATGTCGTGCATCTCGCCGCGGGCGGTTACCGGCGCGCTCATGGTCAGATGGGGCACGTTCACCAGTTGGGCCTCGGCCTGAATGCTGGAGCCGTCTGTGATGTAGCTGCCCACAATGATCGAGTCGGCGTCCAGGGTCTGCGCCAGCTTGAGCGAACTGGCCCGGGAGGGTTGAAACCCCTCCGGCAGGCCCAGATGGTCCAAGGCATAGAGCCGGTCGGCGCGGTGCATGGGCGCAAAACCCGCTGAAGCCAGCCGGCGGCTGAGAATCTCCGGCGCGGCCTCGCGAATCCACTCCAGGCTCGGTTGGCCGGTGCGGTTGTCAAACGGCAGCACCAGCAGGATGCGGCCGTGGCTTTCGGCCGCGCCGCCCTGGGCAGCGTCCTGGCCGCGCGCCTGCATGGTAAGAGACAAAGCCAGGCCCACCAGAAGCGACAGCCCGGCACTCGCGGCAACCTGCCGCACCCAGCGCAAACGAGATGAAAAGAAGATAAGCACGACAGGCTGATTATAGGTGTTGCGGCGAACCAGAACAGCTAAGGCAGCGAATCAGGCAAACCCAGGGAAGCTTCAAACTGGCGGTTGAAGCGGATCAGCGCGATCCACTGGCCCTGATCCTCGCGCTTCCACACCAGCCTTCCGCCCAGTTGGTGGGCAATGGTCTCGGGCGGAAGATCGTGGTGCAGGCCAAAGTAGTGCTCGTCCAGCGCCCTGCTCTTCGGCCCCAGCGTAAACAACGGCGAAACCGGGTCGTATTTGGTGGAAAAAACCAGCGCGGTCGAGTATTTGCCCGGTTCGTCGGCGGCGCGGGAAATCTGCCCAGAGGTGAAATCCTCCAGCCGGTAGACATCGTAGGGCTGGCTCAGGTAGCCAAGTTCGGGACGGGTGAGTTCGTCCGTGACCGGCCAGGCTGAAAGCACCGTTGAGCCGGGGTAGGTCCGGTTCAGCTCTTCGATGCCGGCCTGGTGCAGGCGAATCACGTGGGCAAATGCCAGATTGTCTTCCGGGGCAAATCCGTACGGCGGATTGATGAACAGCCCCACCACAAACGCCGCCGCGGAAAACGCCGCCAGCCCTTGCCAATACGGAACCCTGCGATAGAAGGTGGTGACGGCCACCAGCAGCACCAGCGCATACATCGGCAGCAGGTAGCGCGTCAGCAGCGCTCCGCCCAGGACGCTGAAGAAGAGCGCGTTGGCCAGGAGCAGAATGAAAATCCGGCGCTGTGCGGAAGCGGGAATTGCGGGGCGGTCGCGGCCATCGGCGTCGGGAAGCGGGCTGAGCAGCAGAGCGGCGATGGTCATCAGCACCGGCACAAAGAGGTTCATGTGCGCGGTCAAATGCAGGACGCGGTGGCCGAAAGCAGCCAGGATGCGCACCGGATCCAGGTTGGCCTGGGCGTTGTAGCGCAGGAACTCGGGATTGCCGAAGAGGAAGCCGGTTTTCAAGTAATGCCACCCGTACCAGGCGGCCAGCGGCAGCACGCAGCCGGCCAGCCAGGCCGTCTCGCACCACAGACGGCGGCGCACCGCCGGCAAGGCGCGGAAGCCTTCCACAAAGCTGACGGCGGCCAGGGTGAGCGGAATCACGATGGACGTCTCCTTGGAGAGAGCGGCGGCGGAGAAACAAAGGGCGGCGGCCCAGGGCTTGCGGTCCTTGTCCGGCAGCGCATAGACCAGTCCCCACAGCGTGCAGGCAGCGGCAAAAATGTCAGCGTGGGCCAGAACGCTCTGCGCAAACCAGATGGGGTAAAGGGCCGTGAGGAAGACTGTCCAAAAGGCAACCGCACCCACCCCCACCAACCGCGTGGCCAGCCGCCACACCGCCACCAGTCCCAGCGAAGAGACCAGCAGAACCGTCTCGCGCGTCACCTCGGGATAAAAGCCGGAAGCCTTCCAAGCCAGAGCCAGAAGAATGCTGGGCAGCGGCGGATGGGCGTTGGTCAGCGTGCTCGTGGGGATCAGCGATCCGGTACGGAAAAAGTCCCACGCGGCGGGAATGTAGTAGCCGGCCTCGTCCCAGTAATAAGGCAGGCGAAGCAGGGTAAAGTGCGTGGCGTACAGGGCCGCGAAGACCACCGGGAAGATCATCCAGGCGGGAAACGGCGCGTCCAGCCGCGGTTGCAACCATCTTTTCCAGCGCAACAAATTGCTCCTCGGCTTAGTTGATCGGGCCCTGTGGGAAGCTGTGGCTCTGCGGCTCCAGGTTGAGCACGCCAAAAGCCTGCTCGTACTGGGCCAGGTTCTGGCCCAGAATGCTCCACAGGGCCTTGGCCTGCTGCGGGCTGAGGAAGATGGCCTGGTGGTTGCGGATGGTCACCTGGTCGGGAGATTCGCTGCTGGCCAGTCCGAAGACCAGTTGGAAATCCCACACGCTGACACGGACCTGGACGCTGTTGGCATAGGTTTCGCGGTAGTCGGGGCTCTGGGAAAGATTCATTTGCGGCTGCTGCGGAGTTGAACTCATGGTTTCACCAGATTACTCCGACAGGGGAGCATCGGCGAAGGCGCTTCCGATTCGAAGCCCCTGCGCGCAATCATTTTTTGATCGCAGATTGTGCGGCGGGAATCGGCTGCCGAAACTGGCTGGTTTCTGCCCATGAGCCGGGGGGGTGGCGCTGGGCCGGGGGGATTTTGGTGCGGAAGGCGGGACTTGAACCCGCAAGCCCGAAGGCGCTAGCTCCTAAGGCTAGTGTGTTTGCCATTTCACCACTTCCGCACGGGCACCTGGCCATCTGCATTGTACCGTGAGCCGGGAGTTGAGCAACAGGGCGGGTGTGCAGCCTGCCATGACCTGCGATGAGGCGAACATCGGGTCTGGAGCAAAATCAGAGTCACGATGTCCTGTCGAAGTTTGTGCAAGGTCGCCGCGATTCGGACCTCATCTTGTCAGGCCATTTGGTGATCGCTTCTAGCGAACTGCAAAGATATACCGCCCGAGTGCAGGCACTGGACGACTTGATGCACGGGTCTCCCTGGCTCCAGACACCGGCCTGCCCAAGAGTCGGGACAGGCCTCGGGCATCAATCGCCATCAGCCAAGCCATGAATCTAGAACCACACGCCTCGCCGCGTTCAATACGTGTTGAACAGTGATGTCCGACATGCAGGCGCCCTCCTCGACCGCGGTGCATTTCTCGGGAATATGCCTCCGGTAGCTGTTAATGCATGGACTGCAGGGTTGTTGCGTCGGATAAACGTAGGTGGCACGCGGTCCTACCGGCCCCCAGCATACGGGAGTGTTGGGACCGAACAAACCTACGGTCGGCGTCCCCATCGCCGCGGCGAAATGCATGATTCCCGTGTCGCCGCAGATCAGCAGATCGCACTTTTGCAAAAGCAATGCCGTGCGTTCTAGAGCTTTTCTAATTCAAGTATTTACATTAATGCGATAATATTCTTGCCAGGAGAGAGGAGGCAGGATGCAATCGTATTCTCAGGATTTGCGTGAGCGCGTGTTGTGGGCACTGGATCGCGGTGAGAGACCGAGTTCGATTGCGCGGCGTCTGGAAGTGAGCCGCGTCTGGGTTTATCAGGTTCGCGACCGGGTGCAGAAGTTGGGCAAGCGGACCAGTTTTCAGATCGGCGGCCATCGCCGTTCACGAGTTGCAGAGATGGAATCAGTGTTGCGCGCCTGGATCGAAGCAGAGCCAGACCTGACGTTGTCGGAATTGTCCGCACGTTTGGCCAAGCAGGATGTTTTCATCAAGCCCGGGGCACTGTGGCATCAGTTGAACAAATGGAATCTCACCTTCAAAAAAAACCCTGCACGCCAGCGAGCAAGAGCGCGAGGACGTACAGCAAGCACGGCGAGCCTGGGCTGAAGCTTTGCCGGGGATGGATGTAGAAAAGCTTGTATTTATTGATGAAACTTGGACATCGACCAGCATGACGCGACGTTGTGGGCGTGCTCCCAAGGGCAAACGGTGCATCGCCTCCGCACCGCACGGGCACTGGAAGACGACCACCTTTGTGGGTGCTCTGCGCCGCCGAAGACTAACCGCGCCAATGGTTACGGACGGACCGATCAACGGGGAGATGTTTCTCGCTTATGTGCGCGAATTTCTGTGCCCAACATTGCACCCGGGAGACATCGTCATCCTCGACAACCTCAGCAGCCACAAGGTGTCAGGTGTAGAGGAAGCGGTCCGTGCGACAGGCGCCACCTTGCTCTATCTGCCTCCCTACTCTCCCGACTTCAATCCAATCGAAAAGTTCTTTTCCAAACTCAAAGCACTGCTCCGCAAAGCAGCCAAACGATCCATCGACGCTCTTTGGAAGGAAATCGGTGACCTGCTCAATGCCGTTACGCCAGGCGAGTGCTCGAACTTCTTTGCCTCATGCGGATATGTAAACACTTAAATCGAAAACGCTCTAAAGACATCATGCGCTCTTGGGGCTTAATTCTACGCAAGGAAGAGGAACCCCTCTCTGATTCCTCTTCCTTGATTCCTAACCCCTGATTCCTGATCCCTGACTCCTGATCCCTGACTCCTGTTATTGCCCGATCGCCTTCAGGCGCATCTGGGCCAGACGGTAGCTCGAGGTTGGGACGGCCAGCGGCTCTTTTGGCTTTTCCAGCTTGCGATAGTCGGCTACGGCGATCTCCCGCTCTCCGTACTGCTCGGCAATGCGTCCCAGCGCGTACCAGTAGTCGTCGTTGGGCTCGTCCAGGTTCAGCTCGTCCATACTGCGCAGCAGCAGGTCGTGGGCTTCCTTGGCCTTGCCGGTCTCGGCGTAGAGGCAGGCCAGGGTGTGCAGAATGTGCGCATTGCCCTTGGACATCTGGGTCGACTTGATGGCGGTGTCGATGTCGGCTTGCACCACTTTGCCGGTAAACAGGGCGTACCAGGCGATGTCGTTCAGGATTCCCGCGTTTTCCTTGCCCTGGTCGACCATCTTTTGCGCCCAGCCGCGAGCCGCCGCAAAGTTGCCGCGGTTGGCCTCGGTTTCCATCTTCATCATCAGAGCGTCCTGATCGCCATCGAGCAGCTTCAGCCGCTGGTCGGCCAAGGCGAGCGCCTCGTCCTGGCGTCCCAGCCCGAGCAGCGCCTGCACGTTCTCCATGAAGGCGAGCTTGGACTCGGGCTCCTCTTTCAGCAGAGCCGAGGAAACCTCCTCGAGCCTGGCGAAGTTGTTCTGGATGGAGTAGCCTTCCGCCAGCGCCAGCCGGATGTTGGTTTTCTCCTTTTCGCCGGCTGCGTCCTTTTCCGCCTCTTCCAGCAGGGCCACGCCCTGAGCGGCGGTGGGCTTGGTGCCCACCATCAGGGACGCCGCGGCCAGCTTCATGCGGCGCGCGTCGGCAGCCGCGCCGCGAGTCCAGAAGCGGGGAAAGACGGGGCCGCCCAAGGGATCGTCGCCGCCCTCCAGGTGCGAATCCTCGCGCAGCCAGTCCAGCAGCAGCTTGGCCCCTGCGAGGTCGCCCGCCTTGACCCGGTCCACGATCTCCAGGGCGATCGAGTTGGGCTTGTCTTCAGAATCCAGCAGCTTGTATTTCCCGTCCTCCTTGACCACGTAGAAGGTCGAGTTGGCGCCGCCCGGAATCTGCACCTTGACCCGGTAGCCGCTCTGGTCGCTGCCCTCCACCTTGGGGTCGAAGGCCTTCAGCATCACGTCCACTGTGACATCGAGCGAGGTGTCCTGGCGGGCCAGTTGGCTGTTGGTCTGCTTGCCCGTCTCGAGCGACTTTTTCTTCTCTTCCGCGTCCTCGTTCCTCATCACCACCAGGGCATTCCGGCTGGACAAGGGGTCCAGCATGGCCTGGGTCAGGTCCGGGTCAAGGGCCAGCGCGAAAACGTGCTTTACAAGCCCTGCCGGGCTGTCGTCGAAGTGCAGATCCTCGTGGTGCACAGCCCCGCGCAACATATTGGCCAGGCCCATGGTCTGGGCCGCATTGTCGCCCGCCGCTCCGGCCGCCATGAAGTCCGCTGCCAGATCGTATTTGCGCAGGTTCATCAGCATCTCGCCCGCAGTCCGCGCCGTCTCCTTGAAGCCGTCGGTGCCGTTGGAGCGCTTGTTGGCCTCTGCCAGCCCGGCCTCGGAGCCGTGCAGAAGAGCCTCGCAGGCGGCAATCAGCGCCTTCGGCTCCGGATTGAGCGCGAGCGCGGCCTGCTCCGCTCCCGCGGCATCTCCACCGTAGAAGAGCGCAAAGGCAAGATTGTTGGTCAGGCCCAGTTCAGCCAGCTTGTCCTGGCCCAGCTTCTGGTATTCCGCAACCGCCTCCTTCATCTTCGAGAAGCGGCTGTAACGCCGTCCCACCGGGTCGTATTCCAGCATGATGGCCAGGTCGGCTTCTGTTCCATGGTCGTCCGGGTCCAGTTGAATGGCGGCTCGGTAGGCTGCTTCGGCGCCAATGAGATCGCTACCCGCGCGCAGGTTGCGGCCTACCAGGTCGTGCTTCAGGATCTGCGCCAGGGTCTTCTGGGCCAGCGCCGATTTCGGGTCGAGCTTTACGGCTTGGCGCGCCTCGGCGCGCGCCGCTTCGCCCATTCCCGCTTCAAGCAGGACCTTCGCCACCTGCAGGTGGTGTACCGCCTCCGTGGGATGCAGAGCCACGAGGGCGCGATAGCTGGCCAGGGCTTCCCGCACCTTGCCCTCGCGCAAGAGCGCCTCGCCAGTGGGCTCGAAGTTGATCAGGATGGCCGGTCCCGCGACCAGTTCCGCCACCTTGTTGCGCAGCTCCGTGGCCTCGGCCACCGTGTAGCGTCGCTTGACCGTGTCGAACGTCAGGTGAGCCAGAACCACGCCGTCCTTGCTGGCGGTAAACTCTTCGGTCAACACGGCCGGTCCCAGCGAAATCTTCTGGTCCTGGGGCAGCGGCTTGGGTTGGAATCCCACCGGCGGGACCAGCTTGTAGCGCCACTCCGCCACAAACGGCTGGGCCAGTTCCCAGTCCTCGGTGCGCGGCTTTTTGGGCTTGTCTTTCTCCTGATCGGCCTTTTTCTTCTTCTCTTCGGAGTCGTCCTTGCGTTTCAGATCGTCGGGCAGGCGCAGAAACAGCGAGTCCACGCGAATGGCCGCCACGGCGCTGTCCAGGTCGGTGTAGCCGCGCTTGGCTTTCTCACAGGCGATGGTCAGCTCAAACTGTTTGGAAAGGTCGGCCGGGTCGCTGCGCTCCACCCTGGTCAGCTTTTCTGCCACATACTGCGACTTCACGTAGTTGGTGAGGCCTTCGCGCGCATCCTTGTCCGGCTTGTCGGCGTAGTAGCCGCGGTATTCGCCCTCGAAGACTCCGGTGGGGCGGGTAATCTCAGTGATCGTGGCCGGGCCGTTCTCGGCCAGCGTGAGCTCCCGCACCTCGAGCAGCACGTTGTCTTTGGAGCTGAACTCGGGCGTCTTGACCAACTCCGTGGTTTCCGGCCGCGTGATCAGCGCCAGGCGGCCCTGGTCCTGGGCGGGCAACTGGCCCAGGCGGGCGTACTGGTCGGTGGCGTCGATCCACAAGGCGGGCGGACCGGGCACGTAGACGATGGCGTGGTCGAAGACGCCCATGCCGGGCAGGTCCCGAGGCACGTCCATGCGCGAACCCGCGTTCAAGAGCGCCACGTACGCCGGGATTTTGGCCGCGCGCAGCATGGTCACCAGCAGCGTGGCCTTGTCTTTGCAGTCGCCATATTTGCGCGCCAGCACCTCGGCAGGCTCATGGGGCACGATCGCCGCCTCGTCGAACTCGATGCCGGTGTAGCGAATCTGCTGGCCCAGGTAGTCGAGAATCGCGTCTTCCTTCTGTGCCACGGTGGATTTGCCGGCGATCAGTCCGTCCACAATGGACTGCACGGGGTCGGGACTGGCGTGGCTGTCCACGATTTTGCCGTACTCGGTGGCCATGACTTGCCAGGACGCGCCGGTTGAGAACTCGATGCCCGGGAAGTGGGGAACGTCCGGCGGAAGGTTCGGTTCCGGCGGGTCGATCGCCTCAAGGGGTCCCTGTTCGTAGGTCAGCGTTACGCGCCCGTTGGCTTCAGTGCGCTGCGGCTTCAGGCCGGGAAGCAGGATCGTATCGGTGCGCAGGGGAAGGGAAGCGGGGGCATCGAAGACCGCCATGCTGTGCTTGACCGGCGCCGCCTGACGGCCGAATCCGACGCGGCCGACGTGTCCCGGCGCAAAGAACGGCGCGGTTTCCGTGGTGGAGAACTCCTCCTCGACCACTACGCCTTCTTCAATGGCCGGAAAGGGCGCACGCAGCATCTTGCCGTCGCCGTAGGTCTTGTACTCGCCCTCGCGCGCCGGAGCCTCGGTAATCTGCTTGGGATCCAGCATGTGGACCGACAAATCCGGGGAGATCACGCGGGCCTTGATGGTTGGGCGGCCCTCGTGCCACGGTTCCCAGTCCACCGAGACCGAGTCCCAGCCCTCAACGCCCTTCTGGCTCAGTACCTTGTAAACCACGTACTCCACGTGAACGATGCGGCCTGTCTCGTCGAAGGTGTAGGTCTCATCGTCTTCGAGAACCGCCACGTTGGCGTTCTCCGCCGGGGCCGCTGCCGAGGCTGCGTCATAGAGAGCTTTGGGTTCGATGGAAAAGTGCGGCGCCTTCCACGGTTCGACCTTCTCTTGCGCCAGAGCGCCCGCGGGAACCAGGGCTGAAAACAAAAGACAGGAAAGGAACGGATAGATACGGCGCGACCTGGGAAGGGACACTGGGCTCCTTAGAGCAACGTGGAATGTGTCAACGGTAAACCCGGCTTGAGGGTTGCGCAAGAGAGCCGCGGGGGCGTGGAAACCGGGTCGGCGGCGAGCGGGCTGGGGGCGGGAATCGAAGCTCGAAAATGGCAGGAAAAAGCGCAATAGGCAGGATTCAGGTTTCTGTCTGAATGCTGCCCTCCTTGTCTTGCTATCCCAGGTCCCCAAAAGCGAGGGACCTGGGGCACCCAGATTGTTGTGGGTGGACTTGGGTTATTGTTGTGGGTGGAGGTGGGCCATCCCGCCTTTACTTCGCCTTCTGCACCTCGGCAGCGATGCGCCGCAACTCCGGGAGGACTCGGCCCAGCGCCACAGGAGCAGCATCCCTGAGGCCCAGGGCAAAGTACACATCGCGATAGAGTTGGTAAAGCTGCTCGTAGACCGCCGCAGCCTCCGGATCGGGCTCGACCGTGCGCAGGGGAAGGCAAACTGCGGCCTGTGCCTCTTCGATGGTCTTGTAGGCCCCGGCTGCCACCAGCGCGATAATGCCCGAACCCAGGCTGGTGGGAATTCCCGCCGGAACCAGCACCGGCTTGTTGAGCACGTTGGCATAGACACGGTTCAGTACATCGTTCTTCTGCGGAATGCCGCCGGCGTTGATGACGCGGTCCACGCGCACACCGTGCTCCGCCATGCGCTCCAGGATGATGCGGGTGTGGAAGGCGGTTCCCTCGATGGCCGCGAACAGCTCATCCTGCGCGGTGTGAATCAGGTTCCAGCCCAGGGTTACGCCGCCCAGTTCGGGATTCACCAGCACGGTGCGGTCGCCGTTGTCCCAGCTCAGGCGCAAGAGGCCAGTCTGGCCGGCTTTGTAGTTCTCCAGACCTTCGGAGAGCGCGGCCACCGTGGTTCCCGCACGCCGGGCCACGGCGTCAAAAATGTCTCCGGTTGCCGATAGCCCCGCCTCGATGCCGGTGTAGGCGGGATGCACGCTGCCCGGAACCACGCCGCAGACGCCCGGAACCAGTTCGGCGTGGCGCGCCATGGCGATGATGCAGGTGGAGGTGCCTACCACGTTGACCGCGTCGCCCTCGCGAATGTTCGAGCCCAGGGCGTCCCAGTGCGCGTCGAAGGCACCCACGGGAATCGGGATGCCGGCCTTGAGTCCCAGCTTCGCCGCCCACTCGGCCGAAAGGCGCCCGGCGAGGTGGTCGCTGGTCAGGTATTCGCCGCCCATTTTGGCGCGCACCCCTGCAAACAGCGGGTCCACCGCGACCAGAAACTCCTCCGAAGGCAGGCCGTCCCACTTGGGATTCCACATCCACTTGTGGCCCATGGCGCAGACCGAGCGCTTCAGATCGCTTACTTTCTTGACCCCGGCCAAAGTGGCTGCCACCATGTCGCAGTGCTCGAGGGCGGTGACAAATTTATCGCGCTTTTCCGGGTTGTGACGGAGCCAGTGAAGGAGCTTGGCGAATCCCCACTCGTGCGAGTAGACCCCGCCGCACCACTCGATGGCTTCGAGTTTCATCTGGTGCGCTTTGGCGGTGATCTCCTCGGCTTCAGCAAAGGCGCGATGATCGCACCAGAGGTAATAGTCGTCCAGGGGCTCGAGGCCCTCGCCGACCGGAATGACGCTGGAGCCGGTGGTATCGAGGGCAATGGCTGCCACCGCGTCGCTGGACACGCCGGTCGACTTGAGGGCGTCGCGCGTGGCCTCAGCCAGGGCCGCCATCTGGTCGGCATGGGACTGGGTGGCGAAGTTCGGATCTTCGCGGCGGCGGTGCAGGGGGTAAGAGGCTGAGGCTGTGCCGATGGGACCGTTCACGCTATCGACCAGCGTGACGCGAACGCTCAAAGTGCCGAAGTCGACTCCGGCGACGATGGTCATGGAAGCACCCTCCGAGTAAACGCTTTCTGGTTCGCACTCCAGACTACACCATCGGCCGCTCTCCGCGCCTGCTTTCCTCTACTTTCCCTTTCCCGGCAACAGGCCCTTGAGTTTGTCCATCAACCCGGGCTTGGCCGCCGGTGTGCTGGCCGCGGCCTTCTGTGGGGCTGGCGCTTTCACGTCCGTCTTGACCGGAACTGGAGCGGGGGTGGGTGCGGCAGCCGGGGGAATTGCGGCAGTTCCACCCGCAACCTTGGTTCCCGGCAAATTCGGCACCGGATTTGGCAACGGGCCCTCGCTGTTTTTCACCAGGATCGAGATTCTCCGGTTGGAGGGGTCGTAGGGATTTGTCTTGACCCGCAGAAGCTGGTCGGCGTAGCCGCGCACCTGCGTCACCTGGTCAGAGCGCACGCCGTCCTGTTGCAGCAGGCGACGCGCGGCGTTGGCGCGGTCCGCGGAAAGCTCCCAGTTGCTGTAGCTGGCGTCGTTCGAGTATTGCGCCGCGTCGGTGTGGCCCTCGATCAACAGGGCATTCGGCAGCGTCTTCAACTCCGTCGCCAGCAGTGTCAGCAGTTTCTGCCCGCTCCCGCTCAGGCGGGGGCTGCCCATCTCGTAGAAGGTTCCATTTTTGTCTTCAAGCAGTTCTACGCGCAGACCTTCCTGGGTGATGGAAATCTCGATCTGCTTGGACAGCTTTTCGAGATCCGCCTGCGCCTTGATTCCCTGTTCCAGTTTCTCTTTCAACTTCTGCAGGTTATCGCTGCGCTCGGTGGTCACCGCAATGCCGTTTCCGGACATGGTGGTGCCGAGCAGGTTGGCGGTGCCTTTGGGGTCGTTGAAGTAGCCGGCCACCGCCTTCTTGACCTGCTCGCTGGAACTCATCAGCCACAACACGATGAACAGCGCCATCATCGCGGTGACAAAATCCGCATAGGCAACCTTCCATGCCCCGCCGTGGTGGCCTGCATGGCCTCCCTTTCTCTTGATGACGATGATCGGTTGCGTCTTGGCTGTCATGGAACCCCGCTCTCCTTATGCCGCGACGGCTGGCGCCGCTTCCGCCGCAGGCGCGTGGCTCTTGCAGCACTTCTCCATCTCGTCGAAGCTGGGCCGCACATGCGCCGGAATGGCGCGCCGCCCGATCTCGATGGCGATCATGGGCGCCGATCCTTTCAGAAACGAAAGCATCAGTACCCTGAGCACATGCAGGTAACTGTCGTGTTCCTCGGCGCTCTTGCCCATGTTTGCGCTCAGCGGACCGGCCACGCCGTAGCAGAGCAGAATTCCCAGGAATGTGCCCACCAGGGCCGCCGCCACCTTGTGCCCGATGGCTTCCGGTGGGCCGCCCAGGGCGCCCATGGTGATGACCACCCCCAGCACTACCGCCACAATCCCCAGGCCGGGCAAGGCGTCCGCCATGGTGGTGAGCGCGCCCACCGACTCCATCGAGTTGTGGTGGCAGACCTCCATGTCCAATTCCATCATCTGGTCCATGTCGAACGGTTCCACGCCCCCGGTGATGGCCATGCGCAGCGTGTCGCAGACAAAGTCGCGCGCATGATGGTCTCCCAGAAAGTCCGGATAGTTCTTGAAAATGGAGCTTGCCTCGGGTTTTTCAACGTCATTTTCAACGCTGAGCAGCCCTTCTTTCCGCACCTTGTTGAGAAACTGGTACATCATCTTCAGGGTGCTCAGATAGCGGTCCTTGCCAAACTTCGACCCTTTCAGCACGCCCGTGAGCCCGGCCACGATGTCCTTCAACACATGCACGGGATTGGCCACCAACAGGGTGCCAGTGGCCGCGCCCGCGATGATCAGCAACTCGGCTGGCTGAAGAAGCACCTCGATGTGCCCCTTCTCCATGAGAAAGCCCCCGATGACTGCACCGAAAACGATAAGAATGCCTACGATCGCGAACATGTCTGCTCCCCCGGAGCGGAGGTGATCTGATTTCCCCCCGCATCGAAACTCACCAGCATCGCTTCCCGCGCACTTTCCAGCAGTTCCGCCAGGCTGGATTCCGTTTTAGCCTGCGCCGCTCCCATGCTCACGGTGATTGAAAGGCGGTCGCCCCACCAGCGGAAATCCGCCGTCCTGGCCAGTCCGGCCAGCTTTTGCGCATGCGCCGCCAGCATCTCCGGTGTGCGCTCGTGGGAAAGCAGCAGGAACTCGTCTTCTCCCCAGCGGCCCAGTTGCTCGGTGGGCCGCAGCCCGCTGGCCAGCGCATGCTCCAGCTTGGCCAGCATGGCGGCGCAGGCCTGTACGCCGTGGGTCCTGCGCAGTTCATGCGCCTGGTCGACCATGACCCACAGAACCCCGAACGGCGGACCTCCGCGCATCAGGTCCTCGAACTCCGACTGCAACCTTTCTTCCATCTCCGCCTGGCTGGTTTCGACCGCCGTATCTTCGCCGGACTCGCCGTGCGGCAAGGCATCCAGCCCCTCGGTGGGGTGAAAAACGGTGATGGTGCCAAGCCGTCCGCCCAACCCGTCGCGCAAGAGCAGGGTGCGCGCCATGGTCTGCTCCTGGTGGCCCAGCTTGTGGCGCAGCAGAACCAGCACTCCGCCGCTTGCCGGCGCAACCCTGCCCGATGCGTCGGGCCGGGTTTCGGCGCGCAGCAAGGGTTCCAGCTCTTCCGGCGCCGAACGCGCCAGCAGCTCCACGCCCGCATAGCCGGTGATGGCCTCCGCCGCCTGGTTCCAGAAGACGATCAGCCCTTCGGCGTCTACCAGCGCAATGCCATTGGGCCAACTGTCCAGTGCGGCTTCCAGAAGTTCCGTCCGATCTGTCATGCAAACCTCTTACTCAATCAATCGGCGGGAAAGCGGGTAACTTCATGGAATGGAGAGGCATAGGACGCAGAAAACTGATTGGATTTTTCTCAGGATTTGTTAAAGGCTCGGTTGCGAAAGGGTGGCGAGTTAGCTCCTGCTTGCGCAGGGTTGGCGAGTTGGCAAGTTAGCTCGGTTTGGGGGAGGGGAAGTTCTGTGGAGGGGCTGCGGTTTCCGCCGTGCGCGGGCAGGATGGATAGAATGGCTGAGGGCAACCCAAAGCGCTCCATTCGCTTTACCAAGAGAGTGCAGGGGAGCAGTTTTTCGGCAAGGGCCTCGCTTTAAGGCGGTTGCGCCAGGGAGTCGGGAATGACCGGGATCAATCGGCGGGATTGGTTGAAGGGAGCGGCCGCTACGGTAGCGATCGCCCAGAGTGGTTTGAGAGCGGCGCTGGCCGCGCCTATGACGGAGTTGCCGCACAAACGGCCGGCCAAGAGCGAGCGGCATTTCACCAGCGTGGCGGTGGAGAATCTGATTACGCGCGTCGAGCGGCAGATCAAGGACCCGTCGCTGGCGGTGCTGTTTGAGAACTGCTTTCCGAATACGCTTGACACGACCGTGTGGCCGGGCACCTTTGAGGGCAAGCCGGACACGTACGTGGTGACGGGCGACATCGATGCGATGTGGCTGCGCGACTCCTCAGCGCAACTGTGGCCGTGTTTGCCGCTGGCGAAAGAAGACGAGCCGCTGCGGCAGCTTCTGGAAGGGGCGATCCGCCGCCAGGCGCGGAATATTCTGCTGGACCCCTACGCGAACGCCTTTATGCGCGATCCCACGGCCAAACCGTTGAGCTGGGCGGTGAACGACCATACGGAACATCATGCCGGCGTGGGCGAACGCAAGTGGGAGATCGATTCACTTTGCTACACGATCCGGCTGGCGTATGGCTATTGGAAGCAGACCGGGGATACGAAGCCCTTTGACGCGGCGTGGAAGGAAGCGGCGTGGACCATTGTGCGCACCTTCAAGACCCAGCAGCGCAAGGACGGGCCGGGACCGTACTCGTTCCAGAGAGAAGCGGCGGCGCCGAGCGACTCGGTTCCGCTGGGCGGATTTGGCAATCCGGCGCGGCCGGTGGGGATGATCTACTCGATGTTCCGCCCCTCGGACGACTCCTGCATTTTTCCGTTGTTTGTTCCCGCCAACCTGTTTGCGGTGACCAGCCTGCGGCAGTTGGCCGAGCTGGCCGCCAAGGTGGCCGGCGACACCAAGCTGGCCGAGGAGGCCACGGCTTTGGCCGCCGAGGTGGAGCATGCCGTGCACCAGTACGGCAAGGTGCAGCATGAGACGCTGGGCGAGATCTGGGCGTACGAGGTGGACGGGTACGGCAACAAGCTGATGATGGACGACGCCAACGCGCCGGGATTGCTGAGCCTGCCTTACCTGGGCTGCTGCCGCATCGACGACCCGCTCTATCAGCGGACGCGGCGGTTTGTGCTGAGCAAGGCAAATCCGTACTTCTTCAGCGGCAAGGCGGCGGAAGGCGTGGGCGGGCCGCATATCGGCTTGGACATGGTTTGGCCGATGTCGATTCTGATTCGCGCCTTCACGACCACGGACGAGCGGGAGATTCTGCAATGCGTGCGCTGGTTGCGCGACACCACGGCGGGAACCGGCTTTATGCATGAATCGTTCAACAAGGACGATCCATCCAAATTTACAAGGGAGTGGTTTGCGTGGGCCAATACGCTGCTGGGCGAGCTGGTGGTGAAACTGGCGGCGGAACGGCCGGCGATGCTGGCGGGGTCGCTAGGATAAGAGGGTTGAAGTAAGTGGTTTCCCAGGTCTCAGAATTGAGACCTGGGGCACCCGGTTCTTGCTATCCCACGTCTCAAAATCGAGATGTGGGGCACCCAGCCTTGACACAAGGGCAAGCGGTCAGAGATATGCAATCCAACACGGAAGAGATATGACAGAGATTCGCGATACGGTAATTCTTGGCTCCGGCTGCGCCGGACTGACGGCAGCGATTTACACGGCGCGCGCCGGCCTCAACCCGCTGGTTCTGGAAGGCCACGAGCCGGGGGGGCAACTCTCGATTACCACGCTGGTCGAAAACTTTCCCGGCTGGCCGGATGGAATCCAGGGGCCGGAACTGATTGAGAACATGAAGAAGCAGGCAGCGCGCTTCGGGGCGACCTTTCAGCTTGCCAACCTGGACAGTGTTGACCTGAGTACGCATCCCTATAAGCTGCAGACGTCGGCGGGAGAGATCTCGACGCGCACCGTGATCATTGCCTCCGGCGCCAGCGCGCGCTGGCTGGGACTGCCCAGCGAGCAGGCGCTGATTGGGCACGGAGTCTCCAGTTGCGCGACGTGCGACGGATTCTTTTTCCGCGGCAAGGAGATTGCGGTGGTGGGCGGCGGCGACTCGGCGATGGAAGAAGCGCTGTTTCTGACGCGCTTTGCCTCAAAGGTTACGCTGCTGCACCGGCGCGACGCTTTCCGCGCCTCGAAGATCATGCTGGACCGCGCCATAGCGCATCCCAACATCGAGCTGCGCACCAACGCCATTGTGCTGGAAGTGCTGGGCGTGGACGAGAAGGAAGTAAAGGGAATCAAGCTGAAGGATGTGAAGACCGGTGTGGAGTCGGTTTTGCCGGTGAGCGGAATGTTTTTGGGTATTGGCCACCAGCCCAACACCAAGGCGTTCGCCGGGCTGATCGACCTGGACGGGGACGGCTACATCCGCACCACGAGCAACGTGCTTACCACGAAAAACGGGGCGGTGGTGGAGGGCGTGTTTGCCTGCGGCGACGTGCAGGACCGGCGCTACAGCCAGGCGATTACGGCGGCGGGGTCGGGCTGCATGGCGGCGCTTGAGGCGGAGAAATTTCTGGAAGAGCGCGGGCACTGAGCGCGATGACGGTGCTCGGCGAAAGTCTGGAACGGCTGGAAGCGGCGATTGCGGCAGCCTGCAGGGCGGCGGGACGGGGACGCGGCGAAGTGGAGCTGATGGCGGTGTCAAAGACCCATCCGGCTGCCACACTGGCTGAAGCCGAAGCGCTGGGGCTGCGGCTGTTTGGCGAAAACCGGGTGCAGGAGTTTGCCGGCAAGGCTCAGGCGATTGAGGCGCTACGTCGTCGGCTGGAGAATCCGGTGCGCGTGCATCTGATTGGCCATTTGCAGTCGAACAAGGCGCAGCGCGCGGTGGAACTGTTTGACGGGATTGACTCCGTGGACTCGCGGCGCGTGGCGGAAAAGGTGAACGAGGCGGCGGGAAAGTGCGGCAAGCGTCTGCCGGTGCTGGTGGAGGTAAAGCTCAGCACGGAGGAAACCAAGGCCGGACTGGACCCCGCTTCGGCAGAAGCCGCTGAATTACTGGAGCGTCTGCCGGACCTGAAGCATCTTGAATTGTGTGGGCTGATGACGATTGCCCCGCTGGGCGTGACGGAGGACGAAACGCGCGCCTGTTTCGGCAGTTTGCGCGGGTGGAGGGAACGGTGGGCGGGGATGTATCCGCGACTCCGGTTCGATGTGCTCTCGATGGGCATGAGCGGCGATTTCAGGCTGGCCATCGAAGAGGGGGCGACCCGCATACGCGTTGGTTCGGCGCTGTTTGGGGTGCGCGGGACGGTGTGAAGCAAGGCAAATGGAAGCCCGGAAAGACTGGTTGGATGAAGCCACTTTTCAAGGCGCACGGTTTCTGCTCTGGTTCGAGGCAAGAGGCAGGACAGCAAGAATGAGCGACGGCGCACAACGCGTGGAAATCGAGACCATCCCCTTGCGAGAGGTGGCGGAAGCACTGCTCCGGACCCGGCCATTTGCCGGGGTGGATCTGGACGCCTTGGGCGTGGACCGGGTGGAGCGGGTGAGGGCCAACGCCGGCGCAGTGCTGGCGGAGCCGCGCCAGACGCTGCGCTCCTACTGGGTAGTGCTGGAAGGCGAGATCCGCGCGGAACGGCCGGAGGAAGACGGCTCCTGCACACTGGCCGGAATTGCAAAATCCGGCGAAGGATTTGGCGAGGCGCCGCTGCTGACCGGAAAGAACTATTCGCCATTTGCCATTCTGGCGGCGCGGGATTCGACACTGGTGCGCTTCAACGAGGAAGAGTTCTGGGCGCTGATGTCCTGCTGCCCGACGGCGCGCAAGGTGATTCTGGCCAACATGGCGGAGCGGCTGCAGGCTTACCAGGTGGAGGCGCTGCACCGCGAGAAGCTGGTCTCGCTGGGCACGCTGGCGGCGGGCCTGATGCACGAGTTGCACAACCCCGGTTCGGCGGCCAAGCGCGCCGCTTCGCAACTACGCGAGAACCTGCTGCGGCTGCAGCGGTTGAGCCTGCGCTCCGCCGACAAGCCAAAAACGCAACCGCAAATGGAGTGCATGAAGAGCCTGCTGGAGAAGACGATGGGCGGCTGCCATGCCCCGGCGATGAGCAGCCTGGAGCAGTCCGACGCCGAGGAGGAGATGGCGGAGTGGCTGGCTGCCTCGGGCGTGGAGAACGCTTACAACGTTGCGCCGGCACTGGTGGGGATCGGTCTCAAGCGGGAAGAACTGTCCTGCGCAAAAAGCACCTTCGAGGCGGAGAGTTTCTCTGACGCGCTCAACTGGCTGGAAGCGCTGGTTTCCAGCGTCAGCCAGGTTTCGGCCATCGAGGAGAGCATCGCGCGCATCTCCGAACTGGTGATGGCGGTGAAGAAATTCGCTTACGACGACCGCTCGCAGATACGCGACCTGGATGTGCACGACAGCCTGCAAAGCACGCTGACGATTCTGGGGCACAAGCTGCGCGGGCGGCAGATCACGGTGGAGAAGCGCTTTGCGGCCGTGCCTTCGACGATCAAAACGCGCGGTTCGGCGCTGAGCCAGGTGTGGACCAACCTGATCGACAACGCCGTGGACGCTTCGAAAGAAAGCGGCGTGATCGAGATTGCGACCTGGTCGGAAGCGGGAGCGGGAACCGAGCCCGAACGGCTGGCGGTCTCGATTACCGACCATGGCGCGGGCATTCCACCCGAAGTGCTGCCGCGGATTTTCGAGGCGTTCTTTACCACCAAGCCGCAGGGAACCGGCACCGGACTCGGTCTGGATATCGTGCAACGCATCGTGACCCAGAAGTTCGGCGGCACCATCGAGGTCGAGTCGAAGCCGGGGAAGACGCGGTTTATTGTGCGGTTGCCCTTGAGCGGATCGACGCCGAACGTGTCCCCTACTGGCGCCTGAGACAATTTTGGCGCCTTCCTCCGGATTAGTACTACAGTTGTACTTCGCGAAAAAGCAGAAGAACAAGGGCCCAGGCCTAAAGGCCTCCCTATTTTGCGGCTGTTTCAGGGGCCTGAAGGCCCCTGCTCCCTCCGTAAATAAGGCCCTGCTCCCTCCGTAAATGTCGATCTACAACTGTAGTATTGGGCTTCGCGCGACCATTAACACCCGGTCTTCCCGGCCTCTGTCGGGTAAAATGGTAGTGCGATGCTCGACCTAGGATTTGTCCGGGGCAACCTGGAACATGTTGAAGAGAAACTGCGCGCCCGCGGAGCCGACCCCGCTGTGCTGCTGGGCGATTTTCGCGTACTGGACCAGAGCCGGCGCGAAGCCATCACGCTCGCCGAGCAATGCAAGGCGCGCCGCAACGAGTTGAGCCAGCAGGTGGGCGCTCTGAAGAAGTCCGGCCAGGACGCAGCAGCCGTGATGGAAGAGAACCGCGCGCTGAAGGACAAGTTGGACGAACTGGACCGGGCAGCGGCCGATTACGACGACCGCCTGCGGCAGTTGCTGGCCGGCATTCCCAATTTGACCAGGGACGAAGTGCCCACGGGCAAGTCCGAGGCCGACAACCCCACGGTGAAGACCTGGGGCGAGAAGCCCGCGTTCGACTTCGAGCCCAAGCCGCACTGGGAACTGGGTGAGGCTCTTGGCATTCTGGACCTGGAACGCGCGGCGAAGTTGAGCGGCGCACGGTTTGCGGTCTACATGGGAGCGGGGGCGCGGATGGAACGCGCTCTGGTCAGCTTCATGCTCGACCTGCACACCCAGAAGCACGGCTACACCGAGGTGCTGCCGCCGTTCATGGTGAACTCGAAGTCGCTGTTCGGGACGGGCCAGCTGCCCAAGTTCATCGAAGATCTTTTCCGCTGCTCGGACGCTGACGCCGAGGCGGTTGCCCGCGGCGAATTCCGGGACAACGACCACTGGCTGATTCCCACCGCCGAGGTTCCGGTCACCAACCTTTACCGCGACGAGATTCTGGACGACGCGCGTCTGCCGATCAAACTGACGGCCTACACGCCCTGTTTTCGCGCCGAGGCGGGAGCGGCCGGAAGAGACACGCGCGGCATCATCCGCCAGCATCAATTCCAGAAGGTGGAAATGGTGAAGTTCACGCGGCCCGAGGAGTCAGAAGCCGAGCACGAGAGCCTGACCCGCGACGCCGAGGAGGTTCTGGAGACCCTGGGGCTTCCGTACCGCCGGGTACTGCTCTGCACTGGCGACACGGGATTCTCCTCGGCCAAGACCTACGATCTGGAAGTCTGGCTTCCGGGCCAGGGTTTGTACCGCGAAATCTCCTCCTGCTCCAACTTCGATGCCTTCCAGGCGCGCCGGGCGAACATTCGCTACCGGCCGGCCGACAGCGGTCCCAAGGCGAAGACGGAGTTTGTCCACACCATCAACGGCAGCGGACTGGCCGTGGGCCGGACCTGGCTGGCGATCCTGGAGAACTATCAGCAGGCCGACGGTTCGGTCGTTATCCCCGAGGCACTGCGGCCCTATATGGGCGGCCTCGAGCGCATTACGCGATAAGGGCGGCATGAAAAAGATTCTGAAGAGCTATTTTTACTGGACTTACCCCCGCGGCAGTTTTCACTACGACGTGCTGGTGACGCTGATCCTGGTGTTTCTTTTTGTCACGCCGCAGTTGTGGAACTATGGTGACAAGCCGGCCCAAACCGCCGGGCCGCGTCATCCCATCGAGGTGGTTGGCATTGGCGCCCGCGGGCTGCTGATCACGGTGGATGCCTCGGACGTGAACCTGGACCTGCACACCACCGCATCCGACAAGGCGGTGAAGAAGATTCTTCGCCAGGCCATTGAGCCGGTGACCGGCGACGCCGTGTTTGTGGAGCGCTGGGAAACGGTGACAAACGCCGATGGCAATTCTGCCTGGAAGGTCTGGGCGCACCGCTAACTCCTGTTTGCACGCATCCACGGACGGGCTTCGCCCGTCCAACAAGAAGATAAGGAAACCTATGCATATGGGAAGAAATCTGTTTCTAGCTGTATCTCTGGCGCTGTTTTTGCTGCCGACCCTCACGGCCCAGGCCGCCGATGAAAAAGAGAGAGTGCTGCGTCAGCTTGACGTGGCCGCGGCCAACTTTCACTCCACCGCTGCCGATTTCGAGTTCGATTCCGTGGAGACCGACCCGGTGCCGGACAAGGTGGTGCAAAAGGGAGTGGTCTACTACGAGCGCAAGGGCAAGGCCTTCCAGATGGGTGTACACATCCGCGAAGTCAACGGCAAGCCGGTTCCCAAGATTTACACCGTCTCCGGCGGGGTTTTCAAGCTCTATGAGCCGCTCATCGACCAGCTCACCACGTCCACCAAGGCCAGCAAGTACGAGGGGTATCTGCTGATGGGCTTCGGCGCCAGCGGCAAGGACCTGGCGGAGAAGTGGGATATCAAGTACCTGGGCCCGGAAACAGTGGACGGCGTGAAGACCGAGAAGCTGGAACTGGTGGCCAAGGACCCGGAGGTGCGCAAGGTCTTTTCCAAGGTGACCATCTGGGTGGACCCCGAAAGGGGTGTGAGCCGGAAGCAGATTTTTAACTCTGGCGCCACGGAATACAAGGTCTGCGTGTACTTCAACATCAAGGTGAATCAGCCGCTGCCGGCCGACGCTTTTACTTTCAAGACGACCAGCCACACGCACAACGTGGCGCAGTAGGGCAGGGAATCGCGGGCCCCGGTGATGGAGGGGCCTGCGAGGCCGCAGGGTTCAGTCGGCGATTCAAAAGGCCAGGACTCGGCCGAAGAATGCGTTTGGTCAGGACCGCGAGCTGCTGGATTGATGAGTGAGTGAAGGTCGAAGAAATGTAACTGCCGGGATGGCGGTCAACCGTTCGCAGTCCATTTCATAGCTTCTTGCGAATGCGAGACCACACCGAATTAAAACTGTCCATTGTTGTCCAATCCCTCGAAATGGTCCGATCGGCGCGGCACAATTGACGATTCCGGGCTGTCATTGTCTCCTTCGGTCATAGAACAATGTAGGGTCTTTATTTTTATAGTGCGCCGCCAAGGCTGCAGAATCCCCTCATGGCTTGGTTGCAGCCGCCGTTTCTTCGTCGGCCCAGTAACCATTCCGTGCCTGGACCACGAGTTTTGAATAGTCATTGAGACGAAGATTGACCGCGTGAAAACCGGGATGCGGGGCCAATGGATGAAAGCTGAGCACGTAGCGATTGGGTAAATGATGAGAGATCGTCAGGACATCTCTCTGAAGGCTGCGGGCATCGGTAAATTTGAAGTACTCGCCACCGGTCAATTGCGCCACGCTCTCTGGAACATTGCGCTCGAGGCCGTCTACGGCTGCTATCGCTGCGCTCTTGGCCAGCCGCAGCGGCGGCGCCAACAGACCAAGGCAATCGATGGCCTGCACCCAACGGCTATCGCCGGGCTGTGCATTTGGGTCCTTAGCCATGCAGCCGCCGGGCGGTCCGGGCGTGGGGTCATGCATGATCAGGGCGGCTTCATGGCCAACCGCGGACTTGGTGGAGGAGAAAGCCAAGCTGTAGATGGCCGTATTGGTGCCGCTGACGGCATGGAGCGCGTCTTCCAGTTTGATCCGGCTTCCGTGGTCCAAGGTATCGCTGATAAGTAGAATGGCGCGCCGGTAAGCGGGAGGCTGCCGGCGCACGAGATCGACGGAAAACCACAGGCCATCGAGGATGGCGGAGCCGCGATCTCCGGGCTCAAGATTATGCAGGGTGTCCGCCACTGTGTTGAGGTCGGTGGTGAAGTCCTGGGCCAGCCGGGGCGCGCTGTCGAACTCTACTACTGCGACCCGGTGCGGGACACTGCCGATGACTGCCTCGATGGAGGGGCCAAGGTTGCGAAACTTGTCGAGCTGGCCAGCCGCGGCGCCGCCGGTTTGAACGGCAACGACCAGCGCCAGCGACTCGGTCCCGGTGTCCTCCTCGACCAGAATCTTCTGCGCGATGCCGTCGTCGGTCAGGGTGAAGTCCGAGGCCTTGAGCGTGAAGACCGGAGCTCCGGCCCTGGTCCGGACCAGAGCGGGCACCAGAACCGTCGTGGTGCGCGTAGTGACCGTGGGAGTCTGCGCGAACCCGGTCGAGAGCGAGAAGAGTGCGATAAGGAAGACAAACTTCATGGCCGGCCTTCTGGGGATCCGTGTAGTCTCTGACGCGCGGAGAAGTGGTTTGGGTGGGTGGGCTGGCTATTTGGTTGGAATGAATGTGGCTTTACTGGGACGCAGTGAAATCATTCTTTGCCGGGCCCACGCTATAGCGATTCCTCCCAGAACAAAGAGCATGGGGAAGCATTCCAGCGTGTAGCGGGCCTCCGGGGCCTGCACGGTGGTCAGAAGGGCGCTGCGCAGCAGGAAGTAGGCCAGCATGGCGCCCCAGAAGCGCGGGCGCAGGCAGAGGCCGGCAATGCCCAGGAGCAGAAAGAGCGCATTCAGCCCGGCGTAGGCCCAACTGAAGCGCGTCTCCACGTGGTGATGCGCATAGACCCACCAGTCGAGATCGATGGGCAGGTTTTCGACGCGCGGACGGAGCCACATGTCGGCCATGCGGCCCAGGGGCAGCCAGAGATGGAAGCGCAGCGGGTGGGCGGCGATGCGCTGGTCCGCCAGTTTGCCGAAGTGCGCGTCGAGTTCGCGGGTCAGCAGTTGCCCGCTGTCGTTGTACTCCGCAGCCAGCGATGCGGTCTCGGCGTACTGGGCCGGCGAGTCGAAGGCCCGGGCGGGGAGTTCGGATAGGTCGAGAGGGCCGCCGGGCACGTTCCAGTAGACGTTGTAGGTGGAGACGAAGTCCAGGCACCAGGTTTTGACCCAGCGCTCCCAGCCGGGATGGGTATCTTCGCCGGGATCGGTGGCCAGGCGCGGGGCCAGCGGCTGAAAGACGTGGAAGACCCGCCAGTTGCGGGCGGTCCAGGCGGCAAAGGGCGCGAGCGCCAGAAGGGTGCAGACCAGGGCCATGCGGGCGATGGCGGCGGGAGAAGGAGTGCCTGGGCGGAAAGGCTGGGAGGTGCCTCCTTCCGGGGCCGAAGTCCCCGTCGATTTTGCCTGGTCGATGTGCGTGCTATTGATCCGGCAAGAAGACAGTGGCATCGCTTTCCCACCCTTTTCCGCAAAAGGCGCGGAAAAGGATGGGGCACCCTGACAGTATTGAGTTGCCGGATCAATCAAGCCCGCAGCCTTCATCCGCCACAGGCCGAAGACCAGCGCAGGGACCAGCGCTACGGCGAGCAGAGCGCCGTCGGGGCGGAGCAGAGCGGCGAAGGTTACGGCGAAGGTGAACCAGAGAGCAGAGCCCCATCCCGGCCGCTCGCGGAAGCGGGCCGCCGCCCAGAGCGCCAGGGCGATCGAAAAGAGCGTAGGGGCCTCGGTGAGAGGCGCGGCCGCATAGGAGGCCGTGAAGGGGCAGAGCGCCGCCAGCCAGAGCGTGGAGTGCGTGGCGGCTCGACGGAGCGTGGAGGGGGCGATGCGCCGCGCAAAATCGGCCAGCAGCAGGCAGCCCGCAAGCTCCAGCGCGATCTCTACCCAACACACCGCGACGTAGTTTTCCATGCCGAAGACGCGGAAGCAGGCGGCCAGAAAGAGCGGGTAGCCGGGCAGCCGGATCAGGGTCGGGTAACTCTCGCCGCTGGCTACCGTCAAGGTATACTGACCATGCAGCAACAGGTTTTTAGCCAGCCCGCCATAGATCAGCGAGTCTCCATTGACCTCAAAGAATTTCTTCAGCATCCACAGGCGCAAGGCGAGGCCCGCGGTAAGTGCAAGAAGGGCTGACAGGGCGGGAAGGTCGTAGGCCGGAAAGCGGCTGAGGGCTGTCGATCGAGTCTGTTGGGTGGCTTTCATACGATTTGTACTGTATAGCGTAGACCGTTTGTGCGGTTTTCACGTGTGGAATACGACGGTTCTCCGATGGCTATACCTTAAAATCACAACGACCACGTTCTTTTTGCTAAGAAGAGCCGCCTTGTCCAGAGTGGGCAAGGACAAGTGAGTTGGAGAAGCGCTCTGAGCGAGACCGTTCATGCCGGATAAACAGATTTTTTTCGACCCGCAACGCAAGCGCTGGAAGCGGCTGCGCCGCATCTTCGATGTGACGGCGGTGGTTTCCACGCTGGTGCTGGCGGGCTTCATCTTCAACGTTCTGCGCAGTCAGCAATTGCCGGAGTTGTTGCTGCCCTCGCTGAAGCACAACTACAAGGCATTGTCGGACCGTCCGCTGGTGCAGCGCGGCGCCAAGCCTGCGCGCCCGGCGCGACGCAAGACCGAGCGCCGCCCCTCCGACATTCCTTTCAACACCGGTGAAGGTTTGCGCGCGGCCTACTATGTGGACGACGACGCGGCCAGCTATTCCTCGTTCAAGGAGCACGTCCACCAGATCGATCTGCTTTTTCCACAGTGGCTGCACGTCAACTCGCCGCAGGGAACCCTGTTGGGGATCCATAACGACAGCCACCGCGAGTATGCGGTGGTGGACGGCGCGACGGTGCACGATCCGGACGAAATGAACAAGGTCAAGCGGGTGATCCAGGCGGGCAAGGAAGACACGGAAATCTTTCCCCACGTGAACAACTTCAACCCGCACACGCAGACCTGGGATCCGGCCTTCGCCGGCGTACTTGCCGACAGCGACAAGCGCACCGCGCTGTGCGAGCAGATTGTCCGCTTCCTGGTTGCGTATCCGGTGTACCGCGGTCTCTCGCTGGACATCGAGAGCCTGCCCGACAACGCCAGCCCGGCGTACATGAGCTTTATCCAGGAACTCTACGGCGACCTGCATCCGCGCAATCTGCGGCTTTATGTGAACGTTGCGGTCTCGGCCACCGACAGCGACCTGAAGGTCATCGCGGCCAACTCCGATGGACTGGTGCTGATGAACTACGACCAGCACTCGGTGGAAAGCGAACCGGGCCCCATCGCCAGCCAGGACTGGTTTGTCGCCAACCTGGTGCGGGTGCTGAAGATTGTGCCCAAGCAGAAGCTGGTTTGCGCCATCGGCAACTACGGCTACGACTGGACGATGTCGATTCCCAATCCCAAGGACCGCAAGCACCGCAAGCCGAAGGTGATCGACACCGACGATCTTTCGGTTTCCGACGCCTGGCAGCGCGCCTCGGACGCCGACGCCGATCTGGACCTGGATTACAACTCGCTCAATCCCCACTTCGAATACATTGACGAGGACCTGAACCAGCGCCACGTGGTCTGGTTCATGGACAGCGTGACGGTGTTGAACGAAATGCGCGCCGCCCGCGCTCTGGGCCTGCAAACCTTCGCCCTGTGGCGGCTAGGCGAGGAGGACAGTTCGTTGTGGAGCGTGTGGGACCGGCCCAGCAGCCCCGAATCCCTGCAAGCTCTGGGCACAGTGGTGCCCGGCCACGACGTGGACACCGAGGGCGAGGGAGATATTCTCCGCGTTATCGGCCTGCCGCAGCCCGGCAAGCGCACCGTCACGGTGGACACGGACGAGACCGACCCGCGGCGGAAACTGATTATTGATGAGCACATGGATGTGTATCCGCACACCTACACCATTCAGCAGTACGGCTACCATCCCAAGGTAGTGGCGTTCTCGTTCGACGACGGTCCCGATCCAAAATGGACGCCGAAGATCCTCGACGTTCTGAAGCAGAAGGGTGTCAAGGGAACGTTCATGATGATCGGCTCCGAGGCGGCGGAGAATATCGGGCTGATGCAGCGCGTGGAGCGCGAAGGCCACGAGATCGGCAATCACACCTGGACCCATCCGGACATCAGCGAAATTTCAGCCCGGCAACTAGATCTGGAAATCAAGCTGACCGAGCGCCTCTTCGCCAGCAAGCTGGGCGTACAGCCGCTCTATTTTCGACCTCCGTACGATATCGACGAGGAGCCGGACACCGACGACGAGGCCGCCCCGGTGGTGCGCATTCAGCAGGACGGCTTCATCATCGTTGGCAACAAGATCGACACCGACGACTGGAACGAGCATCCGCGCAAATCGCCAGCCGAAATCGCCGAGTCGATCCTGACCCAGTTGGAGACCATGAAGACCAAGCCGCAGTTTCGCGGCTCGATCATCCTGATGCACGACGGCGGAGGAGACCGCTCGGCCACCGTGGCCGCACTGCCCTACTTGATCGACGTCCTGCGCGCCCACGGCTACACAATTGTCCCGGTCTCTGCGCTGATGAGCAAAACCACGGCCGACGTGATGCCGCGGCTCAGTTTCTGGCAGCGGCTGCGCGCGCTACCGGATTCAATGGCCTTTTCCGGCCTTGCCATTATCGGGCACTTCATTGTGCTGGTCTTTTTCGTTGGCGACGTTCTGATGAGCGGACGCCTGCTGCTGGTGGGCCTGTTCGCCGTGATCGAACGCTTGCGCCGGCCTCATCTTCCGGCTTCTCCCGGCTTCAATCCCCGCGTGGCTGTGCTGATACCCGCGTACAACGAGGAGAAGGTCATTGTGCGCACCGTGCGCTCGGTGCTGAACTCCGACTACAAGAACCTGCACATCATCGTCATCGACGACGGCTCCAGCGACCGCACCGCCGAAGTAGCGTGCGTGGCGTACCGGGCGGAGATCGCCGCGGGCCGCGTCCAGGTGCTGACCAAGCCCAACGGAGGCAAGGCCGCCGCGCTCAACTACGCGCTCGATCGCATGGCCGAAGATGTGTACGTAGGCATTGACGCCGACACCGTGATTGCTCCCGACGCCATCAGCAAGCTCATCCCGCACTTTGAGGATCCGCTTATCGGCGCCGTGGCCGGCAACGCCAAGGTTGGCAACCGCGTGAATCTCTGGACGCGCTGGCAGGCCCTGGAATACATCACCAGCCAGAACTTCGAGCGCCGCGCGCTGGACCTCTTCAATGTGGTCACCGTGGTTCCCGGAGCCATTGGCGCGTGGCGCACCGCTCCGGTCAAGGCTGCCGGTGGTTACCCCATCAATACCGTGGCCGAAGACGCCGACCTTACCATGAACCTTCTGGAGCAGCAGTTGAAGGTGGTCTACGAGGACCGCGCGCTGGCCTTCACCGAAGCACCCATCGATGCGAAGGGGTTGATGCGGCAGCGATTCCGCTGGTCTTTTGGAATTCTGCAGGCTATCTGGAAGCACCGCCTCGCCTTCATTCGCAACAAGGCCATGGGACTGTTTGCGCTGCCCAACATTCTCATCTTCCAGATGCTGTTGCCGCTGGTTTCGCCCTTCATCGACCTGATGTTTGTGGGTGGGGTCGTCAACTACTTCATCGATCGCCACTACCACCCCGAGGCAGCCTCCGCGGCCAGCTTTGAAAAGCTGCTGGTGTACTTCCTGGGCTTCCTGCTGATCGACTTTGTGACCTCTTCGGTGGCGTTCAGCCTGGAGCGCCGGCATCCCGCCAACAAGGGCGACGGCTGGCTGCTCTTCCACATCTGGCTACAGCGCTTCGCCTATCGGCAGGTCTTCTCCATCGTGTTGTTCAAGACGCTGAAGCGCGCCATCGACGGCAAGCCCTTCAACTGGGACAAGCTGGAGCGCACGGCCAAGATGAGCAAGTCCACGGATGCGCTTACCGATACGCCGTAAGGTGGCAGGCGATGGACTTGGGACGCTTGGTTTTCCGCATCGGAAGGACAGTGCCATGACTCGATTTCATCGCCCGATGTTTCTTTGCGCCACTTTCGCGGCCGTGTGCGGCTTTCTGTCGCTTGCCCAGGCGCAAACACCGATGGATCCGGGTCTTCGCCTGAATCAGATCCAGGTGATCGGCACCCACAACAGCTATCACGCCGGCATTGCGCCCAGCGAGAGCCAGATCTGGCAGGCGAAGAACCCCGAAGCCTACATGAGCCTCGACTACCAGCACCAGCCATTGTCGAAGCAGTTGGACGGCGGCGTTCGGCAGATCGAGCTGGACATTTTTGCCGACAGCAAGGGCGGCCGCTACGCGCATCCTTCCGGTCCGGCGATGGTGGCCGAGGCGCATCTTCCGCCTGACCCGGACTTCGACCCCGGCGGCGTGATGGCGAAGCCCGGGTTCAAGGTGATGCATGTTCAGGACATCGACTATCGCAGCGTCTGCCAGCCTTTCATTGCGTGCCTCAGCGAGGTGCGGCAATGGTCGCTGGCGCACCCCGGCCACATTCCCATCTTCATCCTGGTCGAAACCAAGCAGGACAAGGACACGAGCGCGGTTCCGCTGACCGATCCCGAGCTTTTTACCTCCAGCACTTTTGATGCGCTCGACGCCGAAATCCGGTCCGTCTTTGCGCCGACGGAGATGATCACGCCCGACGATGTGCGCGGCAGCTACGAGACGCTGAACCAGGCGGTGCTGCGAGGGAACTGGCCCACTTTGGCCAGCGCGCGCGGCAAGGTGATTTTCCTGATGGACCAGCGGCCGGTAGGACCTGTCTATCTGGCCGGGCACCCCTCGCTGCGGGGCCGGATTCTGTTTACCAACGCCGAACCCGGCGAGCCGGACGCAGCATTTATCGAGCGCAACGACGGTCCGGCCAGCGAGATTACGGCTTTGGTTCGGCAAGGCTACCTGGTCCGCGCGCGCACCGACTCCGATACCAAAGAGGCGCGCGCCAACTCGACGGCCAACCGTGACGCCATGATGGCCAGCGGCGCACAGATTCTGAGCACGGACTATCCGGCGAGCGAACCGGCGCGCTGGGATGGGCATTATGCGGTGGCGCTGCCCGGCAACGCGGAGGTGCGCAGGAACCCTGTGAATGGAACGGCTGAGCGCGCAGCCGGAAGTGCTTCGCTTGCGCAATAACGAACTCAAATAGTGCTTATCCGGGGTTGGCGCCAGGGATGCGGGGGCTGCTCACAAGTCATCGCCTCGTCGGCGGCTTTCGTACAATCAACCCATGGAAGCCGCACCGTCCATGAGTTCACCGCGCGTCCTGTTTGTGGGCCGAACCACGCTCGATGTTCTCTACTGGCTCGACCATCTTCCCGCCGAAGACACCAAGGCCTACGCCCGCCAATTTCACGCGGCGCCGGGCGGGCCGGCCCTGAACGCCGCTGTGACGCATGCTTTATTGGGCGGGGAATCCATGCTGATCAGCGCCGTGGGCGGGGGTTCTTGGGCAGCCGCCGTCCGTGACGAACTGGCGCGGCTGGGGATTCGGCTGCTCGACCTGGCCGCAGGCACGGACTATGAGGCGCCGCTCTGCACGGCCTGGGTGAACGCCGCCAACTCCAGCCGTACCGTGGTGAATCCGCCGCTTTCGACGATTGCGCTGCCTCTGCTGCCCGCTTCATGGTCCGAGGCGATTCCCTCCGACTGGGGCACGGTCCCGCCGGTGGTTCTTTGCGATGGCTTCCACCTCAAAGAGACCTTGCCGCTGCTGGCCGCCTGCAAGGTTGCCGGCGCTTCTGTTTGTCTGGATGGCGGAAGCTGGAAGCCGGGGACGGACGAACTGGCACCGCTGCTGACGGTAGCGATTTGCAGCGAACGCTTCACCGTTCCCGGAGAGCCGGCCAGCCCGGAGTCCATCTTTGCGTGGTTCGCGGCGGAGGGGGTTCCGCAGGTCGCGGTGACGCGCGGTCCACGGCCCATTCTCGGGTCAGATCGTGGACGCCGCTTCGAGATCGAGATCGAGCCGATTGAGGCCCAGGACACGCTGGGAGCCGGCGATGTTCTGCACGGAGCCTTCTGCCATCACTTCGCCGGGGAAGGGAACTTCGAGATGGCGCTTCGTCAGGCGGCCAGGGTCGCGACACTCTCCTGCCAGTCGCACGGAGTGCAGAGCTGGGCGAGATAACTCTGCCGAGCTCGACTTAGGGCAATTCTCCCATTGGCATAGAGTGAGCGTGGACCGGGAGGTCCACGCTACAGCCGACCGGGAGGTCAGCGTTACTCTTCCCAGTCGCAATCAACCACGGTGGCCAAGCGAGAGTGTCGCTTTATACCAACAGGAAAAATGCTTCAGTGGGAGTGGCCGAAGAAGCCGTGGTGGCCGCCGCCGGAATGTCCGCCGCCGCCGGAGTGGCTGGCTTTGGGCATTTTGGGCGCCTTGGGTGCTTTCTCCCTGCCGAAGCCTCTCGATTCGTGGCCGCTAAAGTTGTAACTCTTCGGCATGCGGCCGCCGCCATAGGCCTGTTCCGAACTGTGTCCGCTGCCAAAGAGATGGAAGCCGCCGGAGTGGTTCTCCTGGGGCGCGTAGTTCTGGGCGCCGTAGGACCGGCTGCCCATCTCTTCGCGCGGGTAGCTTGAGACCGGCGGGCGATAAGGCTGGGACGGGGCGGCATAGGCCATGCCGGGGCGGGTGATGTGGTTGTCCAAGGGGCGGTTATAGGAGCCATAGGCGCCGTTGCCAAACTGCTGCGGACGCACCGGCTGCGGCATGTGGTTGTAGGCCTGTTGAGGCGGCAGGGCAGGGCGACCGTAGACCTGCCCGGGTGATTGATAGCCGCGGCCTTCCGCAGGATGAGTGGCGCCATATCTTTCCAATTGGCCAGGGTTGCGATAGGTGTTCTCGGGCGGGCGGCCGTAGCCGTTGTTCATGCGGGCCACGCCTTGCCGGGGTTGGGGATAGGCTCCGGGGACGCCGCGACGGTAGCCCCAATTGGCCACCGATGTGCTGCGGGTGGAGTAGTTCGAGTGCTGAAAGAGGACGGAGTTGGTGAGCCAGTCGAGACCCCAGCCGAGCCAGCCCCAGGGAGTGCGGGAGAAGGCTGAAAGTGCGATGCCCAGGCCGTATTGGATGGGCGAAGAACCGAAGAACGAACCCAAGGCACTGAGCGGCGAAAAGCCGGAGTAGGGCTGGACCGGCTGGCCGTAGACAGCCCACGGGTTGTACTGCGGCACGTAGACCACCTGGGGGTTGGCCGGGGCAATGTCGATGTAGCCCTGGCTGTTGTCCACGTACTCTTGCGGGGTGGTTTGGAGGGTGCCGGCGTTCTGGGCGCGGCCGCGCATCACCTGGATGGTCTGCATCACGTCCTGCGGCTGGTTGTAATAGGCGTTGCCCAGGTTGGTGGTCCACGCCAGATTGCGGTTCATCAGCGCCAGCACCTGGGGAAAGGCGGTCAAGGCTTTCACGCTGGGGTCCCAGCCGGTTTGGGCGTCGGCGCCGGCGACGATCTGGTCAGGGGATGCGTTGCCCTGCGACTGCATCCATTGCAACCACTGATCGGCGGCTGCCACCTGCGCGGGATAGGTGGAGGCGGCCAGCACCTGGGCGAGCAGAGCGTCAGGATAGAGGGCGATGGGCGCCAGAAGCTGCTGAAGCTGGTCGGCGCCGAGAGGCTGCTGGGCATAACCCTGCTGCGGATAGGGCTGAGCGGCATTCGGATAGGGCTGCTGCTGAGGCGCGTAGGGCTGGGGGTACTGGGGCTGGCCATAGGCGGGCTGGTAAGCCGGCTGGGCGTAGGGGCTGTTGTCCTGGTAGCCCTGCTGCGCGAAGAGCGGGGCGGAGGCCAGTGTGGGCAGGAGCAGAGCCATGAGCAGGGCAGGGCAAAGTGAATTGATGCGCAGGCAGGAGAGCTTGGCGAGGCAGGAGGCAGGCAAAGTCACTCGGGATTTCATCTTCCCTCACAGTCACCCGGTTGCGCACCCGGACGCGCTGGCCGTTAAAGCAAGCAGACGCTCCGAGCCGCCTCGGGCCGCGGCGAATGGTCCGCGGTCATCTCCGAGCGCGCTACACCGTCCGACTGGTCCGTCCGGCGCCAGAGCAGATCCGGGGTGCGGCCAGGGGACGCTCAGGTTAGCTCTAACCCTGGCACCCGGCCTTAGTTTCGCGAGCGGAGCCGAATAATTCGGAGGAACTCACTTTTCTCTTGAGTCCCGTGACCGTGGTCTTGCCAGGCGATTGACACACTCGACTACAATCGATGGGTTATGGCAGCCACTTCCCTTACCACGCAGATTCAGATGCGCTCGCCTCAGGGCGGGTTTGTGAACGAGCCCTTTACCGACTTCAAAGCTCCGGAAAACGCCCGCAGGATGCACGATGCATTGGAGTTGGTCGCGGGCCAACTGGGCCGGGAATACGACCTGATCGTGGACGGCCACCGGCTCAAAACCGAGGGCAAAATCCACTCGGTGAACCCGGCGCGGCCTGCACAAATTGTGGGGATTCACCAGAAGGCCGGGGCCGAGCACGCGGAACTGGCGATGCAGGCGGCGCTCAAGGCTTTCGAATCCTGGAGCAGGATATCGACCGGCGAACGGGCTTCCGTGCTTCTGGCCGCGGCCGAGATCATTCGCAACCGCAAGTTCGAGTTCTGCGCGTGGCTCACCTACGAGACGGGCAAGAACTGGGCCGAAGCCGATGCGGATGTGGGCGAGACCATTGATTTTCTTGAGTTTTATGCGCGCGAAGCGCTGCGTCTGGCCACCGCCAAGCCCGCCATCCAGTACCCCGGCGAGCGGGATGAGCTGCACTACATTCCGTTGGGCGTGGGCGCGGTGATTCCGCCGTGGAATTTCCCCTTCGCCATTATGGCGGGCATGACGGCGGCATCCATCGTCTGCGGCAACACGGTCGTTCTGAAGCCTTCAAGCGATGCTCCGACGATTGCGGCCAAGTTTGTGGAAGTGCTGGAAGAGGTTGGGCTTCCGGGTGGCGTGGTGAACTTCTGCCCCGGTTCCGGAGCCACCTTCGGCAATGCTTTGGTGGAGCATCCCAAGACGCGTTTCATCGCCTTTACCGGGTCGAAAGCCGTGGGGCTGGAGATTCACGAGCGCGCTGCAAAAGCGCAGCCGGGCCAGATCTGGATCAAGCGGACAATTCTGGAAATGGGTGGCAAGGACTCGATCCTGGTGGCAAAGGACGCCGATGTGGACGCCGCCGTCGAGGGCGTGACGGCTTCGGCCTTCGGATTCAGCGGGCAAAAGTGTTCGGCCTGCTCCCGCGCCATTGTGGAGGCGCCAATTTACGACATTTTTGTGGAGCGGCTCAGGGAACGCGTGGCGCAATTGAAAGTGGGCGACCCGGCGGAGAATCTGAACCTGGGACCGGTGATCAACGAAGGCGCTCTCAAGTCGATCCTGGCCTACATCGAGATCGGCAGGGAGGAAGGCCGGCTGATCTCGGGCGGCACGGCGCTTGCAAATGAGGATGGAGGCTACTATCTGGAGCCGACCGTCTTTGCGGACATTGCGCCCGATGCGGCGCTGTCGCAGGAAGAGATTTTTGGGCCGGTGCTGGCGGTGATCAAGGTGGAGAACTTCGAGGAGGGCCTGCGCGTGGCGAACAACACGGAGTACGGCCTGACCGGTTCGCTCTATAGCAGTGACCGCGAGAAAATGGATCGGGCGCGCCGCGACTTCAATGTGGGCAACCTCTACTTCAACCGGAAATGCACGGGCGCGATGGTGGGAGCACACCCCTTCGGCGGTTTCAACATGAGCGGCACGGACTCGAAGGCTGGCGGATCGGATTACCTGCTCCTCTTTACCCAGGCCAAGAGCGTGGCGGAGAAGCTGTAGGGCGGCGAAGTCTCGCTGATCGCACCGACCGGCTGCGTCCATCGCACCAAACCTGGGACCCGGGGCAGGGTTTCCTGCGGGCTCTCCTGATGAACGGACCGGTTGCGGGAAGAGGTTTCCCTGGTCTCAAAGTCGAGACCAGGGGCAGCCAGCCTGGGGGTGGAACCGGCAGCAGATCATGGAGTTCGGTGGTTTCCCAGGTGCCCAAAAGCGAGGCACCTGGGGCACCCAGCGTTGTGCGGCTTCCGGCGCGGCGTTTATTCCGGCCGTAACTCGCCGGGTCGAGTAGAAGTGCTCACGCTGATTTCGATCGGCGACAAGGGGTTTTGCAATGCGGAAACTGACGATTCTGATCCTTCTCGCGGCATTGGCTCTTCCGGCGTTCTCGGAAAAGCACGAAACCGCGGAAAGAATCACCGTGGCGCAGTTGGAGCAGGCGATTGCCGCAGCCCACGGCAGCCCCGACGCGCAGGTGGCGCAGCAAATCTCCGGGTTGGGATTGAGCGAGCGGCTCAGCGCGGCCCGGCTGGCGCGTCTTGAGGCGGATTTGCCCGGCCCGCAGGCTCAACACGCGTTGACGGTGCTCGCCGACGTGGCCGAATTTCTGAATCTCCCCGCGGCCGACACACCCTCCACACCCCCGCCCAGCCATGCGCAACAGACTGCCCTGATGGCGCTGACCAGGGAATTTGTCGTGAAGACCCTTACAAAACTTCCCAACTTCTTTGCAACGCGGGAGACCACCCGCTTTGAGGGCACGCCGGCTCAATCCATGGCCAGTTCAGGAAGCGTGGCCAAGTATGGGCAGTTGCACGAGGTGGGCAACTCCAGTGTGGCGGTTCTTTATCGAGACAACCAGGAATGGATGGACCAGGGAAAGACCCGCAAGGCCTCCCTTAAGGAGTTGAGAACAATGGGGGAGTTTGGTCCGATTCTTGCCACGTTGTTGAACGATGTGGCCAAGGGCACGGTGCTCTGGAGCCATTGGGAGCAGGGCGAGCCAGGACCTCTGGCGGTTTTTCACTATGCGGTGCCGGAGCAGGCCTCGCACTACCGGGTCGCCTCGGTCGGCGCCATGCGGGAGACGCAGCGCGACCCGGCTTATCACGGGGAGATCGCCATCAATCCGGCAGACGGATCGATTCTGCGTCTGACGATGGTGGCGGAATTGAAGCCAGACAATCCCATGACCGACGCCAGTCTTCTGGTCGATTACGGTCCTGTGGAATTCGGTGGGGTTACCTATATTTGCCCGGTGAGGAGCCTGGCTCTTTCGCTCGTACGGGTTGTGGTTGAACAGGTGGATGACCGCGGCCCGAGGGTGATGCCGGAGCGGTCATCCCTTGGACCGCCGCAAGCGTACCTGAACGTCGTCCAGTTCACGCAATATCACCTTTTCCGCGCGGATACGCGCATCCTGGCCGGGGACAGCCAGGAGCCGGCAGCGGCTCCGGCCGGGATTGTGCCGAAATAGTGGTGTAAGGAAGAGCGAGTCAACGCGGTTGAGGCCGGGATCCCGGCTTGAGCGACAAGCGCTGCAACTTCGGGATCCCGGGCTCGGCAATGCGGAAAACAGGTGTGTTCTAGTACTACAGTTGTACTTCGCCAGAATGCTCGAAGAGAACAGGGCCCGGGCCTGAAGGCCCCTGCTCCCTCCGTAATTGTCGATCTACAACTGTAGTACTAGGCCACGGCCGAGGGCGCGGCGGCCTCTTCGGCTTCCAGTTTGTTGCCCATTTCGGCGGCTGCCTGAGCCAGCACGCGGTGGTGGATGGTGAAGAGGGCCAGTTCCAGGCGGTCGCTGACGCCGGTCTTGTCGTAGATGGAGCGCAGGTAGTTTTTGATGACCTGCTCGGTGGTTTTGAGGCGGGTAGCGATTTCGCGGTTCTTGCAGCCCTGGACGATGAGGGCGACGATGCGCATTTCCTTGGGAGTAAGCCGGTCGCGGACGCGAGTGCCCACCATGTCGTCCACGGGCGACTCGATGCGCAGCAACTGCGGCGGCAGCCAGGTTTCTCCGGCGGCTACCGCGCGGACGCACTGTACCAGGGCTTGTCCGGTGATGCTGCGAAAGACCACGCCGCGAAAGCCCAGTTGCACGTAGGAGTCGACGATGTCGTTGTTTTCGGCGATGACGATGCCGCGGCTGCCTACGGTTTCCAGCAGACCGGCCAGTTGGGCGAAATTCGGCCGCAGCGAAGCGGCAAAGAGGACGATGGCGCCGGGAAAGGTGGTGATGGCGTGGTGCATCCGCTCGAGGTCCGTGCATTGAGCGACAATGCGCAGATCCTCATCCATGGCGAGAACCTTGGCAGTACCTGCTCTGAAAATTGCCTGCGAATCACCGAGTATGACTTTATTCATGCCGTGCGCCTCATCTGCCGAATGCTCGCCAAAAGCCAAATTGAAACCCGGAAAGCCCACAATAGCAGGCAGAGCGGGGGGCGGCAGTCCGTGCAGGAATTCTGTACCCTTTTGGTCTCTATCGGCAGATTGAGACAAAAGTCTCAATCTGTCGCGAATTGCGACAGATACCAAACCGGGCCAAATTGAGCATGCTTTCGGCTCAGGTGGAAACAACGTAGCGTTCCAGGGTTTTCCTATCCATGAGACTACAGCGGTTTGACGCCTTTGGTCACGAAAATTCGCCTATTCTTCGGGCTTTGGAGGAAAATCGGGTCTTATTTCGCTCTTTGGTCGACTTTGGACTCGGCACGGCGTTTGGGCCTGGCCTCGCTTGGCCCAAATTTCGTTCGCGACGCATTCGGCAGGGTAGGTTGAACAGTCCCTTGATCTTCTATGGTCGTAAACTGGAGGCATATGGCAAGGCCGATTCTGCTGGCAATCGACGACGACCCCAATGTTCTGGAAGCCGTGGTGCAAGATTTGCGCCGCCACTATGGGGCCGCATACCGGGTGATGCGCGCCGCGAGCGGCCAGGCTGCGCTGGATACTTTGGCGCAACTGAAGCAGCGCGAGGAGCCGGTGGCCCTGCTGTTGAGCGACCAGCGCATGCCGGGCATGAGCGGCGTGGACTTTCTGGAGCGTTCGCGGGAGCCCTATCCCGAGGCGCGGCGGGTGCTGCTGACGGCCTATGCCGACACGGAAGCCGCCATTCAGGCCATCAACACGGCCCGCATTCACTATTACCTGAACAAGCCCTGGGACCCGCCGGAAGAGAAGCTCTACCCGGTGCTGAGCGACCTGCTGGAAGACTGGAAGGCCGGCTACCAGCCGCCCTTTGAGGGGCTGCGGGTGATCGGCAACCGCTGGTCGCTCAAAGACCACGAGGTGCGTAACTTCCTCTCGCGCAACCACGTACCCTACCGCTGGCTGGATATTGCTTCGAGCCAGGACGCGCTAAACCTGCTGAAGGAGCGCCAACTCGATCCGAAGTTGCTGCCGGTGGTGCTGTTCAGCGACGGCAGCGCGCTGGTGGACCCGGAGCCGGAGGCGCTGGCAGCCAGGGTGGGCCTGAGCACGCAGGCGGCCCAGGAGTTTTACGACATGGTGGTGGTGGGCGCCGGTCCGGCGGGGCTGGCGGCTGCCGTCTATGGTGCCAGCGAGGGGCTGCGCACGCTGATTATCGAGCCCGAGGCTCCCGGCGGGCAGGCCGGCTCCACATCGCGGATTGAAAACTACCTGGGCTTTCCTTCGGGGATTACCGGGGCGGACCTGGGGCGGCGGGCGCACGTGCAGGCTTCGCGCTTCGGCGCGGAATTTCTGACCCGGCGCGCCATCGGGCTGCGCGTGGACGGCCAATACCGCTTTGTGCAATTTGCCGATGGACACGAGGTGGCCAGCCACGTGGTGCTGCTGGCGCCGGGCGTGCAGTACCGGAAGCTGGAGATCCCGGGGGCGGAGCGGCTGACCGGCCGCGGGATTTATTACGGGGCAGCGCTGGTGGAGGCCGTCTCCTGCAAGGACGAGGAGGTCTTTATTGTGGGCGGAGCCAACTCCGCCGGCCAGGCCGCGCTGCACTTCTCAAAGTTTGCCAGCAAAGTAACCATGCTGGTGCGCGGGCCGGGACTGTCGGCCACCATGTCGCGGTACCTGATCGACGAGATTGAGCACACCCCCAAGATCGTGCTGAAACCGATGACCCAGGTGCTGGAAGCCTATGGCGAAGAGCGGCTGGAGGCGGTCCGGCTGAGTAGCCCGGAGGGTGAGGAACGCATTCCGGCCACGTCGCTCTTCGTGTTTATTGGCGCCGCGCCGCGCACGGAATGGCTGCCGGCCGCGATTCTGCGCGACGAGAAGGGGTTTCTGCTGGCTGGGCCGGACCTGCGGCGGGAGGGCAAACTGCCCGAGGGCTGGCGGGAGCCGCGCGATCCGTTTCTGCTGGAGTCCAGCGTGCCGGGAGTTTTTGTGGCCGGCGACGTGCGCCACGGCTCGGTGAAGCGTGTGGCTTCGGCGGTAGGCGAGGGCTCGATCGCGGTGCAGTTTGCCCACCAGTACCTGGCGGGGTTCTAGAAAGCATTTGGCCAACTCAGTCCATTCCGCATCGGGATCGATTCTGCGCGCAGGACCGGCCGGCGTGACCCTGGCGGTGCGCGCGCAGCCGGGAGCAAAGAAGACCGCCATTACCGGAATCTATGGCGAGGGCGCGGCGGCGCAACTGAAGATCGCAGTCCAGGCTCCGCCTCTCGAAGGTCGCGCCAACCAGGCGTTGATCGCCTTCCTGGCCGAGACGTTTTCCGTCCCGAAGAATGCGATCGAGCTGACTACCGGCGAGTCATCGCGCAGCAAGGTCTTTCTGCTCAGGGGAGTTGCGCTGGCAAAGGCCGAGGCGGTGCTGGCGGCGTGGATGCCGGCGAATCGAAGCGCGGGTAACTAACGTCTGCAGGCGGATAAGAGGGCGGCCAGTGCTTCTTCCGGCTCGGGGCGGACGCGGAAGTCGGCGTGGGCCTCTGCAAAGACGACCTTGCGGTCTTTTCCAATCACGTAAGTTGCCGGCAGGGGCAGGCGCCAGCTCTTCTCTCCATTCACAAAGGGAATGTTGACCATGATGGAGAGGTAGTAGTCGCGGAGATACTCGGGGACGGTGTGGACCAGGCCGAACTGCTCGGCCAGGGTATTGCCGGGGTCGGCAAGGATGGGGAAGGGAAGCCCGTGGTGGCCGGCCATGAAGTCGCTCTGCCGCTCGGTCTGCGGACCAATGGCCACCATCAGCGCCTCATGTTCGCGGATTTGCCCGTAGAGGTTGCGCCAAGCCTCGAGTTCGGTCATGCAATAGGGGCACCAGCGGCCGCGGAAGAACTTGACGACCAGGGGCCCGAGGGCCAGCAGATCTTCGCTGCGGACCAGGCGGCCGGTGGCGTCGTTCAGGGTGAACTCGGGGGCAGTGGCTCCTACCGGCAGAATGCGGTTCTCGATGCCGGTCTCAAACAACTCGGCAATCGCGCGTTCACCCACAGCCAGCCGGTCCGCCTGCACAAGCTGCCGGGTGTTGGCGGTGATCTCGTCGAGTTGGTCCTGGAGGGGAGTCATGGCTATGCCCCGGTAACGACGCAACGCTCGGGATACTTGCGGGCGTAGGCAGGCCAGGAAGCGAGCAGCCCCATATCTCCGGCCTCTTCGCTGCGCTCCCAGATGATTTCATCCCAGGGGTCAGTCAGCGCCTGGACGCCGATCTCCACCAGCCAGTCGCCGAATTCCTTGCCCCCGAAATCGCCACTTTCAAGCGCGGCCCGGTGGGGTTCCAGAAACTTCCAGGTCTGTTCGAAATAGCCTGCGATCTCGGTGAGTTCTAGCTCCCGCAAGCCGCTCAGCGTTTCTCCCACGTCGCGCACATCGTGCTGATTGCCAAAGTGCCAGGCCAGGCTGTCCATGGTGATGCTGACGTCGAAGAAATAGATTCCCGCCATGGCCCTGAGGCCACGCGGCATCGAACTCAGAGTTCGATAGTACTGGTCGGGATCTTCGCGCACTTCTTCCGGAAGCAGCCGCTGCAACTCCGCCGCCAGCAGATCAAACAAAGCCTTCTCGTCTTCTGCGGCCGTGATTTGCTCAACGGTCAATGCCATTGCCGATCTCCCTAACGCCCGAACTTCTGTTTGCCGCCCAGACCCATGCCGCTGAGGCCGCCGCGCATCATGTTGCGGGCCAGGCCGCCTTTGCCGAACTGCTTGAACATCTTGCTCATCTGCGTGTACTGGCGAAGGAGCTGGTTCACGTCCTGGACGGTGGTTCCGGAGCCGGCGGCGATGCGCTTGCGGCGCGAGCCGGAGATGATTTCGTGGTTGCGGCGCTCCTTGGCGGTCATCGAATTGATGATGGCTTCAAGACGCGTGAACTGGCTTTCATCCACATTTTTCGAGGCCTGCTGCAGGCCGGCGAAGGGGCCCACCGAAGGCATCATTTTCAAGATGCTCTCCATGGAGCCGAGCTTCTTGATTTGACGCAACTGGTCGCGAAAGTCTTCGAGAGAGAAGCCATCGCCCAGAAGGGCCTTCTTGGCGAAATCCTCGGACTTTTTGCGGTCCAGGGTGGACTCGGCCTTCTCGATGAGCGAAAGCATGTCGCCCATGCCCAGGATGCGGCCTACGATGCGGTCGGGATGGAAGGGCTCGAAGGCGTCGGGCTTTTCTCCCACGCCGATGAACTTGATGGGCTGGCCGGTGACGTGGCGAATGGAGAGAGCCGCGCCGCCCCTGGCGTCGCCGTCCATCTTGGTGAGGACTACGCCGGTGAGGCCGAGACGGCTGTGGAAATCCTGTGCGGAATTCACGGCGTCCTGGCCGGTCATGGCGTCGGCCACGAACAGAATCTCAGAGGGGTTGAGGAGCTTTTTCAGGTGCTCCATCTCGGTCATCAGATCTTCGTCGATGTGCAGGCGGCCGGCGGTGTCCACGATGAGCGTGTCGCAGCCCATGTTGCGAGCCTCGCGGCGGGCTTCGCCAGCCAGGCGCTCCACCAGCTTGGAACCGGCCGGCTCGCCCTTCTCGTCGCCTTCGTAGAGGCGTGCTTCCACCTGCCTGGCGACAACTTTGAGCTGTTCGCGCGCGGCGGGACGGTAGACGTCGACCGATACCAGCATGGGACGGTGGCCGCCCTTTTTGAGCCAGGCCGCCAGCTTGCCGGCGGTGGTGGTTTTGCCGGAGCCCTGCAGGCCGGCCATCAGAATGACGGTGGGCGGCTGCGAGGAGAATTTGAAGCGAGCCGTGTCCTTGCCCAGCAGGGTGATCAGCTCGTCGCGAACGATCTTGATGACCTGCTCGGAGGGCGAAAGGGCGGTAAGCACCTCAGTGCCCACGGCTTTCACGCGGATCTGCTCGATCAGGTCCTTGACGACGTTCAGGTTGACGTCGGCTTCGAGCAGGGCCACGCGGATTTCGCGCAGGGCTTCGGCGATGTTTTCTTCGGTAAGCGTGCCCTGGCCGCGGAGGGTTTTAAAGGCGCGCTGGAGCTTGTCAGTCAGATTCTCAAACATGGGTTCCCCAAACTGTTGGTCAACAATCCAGTTTACCGTGACGGGGGAGGGGCAGCGAGCGAGCTGGCCGGCAAGTTCGCGCTTCAGCCGTGGAAATGGTGCAGTCCCGCTGCTTCTTTCCCGTCCTGCCAGTAAAATAAAGTCCATGCCAGCGTATCGCTCTCGAACCTCGACACATGGACGCAATATGGCCGGAGCCCGCAGCCTATGGCGCGCTACCGGAATGCAGGACGGCGACTTCGGCAAGCCCATCATCGCCGTCGCCAACTCCTTTACCCAGTTTGTTCCCGGTCACGTTCACCTGAAAGATGTGGGGCAACTGGTGGCCGCAGAGATTGCCCGCGCCGGTGGGGTGGCGAAGGAATTCGACACCATCGCCATCGACGACGGCATCGCCATGGGGCATGACGGCATGTTGTACAGCCTGCCCAGCCGCGACCTGATCGCCGACTCGGTGGAGTACATGGTGAACGCCCACTGCGCGGATGCCCTGGTCTGCATTTCGAACTGCGACAAGATCACCCCGGGCATGCTGATGGCTTCGATGCGCCTGAACATTCCCACCGTCTTTGTCTCTGGTGGGCCCATGGAAGCGGGCAAGGTGCAGGTGGGCAACCTGGTCAAGGCCGTGGACCTGATCGACGCCATGATTGTGGCGGCGGACGACAAGGTGAGCGACGAGGATGTGGCCGAGTACGAACGCTCCGCCTGCCCCACCTGCGGCTCCTGCTCCGGCATGTTCACCGCCAATTCCATGAACTGCCTGACCGAGGCGCTGGGGCTGGCATTGCCCGGCAACGGAACGCTGGTGGCCACCCACGCCCATCGCAGGGGACTCTTTCTGCAGGCTGGGCGCACCATCGTGGACCTGGCCAAACGCTACTACGAGCAGGAGGATGAATCGGTGCTGCCGCGCAGCATAGCGACCTTCGAAGCTTTTGAAAATGCCATGACGCTGGACATCGCCATGGGCGGCTCGACCAATACCGTGCTGCACCTGCTGGCGGCGGCGCAGGAGGGCGGGGTGCCGTTCACCATGGCCGATATCGACCGCTTGTCGCGCCACGTGCCGCACCTGTGCAAGGTGGCTCCCTCCACGCCCTATATTCACGTGGAAGACGTGCATCGCGCCGGCGGAATCTTCGGCATCCTGGGCGAACTGGATCGCGGGGGTCTGCTGCACCGCGAGACGCACACCGTGCATACGGCAACCCTGGGCGAGGCTATCGACAAGCTGGACGTGAAGCGCGCGGTGGATCCCGCGGTGAAGCAGTTCTATCGCGCGGCGCCGGGCGGAGTGCGCACCACCGAGCCTTTCAGCCAGAGCGCAATCTATCCGGATCTGGATGAGGATCGGCAGAAGGGGGCGATTCGCGATGTGGCTCACGCCTTCAGCCTCGACGGCGGTCTGGCGGTTCTGTTTGGCAATATCGCTGTGGACGGCTGCATCGTGAAGACGGCGGGCGTGGATGCCGCGCATCTGACGTTTGCCGGGCCGGCACGCATCTTCGAGAGCCAGGAAGCTTCTGTCGAGGCCATTCTGGGCGACAAGATCGTTCCCGGCGACGTGGTGCTGATCCGTTATGAAGGACCGAAGGGCGGCCCGGGGATGCAGGAGATGCTTTATCCGACGGCCTATCTCAAGTCAAAAGAATTGGGGAAGGTTTGCGCCCTGGTGACGGACGGACGCTTCTCTGGCGGGTCCTCCGGTCTTTCGATTGGCCACATTTCTCCGGAGGCTGCCGAAGGCGGCGCGCTGGCGCTGGTGGAAGAAGGCGACCTTATCGAGATCGATATTCCCAAGCGTGTGCTGCGCGTAGCTATCTCCGATGAGGAACTGGGCAAGCGGCGTCAGGCGATGGAAGCCAAAGGCGCAGCCGCGTGGAAGCCCGGAGCGCGTCCGCGCAAGGTTTCGCAAGCCCTGCAAGCCTATGCCGCCATGATCACCAGCGCGTCGCGCGGGGCGGTGCGCGACGTGTCGCAGATCCAGAGATAGAGTCGCGGCAATCTGCACAAAGGGCAGCTTCCACGCTGAGGAAGCTGCCCTTTTTTTTCGGCAAAAATTCCGCGCAAGGCAAATCGTCCTCCATCTCCTTCGAATTCCGGAGCGAGGACGGGCGAGATTCGCTCCCTGGGAGACGGGAGGAGGGGTGCTTCCGCCCTCCTTTTGCGCGGGGCTGCAGTTAGGCCTTTGCGGGCTGCGCGATCGAGAATTCGCGGGTGTATCCGGCTGGCTCGGCAGAGATTCTGACCCGCAGATTTCCGCTTGAATCGCAGGTATACTCCTCGCGAATTCTCAGGTTGCCTGGGTCTGCAAGCCGTTCCACAGGCAGTGCGGCCAGATCCGGGTGGTTCTGCAACTGCGGATCGAACGGAAACTGGATCTGATCCCAGTTGGCGATCTCGCCTGTGGGTTGGCCGTATTCGTCCAGTTGCGAACATTCCAGGTAGCGGAAGCGGCCAATGTTATGAGCCGGCTGGTAGGCGCGCTCGATGCGCAACGGCGGCTCTCCCGGCGCTGGCAGCCGCAGGCCGCGAGGAAAGATCAGGTCAAAGAGGATGGTTCCACCGGAATCTGTTTCGCGCCACATGCCAAAGTTTTCATTGAACTGCTCGTGCAACTCGTCGGCTGCGGCGCCGGCGCGAATGGCCAGTCCGATGGCGCTGGCGGAGCGCATATAAGCAGAGCGCCGCACCTTGCGTCCAAAGCTCTCGCGCAGAATACGCGCAATGGGCGGCAACTCTGCACCGCCGCCGGTCACATAGAGGGTATCCAGCGGCCGCTCGGCGTGGGCAGCCAGCAGCTTCTCGACCACGGCGCGGGTCGACTCGATCAGCGGCCGGCAGCGTTCGTAGAAGTCCTCCACGGGGATCGTCACCTGTTCCCAACCGGCGCGGACCCGATCCAAATCCAGGGTCACTCTGCGCGAATTGGGGTGGAGGGACTCTTTCTTGTCCCGGCATTCCTCCAGCAGGCGATACCGCTCCATCGCAGTCAGCTCGCCGTGTTCTGCCAGGGCATCCAGCGCCAGTTCCGCCAGAATCTCATCGAAGTCGTCGCCGCCCAAGGCCGGAATCCCATCGGAGGCCACGACGGTGTGCTCGGTCTCGCCCAGGGTCACCAGGGAGACGTCGAAGGTGCCGCCGCCCAGGTCGTAGACCACCAGGCGGCTACCCACCCGGCTGGTGCGTTCGGCGCAATAGCGCTGGGCAAATTCGATGGCCGCCGCGGAGGGCTCATTGAGCAGTCCAAGTACAGTAAAGCCCGCTTCCTGCGCGGCTTCCTCGGTCAAGAAGCGCTGGTTGCTTTTGGCGTTGGCGGGTACGCCCAGCATGACTTCCAGCCGTTCCTCCGGGGCCGCGCCCAGGTTCGAGTGCTGGAGAAGTTGCGTCCGCAGAGCCATCATCATCTCCGCCAACAAAAGGCGCAGCGGCAGGAGCTGCCCGGCCACCGGCACGTCGGTATGCGGGCCGGCGTTGCGCAAATGGCGTTTCAGCGAGCGCAGAACTGTCCAGTTTTCATCCTCCTGCGCCGCCAAGGCTTCCCAGCCATAACGGCGCTGGGTGCCGTATACCGCGACCACCGGGGGAAACCAATCGTGGACCTGCCCGTCCGGGGCTTCGAAGTTCACTAGCGGAAAGTTGCCGCGGTCCACGGCCGCAACCACCACACGCGTCGTTCCAAAATCGATTCCAATTCTCATGAACGTCCAGTTTACCCTTAAACTCCTCTGGGTCTAAGGCCGGACCAGGCTTGCCAAGCGCGCCGTCTTGCGGGCCGGCGCGCTTGGCGGCAGGGCACAATGGCCAATCCGGGTACTGGCAGCAACCCCATCATCAAGTCCATTCCCTTTAAAAATTAAAAAAATGACTTGCGCAACGATCCCTGGTCCCTATTCCGCGGGAGCGATCAGGTACTGCTCCAGCTTGCCGTCGGGGTAGGTGTAAGTGGTCAGGCGCAGGCGCTTGCCGGGATAAACAATGTCGAAGGCGCGGAAGGTCATGCCGCCGCGGAGCTGGTCGGCGGTCTGGCGGAAGGTGAGCGGTTCGCCGAGGGGCGCCAGGCTGGAGCGGAAATCGTCCAGGGCTTCGGTGGTGAAGTAGTCGCTGAGGTTGGGGGCCAGGATGGAGCGGTCGATGCGGCCCTGTTGCAGTCCACGATAGAGATCCAGGGCCTGCTGTTCAGCGAGCGGTGCGGGCGTGGCGGCGGCCATGGGAGCCACCAGGTTGGCGATGGTGGAGGCGGCGCCGACGGCGTCCTGGTTGGTGAGGACAGCCACGGCCGCGCCTTCGTCGACGAGGACGACGTTGTCGGAGACAAAGCCGGAGACCTCGCCGCTATGCGCGATGGAGCGGCGGCCGTCGCGAATGTGGACGCCGACACCCAGGCCATACTGGGTTCCCTTGCCGTCTTTCAGCTTCACCTCGGTGAACATCTGCCGGTAGCTCTCGGGCTTGAGGACGGTTTGGGCAATCAGGCTCTGGTCCCAGAGGGCCAGGTCATGGGCGGTCATGGCCAGCTCGCCGGCGGCAAACATCCAGCCGCGGCCTTCCTTCGGAGCGGGGCGCAGGGGGCCGAGAGCGTGGCGATAGTAGGCGGTGGCGTCGGCCTGGGTCAGCTTGGTTTCGTCGGAGTTCCAGACGGACTTCATGCCCAGGGGGCGGAAGATGCGCTCGGTGAGCAGATCCATCAGCGGATGGCCGGTGATCTGCTCCACGATGCGGCCGGCGATGACGTAGTTGGTGTTGGAATATTGCCACTGGGTTCCGGGCTCGAAGTCCAGCGGCTTTTTGGCCCAGGTGTCCAGAATCTGCTGCGCGCTTTCCGGCTGCAGCATGGGAGTCATGACGTAGTCCTCGGGCCAGTAGTCCTGGTAGCCGGAGGTGTGGGAGAGGATCTGGCGGATGGTCACCTCGTTGCCGAGAGTGAGGCCCGGGACGTATTTGCCCACCGCGTCGTCGAGAGAGAGCTTGCCGCCTTCCTGGAGGAGCAGGATGGCGGCGGCGGTGAACTGCTTTGAAATTGACCCGATGGAGTAGCGCATTTCCGGCGTGGCCGGTACGGCAGGGTCGAGCCGCGCCTGTCCGTAGGCGTGGGTGTAGACCAGCTTGCCGCCTTGTACCACGGCCACTGAGGCCGAAGGCACGCCGGTCTGCTCCAGAACCTGGGCGGCCACGCGGTCGATGCGGGAGCGGAGAGCGGGATCGATGGCGTCGACCGTCTGAGCCTGCGCGGTTGCCCCGAACGCCAGAACCGCGAGAATTGCCGAACCGAAAAGCCTTTCAATCTGTCTCATCGTCCTCCCACTTTCCCCTTGTGTTGCGCGTTCATGAAACCGACAGGAACCAAGGTATCAGTTTGGCCGAAGCTGCGGTAGGCTGGTGCTAATTGGTCGTATTCTGCCTCCCCGGAGGAGGAATCGGCGGGAGGTTGCCATGGAGAGATTGATCGAGGGGCACAAGCATTTTCTGGCCGAGGTGTTTCCCCGGCGGCGGGCGGAGTTTCATCTGCTGGCCGAGGGGCAGAAGCCGGAGTGGTTATTCATCACCTGCGCGGATTCGCGCGTGGTGCCGGACCTGATTCTGGGAACTGCGCCGGGGGATCTTTTTATTGCCCGCAACGTGGGAAACGTGGTGCCGATCACCAGCCAAGAAGTGGATGGCGTGGCGGCCACCATCGAGTATGCGGTGGAAGTGCTGAAAGTGAAGCAGGCCATTGTCTGCGGGCACTCCGACTGTGGAGCGCTGAAGGCGGCGCTGGACCACAAGGGACTGGAGAAGATGCCCAAGTCCAGCCGCTGGTTGAACCATGTGGAGGCGGCCTTCAGCCATCGCCAGCCGGTGAACCCGGCCGATGGCCCTCAGAAAGAGCTGGCCGCGCTGATTCGCGGCAACGTGGTGGCGCAACTGTTGAATCTGAAGGCGCAGCCCTCGGTGTTGAAGGCGTTGATGGAGGGGCGGCTGGCCGTGCATGGGTGGTACTACGACATTCTCACCGGGCAGATCGAGGAGTACGACGAGCAGATGCACAGGTTTCTGCCGCTGGGGGCGTAAGCCGGTGCATGCTTTGAGAGAGGTTCCTTCCCGCCTTTGAGCCAGGGGAAATCCGGCGTTTCGCGTGCCGATTTCTGTGGACACCGGGACTGTTTTGACTCCAGAATGATGGGGCGCCATGGCCTTCCCCGGCTACCCCAGGCAAAGTTCTGTTGGCGCACAATAAGGAGGAATCGTGATCCGCAGCTCAAGGATTTCCCTGCTCACATTCGTCGCCGTCCTGTCGATTGGGACCGCCCTTTCGCAAGCCCAGACCCTCATGACGCACCACATGCGAGAGGCGGTTCGCACCGGTCAGGCGCAGGCTGTCGGCCGGCTTCCTCAAACGCAGATTCTGCAGCTCGACATGGTTCTTCCCCTCCGCGATGAGGCGGGCCTGAAGCGTTTTCTGCGCGAAGTGTATGACCCGGCCAGCCCTAACTACCGGCAATTTCTTACGGTGCAGGAATTTACCGCGCGGTTTGGTCCCAGTCAGCAGGACTATGACGCGGTCGTCCATTTTGCGCAAACGCACGGCCTGGAGGTGGTTGGCGGCACGCGCGACGGCATGGAAGTGCAGGTGAAAGGCCCGGTCTCGGCTATCGAGACGGCTTTCCACATCAACCTGCGCACCTACCAGCACCCGACGGAAAACCGCACCTTCTATTCTCCGGATCGGGAGCCAACCGTGGACCTGCCGTTCAACTTGTGGCATGTCTCGGGTTTGGACAATTACTCGATCCCCCACCCCATGTATGAAAAAAGGAGCGACTACGCGAAAGCGCATGGGATTGAGCCGGAAGCGGTGGTATCGCACGCCACCACGGGTTCGGGCCCTTCGGCCTCTTTCCTGGGCAGCGACATGCGGGCCGCCTACTACGGCGGAACGGCTTTGACCGGCGCCGGGCAGAACCTAGGCCTGCTGGAGTATTACGGCACCGACCTGACCGATCTAACTACCTATTTCAAGAACGTGGGCCAGACCAACAATGTGCCCGTCACGCTGCTCTCGACGGATGGAACCAGCACCAGTTGCGTGGATTCGGGATCCGGCGGCAATTGCGACGACACGGAACAGACGCTGGACATGACGCAGGCCATCGGCATGGCTCCTGGACTGGCGAGCCTGGTGATGTATGTCGGATCCACCGATACGGCCATTATCAGCGCGATGACCACCCACAGCCCGCTGCCGACGACCATTGGCTGCTCGTGGGGATGGACCCCGGCGGATGCCAGCACGCTGGACCCGTATTTCGAACGGATGTCGGCGCAGGGGCAGAACTTCTTTGTGGCGTCGGGCGACAGTTCCACCTGGTCGGCGAGCAATGAAGCCTGGCCTGCGGACGACGCAAATGTGGTCGCCGTCGGCGGAACGGACCTGGTGACTTCCGGCGCGGCCGGTCCCTGGGCTTCAGAAACCGCATGGTCCGACAGCGGCGGCGGCATCTCTCCGGACGGCGTCGCCATTCCCTCGTGGCAGAAGTTATCGGGAGTTATTAACTCCAGCAACAAGGGTTCGACCACGCTGCGCAACGGTCCCGACGTTTCGGCAAACGCGAATTTCACCTTCTATGTTTGCGCGGACCAGACTAGCTGCACGGCCAACGAATACGGCGGGACGAGTTTTGCGGCGCCCATGTGGGCGGGCTACATTGCTCTGGTCAATCAGCAGTTGGCGCTGAACGGCGACGCGACCATCGGTTTTATCAACCCCACCATCTATGCGCAGAACGTGACGTCGAGTTATGCGACGGACTTCCACGACATCACCAGCGGCACCTCGGGAAGTTATTCGGCAGTGACCGGGTACGACCTGATGACGGGCTGGGGAAGTCCCCATGGAACCGGGTTGATCAACGCGCTGGCGCCGACCTCGACCTCTCCAACCTTCAGCCTCTCCGCCTCGCCGGCCTCCGTTTCAGTGGTGCAGGGCAAGAGTGGAAGCTCGACCATCACAACGGCCGCGCTGGGCGGATTCAACGCGGCGGTTGCCTTGACCGCGAGCGGCCAACCCACCGGCGTAACCGCGACCTTGAGCCCCACGTCGATCGCGGCGCCGGGGTCCGGCTCGTCCACATTGAACCTCGCGGTGGCCTCCACCACCGTGGCTGGCACTTATACCATCACGGTGACGGGCACGGGCGGCGGCATCACGCAAAAAGCCACCGTATCGCTGACCGTCACTGCGCCGACGACTGGCGCTTTCACCATCTCCGTCTCTCCCACGTCGGGTTATCTTGACCGCGGCCAGAGCGGCTATGCGGTGGTCACCACGTCGGTTTCGGGCGGGTTCGACGCGGCCATTGCTTTGAGCGCGACGGGGGTGCCCAGCGGGGTAACCGGAGTCTTCAGTCCAACGTCGATTGCAGCGCCGGGTTCCGGCACGTCCGATTTCACCTTGACGGTGTCAAGAAACGCTCCGACCGGCACTTACCCAATCACGATTACGGGCACGGGCGGAGGATTGACCCACACAACCACCCTCACCTTCCAGGTGAGGAGATAACCTCGGGCTGGCGCGATGCTCCAGCTGAACAAAAAAAGCCCGGGCCTCAGCGGCCCGGGCTTTTTTTGTGCTCGGCAACTCTGACTATTTGCCGGAGTTAGTTGGAGGTTGAAGCCAGGTCCGCCGCGGGTTCGCCGAGTCCACCTATATCCAGCATGCCGCTCTCATTCAGGTAGTAGAGGCGGCCATACGCCACTTTGCGGCGGAAGTCCTCGTCCTGTTCCAACTCGCGCAGCCACGCGCGGACCGTGGGGTTGGACATCAGGCTGAAGCAAGCATTGCAAATGCTCCCGGTGATAAATTCGACCGGCAAATGACGGCCAAGTCCGGCATCGCGGAGCATGGAAATGAGTTTGTTCGGACCCCAGAGGCGCAGGGCGTGCAATACGGCATTGGTTTCTGCGCGGTCCAGAATTTCGTGCATCGGGGTTTCGTGCAAGTTCCCCAGCAGGAGCGGGTGATCGTGCTGCAACTCGATAAGAGGTCCGATGCAGCCGTACACCCGCCCGTCCGGGAAGATGCAGGGTGAGCTGGCAGCCTGACAAGCTTCCTTGGGCGGCTGATCGCTCAAGCTGTATTTCAGTTGCGACTTGATCTGGGAGGCCCGGCCAACCGGGAAAGTAATCCCGGTGCGAATCTGTTCCGGGCCGGAGTTTTTCAGAATGTCGTTTCTGACCCTCTGAAATTCGGGGTCGTCTTCGGTATCGGTAATGATGGAGACGTAGTAGGGGATTCCGCACTCGCGAGTCGCCCAGATGGCGTTTTCGACCCGTTCGTAGGGGACGTACTTTTGGTGATAGACATCTGTGCTGATGGAGAGAAAACAGATTTGCGGCAGGCTTTGCAGAAGTTTCTTGGCGCTTTCCCTGGTTGCACCCCAGAAGCCGTTGGTGACCACGGAGACAAACAATCCCGATTCGGCGGCCAACTCCATGACTTCTCTAAGGAGTTTCAGGTTGGAGAAAGGCTCGCCGCCGGTAAGGGAGAGCACGCACACGTAGTGATTGCGATAGGAAGCGATCTCGCGGATCCAGTTACGCGCATCCTCAAGACGGACTTCCTCGTGGCGATCCGGTCCTGCGCGAATGACACAGTGTTCGCAGGACGCCTGGCAATGGTAGGTCACCAGCAGACCCACATTGCGGAGAAAGGGCGGATCCAATATTTTCTGCACAGCTGCCATCCTCGGGGGTTGCGGGTTAACGCTCGGCGGCTACGGCTTCCTCGGTGGGAGCCACCAGGACCAGTTCCCACTGCGGGTCGAGTTTTTCAAGCGCGGCAACCAGGCTTTCCTTGGCCGCGGTGTCCTGGCTGCGCAGGATGGAGATGAGCATCTGCCTGTCGAAGGTGATGTAGCCCGCGACGGGGAGGTTATTGGGCACAAGACGCATCTCCCCCTGGAATGTTTTGAGCAATTCCGTGGGGATTCTGAATTGTTTAAGTGGGGGGGTCGTAATCGGCATTGCATCCTCCATTGACGCGAGAGCTTGCCATGGAGCCAGGAGGTTGGTTTTAGGGCATTTTCGACTTGCAAATTGACTTCAAGTCGGCAAACAAAGTGGCTTCTGCTTAAGAAGAAAGCCACTTGACCCAATCCGCAGGGTCCAGAACTATATTTGGGTCCAATTTTCGCCTGGGAGCATCTACTCAAGGCGCGGTAAACATTGATCCATCTGCGACTTGTAGGCTTTGTGGGTGTACTGTGTGACGCTGTCGATCCCAGAAGCATCGTCATGTGTGGTCCACTTCACGCCAAAGAAGAGCAGGCGACAACCCATGATCTCGTCATTTGCCCTCCTAATGCCTCGAATGATCAACTGGACCATGAATGAGTGAACCTATGCGCGTGCCTCAATTTACCCTCGACGATTACGAAAACAATTTTGCCGATCGCCATCTGTTGCATGGTGTGGTGACGAAGTGGGCAAAGGACAGGCCCGATGCGACTGCGATTCTCAGCGCAGAGGGTGACCGCGTAGTCACATGGAGGGATTTCGACCGCATCACCACAGCATTGGCGTGCGAAATGGTGCGCATGGGTTTTGCCAAGGGCGATTTTCTGGTCACGATGTTGCCGCTGTCGGTGGATCACATTCTACTGGAATACAGTTGCTTCAAAATCGGCGTGGTTGTTGCCCCGCTGGATCTGCGTTTACCCTGCGCCGAGGTAATTCGCGCGCTGGAAATCCTCCGGCCGCGCGGGTTTGTCAGCCTGGGTGTGAAAGCGCCTTTTGATTTTCGCGCACTCTGGAGCAACGTGCAGGCGCAATGCCCATGGATACAGCATTTTGTTGCGATGGATTCCGAAGTTCCTGGCGCACTGTCTTCTGCCTGGATTGCAGAGTCCGTGCGGAGTACCGTGACGGAACCCGAAAGTGACGCAAACTCTGCTCTCCTGGCCGGGATCTCCGTGACCGAGGACGATGGCGCGCTGGTGATCTTTACCACTGGATCTACCGGTTCTCCCAAACCGGCCCTGCTTTCGCATCGCAATATCACGGTACAGAACATGTGCCTGTGCGGCGCATTTTTTGGCGGAGACCGCGGCACGCGCACCCTGGTCAATCTGCCTGCGTCGCACGTAGGAGGCCAGACGGAAGCGATGATGAGCACCCTCTTCGGGGGAGGGACTGTCGTACTCCTGGAGGTCTTCGACGCCAGGGGTTCGATGCGTGCGGTTACCCAACACCGCGTGGAGATTCTGGGCCAGATTCCGGCCATGTTCAACCTGGAGTGGATGCTGAAAGACTATGACCGCCACGATCTCTCCAGCCTGAAGTTTGCCGCTTATGGTGGAAATACGGTGCTGCGGCCCTTCGTGGAGCAACTTGCGGCCATGGCTCCCGTAATTGGCACTGGGCTGGGGCTCACCGAGACCGCCGGTTTCTGCACTTTTATTCAGGCGAGCACGAAGGACGAGGAGATGATTCTCGCCGGGCTTGGTCAGGACATGCCGATCTATCCCTGCTCCATTCGCGAACCTATGCGTGCCGATGGCAACTCCGGCGATGAACTGCCCTCAGGTGAAGTTGGCCACATTTGCTTCCGCGGGCCACAGACCTTTCTTGGGTATGTCAACGATCCCACAGCCACTGCCCAGTCCATTTCGCGCGACGGATTCCTATATACCGGCGATCTTGGCTTCAAGGACGCAGCGGGCTTGCATCTTACCGGGCGAGACAAGTGGGTGATCAAGTCGTCGGGCTACCAGATTTTCCCAGGCGATGTGGAAAGACATATCTGCGGCATGACGGAGAAGGTGGCTAACTGCGTGGTGGTCGGCGTGGCGCATGCAGTTATCTCCGAAGCGCCGGTCGCCTTGGTGGAGAAGAAACCCGCGGTCGAACTGACCCGCCAGGAACTGGATCGGCACGCGCGTTCGTTACTACCTTATATGCGTCCGCGCCATTGGATTCTTCTCGAGTCCGGACAGATGCCGCTGAATCGGATTGCCAAGCCGGATTATGTGCGCGCCAAGGACATGGCTCGCCAGGAGATTGAGCAATTGCGCGCCCGTGGCGAGTGGGACAGCAGTTATGTCAAGAGCGAGCAAGATGAACCCAGCGAAACGGCTGAATAGGACCAAATGCATCGGCAAAGTCTGCCCGCTGATTGCTTGGGCAACTCTGCATAAGTTCGTGGCCAGCTTCGACAACAGCGGAAGAAATTTGAGCGCCGATCTCGCGTGAAGCCCCGGTAACCATCCACGCTTTTCCCGTTCGCCTTACCTCGGATTCTCAAGCTCTCTCACATGAACGAAAGAAACAAGAGACCCTAAATATTTTTGATTATGCGGGCGTGTCGCGGTCACCGATTTCATGCTATCCTCTTGCCTTAAGCGCGCTCCCGCCGCTACGAATCGGTCAGTTCCAACCCTTCACCGAAGTGTGATGTATTGAAAGTCTGACCCCAGGCGCCGAATTCGGTGAGTCTTGGCAGTGGCACGCGATGACGAGGAATATCATCATGGAGCTTCAAAAGGCAAATGGGTTAATTACCCACGCCAGCCAGCATACTGTGGATGAAATCGTGGCGTCCTTGTCCGCGATGTTCAGGGCGAAAAGTATCACTCTTTTCGCGCTGATCGATCATAGCGGCGAGGCCGCCAGAGTTGGCTTGAAGATGCGGCCAACTAAACTGTTGATCTTTGGCGATCCAAGAGCCGGCACTCCACTTATGCTGGCGTCGGCAACCAGCGCGATTGATCTTCCTCTCAAGATTTTGGTATGGGAGGATGAAGGCGGCCAAGTGCAGGTGACTTACAACAGTCCCGCCTATCTGGGCGCGCGTCATCAACTCCCCGATGATCTGCTGAAGAATATCTCCGGCATTGAGGTGTTAGTCGCCCATGCTGTGCAATAGGGAATGCATATTGAGGGGCGGAGGGGAGAAGGTTGCAGAACAGATTTCCGCCTGCACATATTGATGTGCCGTAGTAAGGGCGCTTCGTTGGAATTCATCCCGGAACCCAATCACTCGAGGAAACGCATGACAGACATTCCTAACATCCCTCTCACGTCGCACCATAGAATTCAGGCTGACGGGGTCACAGTGTTCTATCGTGAAGCAGGTCCGCCCAACGCGCCGGTAGTGCTGCTGCTCCATGGATTCCCAACCTCATCGTTTCAGTATCGGGAGTTGATTCCACGCCTCGCCGACCGCTATCGTGTCATCGCTCCAGACCTGCCGGGCTTCGGCTTTACCGAAGTTCCTGCCGAGCGCGGATATATCTACACCTTCGATGCCCTGGCAAAGACGATCTTCGCCTTTACGCGGGCTCTCAAACTTACTCGCTACGCGCTTTATGTATTCGATTACGGAGCGCCGACGGGCTTTCGCCTTGCGTTAATGGCTCCTGAACCGATTACCGCAATCGTCTCTCAAAATGGCAATGCCTACGAAGAGGGCCTGGGCGATGCGTGGCAGTCGATTCAACGCTATTGGCGTGAACCTAGCCTGGAGCATCGAAACGCTATCCGCGCTGGATTAAACCTCGAAGGACTTCGGCACGAATACTCGGTCGGAATCCAGGATCCGACTCTCATCAAACCAGAGGGCTACACGTTGGACGCTGCGTTGCTGGCGCGTCCCGGGAACATCGATATACAGCTCGATCTTTTTCTTGGCTACGCCAATAACGTAAAGTTGTACCCGAAGTTTCAGGAATATTTTCGGGCGGCGAAGCCCCCACTCCTTGCTGTGTGGGGCAAATTCGATCCGTATTTCATCCCCGCAGGCGCAGAAGCGTTTCAGCGCGACATTCCCAACGCGGTGGTGCAGATGCTACCCACAGGCCATTTTGCTCTGGAGACCCATCTGGTCGAGATTGTCATGAGCATGCGCAGATTCCTGGCGGATCACGCGATTTAAAAATCTCAAACCTTGCAAGGTTCGCAAAGCTGGCGGCAGAGAGTTTTCCTCAGGTTGGCAGGCTCTGGCGAATCCATGTATCTTGTCAGGTAACGCAGAGATGACATCAGGCAACGAATGATCGCAGATGAGTGCGAGTCGGCTTGTCAAAGCCGATACTCTCCCCATGATGCAGGCGGGATTACGCCCAAAAGTTTGCTCATGAAAGATTCAATTCAGCCGATAAACTGCCTAACCTGGCGCGATGTCCACATCCTGCTCGGAAATGGGGACGACTTTGAACGGTTCGAAAGCTTGGAAGTTTGCACTGCTAGCGATAGTTCTTCTCTTTGTTCCTGGAATACATGCACAACAATCGACGCAGACCCTATCCGCTCATAGCGCTGCATCTCCGCAGATTGTCGATGCGATTGACGAGGGGAAACTCGTAGCACTGCCCAAGAGTTCTCTCTCACCTTTCAGCTCTGCCCGAGACCTGGGCGTCGTCTCTCCCGACATGGTTCTGGGGCGTTTGCAACTGCTCCTCAAGCGCAGCCCGAGCCAGGAAGCCGGGCTTCAAAGCTTGCTCAGTGCGCAGCAGGACATCCACTCTCCTCTCTATCACCACTGGCTGACCCCGCAGGAATTCGGGGAGCAATTCGGGCCGGCCCAAGAGGACATCGACAAGATCACTGGATGGCTCCAGTCGAAAGGCATCGTGGTGACCAAGGTCGCCACGGGGCGGAGCAGTATCGAGTTTTCCGCCACGCACGGACAGATTCAAAGTGCATTTCATACCCAACTGCATTGGTTTGACACGAAGTCGGGCCGGCAGTACAGCAATGTCTCGAATCCGACGATTCCTGCCGCTTTGAGTCCAGTCGTGGTTGGCATCAACTCGCTGAACAGCATGGTCAGCAGACCACTTTCGCACGTGGTGGGGCAAAAATCCGGAAATGGCAGCGTGTCCGGGAACCCTCCATCCTTTCTGTCCGGAGGGTCAAACTACCTTGCGCCTGGAGACTTCTGGACCATCTACAACGCCACTCCCGCGGAAACCGCCGGGATCACAGGCAAAGGTGTGACCATTGGCATCGCCGGTCGCAGCGACGTTGCCGCCAGCGACGTGGCGTCCTTCCGGTCCACTTATCTGGGAAGCGCCTATTCCGGCACGTACCAGCAGATTGTGAATGGGCCCGACCCCGGAACCCCGTCGGGAGACGATACGGAGAATGCCCTCGACGTCGAGTGGGCCAGCGCGCTTGCTCCGGACGCCAAGGTTGTGCTGGTTTCGTCCATGATTAACGGTGCGGACGGTGTCTATCTGTCTGCGCAGTACTTGATCGACAACAACCTTGCGGACATTGTGAGCGTGAGTTACGGCTCTTGTGAGAGTTTTGAGTGGGGCTGGCTGATTAGTTATTCCCAGATGTGGGAACAAGCAGCCGCGCAAGGAATTACCGTGGCCGTGGCGGCGGGAGACAGCGGTTCTGCGGGATGTGACGACGACCAATTAGCCGCAGCTCAATTTGGATTGCAGGTCAATAGCCTCGCTTCGAGTCCCTACAATGTGGCTGTGGGCGGAACGGAATTTGTCGATCAGGCCGGCTCCTGGGGTACGTCGATGAGTTCGACTCCGCTTCCAGGAACCTCGGCACAGAGTTATATTCCTGAAGAAGTCTGGAATGAGAGCCAGACCTACACGACTCTTTATGCCGGTTCAGGCGGTGCGAGTAACTGTTATTTCGCCACCCTGGATGGTTATGACACAACCGGGTGTGGGGGAGGAGTGCCGAAGCCAAACTGGCAGGCCGGAGTCACGGGCATTCCCGTGGACGGAGTGCGCGATCTTCCGGATCTCTCCTTCACCGCCGCGATGCACGACGGATATCTGGTGATCCTCCAGGGCAAGACCTTGGTGGTTGGCGGTACCTCTGCGGCGACACCTGCATTCGCGGGAGTGATGGCGCTGGTCAATCAGAAATTTGGCGGCCGCCAGGGCATCGCGAATTATCAACTTTATTCGCTGGCGGGCCAGGAATATGGCGCTTCAGGCGCGGAAAACCAAACCACTCTCCAGAGTTGCAACGCCAGCCTTGCGCAGAACCTTGGCAACTCCTGCGTATTTTACGATGTGACGAGTGGAAGCAACGCCGTACCTTGTTTGGGAGGAACGGAGAATTGTTCCGCGACCAGTTCCGGAACGCTCGGTATGTTGACGGGCTACAACGCGGGGGCCGGCTACGATCTGGCTTCCGGCTTGGGATCGATCAACATTTCAAATCTGCTCAACGCCTGGAGCGTTGCGGCAAAAGGGGTCTCTCCTACAACCACCGGGCTCGCGATCTCGCCGACGTCGGATATCGTGCATGGCTCACCGGTGAGTGTCAAGACAACGGTGGCGCCGACCAGCGGGAGCGGCACGCCAACGGGGTCTGTCAGCCTGTTTGCGAATGGCGTTGCAATTGCCACCATGCAGTTGTCCAATGGCTCCTGGTCGGGGAGTATTTCAGCTCTACCCGGCGGCCAATACGAGGTAACAGCTAACTACTCGGGTGATAGCAGCTATGCCGCGAGCGTTTCGCCGCAGGTGCTTGTCTACGTAACTCCGGAACCCAGCATTACCACGGTCTCCGCCATCGCGAGAGACGCGCAGGCAGGGAATCCATTGGCGATTACGTCGATTCCCTACGGGAGCAACGTGATCCTGGGCGCAACGGTCAAAGCGCAGTCCGGGGTCGGTTCGCCTACCAATTCTGTCACCTTCTCAGTGGGCAGCAATCAGTGGATTACGCTGCCCATGCAAGGAGGATACTCCGCCTACACAGTAACTACGCTGTCTCCGGGCGCGTACTCCGCAACGGCTAGCTACATGGGAGATCAAGGCATTGCGCCCAGTACCAGCACGACGCCGGCTCAGTTCACAGTGGTTGCTGCAAATACCGCAGTGACATTGACTGCGGGAACTGCGGCGAACGGGGTAACTCCGGTGACGGCGGTCGTGACTGCGGCAACTTTCGGCAATGCTCCTACGGGCAAAGCGGCGTTCTTTGTGAACGGGACCCAGGTAGGAACAGCAACGATCCAGCCCTATACCGGCGCCGTGCAGAGTTGGGCCTTCGGAACCTTCAACATTTCGGCGGCTTCATTGACCGCGGGTTCCGACGCCATCACGGCCCAGTACCTCGGCGATACCAACTACGCTGCTTCGCCGGTTTCAGCACCAGTGACCATCGTTCCAAGCAAGCTTACCGTGACGGCGCCGAATCCGCCTGCTGTCCCTTCCATGGCCCAGATGTTCAAGACCGGTTCTCCGGTCTCCATCAGCGCGGTCATTCTGGGAAGTTTCCAAAGTCTTCAAGTGCAGTGGGCGCCTGGAATCAACCCATCGTCGGGCTGGAGCAGCAGCGGAATTAGCGTCAATGGGAGCCTCTCGCAACCTGTCCTGGGCGTTCCTATCGCCGCCTGGGACACCTCTTCAATTACCACAGCAGGCTATTACACGCTGAGCGTTTCTGTTACGAACGCAGGCGTCACCACCACAGCGGCGACTTACGTTTATCTGGAACCTGACCTGGTATCTTCCAACTGGCCTCTGTATCTTGCTGCTGAAGTGGATTTCAACGGGGCCATCGCTCCTCCAGCCCCGGTGCCGGCACTGGATGCGTCCGGGAACACCGGCCTTCTTTATGGAACATTTGGGTGGCCCGGCGGTCAGATCTTCCGGACCTCGATGAACGGAAGCGCTCAGAACTCGTATCCATTGACCAAGGGTTCCTGGTATCAGCCAGCGGCTGCCAATCTTCATTTTGTCCCTGGAGACGATCTCATCTATCCCGACGATAACTCGGTTGTGGTGATCAGGCCGGATGGGACAAAAGATGTTCTCGCGCCGCCAGCTTCTTTGAGCGACTCCAATTTCTTTTTCAGGTACACCCAGGTGGTCGTGGACGATGTCGATGGAGATTCGATTCCGGAAGTCGTCGCGGTGGGACAAGGACCGGGACCGACGCCGTGGTCGACTACGGCCTATCTGTTTGCCTGGCGGAATCATGGCCAGCAGTTGAACAGCAACTTCCCCATCTCCATTCTGGACTCGGACCCTGATTTAGCTTTTGCGCCTGCCCGGGTGTTGGTTGGCGATGTCGATGGGGATGGCAAGAAGGAGTTTGTGGTGCTTGAAGGAACAACGGGAACGTCCTTCACGCCGCGCCTCTTTGCCGCCGATGGCACATCCAAGCCGTGGAATGCGCCTACGATTCAACAGCCCTACGTGTACCAGATGGCTCTGGCGGATCTCGACCACAATGGAAAGCTGGAGACCATCCTCGAAACAGTGCCGTCGGACGGAAGTGCTGGCTCTCTTCACGTACTCGGTCCGGATGGATCAGAGCGGCAAGGGTGGCCGCAACCGCTGCCTGACTATGAGACCGGTGACTCCATCGCCATAGGCGACTTGAATCGCGATGGGAACGAGGAGATCGTAGCGTCGACCGGTGGCGCGCTCAAGGTCTTCAAAAGCGACGGCACCGCATTCTGGTCGAATTGGGTGAATCCCTATGGAGGGTTTGGGCCGGCCGTGCTTGCCGATGTGAATGGGGATGGGTATCCGGAGATCGTTGCGCCGTTGACCTATGCGTCGCAGAACCCCTTGTTCTCGGCCTACGATGTGAGTCAGTTACTCATTCTGGATCGGACGGGTGCAACGATTCGATCCTGGACCCTGTCGGGCGCAAATGGGCAGGAACCCCTGTGGGCCAACGCCATTGCCGGCGATTTCCTGGGCGACGGCAAGAGTGAAATCGCTTCAGGATATTCACTGGTTGGATACACAATCCAACTGGACCAGTTGGGCATCCAGGTTGGAAGCACCCAGATGGGCACTGAGGTTCTGAGCACGGGCTGGAATTACAACGCCGCTGCCAGCGACTGGCCGATGCTCCACCGTACTCCGCAGCAGACCGCGGTACTGCGCCGTGTGAGCCCCACAACCATTACCCTTTCCCCCTCGAGCAATTCTTCGAAGGGAGTTTCGCCCGCCACGTTCACCCTGGCGGTTGCTCTCGCCCCGGGCGGTTCCGGAGTTCCGACCGGCACGGTCAATCTCATTGATGGCGATCAGAACATCGGAGCGTGCGTTCTCTCTTCGGGAAGTTGCGCTATCACATCCGCGCTCGCAACGGGCACACACTATCTCACCGCTGGCTATGTCGGGGACCTGACATTTGATGTGAGTCGTTCAACCTGAACCATGCACATAACCATTTGGCGACCCCTGGGGATCCTGGTTTAAAACAGTAGGGACGCGGAGTTGCGAGCTTCGCGAACCGATTCCCAGGAGTCACCCAAATGGTGAGTAATGAAAACCA
>Ga0302267_10000096_pt1 | contig 103402 bp, 84 predicted proteins | sample III_Bog_E1_3_FD_194555 | JGI IMG/M metagenome (GOLD analysis project Ga0302267, IMG submission 194555) | Peat permafrost microbial communities from Stordalen Mire near Abisko, Sweden - III_Bog_E1_3 | ecosystem: Environmental > Terrestrial > Soil > Wetlands > Peat | place: Sweden: Abisko... | reverse complement strand
TCCTGGTTCAATGGCTACCGCAAAGTGCTGGTCAGTTTCGAGAAAACAGAGGCCAGCTACAAAGCGTTGCTCTACATCGCGGCCGCGTTGACTTGCTGGAGACAAACGATCACTATTTGCGGATAGGATCTAAGTCCTCACAAAGATCCCCATCCAGAAGCTTTTGCCGCCGAGCACGGCGCGCTGAGTCTCCCAAACCGGCTCCATGCCGCGTTCGCCGAGGGCGGCGTTGATTTCGCGAGGATCGATCAGCGTGAAGTGGTCCTTGAGATTCTGGATTGAAGTGATTCCGCTCACGCCCACATCCTGGCCCATGGTGGAGGGCAGTTGCAGCACCAGCGAGAAGGCTCCATCATCGCCAACCAGTGAGAGAGCATGGTCCAGACAGCGGTCCAGACTCGCTGCATCGGTGCCGGCATGTTCCAGCACCAGTGCCGCGTGCACCAGATCGACCGGGGCAATCGCCGGCATCTCCGCGGCCAGATCGGCGCAGTGTAGTTCCAGCCCGGCAAGTGCGGTAAAGCGCTGGCGGACAACGTCGAGATAGGCGGGGTTGATGTCTACGCCCACGATGCGCCGGGTAAGGGAGCTGTCGACGCGTTCCAACCCATTACCACCGGCCACGCCCAGTAGCGCAACCGAAGAGGGCCGCCGCACCATCAGCGCCTCCGCAAAGAGATCGGAGAGCGCGCCCAATTGCTGTACCCGCGGAGCATTCATGTGTTCTTCGTAGTCGGCGAGTGGAAGGTCGAGCCATGGATTGGGCATAGCTTTATTGTAAGCAGGACAATGCCGTCATGCTATCTGCAAGCCGACTCTGATTTCTTGCTGAACCGAACGCTTTTGCGTTGTTTCGAACCAACACAAGATCGTCATTCTGAGCGTAGCGAAGGACCTGCTGTTCTGTCTCCAATGATCTATCAATCCAGATAAGCCAAGAAGAAGGAAGATTCCAAACGCAGGTTCTTCGACTGCGTTGGTCGCAAAGAGCGCGACCAACTTCGCTCAGGATGACGGCGTTGAATGGAGCGTTTTGGATTCAGAGCATGCGCAGGAGCTATGCCAGCAGCGCCGTCACCTGCGGCATCAGAGTGCTGATGGCGATATTTTGCGGGCAGAGGCTTTCGCAACTGCCGCATTCGGTGCACGCGCTGGCCTGTTGGATTTCGGGTACAAAGATGCCGTAGCGGAAGCGCGCATCGGGCACGTTGTCGTAGAGGTGCGCGTAATTGAAGAAGTCGAAGTTGGCGGGAATGTTGACGCCGCTCGGGCAGGGCATGCAGTAGTTGCACTTGGTGCAGGGAATCGCCGTGCGCCCCTGATAGATTTTTCGAACTTGCGCAATCAGTTCCTGGTCAGCTTCCGTGAAGGCGTCGATGCGAGCCTTATCGGCGATGCGCAGATTGTCCTGTACTTGCTCCATGTTGCTCATGCCGCTCAGCACGAGGGAGACTTCGGGCTGAGCCCATAGCCACTCCAGAGCCCACTCCACCGGAGTGCGGCGTACAGGGTGAGCATCCATCACCGCTTGCACATCGCGAGGCGGCTCAGCCAAACGGCCACCCAGCAACGGTTCCATCACGATGACGGCCAGTCCACGGCTGGCGGCCAGCTTCAGGCCACGAATGCCGGCCTGATTCTCGATGTCCATGTAGTTGTACTGGATCTGGCAGAAGTTCCACAGCTTGCTGCCGTCGATGATCTCGGCGAAGCAGGCGTAGTTGTCGTGTACTGAAAAGCCCAGATGGCGAATGCGTCCATCGATGAGCGCCTGCTTGGCCTTGTCCAGCAGCTTGTGCTTGAGCACCACATTGCGCCAGCGGTCCAGGTTCAGGGCATGGAAGAGGTAGAAGTCAATGTGGTCGGTCTGCAAGCGTTCAAGCTGTTCAGCCAGAAGCCGGTCGAAGTCCTCCGGTGCTTGCACGTTCCACAGCGGCAGCTTGGTGGCCACCATGACTTTGTCGCGATAGCCGTCGCTGAGCGCCTTGCCCAGGAAAACCTCGCTCTGGCCGCCGTGATAAACATAGGCCGTGTCGAGATAGTTGACGCCGCTGTCGATGGCGGTGCGGACCATACGCGTGGCTTCAGCCTCGTCGATTTGCGCGCTGCCCGGCTTGCCGTCGGTGGTGGGCAGGCGCATGCAGCCAAAGCCCAGCGCAGAGGCTTGCCAATCGAGGTGTCCAAAGTTGCGGGTATGCATGGTGGGCCTTTCGAACGATTGCATTAAGGGAAAATGCTCTTAGTCATTATCCTACCGCGCAAGAGCGCAGGTCAGGGACGCATTTTCCCTTTGCCGCTCCCGGAAGATTACCGGGATGAAACACGATTTGCCGAGGATTGACAGTCGTTCCTGGTGCCGCGCCGCTATGATGGGAGCGTTACAGGAGGTCTGCGGATGAAAGATGAAAAGTTGGAAGGCAACGGCAAGAAGGCGCGCGCCGGCAAGGAGCATTGGGACGGTGCGGTGCGTCCCATGTACACGCGGCAATGGCTGTTGGGGGATGCTCCGCGCCACTCCGTTCCCACCGAGGGTATGTCGCCCAGCACAGCCTACCAGCTGATCCATGACGAACTGATTCTGGACGGCAGCTCGCGCTTCAATCTGGCCACCTTCTGCAGCACATGGATGGAGCCGGAGGCGCACCAGTTGATGTCCGAGACCTTCGACAAGAACATGATCGACAAGGATGAGTATCCGCAGACCGCCGAGCTGGAGATGCGCTGCGTACACATGCTGGCCGATCTGTGGCACGCTCCCGACGCTGCCAAAACTATTGGCTGCTCGACCATCGGATCCAGTGAGGCCTGCATGTTGGGCGGGCTGGCGCTGAAGTGGCGCTGGCGGGAGCGGATGAAGCAGCAGGGCAAGTCCACTGAGCGCCCCAATCTGGTCATGGGCACGAATACTCAGGTCTGCTGGCATAAGTTCGCTCGCTACTGGGATGTGGAGGCCCGTGAAGTGCCGCTGGCCGAAGGCGAAACCGTCACCAACCCCGAGCGTGCCGCTGCTGCCTGCGATGAAAACACCATCGGCGTGGTTGCCATTCTAGGCAGCACCTTTACTGGCCACTATGAAAACGTCATCGAGCTGAGTGCGGCTCTCGATCGCCTCCAGGAGCAAACCGGTCTGGACATTCCCATCCACGTCGATGGCGCCAGTGGCGGCTTTGTCGCTCCATTCCTGCAACCGGATCTGGTGTGGGACTTTCAGTTGCCGCGTGTGAAGTCCATCAACACTTCGGGTCACAAGTACGGATTGGTCTATCCCGGCGTGGGATGGATCGTCTGGCGTGAGCAGGCTGACCTACATCCCGAGTTGATCTTCAAGGTGGACTATCTGGGCGGATCGATGCCTACGCTGGCCATTAACTTCTCCCGTCCCGCCAGTCAGATCGTGGCGCAGTACTACAACCTGATTCGACTGGGACACTCCGGCTATCGCGCCATTCACGAAGCCTGTCAGGAGGTCGCCATCGAGCTGGGTCGTCAGATTGCCGCGATGGGACCCTTTGAACTGCTGGGCACGGGCCACGATCTGCCGGTATTGGCCTGGAAGCTGAAGGAGCCGACCAACTGGACGCTCTATGACCTCTCTGATCGCTTGCGTGACCGCGGCTGGCAGGTTCCGGCCTACAAGATGCCCGCCAACCGCGAGGATGTGGTGATTCAACGCATCGTGGTGCGCAATGGCTTCACGCACGATCTGGCCGGGATGCTGCTGCGCGACATGCGCCGCCATCTGGACTGGTTCGAGAGCCAGCCGGGACTGAATCCCACAGTGCAGGGCGCAGGATTTCATCACTGAGTTGTGCGCTTGGGCCGGAGTTATCTCCGGCCCATGCGTTACCAAAACCATTCGTGATCTATCACACAAGGTGTTGGTCCGAATGTAAGAGAGATAAGCACCTAATCTGCTTTATGCGTGATTTAACTCACAAGTGATGGACGATATAACGTTGCAATCACCTTCATTAGCGCGTTTGATTTGAATTATTTCTCGCTTCGTCTCACATTGTGAGTGACAGCTTGCCACGATAAGCACTATATTTTTTTCGCACTCCTGATGAGCTCTCGCATGGTCGCGAGTTGCTCGCAAGGTTAGTGAGCGTTCTTGCCGCGGCTGTTTATAAGCAGTAGATAGAAGAAAATTCGCAGTGGCAGCAAGTGCGCCGGTTTCCTGTTCTCGCAAGTCGCAGGAGGAAATGTGACTCTCTATCCCATGCCGCCGCTCCCCTCGGATGACAAGCGCTGGAAGATCGTCAACAATGCCATGCGCAAGAACGGCTTTGCCCGCCATGCGCTGATTGAGACGCTGCATACCGTGCAGTCCTCGTTTGGTTATCTGGACGATGACTCGATCCGCTTTGTGGCGCGGTCCTTGCGCGTGCCGCTCAGCCAGGCCTATGGCGTGGCCACCTTCTATCACTACTTCAGCCTCAAGCCGCCGGGCAAGCACACACTCACCATCTGCGCCGGCACCGCCTGCTACATCAAGGGTGCTGACAAGCTGGTGGCTGCCGCGGAATCCTCTCTGGGCATCAAGGCGGGGCAGACCACTAACGATGGCGAAGTCAGCCTGATGACCGCGCGCTGCGTCGGCGCATGCAGCCGCGCTCCGGTGGCGCTGTGGGATGGGGAGATAGCCGGCGAGATGGCCAGCGAGCAGTTGATCGAGCAACTGGAAAGGTGGACGGTGGCATGAACATCGAAGAGCTTGAACAGATTGCCGAAAGCGTTCGACAAGACAACGCCAAATACGATCACGAACTCAATGTCTGCATGGATCTGGCCTGTTCCAGCCAGGGCGCGGGCCTGTTGAAGGACGAGTTGGTGAAGGCCGTCGAGGCTTCCGGCAAAAAAGTTCTGATTCGCCGTACCGGTTGCATGGGGCCTTGCTCGGCGGGGCCGTTGGTGCGCGTCGATCCCGCTGATGTGCTCTATAAGCAAGTGAAGGCCGAAAGCGCCAAGGCCATTGTCGACAGCCTGGGCAATGAACCTGTTCCTGAACTGCAATGCGATCTAAGCGAGCACTTCGATCAGCAGATGCGCATCGTGCTTGAGAACGCCGGTCACATCGATCCCGAAAAGATCGACGACTATATTGCACGCGATGGCTACAAGGCATTGGTCACGGCGCTCACCGAGATGACGCCCAGCGATGTGATTCAAACCCTCACTGAAAGCGAACTGCGCGGGCGCGGCGGCGGCGGCTATCCCACCGGCCTCAAGTGGGGCACGGTCGCAAAGGCCGGCGGCGACCTGAAGTATGTGGTCTGCAATGGCGATGAAGGAGACCCCGGCGCATTCATGGATCGCAGCGTGATGGAAGGCGATCCGCATCGCGTCATCGAAGGTATGTGCATTGCTGCTTATGCTGTTGGAGCAACGCGCGGCTTCATCTATGTGCGTGCCGAGTATCCCGTCGCGGTGAGCCGCCTGACCGCGGGCCTGCGCGATGCGCGGCGGCGCGGGCTGTTGGGCAATAACATCTGCAATACGCCCTTCAGCTTCGATGTGGAGATTCGTCTTGGCGCGGGAGCCTTTGTCTGCGGCGAAGAGACCGCGCTGATCGCATCGATTGAAGGCCGTCGCGGCAATCCCAAACCTCGTCCTCCTTATCCCGCGGTGCATGGCCTGTGGGGCAAGCCAACGCTCATCAACAACGTCGAGACCTTCGCCAACATCGCGCCCATTTTGCGCAAGGGGGGCGAGTGGTTCTCCAGCATGGGAGCTGGCCGCAGCAAGGGCACCAAGGTCTTCGCGCTCACCGGCAAGATCGCCAATAGCGGCCTGGTCGAAGTGCCCATGGGCATTACGCTGAGGCAGATCATTGAAAACATCGGCGGCGGCGTAGCCGGCGGACATACTTTCAAGGCAGTGCAAACCGGCGGGCCCTCCGGCGGCTGCATTCCCAACGAGCATCTTGATCTGCAAGTGACTTATGAATCGCTGGTGCAGGCGGGCTCAATTATGGGTTCGGGCGGCATGATCGTCATGGACGACACTTCGTGCATGGTCAATGTGGCGCGCTTCTTCATCGAGTTCTGCATGACTGAGTCCTGCGGCAAGTGCATCCCATGCCGCGCCGGCACCGCGCAGATGCACACCCTGCTAACGCGCATCTGTTCAGGGCAGGGAACCATGAATGACCTTGAACTGCTCACCGATCTCTGCGCCACGGTCAAGGAAACCAGCCTCTGCGGGTTGGGCCAGACCGCGCCCAATCCGGTGTTGAGCACGCTGCGCTACTTCAAGAACGAGTATCTGGAACACATCGTGCACAAGCGCTGTCCAGCCGGAGTTTGCGCCATCGCCGTTCCAGCCAATGAGCATGTGGAGGTCATGGCATGAGCATCGCCGTCGATGTCAAAACGCTGGAGATCAATGGCCTTCACGTCAGCGCCCGCGCCGGCCAAACCATTCTGGAAGTGGCGCGGGAAAACAATATTTCCATTCCAACTTTATGTCATCTTGAAGGCCTCAGCGGAATTGGCGCCTGCCGCCTCTGCCTGGTTGAAGTAAAAGGCAGCACCAAGCTCTTTCCCGCCTGCGTCACCGCGGTCGAAGAAGGCATGGAAGTCAACACCGTAAGCGAGCGTTTGAAGAAGCATCGCCATACCATCCTCGAGCTGCTCTTCGCCGAACGCAATCACGTCTGCTCGGTCTGTGTGGCCAATAATCATTGCGAGTTGCAGACACTGGGCCAGGAGCAGGGCCTGACTCATGTGCGCTTGCCCTATCGCAATCCGCTGCTCACAGTCGATGCATCGAACGAGCGTTTTACCGCCGATCACAACCGCTGTGTGCTCTGCACCCGCTGTGTGCGCGTCTGCGCGGAGATTGAAGGCGCGCATGTGTGGGATGTGATGGGCCGCGGCATCAACTCGCTGGTGATCACCGATCTGCATGAACCGTGGGGTGAATCCACCTGCACCCGCTGCGGCAAGTGCGTGCAGGTCTGTCCCACCGGCGCGCTCTACGACAAGAGCAAGATCGGCTCCGATCATCCCAAGGCCCCTGACTTTCTGCCCTATCTAAACCTGATGAGGGAAGCGCGATGAGCAAACTGAAACTGGCAACGGTATGGCTGGATGGATGCTCGGGATGCCACATGTCCTTTCTCGACATGGACGAGCGGCTGCTTGAACTGGCGGAGATGGTGGAGTTGGTTTATAGCCCGCTGGTCGATGCCAAAGAGTATCCCGAAGAAGTAGATATTGCATTGGTCGAGGGCGCTGTGGCCTCAGTCGACGACGAAAGAAAAATAAAGAAAATACGCACTCATACCAAGCTGTTGATTGCCATGGGCGACTGCGCCATCACCGGCAATGTACCCGCGATGCGCAATCCCATCGGTGTGGACGAGATACTGCATCGCGCCTACATCGAGAACGTCAGCGCGCAGCCGCAGATTCCCTGTGTGGTGGTGCCCAAATTGCTGCCGATTGTGCGCCCCATTCATGAGTACGTGAAGGTGGATGTATTTCTGCCCGGCTGTCCGCCCTCCGCGGCTACCTTCAACTCCGCGCTCACCGCGCTGGTTACCGTGGCGGCGCTGGATATTTCAGCCCTCACTCGTTTCGGAGCCTGAGTCTTTGGAGACTGCTTTATGAGCCAGACGATTGCCATCGATCCCGTCACCCGCCTCGAAGGCCACGGCAAGATCACCATTCATCTCGACCATCAGGGCGAAGTTGAGGACGCGCGCTTTCATGTTACCCAGGTGCGCGGCTTCGAGCGCTTTGCGCAGGGCCGTCCCTTCTACGAGATGCCCAGCCTGATGGCGCGTGTCTGCGGCATCTGCCCGGTCTCGCATCTGATCGCCTCGGCCAAGGCCTGCGAGGCGGTGATGTCGGTGCGCATTCCGCATACAGCAGCGCAACTGCGGCGCATGTTGAACCTCGCCCAGATGGTGCAGTCGCACGCGCTGAGTTTTTTCTATCTGGCTTCGCCTGATTTGCTTCTGGGCATGGAGTCCGACCCCAAAACCCGCCACATCTTCGGCGTGGTCGCGGAGAAGCCTGAGTTAGGCCGCGCTGGCGTGGCACTGCGCCGCTTTGGTCAGCACATCATCGAACTGCTGGGCAACAAACGCGTGCATCCCGGATGGGTGATTCCCGGCGGCGTCACTGAGCCGCTGACCGTGGCCAAGCGAGATGAAATCTTGAAGATGATCCCCGCGGCCCATGCCGGTATGAAGCTGGCGCTCAGCGCCTACAAGCAGATCGCCGACCAGTTTGCGGAGGAGATCGAAGTCTTTGCCAACTTTCCGTCGTATTACATGAGCCTGGTCAATGAAGATGAATCCATCGAGTTCACCGACGGCGCTCTGCGCTTGATTGATGCTGCCGGCGACACGGTGGACGAAGGCCTCACCGCAACTCATTTCACTGAGAAGATCGGCGAGGCCGTCGAGCCCTATAGCTTTACCAAGTTCACTTACTACAAGCCGCTGGGGTATCCCGAGGGCAGCTATCGCGTCGGTTCGCTGGCGCGGCTCAATATCGCCAAGACCATGGGCACGCCCAAGGCCGACAAGGAACTGGTGGAGTTCAAGAAGCTGGCCAAGGGACCGGTGCAAAGCTCCTTCCACTATCATCACGCACGGTTGGTGGAGATGGTCTACTGCATCGAAAAGATCGAGCAAATCCTGAGCGACCCGTTGATCCTCGACAAGCATGTGCGAGCCGCTGCCGGTGTGAATCGTTTTGAAGGCGCAGGCCAGGCTGAAGCTCCGCGTGGAACCCTGATGCACCACTACAAGGTCGACGAGAACGGACTTATCACCTGGGCCAATCTGGTAATTGCAACTGGCCAGAACAATCGCGCCATGAACCAGGGCGTGTTGCAAGTGGCCAAGCACTACATCAAGGGCGGCAAGTTTACCGAGGGGATTCTCAACCGCGTGGAGGCAGTGGTGCGCACCTTCGATCCCTGCCTGAGTTGTTCAACCCACGCGCTGGGCCAGATGCCGCTCTCCATTGAACTGCGCTCCGCTGAGAATGCATTGCTCGCCGAGGTGCATCGCTAGACGCATTGAACAGAGTGACAAATCACGAAAAGAGGCGCAAGCTGCTGCTGGCCTGCGGCAATGCGCTGCGTTCGGACGATGGAGTCGGCGCCGAGATCGCCGCTGAGATTGCGCAGGACACCGCCTGCGCCGACATGAAGATCGTCGTCGTTCAGCAATTCACGCCGGAACTGGCCGAGATGATTGCCAACTCCGATCTGGTTGCTTTTGTTGATGCTGCCGCAAATATACCCGCAGGCGAAATCTCCATGCGTTCTGCCCATCCTGAAACGGAAGAGCCGGGCAGCTTCACCCACCATCTATCCCCCGCCGCATTACTCGCTCTGAGTGAAACGCTCTATGGCAAGCTGCCTGCTCGGGCCATTACGTTGACTGTGGGCGCACTTTCTTTCGAACTCGGTGAGAGCCTGACTAAGCCGGTGCGCGCTGCTGTCCCCGTTGTGGTGGGAAAGCTGCGGAGGTTCTTTTCTGACTAGGCCTATGCTATGGATGGCATCTGATTCTCGTTGAAGCGCCCCAGCATCTTGACGAACTCTTCCGGCGGCAGTGGCTGGCTATAAAGATAGCCCTGGTAGGCATGGCAGCCCAGATTGGCGAGCACCTCGCGCTGATGCTCCGTCTCCACGCCCTCGGCGATCACCGACAGGTGCATGCTCTGGCCCATGGAGAGAATGGTCTGGGCGATGGTGCTGGTGTCTTCATTGTCCATGATGTCGTGGATGAAGGAACTGTCGATCTTCAGCTGGTCCAGCGGCAATCGTTTCAGGCTGGCCAGCGAGGAGTAGCCGGTGCCGAAGTCGTCCACCGAGAAGCGCAGCCCCTGCTCGCGCAGCAGGCTCATCTTGACCAACACCTCTTCGATGTTGTCGATCAGCATCGATTCGGTGATCTCCAGTTCCAGCCGGCGCGGGTTGGCCTTGCAGCGCTTCAGCGTCGCCAGGACGGAGTCCACGAAGTCCGCCTGGCGTAACTGGAGGGCGCTGATATTGACCGTCACTGTGATTCCGCTGGTGGCTTCCTGTCCGGACCACGCGGCGATCTGCCGACAGGCAGATTCCAGCACCCAATCACTCAAGGGAAGAATCAGTCGCGTCTCTTCGGCCAGGGGAAGGAACTCCTCCGGCAGCAGAATGCCGCGACGAGGATGCTTCCAGCGCAGCAGAGCCTCGGCGCGCACGATTTGACCATTTTCGACCTGTGGTTGATAGAACAGCGCGAACTGTTTTTGCTTTACTCCCTGGCGTAGGTCCTTTTCCATCGCGGCGCGGGAGCTGACCGCGGCCTGAAGCGCCGGAGCAAAAAAGCGCAGTGTATTGCGCCCCACTGCTTTGGCTTGATACATGGCGATGTCGGCCTGTTGCAGCACTTCGTTGATGTTCTCGTGGTGGCCGCCGAAGATGGTAATGCCGATGCTGCATGTGCTGCTGCACGCATGACCGTCCAGCAGATAGGGCTGGCCCACCTTGGTCAGCAGTTTTTCGGCGATGGCCTTGGATTGGGCTGCGGCTTCTTCTTCCACCCCGCTCAGCTCTTCGAGCATGATCACAAACTCATCGCCGCCCAGCCGGCCTACGGTATCGACCTCGCGAACGCAGGTGCTCAGCCTCTTTCCAACTTCCTTGAGCATCAGGTCGCCTGTCTGGTGGCCAAGCGTGTCGTTCAGGGTTTTGAAGTTGTCCAGATCCACAAACAGCAGCGCTCGCTTATGCTGGCTGCGGGAGCTGGCCCTGATGCTCTTGCCCAGACGCTCCATCAGCAACCGCCGGTTGGCCAGGCCTGTCAGCGGATCATAGAAGGCCAGAGTGCGAATCTCCTCTTCCGCCATTCGCGCTGCGGTAATGTCGCGAAAGATGGACAGAATGCAGGCTTCTCCCTCGATCTCGATCGCCGCCCCGGAGATCAAACCCCAAAAACGCTCCCCGTTCTTCCTTTGCAATTGCACTTGCAGCTCGCGACTTTGCGATGCCAGACGGAGAGGTTCGAAAAGATTCTCGTGATCTTGCTGGTTGGTCCACAGGCTCAGTTCCTGAACGGTCTTTCCCAAAACCTGCTCAATCTGGAAGCCGGTGATGTCCAGAAAGGCCTGATTGGCGTCGATTACCAATCCATCGCCACTGCGGGTGATCACGATGGCATCAATGCTGGTCTGAAAGATAGTGCGGTAGCGTGTTTCGCTGCCTTGTAGAGCATCCGCCTGTCTCAAGGCGTTAAGCCGCAAGCGAAAGCTGCGGGTGCGCTCACAGACAACACAGATGGCGACGCAGATGAAAAAGAACATGGCCAGCGCCACCGAATCCGACGTGCTGGCGATCGACAGGCTGTGAACCGGCTGCAGTATCCAATAGTCCGTGATCAGCGTGGCTGACAGCGTGGCCAGAATCCCCGGCCAAAGCCCGAAGAACAGGGCGATGGCCATGACGGTGGGATAGAAGGTGATGTAGGGTGGCAGAATGATGCCAAAGCGCTGTTGCAGGCCCTGACGCAGCAGAAATGCAGCCATGGTTATGGCCGCTGCGAGTGTCAGGCGCAGTGCGGGCGTGAAAAGCTCGCGTTGTGGGGCCCCAGCCAAGGTCGATCCTTCCGCGGGTGCTCCAGCAGCCCAGAGTGGATGTCCCTGTTATTTGTAATGCAAATGCAAAAGAGGGGTACAAATTACCGTTGGGTGCATCCTAGAATCCCGCAATCCGGAAGTCAATAACAGCTTCAACTATTTGTTGAAAGATAGATAAATGCGGATTTTCGCGCGAAAAAACTATTTGGGCTGATGTTCTCAGGCATCCTGGGCGTCTCTCACAGGCTTTGCCGGTGAATTCTGGCCAGTCTGGCCTCGCCGGGTTCTTTACAGCCGGCCCGCACTCCTGAAAGACTGGAGTGTGGCTACTCAAACGATCGTCATCCTCGATTTCGGCTCGCAGTATACCCAGCTCATCGCCCGGCGTATCCGCGAACAAAACGTCTTTTCAGTGGTGCTGCCCTGTACGGCGCCGCTCAGCGAGATCCAGGCGCACCAGCCCCTGGGCGTCATCCTCAGTGGCGGACCGTCTTCGGTTTACGATACCGACGCCCCTCCCGCCGACCACCGTGTTCTGGAACTGGGCGTTCCGGTCCTCGGCATCTGCTACGGCTTGCAGTTCATCGTTCACCATCTGGGCGGCAAGGTGCGCTCGGCGGAGAAGAGCGAGTACGGCCATGCCGAAGTGAGCATCGAAGACGGCTCCACGCCGTTGTTCGCCGGCCTGCCCGACAGTTTGCACGTCTGGATGAGCCATGGCGACGAGGCTCTGGAACTGCCCGCGGGCTTCCACCGCACCGCCGTCACCAGCAACGCCCTGGCCGGCATCGCTAACGAGCAGCGCAGGATCTGGGCAGTGCAGTTCCACCCCGAGGTGCATCACACCCCGCTCGGACCGCAGCTCATCAAGAATTTTGTCTTCAACATCTGCGGCGCGGCCGGCGATTGGACCCCGGCCCACTTCATCGAGAGCACTGTGGCCTCGATCCGCGAGAAGGTCGGCAAGGGCCACGTTATCTGCGGCCTCTCCGGCGGCGTGGACTCCTCGGTTGCCGCCATGCTGGTGCACAAGGCCATCGGTAGCCAGTTGACCTGCATCTTTGTGAACAACGGTGTGCTGCGCAAGAACGAGTTCCAAAAAGTGCAGGAAAACCTGCGCGACAAACTCGGCCTGAATATCGTCGCCGTGGACTCCTCCGAGCGTTTTCTGAGCAAGCTGGCCGGCGTCACCGACCCTGAAAAGAAAAGAAAGATCATCGGCGCCGAGTTCATCGCCGTATTCGACGACGAGGCCAACCGCATCGCCAAGATTTCGGGCGGTGTGGACTGGCTGGTGCAGGGCACGCTTTACCCTGACGTCATCGAATCCTCCAGCGTAAAAGGCCCCAGCCAGACCATCAAGAGCCACCACAACGTTGGCGGCTTGCCCGACCACATGAAGCTCAAGCTGATTGAGCCCCTGCGCGACCTCTTCAAGGACGAAGTCCGCCGCATCGGCCGCGATCTGCAGATGCCGGAAGACGTTTTGGGCCGTCAGCCCTTCCCCGGGCCTGGTCTGGCCGTCCGCATTCTGGGCGAAGTAACCGCCGACCGCGTCTCTCTCTTGCAGGAGGCCGATGAGATCGTCGTTGCCGAGATCAAGGAAGCCGGACTCTACTCCAAGATCTGGCAGTCCTTTGCGGTCCTCTTGCCGGTGATGAGCGTAGGCGTGATGGGTGACCAGCGCACCTATGCCTACACCTGCGCCGTCCGCGCCGTGCACTCCGAAGACGGTATGACCGCCGACTGGACGCCGTTGCCCTACGAGGTGCTCAAGCGCATCAGCAGCCGCATCGTCAACGAAGTCAAAGGTATCAACCGCGTCGTCTACGACATCACCAGCAAGCCCCCCGGCACCATCGAGTGGGAATAGTCACCTGCGGTGGGGCAGACGCGGCCGTTGGCCGCCATGCTGAGCTGGACTCGGGCATTGTCGTAACCCAAGAAAAAAGGCTGTGGACGCTTCCGTCTACGGCCTTTCTTCGATTTTAAAAACATTAGGCTGTTGCTGTCGGGATCGTATCGTCTTCTTCGGCCGAGATGACGGTGCCCTGATGGTAGAGGATGCGCCATCCATCCTCCGCACTCTGCCAGATCGTCGAACGGCGCGAACGCCGCCCTGCCTGATCGAGAGTGTAGGTCAGCAGATAGGTGTCGGAACTCAAGCGGCGCAGGCCAAACTCCGAAGTCTTCCATCCGGCCTGAGCGGCATCGACATAGCTCGTTCCGGTAAAAATCTCCTGAAGAATGAAGTCCCGGCTGTACCTGCGGCCAGATGCGCCAACCTCCCAAAAATCCGTTGAGGTGGCGCGTTCTATCTCGGCGGAGGTGGCCCCGAACGCCGACGTGTGAAAGATCGGTTCGCGACGGCTCAGTTCGGTGAGGATCGACAACAATTCAGGCTCGACGTGGGTAAATTTCGGATTGTCGATCATTGAATTTTTTCCTCTGACTTTTTTGAAGGCTTCTTGCGCCAAGCAACATTTCCGTAAAACCAGTGCATTCTCAACCTGCCTACCCGCGCAGCAGGGCAACTTCTCTGCTGAGCGTCGCGATCTTCTCCAACAACTCCGTGTGGCGCTTGTCGGCGATGGAGGGCTCGATTGCTTCCACATAGAATGTGCCGTTGGGCTCCAGTTCGCAGCGGTGAATCTGCTCGAAGTGCTCATAACCCTGGCGATGAATCACCTCCAGCAACTCCTCGCGGGTCAGAGCCTCGCGGCGCATGGCCTTGAGGTCGATCTGGCCGTTGTGAACCAGTACCGTCGCGCGCCCTTCCAGAGCACGGGTTAGCCGCCGCGAGCGGAAGAGTCCCCGCACCACCAGCCAGTTGATGGCCAGTAGGCTGAATGCCCCGATCAGCCCGCCGCTCACCGAGTTGTCGTCGCCGATGATGGCGTTTTGCACGGTGTTGGAGAGCGAGAGCAGCACCACCAAGTCAAAGGGATTCAACTGCGCCAGCTCCCGCTTACCAAAGAGGCGCAGCAAGATTACCAGCACCAGGTAGACGATGATGGGACGCAGCAGCTTCTCCAAGATGGGCAGGGGAAGCTGAAACATGTGGTCGAAGATGATCGAATGCGGCATGAGATGAGGATAAAGCAGTGAGAGGGAACAGGGATCAGGGATCAGGGAACAGGGGTGGCGGATGTTGAAAAACACAGGTTGCTCCTGTTCCCTTATTTTGCTTTAGCGCTTTTCCAACCGCAGCTTCACATCGACGGTGTGGTTGTTGTCGTTCAGTGACAGCACATACTTGCAGTTGACGTTCGCAAAGACATGGGCCAGAGTGGGATTGCCGTCGCCGATGGTGTAGAAGTCGCGGACAGATTTTTCGTTGAAGACCGAACCTGCCGGCATCTTCCATGCGGCCAGCATGGCGGCGCGCAGTTGCTCGCTGACGTTTTCTACACTCACTGCACCCATCTTGTAGACCGGCCCCGGCTCAGCCGTTACGCTGTAGCTCACCGTCCCCTGGACGTGATCAAAGCTGGGCGTTGGCTGGATATTGGCCTTCATGTATCCCTGGTTATGGTACTGGCGCGCCAGAAACGCCCAGTTCTCACGAACCAGCGTTGCGTCGGCGACCATTCCAGGACGAATGCCTGACTGCTTGTCAAAATCCGCTTGCGTTACCAATACCCCAGGCGCGAGCTGGATGCTGACGATCTTGTAAATCGGTCCAGTAGCGACCAAAACCTGAAAGGGAATGCGCACGCTATCGGGTGCGATCACTGGAGCAGACTGCGCACTGGCGTGAATTTCTGCTTCCAGATAGCCTTTGTCGCGATAGTAGTTACCCAGGTTGGTCTCAATCTGATTGGGACTGCCATCCAGACTGTACGGAGACCCTGCGAGCCCGTCCAGAACCTCCGCGGCCTTGGGTTCCAGCGTGGTCGCAGAGTGGATTTCTCCTACCACTACTTGTGGCGCGGTAATCGCATAGGTCATGGCTGTTACCTTATGCAGTTTCATGTCGGTATAGGGGGTGACAGCGACCGTTGCTTTGATGCCCAGCGTCGTTAGCATCTGCTCCAAGGTCTGACGCACCCTCTCCTCCAGCCCATCCTCCACTGGAACCATGCCGTGATAGAGCGGAAAGAGCTCATGAAGCTTGGCGTCAAGATCCTTGCCTTGGGCGAGAGGTAGATTCTCCAGGCGAATGGGAAAGAGCTGCTTTGCCGGCTTGAGCATGAAGATCAAATCCTGGCCGTCGAATTTAAAGGTCAGTCCTTCAAAGACGCCGGTATCCATCAGCCGCTGGGAGTGTTCATTCATCTCCGCATAGTCCAGCACCTCGCCCTTCTTCAGGCCGGCGGCGGACATAAGCTCCTGGTCGGTATATTCCGGGTCGCCCTTGAACTGGATCGTCTTCGGTTGAAACTTCTGCGCAGCGGCAGGCAGACTGGCAACAGCCAGTATCACGGCACTCAGAACGAGACAAGATAGACGCTTCATGGTAGGGAAAGAGTAGCAAAGAAAATCGATTATCCCAAAAGAAATGGGTTGATATTTACTTAATAATCAATAAGATGGGGGTAATTATGCGGGTCGTTTTCTCCTGCTTCCTTGTTTTGAATGGCGATCAGCATGTGGTTGGCAGGAAATGCAGGTCCTTCGACTGCGCCGGGCGCATAAAATACGCCTGGCTTCGCTCCGAATGAACGGGAAACTTTTTCATTCCGCCCCTACGGGGCTGGAGTTTGTTTTGGCAGCTTTCCCAGGACTGCCCCTTCCCCTTCACTGCGTTCAGGGTCAGGGTTGTCTTGGGGGATTTTCCTGCACCCCTCCGGGGCTGATAGCAGCACAACTTGTTCATTCCACGTCTAATTCGCACCGCGAGGCCTTTGCTCAGGATGACAAATGATTGGGCAATTCGAGCTTGAACGATCCGGCAGCATGCTAAACGCCGACTGCCAGCTTGCCCCGGAAATAATCCAGCGACTTGATAAGGCCTTCGCGCAGTTTGACCTGCGGCTCCCAGCCAAGCAGGGTGCGGGCTTTGGTGATGTCGGGCTGGCGCTGGGTGGGGTCGTCCTGGGGCAGGGATTCGAAGCGCAATTCGCTTTTGACGCCGGTTACTTTCAGCACCTCCTGGGCGCACTCCAGAATGGTGAACTCATTGGGATTGCCGATGTTGACCGGCAGGTGTTCGTTGCTGCGCGAGAGCCGCAGAATGCCCTCGATCAGATCGTCCACATAGCAGAAGCTGCGCGTTTGGCTGCCGTCGCCGTAGATGGTGAGGGCTTCACCGCGAAGTGCCTGCATCATGAAATTGGAGATGACCCGGCCGTCGTCCGGGGCAAGACGTGGGCCGTAAGTGTTGAAGATGCGTACCAGGTGGGTGTTGACGCCCCTGGAGCGGTGATAAGCCATGGTCAAGGCCTCGGCGTAGCGCTTGGCCTCGTCATAGACCGAGCGCGGTCCCACCGGATTCACATTGCCCCAGTATTCCTCGGTCTGAGGATGTTCGATAGGGTCGCCGTAGCACTCCGAGGTGGAGGCATGCAGAAAACCGGCGTGGTATTTGGCGGCTATCTGTAGCGCGTTTTCCGTGCCTACCGAGCCCACCCGCAGGGTCTCGATGGCCAGACGCAGGTACTCCGGCGGACTGGCCGGCGAAGCGAAGTTGAAGACGTAGTCCACCGGGCCGGGATCGAAGGGCAGGCAGATATCCTGTACCTCGAAGCTGAAGCGCGGTTCATCGGCGAGATGAGCCAGGTTGGCCATGTTGCCGGTGCAGAGATTATCCACGCCGATCACCGAAAAGCCCTCACCCAACAGTCTGTCTGTCAGGTGAGAGCCCAAAAATCCGGCGGCGCCAGTGACGAGTGCGCGCTTGCTCAATTTATCTTCTCCTGCCATATTCAGAAACCGCTCTGAAGCTTCCGTTGCAAATTTAAGTCCGCTTGTCGGCTTTTGATCCAGAAGCGATTCCTGGTTACACCAGCAGATTGCGCGGCTTGCCCTGTTGTGCCTGATAGTTTGCCGGCCGGCCCACGCTCACATAAGTGAATCCGTGCTCCGCCATCTGCTGCGGCTTGTAAAGGTTGCGACCGTCGATCACGATGGGGAAGTGCACCGCCTGGTTGAGGCGCGGCAGATCCAGATTCGCGAACTCCTTCCACTCGGTCAGGATCAGCACCGCGTCTGCGTCCTTGGCCGCTTCGTAGACGTTGCTGGCGTAGCGCATCTTTTCCGAAGGCGGAAGAACTTCCTTGGCGCGATCCATCGCCGCAGGATCATAGGCGGTGATGATGGTGCCCGCATCCAGCAGTTTGCGGATCACGTCGATGGCCGGAGAGTCGCGAATGTCGTCGGTGTCGGCCTTGAAGGCCAGTCCCAACGCCGCCAGGCGCTTGCCGCGCAATGTCCACAAGGCCGACAGCACCTTGTTGTAAAAGATGTTCTTCTGCGTCTCGTTGATCTTGCGAACTTCTTGCAGCAGTTGGAAGTCCACGCCCTGCTGCTGCGCCACCCAATGGAAGGCTGCCACATCCTTGGGAAAGCACGATCCGCCGTAGCCCAGTCCAGCCTTCAGGAAGCGCGGACCGATGCGGGTGTCCAGGCCCATGCCGGCGGCGATGTCTTCAATGTCGGCATCGACCGCTTCGGCCAGATTGGCCACTGCATTGATGAACGAAATCTTCAAAGCCAGGAAGGCATTGGAGGCGTGTTTGATGATCTCCGAACTCTGCGCTGAAGTTACCAGCAGCGGCGCCGGTCGCTGTGCATTGCAGCAGCCCGGCAGGGCCTCCGGCTGGCTGTAATAGCTGCCTTCGGTCAGGGGAGCGTAGATGCGGCGCAGCACTTCGGCGGAACGCTCGGTGTTGGCGCCCACCACAATGCGGTCGGGATGCAGGAAGTCGATAACCGCCGTGCCCTCGCGCAGAAACTCCGGGTTCGAGACCACTTCAAAACTGGCTGCGTCCACTCCATGGCGCTGCATGACGCGACGAATCCACTCATTGGTGTAGACCGGCACAGTACTCTTTTCGACGATGACTTTGTATCCGCCGCGAGAGCCGATGGAGCGGGCAATCTCCGAGACCACCGCTTCCACAAAAGAGAGGTCGGCAGCACCGGTGTCGCCCTGCGGAGTGCCCACGGCAATAAAGACCGCCTCGCTGCGCTCGACCGCGCCTGCCAGATCGGTAGTGAACTCCACGCCATGATGCAGGTGTTTGGCGAGCAGGCCGGCAAGGTGATCCTCATAGATGGGCACGCCACCCTGACGCAGCATTTTGACCTTGGCTTCGTCGTTGTCCACGCAGGTGACTGTGTGACCCATCTCGGCGAAGCAAACGGCGGCTACGAGTCCCACATATCCGGAACCGATGACACAGATGGAAACGGGATTGGTTGTCATTCTGGCGCACTCTCCTTTTAGAAGCGGATCATCTTTGAAGCGGATCAATGCATGGCGAATGCAGAGATCTGCTGCTGTCATCGAATTCTCAAACTTGGCTGCTGGAAAACTGAAATTGGATCGCCATTAGCAGAAATGCTCCCTCCAGCAAGGGGGCTGTGCCTAGGCTAACCTGCTGGACTGGCTTGGGCAAAACCTTGTAGCGGGTATTCAGATAGATTCCGAAAAATTTAAAGTAATTTCAGCGATTCATTGCAGTTGCCTGTTGATCCGGTTCTTGAATCCCTTCGGGACATATTCCCCCGTCGCTTGCAGCTAGATCGTTCATAAAAGCCTTCGCAAGCTCCGTCCCGGGCGTAGCGAAGGATCTGCGGTTGTTCTTGCAGAACGTGTCGAATCCTATCACACTCTTGATGGGCCGGATCAATTGCCGGTTAAGAGGTTGTCGCTTCCTTTCGGTCGTCCCAACTGCACGCCCCGGTTTTGCCGGATGTCCTCTCTGACCATGCAAAACAGGGAAGGGCTGGTCACCCTGGTTTGAGCGATCAATCATGCGGCGATCCCTTGAAGGGGAGGCAGCTCTGTTGGCGAGCATGATAACGTTATCTTTAGCTGTTTTTGCACCCTTGGGTTCCTGTTTGGAATCGAAATGAGCTAGTGAAGCTCATCTTTCCATAAATGCGCGAGTGCTTTTATCCCTGTGATGGAGAATAATCTTCAATGCCCTTATCCGCGTCCGATGTCGCTTCCGTGTTAGCTCCCTTCCGCATCGCGCCCAAATTTGTGGGCCGGGTTTGGGGAAGCCATGACCTGCGCCCCTGGTACGACTTCGTAGCCCAGAAGGATGAGCCCATCGGTGAGGTCTGGCTGACTGGCGACGATTGCCGCGTCGAGACGGGTCCTTTTACTGGCCAAACGCTGGCCGAAACCTTCGCACAAGCGGCTGTTGCCTTGCTGGGCGACGGTGCGCCGGAGCCCGCTTCGCCGCTCTTGCTCAAAATCATCTTTGCCCACGACAAGCTCAGCGTGCAGGTTCACCCCAACGACGTACTGGCGCAGCACTACGGCCAGCCGCGGGGCAAGACCGAGTGCTGGTATGCTTTGGCTGCTGAGCCGGGCGCGCAGGTTGCCTGCGGCCTCAAGCCAGGCGTCACCATGGACAAGGTGCGTCAGGGGATCAGCGACGGAACGCTGGAAGAGAGCCTCGACGTGCTGGACGTGGCCGCCGGTGAGATGATCTTTGTCGATGCCGGCACGGTTCACGCCATCTGGCCCGGCTCCATTCTGCTTGAGACCCAGCAGAACTGCGACCTCACCTATCGCATGTACGACTATGGCCGTCCCCGCGAATTGCACATAGAAAAGTCTCTCGAAGCCACACGCCTCCTCACGCATGCTGGCAAGATGCTGCCCCAGACGCTGGCCGACCGCACCATTTTGATCGATGCTGATTATTTTCGTGTTGAGCGTATGCCGGTTGCGGGCAGTCGCGGCAGTTCCAGCCTCTCTGCTGCAACGCTGCCTGGAGCGCCAGAGCCTGGCTTGGCCTACCTCTTCGCGGCAGCCGGTTCGGCAAGTATCGTCAGCCCCACTTGTGCCTTCAAGCCGGTTGAACTGCCTCCGCGCGGCGTGGTGGCGATACCCGCTTCGTCGCCAAAGTTTGAGCTTGTGGATAATGGCGGCCTGGACCTGATCCGAATCACCCCTCGCTGGCCGGGAAAGGCACTGTAATCATGGCTGAATGGCGGGAATCCGTTATCGCTTATATCCGCGCCGAGGCGCAGCCGGAGGACAAGTTTGGCCACCAGCCCCGCCTCTATGCCCTGGCCGCGCGTCTGGGGCAGGGCATGGACTTTGACGACGACATCCTCTTTGCCGCAGCCTGGATGCACGACCTGGGCGTCTTTCTCGGCCATCGTCCCCAGAACCCGGTCGAACTGGCGGGATGGAACCACGTTCCCTACACCATCGCCCGCAGCCGCGAGTTGCTGGCGGGTTGGGGATTTCCTACCGGGAAGCTCGACGCCGTAGCCCAGGCCATAGCCACTCATCAGCCTCACGATGAGCCCATCACTATTGAAGCCACGCTGCTGCGCGATGCCGACATTCTGGAGCAGTTGGGCGTCGTTGGCGCTTTGCGCGCCCTGGTCAAGGTCGGTCGCGACACCCGCTATGCCACTTTTTCGTCGGTGCTCCCGGTGCTGCAACGCAACGCCGCACAGTTGCCGGCCAGAGTGCGCACTGAAGCTGCCCGCCCTCTGGCCATTAAGCGTGCCGGTCGCTTGAGCCGGCTCCTCGACGACCTCAAAGACGAAGCTGGCGAGCTTCTGTTTTAGCTTTCTTGATACAGACTTCTACGGCATTGTCATCCTTGCGTATAGAGCCGTCACCCTGAGCGCAGCGAAGGATCTCTTGGGCCATGCTCCCTGCATTGCAACGTTATAAAAATCTTCACGATGGCGCGAGCAACGGTTTCTGCTTTGCTATGCATCCAACGCAAGGAAGGCCGATTTTATTTATTAGGCCATAGATAGATAAAGCTGCACTGCGGTGCTCCGCGCCTCCTGTGTGCCAGGGGGCGCGGAGGTTTTCAGCACCCCTCCTTCATCGCAGCCGCAGCAAAGGAGGATCCTCCATGGAGGATGCTGTCCGATACCAGACAATTTTGGGAATCCGCTTTCTGGTGGGCAACGCGCAGCAAGCGATCGACCAGGTCGCGCAGCAGGGTGGCTTGGTGGTGGTTCCAGCCGCGCCCGCGCTAAAAAATCTGGCCTGGGACGCCGGCTATCGTGAGGCGCTGCTAGGCGCGGACTTCGCCATCGCTGACAGCGCTTTCATGGTTCTTCTCTGGAATTTGATCCAGCATGACTGCATTCCCAAGCTCTCTGGCCTCAAGTACCTGCGTCAGTTGATCGCGCAACCGCAGTTGCGCCAGCCGGGAGCCAGCTTCTGGGTGATGCCCACACCGGCCGCGGCGGAGCGCAACCGTGCCTGGTTAGCCGAGAATGGTATCGCGTTGGCTGATGAAGATCTCTATCTCGCTCCCCGCTATAGTGCAGCGATCGACGACCCGGAACTGCTGCGCCGCCTGGAGGAACGCCGTCCTCGCCACATTGTGGTCGCTCTGGGAGGCGGCACACAGGAGCGGTTGGGCTATTTCCTCAAGCAGAGCCTGAGCTGCCACCCCGCAATCCACTGCATCGGTGCGGCTATCGCCTTTCTCAGCGGCGATCAGGTGCGTATTCCCGTTTGGGTAGACGCTTGGAGTCTGGGCTGGTTCTGGCGCACCGTCTCCGACCCGCGTCGCTTCATTCCCCGCTATTGGGATGCGCGCCATTTGGCTGCGCTCTTGCTCCGCTACCGCGACCATCTGCCGCAGATCGAAACGCCATGAACTGTTGGCGGAGAGTTCGAACCCCGCCAACTTGCTATCTCAGACCCAAAAAATCCCATCCATGTGCGGCTTCATGAGGCGCGGGACGCCCAAATTGAGGATTCCATGCATTTTTCATGACGTTTACATGGTTCTGTGACGGCTACCCGTTTCAGAATGCTGCGTTTTCAGGCAAAATGAAAGCGACATGAGCTATCGATTCGAACTTCCCGCGGAACTTCGCGGCGCCGTTGAACTGGCCGCCGCCGATTGGCAAACCAACAGCAAAGTCAGCCGCTTCTGGCAAAAGGACGCCAGCCTGTGGACCAGCGAGGGCGAAGAGAACTGGTTAGGCTGGATCGACATCGTCGAGCGCCAGCAGCAGAACCTGGCCGCCTACACCGCTCTGGCCGAGGACGTGAAGTCCTCTGGATTCAAGACCGTGCTCTTGCTGGGCATGGGTGGTTCCAGCCTCTGCCCCGAGGTGCTTTCCGTCACCTTTGGCCAGCAGCCGGGCTTCCCGGCACTGGTGATCGTGGACTCCACCAACCCGGCGCAGGTCAAGGCCGCTCACGACAAGGTCAATCTGGCGGAAACCCTGGTCATCGTCGCCAGCAAGTCCGGCTCGACGCTCGAACCCAATGTCCTCAAGCAGTATTTCTTTGCAGAGATGCAGAAGGCCGTCGGAGCCGACAAGGCCGGCAGCCACTTCCTGGCCATCACCGATCCCGGCTCCAAGATGGAGCAGGTCGCCAAAGCCGACAAATTCCGCTCCATCTTCTACGGTGACCCCACAGTAGGCGGACGTTTCTCCGCCCTCTCGCCCTTTGGCATAGTCACCGCCACCGTCGCCGGTCTGGATACCGCCAAGCTCCTCGCCGAGGCCGCCAAGGCCGTTGCCGCCGCCAAGCTCGATCCCGCCGACAACCAGGCCGTCCAGTTGGGCCTGTTGATGGGTCTGGCCGCCAACGCCGGCAAGGACAAGATCACCATCTTCACCTCGCCCGAGATCTATGACCTGGGTGCATGGATGGAGCAGTTGATCGCCGAGTCGACCGGCAAGCTGGGCAAGGGCATTACCCCCGTCGACCGTGAAGCACTGGGCGCTCCGGCAGAGTATGGCTCGGATCGGATCTTTGCTTACATCCGCTACTCCAAGACCGCCGACGCCAGCCAGGACGCGGGCGTACAGGCGCTGGCCGCAGCCGGGCACCCGGTGGTGACCATCGAGATCGACGACCTCTACGAGATCTTCGGCCAGTTCTTTACCTGGGAGGTAGCCACCTCCGTTGCCGGTTCGATCATGGGCATCAACCCCTTCAATCAGCCCGACGTGGAGTCTGCCAAGATCGAGACACGCGCCCTGACCAATGCCTACGAAGAGACTGGAAAACTGCCCGAGAGCTCTCCAATTCTGGAAGACGCCGGCGTGAAGATCTACGCCTCAGCGACCTATGCGGAGACGCTCAAGGCAGCTGCGCCCAGCGCAACCCTGGTGAGCTATTTGAAGGCTCATCTGGACCAGATCCACTCCGGCGACTACTTTGCCGCGCTGGCCTATCTGCCCATGTTCGCCGAGTACGAAGCGACCATCCAGGGACTGCGCCACAAGGTTCTGGCGGCTAAAAAAGTTGCCACCTGCCTGGGCTTTGGTCCCCGCTTTCTCCACTCCACTGGCCAGGACTACAAGGGCGGCCCCAACACCGGCGTCTTCTTGCAGATCACTGCCGACCACGGCGTAGACCTGGCGATTCCCGACCAGAAGTACAGCTTTGGCGTGGTTGTTGACGCTCAGGCAGCAGGCGATCTGGCGGTTCTCGAAACCCGTGGACGCCGCGCCCTGCGCATTCACCTCGGCGCCGACATCGCTGCCGGGTTGAAGACTTTGTCCGCTGCCGTCGATCAGGCACTGGCGTAAACGCACGCACAAACCGGCAAAAAAGGCAGACTTCGGTCTGCCTTTTTGCCGTTTAGGTCCACTTTAAGCAGCTTTTTCACCGGCTCTCACGTCCTTGATTGCAGACGAATCTGAAGATACTTAAGTCCAATGAAGGGGAGTAGCGTCTTCTTGCCTGCGCGTCGGCTGTTGTGGCTCGTATGATTGCTCCAAGGGCTTTTTATGCAATTGGTTCCAGAAATCGCTCCTCTTGTTCACTCTGCCGGGCGGCCAGTTTTTCGCAGCCGCGGGTGGATATTGTCGGCTTTATTGGCCGCGCCGCTTGTTGCGCAGCAACCCGCCCAGCCAACCCTCTCTTTACAAGCCAAGCTGGTTAATGTCTATGTGACCGTGCGCGACCACAAGGGCGCACTGGTGCAGGGATTGACCAAGGACGATTTCACCATCCTTGAAGATGGCCGACCGCAGGCCATCGGCTTCTTCTCCAAGGAAAACGATCTGCCCCTTACCGTGGGCCTGCTGGTCGACACCAGTCCCAGCGAAGACGCCATGATCGATGTGGAGCGCGCCGACAGCGCTCTCTTTCTGGATGCAGTCATGCACCCCCCGACCGACAAGGCCTTCGTCATGCACTACGACCGCGAGGTCGAGCTGTTGCAGGACGTGACCAACTCTCAGGTCAAGCTGGAAAACTCTCTCGATCTGCTCCATGGTCTGGATCAGCCGCAGACCGTTCGCCGCCTGCCCGCCGAGACCCTCCACGACCTTCCCGACGATCAGCAGGCGGACCGCGACGAAGATGAAGGCGTCTCCCAGCTCTTCGACGCCGTTTTTCTGGCCTCCGATGAAGTCCTGCATAAGCAGACGGGACGCAAGGCGATCATCATCCTTGGCGATGGCGACGACATGGGCAGCAAGATGACCGAGTCACAGGCAATTCAAGCCGCGCAAAAGGCCGATCTCTCCATTTACTGCATCCTGATCGCCGACGAAAGCTACGGTAAATCCGGCACCCGCAAGCACTTTTCTCTTCCCGGAATGGCCCTGCCGGGAATGAGTCCAGGGAGTTCCGGTGGCGGAAGCTCGACTGGCAGTGGCACTGGCGGCAGCGTTCCTACGGGAGGCTCTGGAGGCGGTTCCGGCAGTGGCCCTGGTCCTGCCGGTGGTGGTGCTCCCGGAGGCGGAGGAGCGGGCGGTGCTGGCGGTGGCGGAGGCGCTGGCGGTGGCCGGCCAAGCTCCAATCTGCTTCCTTCCAATGATTTAGACCCACAGGTTGCCCGCAGGCTGGGCAAAGCCACCCTCCAGGAACTGGCGGCACAGACCGGAGGAAGCTACTTCGAGGTTAGCAAGAAGCAGCCCCTCGGCGACATCTTTAACAAGATTGAGAACGAACTCCGCGCTCAGTACAGCCTGGGCTACACCCCAAAGCCCGGAGCCAAAGACGGCTTCCGCGGCATTCAGGTCAGTGTCCGCCCCAAGGGGCTGAATGTGCAGGCCCGCGATGGATACTATGCGCCGGCGGAGAAGGCAAAATAGCGGATACGGACACGGAACTTTTTTACCGCCTTCGGGTTCCTACCCATGACAGCTTCCGTCTTGGCCCGTCTAATCGACCAGACCGTGGGAACAAGTTTGACCAGACGAGTACAACCAACGGGAGCAGGATGACCGGTAGAGGAGAAACAACCATGAATCGCCCATTTCTGAAGAGTTTGATGTGCAAGACCCTGGCCTTGACCGCGATTGCGGTTCTGAGCGGAGGGTTGGCGCTGGCGCAGGACGCCGCTCCGGCGGCTGGCCAGCGATCCGACGGCCAGATTGAGATGGACGTTGTGCATGCTCTGGACGCCTCCAAGGCGTTGCAGAAGGATCTGATCACCGCCGCCACCATTCAGAGCGAAGTGACGCTCTCGGGAACCGTCTCCAGCGCGGCCTCCGCGGAACTGGCCGAGTCCATCGCCTCCCGAGTAGCGGGCGTCACCAAGGTTCACAACAATCTGAAGGTTGGCAATCCCCAAGCCTCGCCGGATGCAGACCCCAACGCCAGCCAGATGGCTGCCGACGCTCAGCCTGATGATGCCGGCCAAGCCGCCGCGCCCTCTGCCTCCGATGGTCCGCTGCCTCCGCCCAGCTTGAATCAGGATCAGCAGCAGCCCCCCATGCCGCCTGCGCGTCCGCAGTATGCGCCCAACCCACCTCAGTACGCTCAGGCACCGCAGTACCCACGGCAGTACGCGCCTGCGCCGCCTCCTGTGCCGGCCTACGAGACTCCAAGAGGCCCAGTCACCATCGCTCAGGGAACCCTCTTGCAGTTGCGCACCAGTGAGCCGGTCGGCACCAAGAACGCCAAGGACGGAACTCCCGTTCAGTTCATGGTGATGCGCGATGTTGCTATCGGTGGTGTGCTGGCCATTCCGCGTGGGGCAACTGTGCATGGCGTGGTAGCTGCGACCAAAAAGTCCGGCGAACTTTCAGGCAGCGCCGAGCTCTCGCTCCAGCTCACCTCCCTGGATCTGGGCGGCCAGAGCTACCCGCTGCAAACCGATCTGTTCAAGGTCAAGGGCCCGAACAAGGCCGGTGAAACTGCCCACAATATGTTGGGCGGCGCACTGCTAGGCGCGATTATCGGCGGCATCGCCGACCGTGGAGCAGGTGCAGCCATCGGCGCGGTGGCTGGCGCCGGTGCTGGCGGCGTAGCTACCGCTGCCACTCCCGGCCCCAACGTCTGGATTCCCGCCGAAGCCCAGGTGGACTTTCACCTGGCTGCGCCCCTGACCGTCAATCCGGTCAGCGCGCAGGAAGCAGCCCGTCTGTCTCAGGGACTCTATCCCGGCGGACCCACCCTCTATCGCCGTCCTTACGGCTACGGTCGCCCCGGCTACTACTACGCCTATCCTCCGGTCTACTTCCACCCCTATTACGCGGTTGGTGGAGCGTACTACTGGAGATAGGGGGTGTAGGGACTGAGGGACTTGGGACTAAGGGACTTGGAAACAAGGAACAAAAGGAGCGGCGAGCCAGTCTGGTTCGCCGTTTCTGTCTTTGAGTGCAACGATCCTCTCCTAGTCCCTAGTCCCTAGTCCCTAGTCCCTAGTCCCTAGTCCCTGATCCAAGCTACACTTGTATAGCGGAGGCTCACATGCTGGCAATTCGACTCCCTGAGACGATTGAAAAGCGCCTTGATCTGCTCGCCAAACGCACCGGGCGCACAAAGACCTTCTATGCGCGTGAGGCTATTCTTGCGCATCTTGAAGAGCTTGAAGACATTTATCTGGCTGAGACACAGTTGGAATTGATTCGCTCGGGGCGTGAGAAGACCATCCCCCTTGAGACTGTGATGCAGAAGTATGGCCTGGAAGGTTGAGCTGACGCGGGCTGCGGAGCGCGACCTCGACAAGCTTGATCCCTCGGTCGCTCGCCGAATTTTGAAGTTTTTGCACGAGCGAGTTGCCCAGCTTGATGATCCGCGCACTCTCGGAGAGGCGCTGAGTGGACCTCGATTGGGAGAATGCTGGAAATACCGCGTAGGCGACTACCGGCTGATCTGCTCCATTGAAGACGCAAAAGTGCTCATCCTTGTCCTTCGCCTGGGAAACCGGCGCGAGGTGTACCGCTGAGCGATTGAGGCACCTCTAAGGTGTGCTTTATCTAAAGTGTTTGGGCATTGAAAAATCATCCGCGGAGCGTAGCCAAGCCCGCCCTCTTCCTGTTCGTCTATAATGGCTGAGACTCGCGAGGAGCGAGAATTGCGCATTCGTGGGAGATGCTGCGGGCGGTCCGAACAGGGCCGCGGCAAGGCAAATCCGCGCATAGAGAGCTGAAGGTTCAAGTCCATCCATGATCCGTTTCCTGCAAAAAGACAGCCGTGTCGTCAAGGCGTTTTTCATCGTCATCATCGCAATGGCCTCGGTGTCGATGGTGGTCTACCTGATTCCCGGCCTGACCGGACAGGGCGCCTCGTCCCCCGATACCTATGCCGTGATCTACTCGCACTGGTATAGCCGCTTTCTCTCTTCCGGCGAAATCATCAGCCAGGAGCGGGTTTCCATGCTGGCTGAGCGCCAGTTGCAGCAGCAGCGCTACCCTGACAATCCGATGATTCGCGGCCTCTTTGAGCAGCGCATCGGGCAGCAGTTGGTGCAGCAGCAGGTGATGCTTGCCGAGGCTGCCCGTCTGGGCATCCAGGCCACCGACGCTGACGTGGCTGACTTCCTGCATCGCGGCAGCTTTGGCGATGTCCTCTTCCCCAACGGCCAGTTCATCGGCCAGGAGAACTACGCCCGCCTGGTTTCCGAGCGCGCCAATCTCTCCGTGAAGGAATTCGAGGCCGAGATCAAGCAGGAGATCGCGATCCGCCGTCTCGAGTCGTTGATCACCGCCGGCGTGACCGTGGGCGACAACGAAGTGCGCGACGCCTATCGCAAGCAGAACATCAAGATCAAGTTTGACTACGCGGTCATTGCTTCGGACGACCTGCGCAAGCAGATCAACCCCTCTGACAGCGACCTCGAAGCCTTTTTCAAGCAGAATGCCGCGCGTTACGCTCAGGCTGTTCCCGAAGAGCGCAAGATTTCGTACTTCGCCTTCACGCCCAATGAGCTTCCCGGCGGCCTGCCGCAGCCTTCCCAGCAGGAGATTCAGCAGTACTACACCGCCCACCAGAAGGAGTACGAGGTCCCCGAGCAGTCCAAGGCCCGTCACATCCTCATCAAGGTGGCGCAGGGCGCTGACGCCAAGACCGACGCCGCGGCGAAGGCCAAGGCTGAGGGCCTGCTGAAGCAGATCCAGGGCGGCGCGAACTTTGCCGATCTGGCCAAGAAGAACTCCGACGATCCGGGCAGCAAGGACTCCGGCGGCGAGCTTGGCTTTGCCCAGCGCGGTCGCATGGTTCCCGAGTTCGACAAGGCCATCTTCACCCAGAAGATCGGGGATTCGGCTATCGTCAAGACCCAGTTCGGCTACCACATCGTTCAGGTCGAGGAGCGTCAGACCGCTCACGCTCAGCAGTTGAACGAGGTTTTGCCCACCATTCAGGCCACTCTGATTCGCCAGAAGGCGGCGCAGGCGCAGGAAAACTTTGCCCACGCCCTCACCAGCGAAGCCATCAAGAACGGCCTGCAGCAGACCGCCAATGCTCATCACCTGCAACTGGTCACGACTCCCTTTGTCGGCGCTCAGGGCATGATCGCCACGCTGCCTGACGGCTCCGGTGTGATCAGCAAGGCCTTCCAGTCGAAGAAGGGTGATCCGGCGCAGTTCGCGCCCACCGGCGAAGGCTACGCCATCTTCCAGGTGGTCGATATCGCCGCCGCCCACGCTCCCAACTTCGCCGATTGGAAGTCGCACGTCGACGACGACTACCGCACCGATAAGCTGCCCGCGCTGCTTAACCAGAAGACTCAGGAGCTGGCCGATAAGGCCAAGCAAATGAATGATCTGGCCAAGGCCGCGAAGGAAGTCGGCGCTACCGTCAAGACCAGCGATCTGGTAGGCGAGTCCGGTCAGGTTCCTGACTTCGGCCAGGTTGGCCAGGTAGCCCCGCAACTCTTCGATCTGGCCAATGGTTCCATCAGCGGCCCCATCAACGCCGGCCGTACCGGCGTGGTGGCCAAGATTGTCGACAAGCAGGAGCCCTCGGCCGACGAGATCTCCAAGAACCTGGATTCGACCCGCGACAAGCTCTTGGAAGAGCGTCGCAACCAGTCCTTCGAGGTCTTCCTCAGCGGCGTTCTGGACGATTACAAGAAGCACAATCGCATCCAGATGAGCGCCAAGGCCAAGACCCCCGAAACCCCCGCTCTGTAAGCGACAAAAGAGCAACAGAAAGGCCCGCATCCAGTCTGGATGCGGGCCTTTTTTCTGGGTAAAATTCCCGAAAAGGTAAGGTATAAACCGGATCTTGGCTTTTCTTTTCCGCCTGACCGCCGATAATACAGCCATGGAATTTCAGCGCTCGTCCGGAGTCCTGCTTCACGTCAGCTCGTTGCCCTCCAATGGAGGCATTGGCGATCTGGGGCCTGCTGCCCATGAATTTGTGGCCTTTCTGGCCGAGGCCAAACAGCACGTCTGGCAGGTTTTGCCGCTCTGTCCCACGGGCTACGGCAACTCGCCTTACGCGGGCACCTCGGCCTTTGCGGGCAATCCCTTCCTTATCAGCCTGGAGTTTCTGGTGGACTGGGGCTGGATCGCCGGCGACCGTATCACCCATCAGGCTGGGCGCACCGGCCATGTCGACTTCGGCGCGGTGGAGTGGCGCAAGCTGCCGTTGCTCTATGAGGCGGCGGGCAACTTTTTGGACCGTGCTCCGCATGAGCCTGAAATGGCAGATCAGTGGGCAGACTTTGAAAAATTCTGTCTGGAGCAGGCCAGTTGGCTGACGGATTACGCCCTCTTTGCCGAACTGCGCCGCCAGTTCAACACCGGTGCCTGGAACATCTGGCCCGAGCCATTGCGTCGCCGTCAGCCCGAGGCGCTGGCCAAAGTCGCCGCTACCCACGGTCGCCGTCTGGCCGAAGAGCAGGTGCTGCAGTTCGCCTTTGCCAAACAATGGAATTCCCTGCGCAGGGCTGCTGCGGAGAAGGGGATTCGTATTCTGGGCGACGTAGCCATCTTCGTCAACATGGACTCCGCCGACGTCTGGGTCCATCCCGAACTCTTCGAGCTGGACGAGAAGTTGCAGCCGGTCCATGTGGCAGGCGTGCCCCCTGACTACTTCTCGCCCACCGGTCAGCGTTGGGGCAACCCACTCTACCGCTGGGATGTTCTGGCCGAGCAGGGCTATGACTGGTGGATCGAGCGCATTCGACGCGCCTGCCAGCTCTACGACATCGTCCGTCTCGACCACTTCCGGGGCTTCGAGGCTTACTGGTCGATTCCCGGCACTGAAGAGACAGCCACCAACGGAGAGTGGGTCAAGGCTCCCGGCAAGGAACTCTTTGCGGCTCTTGAGGCCGCTCTGGGGCCGCTGCCTCTGGTGGCTGAGGACCTGGGAGTTATCACCCCCGAAGTGGATGCACTGCGCCACAGCCTGGGCCTTCCCGGCATGAAGGTGCTGCAATTCGGCTTCAACAGCGAAGGAGCGCACATCCACCTGCCTCACCGCTTCACCCCAGATACCGTGGCTTACACCGGCACCCACGACAACAACACCACCCAGGGCTGGTGGAAGAGCGCCGATCCGGTCGAGCATCAGGCCGTCGAGGCCTATGTTGGCCCGGTGAACGGCCATGCGGTCTGGCCGCTGATTCGGGCCACCGAGGCCAGCGTGGCGCAGATGGCCGTGGTTCCAGTACAGGATATTCTTGAGCTTGGTGCTGAGGCCCGCATGAACACCCCCTCGGTGGCTATCGGCAACTGGAGCTGGCGCGCCCCCGAGTCCGCCTGGACCCCGGAACTGGCGGAAAAGCTGGCTGCGATTGTCGCCGTCACGGACCGGGATCATGATCCACTGGAAGAGGGACTAAGGGACTAAGGGACTAGGGACTAGGGACTGAGGGATGGGAACGAGTGTTCTGTCTCTGAGGTTCGTAAAACCAGGAGTTATCATCCTGAGCGAAGCGAAGGATCTGCATTTTCCTAACTCGAACAAAAAAGGCAGGTCCTTCGACTGCGTTTGTCACAAAGAACGTGCCAAACTTCGCTCAGGATGACAGTGTTTTTAAGGTGCGAACCTTTGAGGCGTCGCACCAGGGATCAGGGACTCGGAAACCGGGAACTCTTCTCCGTAGTCCTTTCAATATCAGTGGAGCGGAATCATGAACCAAGAGAAGCAGCTTGAATGGATTGTCGCTCTACTGCGTGCCGAGAGCACGCTGGCGCTCGCAACGGCCGATGCGGATGGGCTGCCTTATGTCGCTCCGCTCTTTTACCTGGTAGACAGCGATTTGACCCTCTACTGGTTTTCTTCAGCCCGCAGCCAGCATAGTCTGAATCTGTTGCGCGAACCGCGGGCAGCAGCTACGGTTTACCGTGCCGTCCATCACTGGCGTGATATCCGTGGCGTGCAGATGAGCGGGGTGACCTCGATGGTGGACGATCCAGCTCTTCGCAAGCGCATTGCAAGCGAATACTGTGATCGCTTTCAGTTGGGCACAGCCTTCCGGCTGGCGATCCGGCAGAGCACGCTCTACGCCTTCAAGCCCAGCTTCCTGCGCGGTATTGACAACTCTCATCATTTTGGCGAGAAGTTCGAGATTACGCTGGAATCCGAGTGAGCGTCCCTGGTCCCTCAGTTCCTAGTCCCTTAGTCCCTAACCCTCAATCCGGCTTCTCCGGCCAGGAGTGGCGTGGGTAACGCCGCATCAGCTCGCGGCGCACCTGGGGATAGAGCCGCTGCCAGAAGCCGGCCAAATCGGTCGTGGTCTGCACGGCGCGCTGGTTGGGAGCCAGCAGGTGGAGCACCACTGGAGTCCGCTCCGGGCCTAGCCGCGGGGTCTCTTTCATGCCGAAGAAATCCTGCAAGCGCGAGGCGATCCATGGCGTTTTACCGCGTTCGTAATGCACTTTGGACTGACGTCCGCCTTGCAGGCGAAGGGTCAATGGGGCCAGTTCACGCAGACGATGAGCATCCATCTTCTGTTCCAGCCAGGGGAGGAAGTTTTTGGCCGCGTTGCGCAGTTCGTTGAAGCTGCGCAGGCCCAGACAGAGATCCTTGAAGGCCGCAGGCAGGTCAGGTGAGGCAAATCCGGCGAATTCCAAACGGCCCAGCCAGTGTTCCAACTCCTCGGGGTCGACGAAGCGCTCGATTCCGGCTTCCAGAGCCTTTTCAGCGAGCAGCGCCGCAGCGGCCTCCGGCTCAGGCAGAGCGCCGCTGGACTCCTGCACCACCAACTCGTCGTAGAGCATGCGGCTGACCGCGTCGACGCGCTCGCCGGTGCGGTGCCACACCACGGTGGACTCATCGCGCAGGTGTTCGGGGAAGAGATCGATGAGCCAATCCGGTTCCATGCGCGCCGCCAGACGAATCTGCGGCAAGGGTTTTTCGGTGCGGTCTTCGAGATCAAGAGCGATCAGGAAAGGATAGGGAGGCGTCTGCCCTGCAATCTCCGCAGAGACGCCGGTGGAGAGCAGCACCTGATTGCCTGCGCGCAGCCGGGCGACTCGATCCGGGAATCCGGCGAGCACGGCCTGTAGCAGCGCATCGTCGTCCTGGCTCTGTGGGCCGCTGGGCTTGGCCAGAGAGCGAATCTGGCGCAGTTGCTGTTGGAAGCGCTCGTCGCGGGGGCCGGACAGCTTTTCGTCGATGGCGGTGAGCAGGTCGTTGTGTTCCAGACGCGATCCCGAGCCGAGCAGGGCGGCGGCCATGCAGGCAGCCTCGCCCGCGCCGCGCTCCAGTCCGGCGACAACCATGCGCGAGAGGCGCGGAGGCAGCGGGTAGCGAGCCAGCTCCCGCGCCATCTCCTCGGTGGTGCAGAGACGGTCGAGCAGGCGCTCCGCGCTTTCTACGGCTACGGCAGGTGGAGCGTCCAGCCAGACCAGATCGCTGAAGTGGTTGATGCGCAGGGCGCGCAAGGAAAGGCAAAGCTGGGCCAGGTCAGCGCGCAGAATCTCCGGAGTCTCCTGATCGGCTCGTTGGCTAAAGTCCATCTCGGAGTAGAGGCGCAGCACGCGTCCTGGGCCGGTGCGACCGGCGCGGCCCGCACGTTGCAGGGCCGAGGCCTTGCTGATGCGGCCCACTGAGAGCGTAGGCAAGCCGGTCCAAGACGAGTAGGTGGCAATGCGCGCCAGGCCGCTATCGATCACTGCCGTTACGCCGTCGATGGTCACCGAACTCTCGGCAACGTTGGTAGCCAGAATCAGCTTGCGCTCGGTGCTGGGCGCGACGGCGCGGTCCTGCTCGGCGGGCGACAGATCGCCGTGCAGCGGCAGGGCCAGTAAGCCAGCCTGACGGGCCAGCGGTTCGCAGACGCGATGGGCTCGACGAATCTCCGCTGCGCCGGGCAGAAAGACCAGCGTGTCGCCTAGATGGCCTTCGTTGAGCAGAGCTGCCAAAGCGCCCTTGACTTGCTGGTCGAGCGGCTCGGGCGAGTAGGGAAGATGCTGGACTGAAAGTTCGAAGAGCCTTCCCTCGGAGCGCACTACCGGACAGTTGTCGAGGTATTGGGCCACCGGAGCGGCATCGAGCGTGGCCGACATCACGATCAGGCGTAGCTCCGGGCGGGTGCGTTGCAGGCGCTTGAGCAGGGCCAAGGCCAGATCGCTCTCCAGATGACGCTCGTGGAACTCGTCGAGCACTACGGCATCCACGCCCTTCAGTGTGGGGTCGGAGAGAAAGCGGCGGGTGAGCACGCCTTCGGTCAGAAAGTGCAGCCGGGTGCGCGGGCCAGCGACCTTTTCAAAGCGGACCTGGTAGCCTACGGTCTGTCCAGCCTCTTCGCCCATCTCCCAGGCCACGCGGCGGGCTGCCAGGCGGGCGGCGATGCGGCGCGGTTCCAGCACCAGCACTTCGCCGGAGAAGCTGTCGAGCAGGGCAGCGGGAACGCGGGTGGTTTTGCCCGCGCCCGGTGGCGCTTCAATCACCAGATTGGGATTGCGTTGGAGCGAGGCTGCAATTTCAGGCAGGATGGCGTCGACGGGCAGCGGCGTTTGGCGGTTGTTCAGGCTCATCAATTCAGAGGGGTCCTAACCGATTCTATCTGCCGCTTCTAGTTTGACGAGCCATTGCATGGTGCTGCGAATGGAAGGCCCTGGATTGTCCCGATTAAAAAGTTAGATAGAGAAAAGAAAGTGTCCTGAGCGTAGCGAAGGATCTGCATTTTTCCAACCCAAGCAAAAAAGCAGGTCATTCGACTGCGCAGGGTGCACAAAACGCGCCCTGCTCCGCTCAGCGTTATTGTTTAGCAAATGAGCGACTCATGCTTCACTTCGTCGGCGCTGCCTCGATGTGAATGCCGCATTCCACCTTGCGACCGGCCCAGCGGCCTGATCGGGGATCGTTGGGGTCCAGAGGCAGCGAGGTGCACGGTTCACAGCCAATTGAGGAGTAGCCGCGCTCGTAGAGCGGCAGCAGAGGGATGGAGAGTGCTTCGCAGGCGTACCAAACGTCGCGGGTGGTCCACTCCGCCAGTGGAGCCAGCTTGAGGATCTGCTGGCCACCGGGAAGGGTGAAGGGCGCGGACTCTTCCAGCGCTGTACGGCTTTTGGCCTGCTCGCGGCGCATTCCGGTGATCCAGACGCAGTACTCGGCTACGGCCTTGAAGAGCGGCTCGACCTTGCGCAGCTTGCAGCACTGGTCAGGCGCGGACTCGTAGAGCAGGCCATGCTCGGCCTCCTGCTCGGCTACGGTCTTTGCGGGGAGCAGATTGATCAGGTTCAGACCCCACTCCCGCGCAATGCGGTCGCGATACTCGTAGGTCTCGCGGAAGTGATAGCCGGTATCGAGAAAGAGCACGGGAATCTTTGGGTCGATCTCGATGGCGAGCTTGGCCAGCAACACATCCTCGGCCTGAAAGCTGCACGTGAGGCAAACGTCCTGGCGGCCGGCGATGGCGTTTTGCAAGGCGGCGCGCACGGCGTCCAGCTTGCCGGTTACCTGCTCCTGAATGCTTTGGACGCTCATTACAGTCCCGCTCCTTTGACGTCGTGTAGGATTTCGGCGTTGTGCAGAATGCGATGCACGGCGGCAATTGCGGCCACGTGATCTTCGCTGTCAACGGCTACCTTCAGTCCGGCAACACGTGCCTGCAATTGGATGTCCTCGCGAAGAGTGATCACCAGCGCCAGCAGGCCTGATTCAACCTGCAACTTCGTTACCTCTGTGAGCAACTCCGGATGCTGTTGGAAGATCTCCAGGGTTGAATCGACGCGCACGGTGACCACGCCCGCCAGAAAGAGGGAGCGCTCAATCGCATCGATGGCCGCAATGGGGCCGCTTAGCTCCAGCACACCGCCCTGATGGCCCCAGCGCGCGCCGCGCTCTCTGGCCACTACCGGGCCGGTTTCAGGGACGAAAGCATCTTCTCCATCGCTGATTTCTGCAATCGCGGAGCGGATCATGCCCGCAGCTACCGTGCTGTTGGTGATGGGATCGACCAGAATGAATGCGCCGGTGCCGCGATTCTCGCCGTAGGCATCGACCGCGATGGGCCGCAGCAGTTGCAGTGAGACGACGCCGATGCCGTTGATTTCCAGCGTCTCGGCAGGCAGATGAGCCAGCGTGGCGATGTCGGTGCGATGTTTGGCGGTAACGAAGGCCGGAACCGTGTGGCTGGTGTGCTTGAGCAGATAGCGGCGCTTGCTGTCCAGCGGTCTCTGATCCATCCAGACCAGTGCGGCTTCGATGTTTTTGGAGACGGTTGCCCGTGATTCTTCGGCAACGATCAGGTCGCCGCGGCTGATGTCCACTTCGCGGTCCAGAACCAGCGTGACCGACAAAGGAGCCTGCGCTTCGCTGAGGTCACCATCGAAGGTGACGATGCGCGCTACGGTTGCGCTGTGGCCCGAGGGCAGTACAGAGATCTTGTCACCGGGACGAATGATGCCCGAAGCGATCTGTCCGGCAAAGCCGCGGAAGGTGTGGTCGGGACGCAGTACACGCTGCACGGGAAAGCGGAAAGGCGCGCCAAAGGCGGCTTCCGAGGGCGGTAGCGCTTCCAATAGATGCAGCAGCGAGGGGCCGCTGTACCACGGTGTGTTCTCCGAAGCACGCACCACGTTGTCGCCAACCAGCGCGCTGACGGGAACGAAGTGGGCCTCGACGGGGTTGCCGGTGTCTTCGGCGATCTGTGCCAGTAGTGCGGTGAAGTCCAGTTCGATAGCGCGGAACTTGGCTTCGTCGTAGCCGATCAGGTCCATCTTGTTGACCGCGACCAGCACATGGCGCACCCGCAGCAGCGAGGCGATGAAGGCATGACGGCGCGATTGAATTAGAACGCCCTTGCTGGCGTCGATCAGCACCACTGTGGCGTCGGCGGTCGATGCGCCGGTGGCCATATTGCGGGTGTACTGCTCGTGGCCAGGGGTATCGGCGATGATGAATTTTCGTTTGACGGTCGAGAAGTAACGATAGGCCACATCGATGGTGATGCCCTGCTCCCGCTCGGCACGCAGGCCGTCGGTAAGCAATGCAAAGTCGATCTGTCCCGGCGCGGTGGTGCCTTTGCCCTCAATGGAGCGCACCTGGTCTTCGTAAACCGACTGGGTGTCGTAGAGCAGGCGGCCGATGAGTGTGGATTTGCCGTCGTCCACACTGCCGGCAGTGGAGAAGCGCAGCAGGTCCTTGTTCCGCTCCTGCGTCAGAAAGTTTTCGATCTCGAAAGTGTTTACCAGAGCTGTGTCCATCTTAGAAATATCCCTCGCGCTTTTTCAGCTCCATGGAGCCATCTTGGTCGTGGTCGATGGCGCGATTGGCGCGCTCCGAAGTGCGGAAGGAGATGAGCTCCGCGATGATCTCGGGAATGTTCGAGGCATCGGAGCGAATGGCTCCGGTGCAGGGGCTGCAACCCAGCGAACGCAGCCGCGACTTGACCATGACCGGCTTTTCGTCGGGCAGGGCGACGAAAGACTGCTCGATGGGCAGCAGAGCGTCGCCACGCAGATACATGGGCCGCTCCTTGGCAAAGTACAGATCCACCACGGGGATGTTTTCCTCGTGGATGTACTGCCACACATCCATCTCCGTCCAGTTGGAGAGCGGGAAGACGCGGATGCTTTCACCGGGATGGACACGGGCGTTGTAGAGGTTCCACAACTCGGGGCGCTGGTTCTTGGGGTCCCATTGGCCGGCGGTGTCACGGAAGGAGTAGATGCGCTCCTTGGCGCGGGATTTTTCTTCATCGCGCCGTGCGCCGCCAAAGGCCGCGTCGAAGTTGTAGTGGCGCAGCGCGTCGAGCAGCGCCTGGGTCTTGAGCAGCGAGCAGCAGCGCTTGGTGTCGAGGGCGATGGGATTGGTTCCGGCGGCGATGGCCGCCTCATTGCGCCACACCAGCAGCTCAGCGCCTACCGAGCGCGCCATCTCGTCGCGGAAGGCGATCATCTCATGGAACTTGAAGCCGGTGTCGACATGCAACAGGGGGAAGGGGATCGGCGCGGGATAAAAGGCCTTCTGGGCCAGCCGCAACATCACCGACGAATCCTTGCCGATGGAGTAGAGCATCACCGGACGCTCGAACTCCGAGGCGACCTCGCGCAGAATATGAATGCTCTCCGCCTCCAACTGGCGGAGGTGGCTCAGCCGCTGAGAGCCGGCGGCTGGCGCGGAGGAAAGTTTTTCCTGGGCTGCAACTTCTATCACTGCCATGCAAGACCTCGTTCTGTGTGGGAACCGAAGTGAAGGCCGGGCAGAGACAACGCTCCGGCTATTCAGCTCGGGTGCGTCTCTTGAGAAGTTTCCGGAAGGGAATCAGAGACTAGTTCGTGCACCCGTCGAAAGACATCAACAGGCAACAACAAGAATGGCTTTGGGGAGCACTCGTCATCTGTCTGCTTAGAGTAGCAAAGGAGCGTTCGGAATGCAAATGTGGACTAAATAAGTCCGCATTTGCGTAGATGACCTTGCGAAACATCGGAGATGCGGTGTTTACTGTTTTTCTTCAGTACAGCCCAGCCGCATCCAGCACTGCCATTGCTACTTGGCGCGGCTTCAGCGCGTCTACTGGGATTGAGACATGGGAAAGGCGGTAGAGTGGCAGACGCTTCTGGTAGCGCGCGGTCAGGTTGGCCTGGTCGGCCAGGATGGGACGGGTGTGCTCGGTGCCGCGGCAACGGGTCAGAGTGGTTGCCAGCGAGACTTCCAGATGCACCAGCAGAGTTCCCGGAGTATTCAACAGCAGGTCGCGGGTCTCGGCGCGCTCGATGGCTCCTCCGCCCAGCGCCAAAACCAGTCCATCCTCGGCGATCAGGCGGGCGATGGTCTGCTGTTCGCGGTCACGAAAAGAAGGCTCGCCGAACTGGGCAAAGAGTTTGGCGATGGTGGTTCCGGCCTCGGCTTCGATGACGTCGTCGACATCGTGGAACTTCCATCCCAGCCGCCGCGCCAGCATGGGGCCAACGGTGCTCTTACCCGAGCCCATGAAGCCGGTCAGGACGATGCGGCGAGTAGTTGCGGATGTAGTGGCTACAAGATCGGTCATAAGGGCTCATTCGGCGCTGAATACAGACGCACTCCATTCAGTATAGGGAAGTTGACGCGGCTCGCACAGGCTACTAGTTGGTAGAAGTGCCGTTTATGCCAGCGCGATCACGACTGCTCCGGCGGTGATCAGCAGTCCGCCTACCAGCGCTGGTCCATTGAACTTCTCGCCCAACAGCAGCCAGGCCAGCAGCATCACCAGCGGCACGCTCAGCTTGTCCAGCGGAGCAACGCGCGAGGCAGGGCCCAGTTGCAAGGCGCGGAAGTAGCAGATCCACGATAGGCCGGTGGCCAGGCCGCTCAGGGCCAGAAAAAGAATGGTTCTGCTGTCGAGCCCACGAATCTCTCTGAGCAATCCACCCTCGGGACGGGAGAGCGCCAGCGCCATCCCCCAGGCAAAGACCACCACTACCGTGGTGCGCAGAGCCATGGCCAGGTTGGAGTCCACATGCGCCACGCCCACTTTGGCCAGTAAAGCAGTGGCAGCGGCAAAGACGGCAGAGAGCAATGCCCAGGTGATCCAGTTCATGGGGCTATGGTACAGCGGAAAAATGCCAGGCGCTGGAGTGAAACCAAGACCAATCGTCCTGGAAGAGGGAGCTTCAATTTTGGCCAGTCCTCATAGAATGGAAAATATGAAGACAGGACAGGCCAGCCGGACAGCGCTGGGAGTGGCCGTTCGCCGCGCCGCGCATCAGTTGATGGACCATCCTCCCGTTATGGACGATCCCATCGCCGTGCGGCTGATCGGTGACCACTACCCCCGCCATATGGAGCGGGCGATGCACACGGTGGCCCGGGACTTCCGCTGCTCGATGGCGGTGCGCAGCCGGTTGGCCGAAGATCATCTGGCCGAGGCCGTTGCGGAGGGCGTCACGCAGTATGTTGTTCTGGGAGCGGGGCTTGACACCTTCGCCCTGCGCAATCCCTTTCCCTCGCTGCGGGTCTTCGAGGTCGATCTGCCCGCCACCCAGAAGTGGAAGCGGCAGATGTTGAAGCGGGCCGAACTCGTCGAGCCGGAGACGATGCGCTTTGTTCCGCTGGACTTCGAGCATCAGACTCTGGCCGCCGGACTGGCCGAGGCGGGCTTCGACGCCACCCAACCGGCATTTTTCAGTTGGCTGGGGGTAGTTCCCTATCTGACGCTGGAAGGGTTCCGGGCCACGTTGGAGACGGTGGCGCAAATGCCGACCGGTTCCGGCATCACCTTCGACTATGCGATTCCCCGTGCGATGCTTGACGCGGCGGGGCAAACAGCCTTTGACCGGCTGGCTGAGCGGGTGGCTGCTGCCGGCGAGCCGCTGCGGCTCTTTTTTTCACCAGAAGAGGTAGAAGCAGAGCTTCGCCGCGCCGGATTTCAACATTCCGAGCAGTTGGACTTCAACGATCTCAACCAGCGCTACTTCCGGGATCGCGCCGACGGCCTCAAGATCTCTCCGCTCGGCCTCGGTCGGGTGGCGACGGGCACCTGCGGTGCGGCAGACGCCTTCGGCTGGTCCCGCGCTAGAAAAAAGCGCGGGGTACGGTTATGAATGCTGTAAATTGAGCGATCCAAGAACCCCAAGCCGCGCCAGCGGCGGCTGCCGCACCGCAGGCGCCCGCGCAAGCGACGGCTGCCGCACCGCTGATGGTCTCTACCAGAGTAAAATCAGCACATGCGAAAGCTTCTTATTTTGCCGTTGGCAATCGCCCTGCTGGCAGTCTCCGGCTGCGGATACCACACCCTGGGCGCGGCCACGCATCTGCCGGCTGGGGTGAAGACGCTCTCTGTGCCGATCTTCACCACACGTACCGAGGCCTATCATACCGAGACGGTGATGACCCAGGCGGTGATTCGCGAGTTTGCCACCCGCACCCGGCTACGCGTTACTCCCGACACCAATACCGATGCCGACGCCACCCTGCACGGGACGATTCTCAAAGAAGCGATTACGCCGCTCACCTACAACGCTTCGACCCAGCAGTCCTCGAGCTTTTTGCTGACCGTCGAAGCTTCGGTGACGCTGATCGGGCGCGACGGCAAAGTGCTCTACGAGAACAAGAACTTCGTCTATCGCGAGCAGTTCCAGTCCACTACCGATCTACCCACCTTTTTGCAGGAGAACCCCGCCGCTGTCGAGCGCCTTTCCCGCGCCTTTGCCCAGCAACTGGCCGCCGATGTTCTGGAAAGCCTTTAGTTTTTTGTGTATATGAACTTGGAAGTTTCTATCCACGACCGGTATTCTGGTGCTGCATGATCGTTCGATCGAAAAGCCGCGTATTCCCGAGGCAGGCACAGTGAGCGGCGCGCGCTGGGGCGCGGGCTTTGCAGCTACTGGACGCTTTGTTTCCGAGATCGAGGCTGCGGCTTCCGGTCAAGGGCTACTTCGGCCCGGTTACGTGCTGGCCGGCGACGAGATCTTCTTGCACGAACGCTGCCGCGCCGCTGTTCTCAAGGCTTATGTTCCCAACGAGATGCGAGATTTCTGTCTCTCCGACATGGACCTCGCCAATACGACCATCTTTGAAGTGCTGGACCGGGCGCAGACTCCCTCGCTGATGTCTCCCTTTCAGGTAGTCATCGTGCGCAACCTGAAGTCGCTCTACACCCGCGGCGCGAAGAAGGAAGAGTTTGCGGCGCTGGCCCGCTACTTCAAGTCACCCAACCCCCAGGCGCTGATTCTTTTTATAGCGGATTTCATCCGCATTCCCTCCAATGTGCAGCGCATGGATATGGACGACAAGAACCGCTTCGAGCGGCTAACCGAGACGCTGGGCCAGCACTGCGGCATGGTCGAGCTGGCCAGGGTCAACGAAGACGATGCGATCCGCTGGGCGGTGGCTACGGCACAACAGTCCGAGACCAAGCTGGACCCCGACGCCGCCCGGCAACTGGTCGACGCCCTGGGCGCGGACATGATGCTGATCGCTTCGGAGTTGGAGAAGCTGCTGCTCTTTACCCTGGGGCGCGGGCGCATCACGCTGGGCGATGTGGAGACCATGGTGCTGGGAGCCAAGCAGCGTTCGCTCTACGAACTGACCGACGCCATCAGCAGCCATGACAAGGCGCGGGCGCTGGCACTCTTGCAGGGGCTCTTGAATAGCTCCGATGCCGGTGAGGATGCCGCCATCGGGCATCTTTACATGCTGGCTCGGACCTACCGGCAGATGCTGGTGATTGTCGAGAAGAATGTGCGCGATTCGCGGGCCATCTGGCAGGCTTTATGGCAGGGATTCCGCATGCCGCCCTTTGCCGCCGATGACCTGATCCGTCAGGCCCGGCGCTATAAAAGCCGCAAAGAACTGACCCGCGCTCTGCGCCTGATCGCCCGCGCCGATCTGGAACTGCGCTCCTCGCCGCCCGACAAACGGCTGGTGCTGGAGCGGCTGGTCTATGACCTGGCCTCTGAACCCCGGCCCGCATCGTCGGTCTTTGGCGCTAATCAGCTCTCGTTCGAGGGGTAGTGCCAACAGACCGCAATGTTCTGTTTTTAAACACACACAGTCATCCTGGGCGGAGCAGGGCGCGTTTTGTGCACCCTGCGCAGTCGAAGGACTCGCTTTTTGTTTGAGTTATAAAAGCAGATCCTTCGCTACGCTCAGGATGACATTTTCCTTTTAATGTGAATTTCTGCTCTAGCTGACGCCGTGGCTATTCAGCCATGCTGTATATTCGTGGTCCACCTTCTGAATGTGATTACTGAGCCAGTCGCGCAGAAAATTCAAAAGCTGAATATTTACAGAGCCGCCGCCCTGCTCGAACTGGGTGACGTATTCCTGCACCTGCTTGATCAGGGCACTGTGTTTGAGCTTGTGCTCGGCCAGACCGGGATAACTGGCCTTGGTCAGCATCGCCTCTTCCGCGGAAAAGTGCTCCTGCGTGTAGCTCACCAGCTTCTTGAGCAGTGTGCCGGTGGCGCTCTGCGCCTGACCCTTCATCATGGCGTCATGGAGGTCGTTGAGGATGCCGAAGAGCACAGTATGTTGACTATCCAGGGTTTTGACCCCGACCGAGTAGCTGGAGTTCCAGGTTAGAAGAGCCATTTCAATTCCCCCATGAAGTTTTCAGTTGCCTGCTCTATCGGAAGTTCAGAAAAAACTGACGACAGTTGAAAAATTACTTCGCAGCCCTTTCCCAAGCAACAAGGGCTGCGAAGGGAAGGTTTTTAGCGGACACCGTTCTTGTTCATCCAGGGACCATATTCCTTGTCCTCTTTGAGAATGTGGTTGGTCAGCCAGTCGCGCAGGAAGTTCAGCAGCTTGACATTGAGCGTGATCTCGCCGCGATCGTAGCGGCCCACGAAATCCTCGACCTGGTTGGTCAGGTCGACATGGTGGGCGTGGTGCTGTTGCAAGGACGGATACTTGGTTTGCGCCATCAACTTCTCTTCATCGGCGAAATGGTTGCGCGTGTAATCCACCAGTTTCATCAGCATTGGGCCGGTTACACTGGCAGCCTGACCCTTCATCATCCCGTCATGCAACTGATTCAAAGTATCCACGAGCGCTTTGTGCTGGCTGTCGATAGCCGCTACACCCACGGAGTAACTGTCGTTCCAGGTCAATAAAGCCATGATCGTTCTCCCGCCGGAATTTCCGGTTACTTAAGGCATCGGCAAGAAACGCTGCGAGTTCAGTCAATTCTCATTTATGGACAGTTTGAGTCTGGATCGATGGGAGATTGCCTCCATTTGAGGGCTATTGGACTCCCCGCTGGTTCAGCCATTTGCCGTATTCCAGATCCTCTTCCAGAATGTGATCGGAGAGCCAGTTGCTCAAGAAGTTCATGAGATGGAGGTTGATCATCTCTTCACCGCTTTGGTAGCGGGCAACGAAGACGTCGACCTGTTTGGTCAGATCGACATGGTGCTTATGATGCTGAGGCAGTTCAGGATAGCCAGCTTTCTCCAGCAATGCCTCTTCCGTTGAAAAATGTGTTCTGGTGTAGTTCACCAGCTTGTCCAGCAGAGGGCCGGTGATCGTTTTCGCTTCGCCAGCCATCATTGCTGCATGAAGTTCATTGAGCATTCCGATAAGAAGAATGTGCTGAGCATCCATGGCTTTCACGCCGATGGAAAGCCGTTCACTCCAGGTCAAAAGTGCCATAATCGTTCTCCCACCGTCTGTTTGCCCGGCACTTCAAGCATCGCCGCAGAGGCTGGGAAAGAAAAGGTTTTTTTTCAGAAGGCGCGGGCTACCGGGTTTTTTTTGAAACCTGGAAACAGAGGAACGCACTTTTGTACCCTACAGAACTCCCCGATCATTCAGCCACGAGCCGTAATCCTGATCGAGACCTGACATGTGCTCCTGGTAGCAATCCCTCAAAAAGCCCAGCAAGGGGCGCATGTGGACGGCTTCGCCGTGCTGCATCCTGCGCGCCGAATCCTGAATCTGGCTGAGCAGGTGATGGTGTTCGTCGCGGTGTTCCACAAAGCCGGGAAAGCTGAACTTCTCCATGAGCTGTTCCTCGCTCCAGAAGTGCATACGGGTGAATTCGATCAGCCGGCTCATCAGTTCATTGACTTCATCCCGGTTAGAGCCGCGCACTACTGCCAGGCGCAACTCATTCAGCGTATCCATCAGGATGCCATGTTGATCGTCCATGGCCATGACGCCGACCGTACAGGCATGATTCCAAGTAAGAAGAGCCATTGCAGCCTCCCACCATTCACTGGTGAGATCGGCGCAAGGGAGGTGAAGGTTACGAAAAATCAGGAATTGCAGGTGACCTTGGTTTGGTTCCGTGGGAATTCAATTCCCGAATGAAAGCTTATTCGAGAATTATTTCTGGATCGGCTTCGTGGCCGCGCGTGGTCAGCGCCACAGCTGCGCCCAGAATCAATGCTCCCCCGGCCCAGGCCAAAGGGCCCAGGTGTTCGCCCAGCAGTTGGACTCCCAATACCGAGCCCAGTGCCGGCTCCAGGTTCAGAAAGACTCCGGCGCGCGAGGCTGGAACATGGTGAATCCCCCAGTTCCACAACAGGGTGGTCGTCGCGGTGCAGAAGATGCCGCTGATGGCCAGGGCGATCCAGGCTGTGGCGCTGACCTGGGCGAATGGCGGCGGGGTGGCCGGATGAGCCGTTAAAGACCCCAGAATCAATGGACCAAGCACCCAGACAAGGAGCATCGCGGTTCCAGTAAGAATGGTCAGCGCTGTCACGACTGGGGGACTGTGCTGCTGCATCAGCTTTTTGCTGAGCAGAATCCAGGCCAGAGCCGTGATGAGCGAGGCCACCACCAGCAGATCGCCGGTCAGGGAGGGTTGGCCATGCGCGGCCGGGCCGTTTTTACTGCCCAGCACGATCAGCGCCGCGCCTACAGTAGAGCCGGCCAATGCCAGCCAGCCAAACCAGTCCAGTTTTTCGCCGGCAAAGAGCGCCGCTGCGGCGGCCAGCAGCACCGGCATGGCGCCCACCATCAGCGAGGCGTGGCTCACCGTGGTCCGCGCCAGTCCGTGAAACTGGATGAGGAACTGGATGGGAATGCCCAGAGCAGCGGAGAGCAGCAGAACGCGCCACTCGCCGGCCGTGAAGCGCAACTTGCGGCGATGGACGACGACCACCGGCAGCATGCCCAGGCAGGCGAAGAGAAAGCGGTAAAGCACCATATGCTCCACGCTCATCTCGTTCAGCGCCAGGCGGCCAAAGTAGAATCCGGTACCCCACAGGGCGCTGGCCGCCGCACAGGCGCCATAGCCCAGGTAGGTCGTTCTAGCTGTCGCGTCCGCTTTCATCTCTCTCTTTACTCTCGCATACATGCGTCTTTGGCCGTTTCACTGCCCAAACCGGCCCCGCGTCGGAGAGAATAGTCTTGGATGATCAAAGTGTTCTTTCAGGGGCGTTGGCGCGGACGAGTTGAGCGAGGAGTTCGTGGCTGGGGCGCAGTTTTTGCTCTTGCTATGGCTTCGACATTGAGCATGGCGGCGCAGTCGCCGTATACCCCGCTGTTGCCCAAGGACGTTCCCCAGCCGATTGCCGCAGTGAAGGCTTCCCAGGAGCCCTCCTTTTCCATTCCCGTCGATCCACTGGGTTTTGCCGCTCCCGGCGCATTTTATCTGGGGCAACGCAACAGCATGGTTTCGCTGGACTTTCTCGATGAGGACCGGCTGCTGTTTACGTTTCGCGTGCCGGGCCTGCTGAGGCGCGATGCCCAGTCGACCAGCGAGGAGCGGCAGATTCGAGCCGTTGTGCTCAGCCTGCCCACTGGAACCGTGCTCGCCGAGGCGTTGTGGACGGTCCACGACCGCGCCCGCTATCTATGGATTCTCAAGGACTGCCACTTCCTGCTGCGCGATGGCGACGAGATCAAGCTGGGCGACAATTCGCTGGAGTTGAAGCCCTATTTGCGCTTTCCCGGTCCGCTGTTATGGATGGAGATGGACCCCTCGCAGCGCTTTCTGGTCGCTGACTCCCGCGAGAAGGGCAGCAAGCCCGGAACTGTGACAAGTCCCGCCACGGCGGCCGTTGACATGACCGTAGACGGAGATCAAGGAACCCCCGATACGGTAGTTCGCATTTTAAAACGCGATTCCGGCCAGGTTCTGCTGCTCAGCCACACCCACTCCGCCGTCCATTTGCCCATCAACGGTGATGGCTACCTGGAGAGTCTGCGCTCCCACGGCATCGAGTGGTCGTTGAATTTGAACTACTTTACCGGCGGCAGCATGGTGTTGGGACGGTTGGTCTCGACCTGCGCGCCCAGCTACAACGTTCTCTCCTCCCAGGAGGTGCTGGCGACGGTCTGCGACACTCTTGGAGGCTCGAAGCTGGTGGCCCTGAGCTCCGATGGAAAAAAATTGTGGGAGAACTTTGTTCCCGACAACTCCATCTGGCCACTGCTGGTGAACGCTCCTGACGGTTCGCGGCTGGCGCGGGAGACGCTTTCGGTCAATCACGTCATCACCGCCCGCAGTCCGCTCTCAACCGAGGACATTCGAGGCCAGTTGGTCGAGGTCTTCGACGCCGCCAACGGCAAGCGGGCGCTGACGGTGCAGATCACTCCCCCACTCGATGCGGGGGGGAATGTTGCCTTTTCGCCTTCGGGACGCCGAGTGGCGGCGCTGAGCGCTGGCGCGATCCAGATCTTCGATCTGGCTCCGGCGGCCCCGCTGGTGAATGCCGCCAATATCCAGAATGGGCGCTGAGGGGTTTCTCCGGTGATGCCTGTTACCCGTTCCAAGTTGCTTGCACGTGTAAACTGTGCAGTGGGAGAGACCCAGTTGATCACGGCTGTCATTCAATACACAGCCGCGGCAGTTACCGACCGCGGACGCAAACGCCCCTCCAATGAAGACGCATTCGGCTACTCTGTCGAGCACGGAGTCTATGCCGTGTGCGATGGCATGGGTGGCGCCGCCGCGGGCGAAATCGCCAGCTCTCTGGCTGTGGACGAAGTGCTGCGCCTCTTTGATGCTCCTCCCAGAACGGATGAGAACGAAGGCGAAATCCCCGCATCGGATACTTTCAGGTCTCAGGTGGAGCGCGCCGAGCAGGCCGTGCAGGCCGCCAACCACGCCATCTACATACGTTCCCGGCGCAACTACCGCCTGAATGGCATGGGCACTACTCTGGTGATGCTGGTGGCTGACGAGAATCACCTGTGGGCGGTCAATGTTGGCGACAGCCGATGTTATCGCCTGCGGCAGAACAACTTGGAGCAGATCACGCTGGACCACTCTCTGGTCGAGGAGCAGATTCGGGCCGGCCGCATGACCCGCGCCGAGGCATCGCGTTCACCGTTACGCAACGTCATCACCCGCGCTCTTGGCACCCAGAATCACGTTACTGCCGACACCTTTCCTCTGGAAGCCGAGCCCGGTGATCTCTATCTGCTCTGTTCCGACGGTCTGACTCGTGAACTCTCCGACCCCCAGATCGAAGCACTGATGGGGACCGACGATCCGCTGGAAGAGAAGTGCGCCCGGCTAGTCAGCGCCGCCAAAAAAGCCGGTGGGCACGACAACATCACCTGCATCCTGGTACACGCATCGAGCTCGTCCGTGCAATAGCACCTGCGGTGCTGCAGACGCCGCTTGCGCGGCAGGGGTTTTCGGGCTTCCCAACACACATTCGCTGGTAATCTTCTAGCCGTCTCGCAGTCTCCACACTCCCCACCCCGCGTCTTTTTTCAGGCGCGGTCCAGCCGCAGGCGTCTGCCCCAGCGCAGGTGGTCACCGCTGGTGCTTATTGCGGCGCAGCAGCAGGACGGGCGGCAGGCAGAGCAGGGCTAGAAGGCCGAGCAGGGCGAAGTTGTCGGCATAGGAGAGCAGCGAGGCCTGCTGCTCGATGCTGCGGTAGAGCGCTCCCAGGGCCAACTGGTGGGCCGAGGCTGCACTGGCGCCTCCCATGCGGAATCTGGCTTCCAAGCCCGCGGCGGCGGCCATCGCGCCGCTGTTGCTGGGGGTCAGATTGGCTGCCAGAAACGTTTGGTGGGCCTGGCTGCCACGTACCAACAGCGCGGTCATGGTGGCGATTCCGATGCTGCCGCCGATGTTGCGCATCAGGTTATAGATGCCCGAGGCGTTGCCGATCTCCTGCTTTTTCAGCATTCCCATGGTCAGAGTCGTCAGCGGCACAAAGATAAAGCCGCCGGCAAAGCCGTTGATGAAGTTGGGCACGGCCACCGATCCCATGGAGATATCCAGATTCAGATGGCTCAACAACAACGTTGAATAGCCGAAGAGCGCGAAGCCAAAACTCAGCAGAATGCGGCTGTCGATATAGTTGATCAGCACTGCGACCAGCAGCATGGAGACAAAGGAACCCATCCCGCGCGGGCTGACCGCCAAACCGCTGTCCAGCGCCGAGTAGCCCATCTGGGTTTGCAAAAACAGCGGCAGCATGGCGATGACGCCATAAAAGGTGAATCCGTAGAGGGTGTTGATCACCGTGCCGGTACCGAAGTTGCGGTTCAGCAATACGCGCAACTGCACAATCGGCTCACGGCAGCGAAGTTCGCGTACGATAAAGCCTGCCAGCGCCAGCACGCTGATCGCCAATGTCCAGCGAATCCACGTAGAGCCGAACCAGTCGGCTTCCTGGCCTTTGTCCAGCACCAGTTGCAGCGAGCCCAACCAGAGCGCCATAAGCCCGAAGCCCAGGCCATCGATGGCGCCGCGAACGGCGTGGCGCAGATAGGGCGGATCTTCGATGAACAGATTGGCCATGAACAGAGCCAGCAGGCCTACCGGGAGGTTGATGTAAAAGATCCAGCGCCAACTGTAGCTGTCGGTGATCCATCCACCCAGGGTGGGGCCAATGACCGGGGCCACCACGATGCCCACGCCATAGAGGGCCATCGCCGTGCCGTGCTTCTGCGGCGGAAAGCTCTCCAGCAGAATTGACTGCGCCAGCGGCTGCATGCCACCGCCGCCGATGCCTTGCAGCACGCGGGCCAGTATCAGCATGGGCATGGTGACGGCCATGCCGCAGAGTAGGGAGGCCGCTGTAAAGACCAGAATTGAGATCATCAGCAGCCGCTTGCGGCCGATACGGCGGGCGATCCAACTGGCCGCCGGGAGCATGATGGCGTTGGCTACCAGATAGCTGGTCAGCACCCAGGTCGACTCATCGGTAGAGGCGGAGAGGTTGCCGGCGATATGCGGCAGGGCAACATTGGCCACCGAGGAGTCCAGCACCACCATGAAGGTGGACAGCATCACCGATGCCGCGACCAGCCATGGATTGACTGAGGGCTTCCAGTCGTGATGCGCGGTCTCTTTTGTGGTGACCATAAAGTCATTTTAATATACTCTTGGGTCATAGAGGGTGCGACGTGCCCATTTATGGGCCCGTGGGAGGCTTCAAGCGTATGAAAACCAAGCAACAGGTCGTCTCCGAATTTCGTCGCGCCGAGATTCTCGATGCTGCTCGCACGGTTTTTGCGCGGCGCGGCTTCGCCCACGGCATCATCGACGAGATCGCCCAGGAGGCGGGTATCGCCAAGGGAACCGTCTATCTCTACTTCAGCTCCAAGACAGAGATCTACAAGGCGGTTTTAGACCACGACATGAAGCTGCTCAAGCAGGGCACCATGGCGCGCATCGAGGCCGCCGAGACCTTGCGCGACAAGATTTTTGGTTTCATTCTGGTGCGTATGGAAAACGCCGAGCAACGCAAAGAGTTCTTTCGCATCATGGACTCCGAGCAGGGCAACCTTTCGATGACCCGCAGCGAATATCGGGATTTTTTGCAGGAGCCGGTTCTGCGTATGGCCGCGGCCATTGAGCGGGGCGTTGAACAGCGAGAGATTCGCCCTGTTCCTGCCGAAAAAATATCCTGGATGATTGCCGATCTGACTCGCGGAGCCATTCAACGCCGCTTGCTGGGCCACGGCGAAGGAACGCTTGCCGAAGAGGCGGAGTTTTTGACTTGCTTTATTTGGGCGGCGATTGAGACAGAGTAACATTCCAGGATTGATTGATTTCAACCGTGTTTTGCACAATGTCGAGACGTGTTTCCGCGCCATCGCCGCCATTTAAGATGGAGATGGAATACCCATGACTGACAAAAAAAACCTCACTCCGGAAATCCTCCTTCACATCGCCAAAACTCTGAATCTTCCTCTGCGCGGCATAACCTCGGTGATTGAGCTGCTCGACGAGGGCGGCACTGTGCCCTTTATCGCCCGCTATCGCAAGGAGGCCACCGGCAACCTTGACGAGGTGCAGATTCGCGATATCGAAGAGAAGCTGGCCTACTTCCGCGAGCTGGCCGACCGCCGCGAGACGATCCTGGCTTCCATCGCCGAGCAGGGCAAGCTCACCGACGAGTTGAAGGCGCGCATCGAGGCCACCCTCGACAAGAGCGAACTGGAAGACCTCTACCTGCCCTACAAGCCCAAGCGCCGCACCAAGGCCACCATCGCCCGCGAGAAGGGCCTGGAGCCGCTGGCGCAGTACCTGTGGGCGCAGCAGCAGACCGATCAGCCGCTGGCTGCCTTTGCTCCCTCCTTCGTCAACGCCGAGTTGGGCGTGGCCACGGTGGATGAGGCTTTGGAAGGCGCGCGGCACATCGTCGCCGAGTGGATCAGCGAAGACGCCGACCTGCGCAAGGCGCTGCGTCAGCTGGTCTTCGATGAGGGCATCATCAGCAGCCGCAAGGCCATGGACGCCGTCGACGAGCAAGAGAAGTTCAAGATGTACTACGAGTACAAGGAGCCGGTGAAGACCATCCCCTCGCATCGCATGTTGGCCATTCGCCGCGGCGAGGGCGAGAACGTGCTCTACTTCCTCATCGAAGTCGAAGTGGAACGCGCCATCGCGATTCTGCAAAAGCATGTGCTCAAGCTGGCCGGCGACTGGACGCGGCAGTTGGAGCTGGCTATCGACGACGCCTGGAAGCGCTTGCTCAATGCCTCGATCCAAGGCGAGATTCGTCTGGAATTGAAGCGCCGCTCCGACACCGAGGCTATTCAGGTCTTCCGTGACAATCTCTACAACCTGCTGCTGGCGCCGCCCGCGGGACCGATCTCGGTGCTGGGTATCGATCCCGGCCTGCGCACCGGCTGCAAGGTCGCGGTGGTGGATGAGACCGGCAAGCTGCTGGACCACGATGTCTTCTATCTGCATACCTCGAAGCACGGCAACGCCGAGTCCACGCCCAAGCTGGAAGCGCTGCTGCGCAAGCACAACGTGCGCGCTATCGCCATCGGCAACGGCACGGCGGGTCGTGAGACCGACGCTTTCGTGCGTGAGTTTCTGAAAGAAAAACAGATCGACACCATCTTCTCGGTGACGGTCAGCGAGTCCGGAGCCAGTGTCTATTCGGCCTCAGCTGTGGCGCGGCAGGAGTTCCCTGATCTTGATCTGACGGTGCGTGGAGCCATCTCCATCGCCCGCCGACTGCAAGATCCGCTGTCGGAGCTGGTGAAGGTCGATCCCAAGTCCATCGGCGTGGGTCAGTATCAGCACGACGTTGATCAGCGCCAGCTTCAGGATTCGCTCGACACGGTCATCGAGAGCTGCGTCAACAAGGTCGGAGTGGATCTCAATACCTCATCATGGACGCTGTTGCGTTTTGTTGCAGGCATCACCGAGCGCACCGCCATCAGCATCGTGAAGTTCCGCGATGAAAAGGGCAGCTTCCGCTCGCGTGCGCAGGTGCTGGAGGTTCCAGGCATCGGTCCCAAGACCTATGAGCAGGCAGCGGGGTTTTTGCGCATTCGCAACGGCGATAATCCGCTGGACATGACGGCTGTGCATCCTGAGTCCTATTCGGTTGTCGAAGAGATTGCAGCCTCGTTGCAGACTTCGGTGAAGGATGTCATTCAGCAGCCTCAGTTGCTGGAGAAGGTGAATCGTTCGCAATTTGCCGTGGGCGCATTTACTTTTGAAGACATTCTGGCCGAGTTGAAGAAGCCGGGCCGCGATCCACGCGACAAGTTCGTTGCGCCGAGCTTCCGCGAAGAAGTGCGCGAGATCGCCGACGTGCAGCCGGGCATGATTCTGGAGGGAGTGGTCACCAACGTGACCAAGTTCGGAGCCTTCGTCGATATTGGCGTTCATCAGGACGGGCTGGTCCACATCAGCGAGTTATCCAATCGCTTCATCAAGGACCCATCGGAAGCGGTGAAGACTGGCCAGATCGTCAAGGTCAAGGTGCTGACAGTGGATCTGAAGGCCAAGCGCATCGCGCTGTCGATCAAGCAGCTCAGCGCGCCAGCAGTAAAGCCGGTGGGCAAGCCAGCTCCGAAACAGGATTCCAGGCCTGCGCCGAAGCTGGTTCCAAAAGCACCGCAATCGATGGATGAAAAGCTGGCTGCGCTTTCTAACAAGTGGAAGGTGCGATAGCTACTCGCGCTTGAGGTTCCATATAGAAAAATGTCGTCATCCTGAGCGTAGCGTAGCGGAGTCGAAGGACCTGCGTTTCGGAAGAGTCTCGACGGAGCATTGCGAAGGATCTGCTTCGTCTTCATCAGAAGATAAATCCAGATCCTTCGCTGCGCTCCTAATGAACGGGAGACTTTTTCGTTCCGCCCCTACGGGGCTGGAGATCGTTTTGGAAACTTTCCCAGGACTGCGCTGCGCTTGTCCTGGGCTATATTCCTGGCCCCTCCGGGGCTGATAGAAGAACAACTTGTTCATTCCACGCATAACTCGCACCGCGAGTCAATTGCTCAGAATGACATTATCTTAGTGGCATCACTTCTTTCATGCACCCTTACGCCTCAGCGACTCAGAACTAAGTGATGGCGCGGAAACGCAGCGCCTGATAGGGCTTTTCCGGCAATCTCAATCTTGTTTTGCCGGAGTATTTTCCCGGTTGCGCGCTGATGGTCATCGCCAATGGATCGATCCACTCGGCCATAAAGCTGCCTTTGGGCAAGACGAATTCATACCACACGGGTTGGTGAAAGTCGAAGTAATACAGAATGGTGTGGACGGTCTTGCCGTCGGCTTCGCAGGCGGTGGCGTTCAGGTAATAGGGCTTGGTGTCCGCGGCGAGTCCGGTGCGCGCATTCTTTTGTTCGCTGGGTGCTGCCGTCTCCTCCAGCAGCTTGCGCAGAAACGCGATCTGTTTGGGACTGCTGCCGCGCAGTGGCCCGCCGTGGGACCAGTAAATGGGTGGTGAAAGCTTTTCATCGAAGGGTTGTTCGGGGTCCAGATAGGTCTCGCCGTGGGTCACATAGCAGCCATTGATTACGCCCAACCAGAATCGCCGCGTCATCTCGTCGCCGGAGAGGTTGCCCCAGCGGCGCTCCATGTTGCCTTCGTACATGACCTCGTCGTAGCAGACGGGCTTCTTCCAATCTGTCAGATAGCTGGGCGCGGCCGCGAAGTCGGTGCTTTGCAGGCTGGCATGAGTGACCCAGGGGCGGCTGTAATCGTACATCGTGATGGAGTAATGAATGGAACGCAGGTGCGCACAAGCATCCTGTTGTTCAACGATGTGAAAGATGCGGTCGAAGTCCGCTGTTGACTTGGCTTTCATCAGATCGAACTCGTTGGCCAGCGACCACCAGATATTGCGATAGGCGGAGAACCGCGCCAGCAAGTAGCGCACGTAGAGATCGTCGGCCTCGGGGGGCATTGCAGCATAGCCCCAGCGATCGTAGGGATGAAAGAGAATAAGGTCCGCTTCGATTCCCATTGCGCGCAAGTCGGAGATCCGCTCTTCAAGATGCGCAAAGAAGGCCGGGTTGGGCCGAGTGTAGTCGTTCACGCCACTGGCGCTGCGCTCGAAGGGATAGAGATCAGGCTCATTCTTGTTGTATTCGTAGTCCTTGGGAAAGACGCACATGCGCAGCTTGTTGAAGGGCGCGGCGCGCAGCGTCTCCAGCGTTTGCTGTTGCAAGGCCTCGCTCTGATGCACCCAGGCGTAGCAGGTGGTGCCAAAGGGAAAGAACGGAGTGCCGTCTGCGTAAGCGAAGTGATGAGTATTGCGCACCCTTACCGGCCCATGCGCGTTCTTGAGTGGCGGCAGCGCGGTAAAGCTGCCTTGCTGTCCATCCAGTGCGGATAGATTGCTGTTTACCTTGTATTCCCACGCGCCCATGGCATCGGGCATGAAGCGAATCTTGTAGAGGCCCATGCCATTCGATGACCCGTCATAGAAGCCGTCCACTTCCACGGTGCGGTGTCCCAGAGAAAAGCTGGCGGAAAGATGAACGGTGGTGAAAGGGTTTCCGGCAGCGTTTGCTTCCAGGGCTACTTCAAAGACCTCCCACACCGGGACCGCTTCATGACGTTGCACGGCGGCATGGGCTGCTGTTGCGGGTTGCAGGGCGGCCACTGCGCCAACCGAGGCCAGCTTGAGTGCGTCGCGGCGAGTCAGGTTTCTCATCCCCCAAGATTACATGAAATCTCTCAGTTGACGGCTCTTGCAGAATAGAAACAAGGGGCTGAGTCGCAAGTGTTAACCCTTGTTTCCAGAGATACTCAACGGTTCTTGATTAAGACTTCATGAACTGTATTTAGGGCTGTTTTTTATTTCGGAAGAGGTAAGACCACCGTGCGCTTCCCGGCGTATGATGAGTGGGCAAGCAGTTCAATTGTTCGTGAGGACTCCGTGATTCGACACAGATATTCGTCTCATCGCATCGTGTTGGGCCTGGCATTGCCAGCAGCTTTTGCCGTTCTCTCCGTCGGCGCATTCGCCGCGCCCGCAACCTGCAATGTACATACCTTCGGCGCCAAGGGCGACGGCGTCAGCAAAGATACAGCCGCCATTCAGGCGGCGATCGATTCCTGCGCCAAGCAGGGCGGCGGCATCGTGCAGTTGACAGCGGGCACTTATGTCAGCGCGCCCATCGTGATCAAGAGCAATATTACGCTGCAACTGGACAAGGGCGCGACGTTGCTGGGCTCGCCGGACCACAACGACTATCCGGCCAAGATCGAGTTCAAGACGCCAGACCGGCAACCATTGGTGGGTGCGGAGAACGCCACCAACATCGGCATTGTGGGTGAGGGCACCATTGACGGCAACGGCGAGAGCTGGTGGGTAGAGGCGCGCAGCGTCAAGGACCACGGCGTGCTCGGTGTCAATCCCCGTCCCAAGCTGATCATCTTCGACCACTGCAAGCATATTCGCGTCGAAGGCGTGACCATTCAGAACTCGCCGATGTGGCAACTGGTGCCTTACTACTCCGATGACATTGTGATCCGCAACGTCAAGGTGCTGGCTCCGTCGAACTCGCCGAATACCGACGCCATCGATCCCTTTTCGTCCTCGCACATTGTGATCGATCACTGCTTTACCGATGTGGGTGACGATGACATTGCCATCAAGTCGGGGCCGATCAACTCGCCGGGACCGGACGATCCGAGCAGCAACATCACCATCACTGACTGCGAATTTCATCATGGCCACGGCCTCTCCATCGGCAGCGAGATTGCCGGCGGCGCGCAGAACATCCGCGCCGAGCGCATTCACTTTGTCGGCACTGACAACGGCATCCGCGTAAAGGCCAACCGTGACCGCGGCAACGATGTGGGTCACCTTGTCTTCCGCGATATCGAGATGCAGGATGTGAAGAACGCAATCATCATCAGCGAGTACTATCCCAAGGTGTTGCCGCCTGCTGGCGATGCACCGCAGGCAATTACGCGCCTCACACCGCACTTCCACGACATCGTGCTGGAGAACATCACTGCTACCGGCAGTGACTCAGCTGGGGCTATCGTCGGGCTGCCGGAGTCTCCGGTGCTCGGAGTGGCGCTGCACAATGTCAAAATCACTGCCAAGACTCCGCTGGTTATCGGTTATGCCGAAGTGACGGGCGATGGTGTGGTGGTCAAGGCTGGGGACGTGCAGGGGATCTCGCAGCAGGTTGGGGCGAAGGTTAACTTGAAGTAGCGTGTTGCTTGCAGGCTCTTCACCTGTGATCTGTCATCCTGAGCGCAGCGAAGGATCTGCAGTTGTAAACCAACAAAAGTAGGTCCCCTTCGACAAGCTCAGGGCAGGCTTTCGACTGTGCAGATTGCACAGAACGCAATCTGCTTTGCTCAGGATGACAAGCTTTTTTAGGTTGCGAGCATTGACTTGCACGCAGAATCAATCAAAAGCAATAGAAGAGGCTGAGCCAAGGGCGCAGCCTCTTCTTTTGCTTTGATGCAACAAAAAACTTATTGATTAACGCCGCTGGCCAGGAATCCGCCATCGACCACCAGAGTCTGCCCGGTTACAAACGAGGCAGCGTCGGAGGAGAGGAAGATCGCCGCGCCGACCAACTCTTCGGTCTTGCCAAAGCGGCCCATGGGAGTGCGCATCAGCAACTCCTGTCCACGTGGTGTGCTGTCCAGCAGTTGCGCGTTCAACTCGGTGCGGAAGACGCCAGGGGCGATGGCGTTGACGTTCACGCCCTTCCGGGACCACTCCACTGCCAGCGAGCGGGTCAGCGACATCACAGCGGCCTTGCTGGCGGCGTAGGCGGCCACTTCGTTGAGAGCTACGAAGCTGTTCAACGATGCAATGTTGATGATGCGGCCGTAACCCTTCTCCAGCATGTGTGCGCCGAAGATCTGGCAGGCGCGCAGTGTGCCGGTCAGGTTGGTGTCGATGATGCCGGCCCATTCTTCTTCGGGCATCGTCAGTGTGGGAGTGCGCTTGATGCGGCCGGCGCAGTTGATGAGGATGTCGATCTTGCCGAAGCTCTCGACGGCCTTGGCCAGCAGGACTTCCATCGAGGCGCGATCACATACGTCGGAGGCCTGGCGCAACGTCTTGCGGCCAATGGCTTCGATGGCGTCGGCGGTTTCGTCAACCTGCTGTTGACGGCGGGCGGTAGCGATTACATCTGCGCCGGCTTCGGCCAGACCGAGGCTCATGGCGCGTCCAATGCCGGAGGTGCCTCCGGTGACGATTGCAACTTTGCCTTCCAGGCTAAGAATATTCGTGCTCATGCTTTCTCCATTCAATGCAGTTCACTGCACTTAGAAAATGACAACTCATATTGCCTTGCGCACAGAACGTTTGTCCAGCAACTTCGCTTGCTTACTGCATCTTTGTGAAAGGGAAGCAGAAAACGAAGTGGTCAGACCAGTATCGATGCGCAGATACTCGCAAAATTCGCCGCATTCAAGGGGCTGATTCTTGTGAATCAGTTCATTGAATGCGGCGGTCTTGTTGTACTTGCAAAAAACTACTTGCCCAGGAATACAGGAACAATGTGACGGTCGTAGAGGTTCTCGGTGACGTTTCTCGCGATGACCTCTTCGTTGGCCTCAAGCAGCTTCAGATAGCGGTCGCCCATCTTGGCGGCTACCTTGAAGCCTACATGCAGCAACTGACGCAGGTGCTGATTGTAGGCCGGGGCGCCGGTCACGTGGCGCAGAGCGCTGGTGTACTGCTCCGAGGTCCAGCCCTTGACTTCAGCGGGCGAGGGCAGCTTGGTCGCATCGATATCGATGACGGTGGCATAGGGCGCGCAGAGTTCTGCCGCGTGCGCAAAGGCCTCGGCATAGACGTCCTTGGCCAGCTCCAGAGCATCGCCATCGGCCTCGGCCAGACCGATCAGCTCTTCCAGCCAGGTGGTGCCGGCTGTCTTCAGGTGAACACCGGCGTCGAAACGCTTGAGCGCCGCGTGAATGGCGGGATAGATGTCGAACTTGTCGCTGCCCGAGTGAACGCTGAGCTTCAGATTGTCAGGCAATCCGAAGTGCTTCACGGCGTAAGCAATCGCTGCCACGTCCTGGAAGAACTCCAGCTCGAACTGGGCCACATCGCCCACGTAGTTCACGCCCTTGTTGAAGCGACCGCTGAACTTGGGAGCGATGGTCTGCACCGGAATGCCTTCATCGGCGATAGCAGCGAGAATGATGAGCAACTCAACCGGGCTCTGGGGCAGATCGGTCTCGTCCATGGAGACTTCGGGAATGAAGTTGCCTTCGCCCTTGGCGGCTACGATGGCGCGATAGACTTCGCCAGCCTTTTTTACGGCGAACAGATACTTCTGAGCGGTCACGCGCAGGGTATCGGCGGTGATCTCAAAGGCCTCGTCGACGCCTTCGAGCTGAATGTGCCCGATGAGCTTGGGATGCTTGCTGACAAAGGCTTCGATGTCGGCTGGCGCAGCGGCTTCGCCGATGTAGTCGGCAACGTCGAGGGTGTAGAAGTCGCAGGCGCTGAGGAAGCGGTTTACGGTATTCAGATTGATATGGTCGGCGTCGCAGTAGTAGGGCTTGGTCCAGCCCAGTTCCTTGACGGCGGCATCGGCGGCCTCGCGGGCTGAGACCGGCTCGGAGCCGATGATGGTGTGTTCGCGGTTGGACTTGTTCCATACCGGCACAACCTCAACGCCACTGGCGGAGGCCTTGATACAGGCCTGCAGTTGCGCCTTGGCCTGGTGAGCGAACCGATCTCCGGTTCCGATGGAATACTTCGGTAGTTTCAAAGCTTGCGTACTCATCTGACCTCCAAATGAAATTGAGCCAGCCCTAATTGGTTAGAGCCGGCTTTTGTGCGCCCACAACCCCAATCCGGGGTTGGAGATGAAAAAGATTTCTTCGCCATCAACCTGATTCCAGCCAAGGTTCAGCTTTTCAGGGTTGTAGCGCTGAAGCATGGAGTTGAGTTGACCATAGTTGAAGCCCACGCCCTCGACCTCTTGCTGGGTCAGGTGTCCGGGGCACCAGGTGATCTTGAAACGTCCTTCGGAGGAGCCATGGATTAGATGCGCCGCAGCGCTCAGATCGTTGCCCAACTCGGGATTGTTTTCGACTGCATGAAGTGTTGCAGGAGTACCTTTGTAGCCGTATTTGCGAATCAACTTGTCGATGGTGGGATCTTCGCCGAACTCCTTGACAGCGGGAGCGAGGACGATCAACTCGGCATCGTCGGCCAGCGCCATACGGGTGCGGTAGACGGCCTTGTTGCCCAGCCATGTGCTGTGAAACTCTTCGGGATCGAGATAGACGACTGCCTTCTTGATCTGCTTCTCGACGATCTCGAAGTTGACCTTGAGGCTAAGTTCGGCAGCCAGGTGAAAGCACTCGACATCGTCGCCGATGAAGAGGCCACGCACTGCCAGTCCACCCTCGGCGCGACGACCAACAACGGTCAGCACGTAGACGATGGGCAGATGCTTGAGATAGCGATCGCAGCCGTAGTTGAAGACGCGGCGGACCGGGTTGTCGGCGCGGCCCAGAATGCGTTCCATGCCGTAAACGGCGCCCAGGTAGTGGCTGCGATTGATGCCGTCGCGACCACCGGTGCCGACGATGATGTTCTTGTTGTAGTTGGCCATGCCGATCACTTCGTGAGGCACGACCTGGCCGATGGAGAGAATCAGATCATGGCCACCCTGCGAGATCAGCTTGTTGACCTGAGTTGGCCACTCGTAGTTCAGCTTGCCTTCCGACTGTTCATGGATGAACTCGGCAGGCACAATGCCCATGGTCTCGATGTCGGTGCGCCAGTTGTGCACCTTGAAGAGATCCAGAGGCATATCGCCGTACATGTGTTGGATCTGCTCCTTGGTCATGGCGGCGTGGGTGCCGAGAGCAGGCAGCACGGCGTCGAGCTTGTCGCCGTAGTACTGCCACGCATAGCGGGTCAGTTCGCCGGCGCGGGAGTGAGCGCGGGTTTGATCGGGAGGAACGGCGAGCACGCGCTTGCGCTCGCCGAGCTTGGCCAGATTCTCCGTGAGCAGCGACTGCAGCTGCTCAGCGGAGAGATCGGTTTCAGGACTTCCGATGGCACAATACAGGCTCATGCTTAAAACTCCACCTTTTTCAGACCGGGTGCAAGCAGCACCATGATGGACAGTGCCACCAGATAGACGCTGCCGCAAATGGCAAAGAGCAGCGAATAGCTGTGCGAATGTTGCAGGCTGTAGCCCGCAAAGGTGATTAGCGAGACACCGAGAGCCGAACCGGCCATGCTGCCGATACTGGTGACAGACCCCACATGGCTTTTTGGAAACATATCCGACGTGGTGGTGAAGAGATTAGCCGACCATCCCTGATGCGCTGCTGTCACCAGGCTGAACAGCCCAACAGCCAACCACTCCGAGTTGACATAGGTCACGGTGCAAATGGGAAGCACGAGAATGGCGCAGGCAAGCATGGCCATCAGGCGCGCATTGTTGGGCTTCATGCCCATGCTCAGAAAGGGCGCTGGCAACCAGCCACCGAAGATGCTGCCGATGGCCGAAGCGCTATAGCAGACAATCACTGGCAACCCAAGATGCACAAGGTCCAGATGGAATTTCTCGTTGAAGAATGAAGGAATATAGAACAGCAAGAACCACCAGACCGGATCGGTGAGGGACTTGCCGACCGTATACGCCCAAGTCTGGCGATAGCTGAGCAATTTGATCCAGGGAAGGGATGGTGTCGATGCGGTTGCCGCAATGCCTTCACAAATGTGATGCAACTCCCTGCCGGAGAGCGTGGGGTGTTCGCCCGGCTTCCGGTAGAGGAGGTACCACAGCAGGATCCATGCGGAGCTCAAGCCGCCCGTGAGCAGAAAGGTCGCGTGCCATCCAAAGTGTATGACCACCCAGGGCACGGTCAGCGCAGCCAGGGCCGCGCCGACATTGGTTCCTGAGTTGAAGATGCCGGTGGCCAGCGCGCGTTCCTTCTGTGGAAACCACTCCGCTACGGCCTTGATGGCCGCGGGAAAGCCGCCCGATTCGCCCAGCCCGAGAGCGAAGCGCGCGAAGCCAAACTGCATCACGGTATTCGTGAGCGCATGGCCCAGCACCGCCAGGGTGCGGAAGGACATGATCCCCAGGAAACCGACTCGCGTGCCCACCTTGTCGATAATCCGCCCGGAGAACAGCAGTCCGATTGTGTAGGCGATGAAGAAGGCATCCACTACATAGCTGTAGCCCACCTCGGTCAGGCCGATGCCGCCCTTGGCCGCGCTTAGCATCAGGGTGGGCTTGAGGAGCGCCAGAACCGAGCGATCCATGTAATTGATGGTGAAAGCAGCGAAAAGCATGGCGCAGACAGACCAGCGCACATTGCCCATTCGCTCCTTTGGCAAAGAGGATTTCTCCGCCAGGACATCCCGTGAGATATTACTGCCCATTTACTGCTCTCCTTAAAGTCGGTATGCCTGTTTGACCAAGCCGTAGGCCAAGTCGTGCGCCACTTCAAAAGCTTCGTCTTCCTGCAGCCGGTGTTCAGTCACCAGTTTTGCCAGGAAGGCGCAATCCACGCGGCGAGCAACGTCATGCCGTGCGGGAATGGACAGAAAGGCCCGGGTGTCGTCGTTGAATCCTACCGTGTTGTAGAATCCAGCGGTTTCGGTGACCTGCTGACGGAAGCGCCACATGCCCTCGGGGCTGTCGTGGAACCACCAGGCCGGACCCAGGCGCAGGGCAGGGTAGTGACCGGCAAGAGGCGCCAGTTCGCGGCTATAGGAGGTTTCGTCCAGCGTGAAGAGGATGATGGTCAGTTTGCTCTCATTGCCCACGCGGTCCAGCAGGGGACGCAGTTCGTCCACATAACCGGTGGTGCGGGGAATGTCGCAGCCCACATCGCGGCCATACTTTTCGTAGACTTTGCGGTTGTGGTTGCGGGTGCTACCGGGGTGGATTTGCATGGTGAGGCCGTCTTCCAGGCTCATCAGCGCCATTTCGGTGAGCATCTGCGCCTGGAAGAGAATCTTTTCATCCAGTGTGGCCTTGCCGGCGAAAGCTTTCTGGAAGAGAGCTTCGGCTTCGGACTTGGAGAGATCGGCGGTGCGGGCGGTCAGGTGGCCGTGATCGGTCGAGGTGCAGCCCAGAGCCTTGAAGCGCAAGCGGGCCTTGCGCAGCGAGTTCAGATAGCCGGCCCAGGTGGTGGAATCCTCGCCGTTCTGCTGGCCGAGCTTGAGAATCGACTCGCTGAAGCCGGCAAACTCCGGATCGACGACCGGGTCGGGACGGAAGGCGGGCAGAATGCGGCGCTTCCAGTCCGAGTTCTGGATGGTCTGAATGTCTTCGAGGGAGTCCAGCGGGGAGTCGGTGGTGGAGAGCACTTCGATCTTGAAGCGGTCAAAAAGCGCCCGGGGGCGGAACTCCGGCAGGGCCAGCTTTTCCGCGATGGTGTCGTAATAGAGGTCGGCGGTCTTCTCGCTGAAGCGCTCGGTCAGGCCGAAAACTTCCTGGAAGACGAAATTCAGCCACATCCAGCTGGGGGTTCCGCGGAAGAGATAGAAGTGCTTGGCGAAGATATGCCAGACCTTGCGCGGGTCTTTCATCTCCGGTACGCCGATTTCCAGGTCCTCCAGGGGGACGCCCTGGCTGTACAGCATACGGAAGACGTAGTGATCAGGCTGCACCAGCAACTTGGCGGGATTGGGAAAAGGCTCGTTCTGGGCGAACCAGGCCGCCGAGGTGTGGCCGTGCGGGCTGATGATGGGCAAGTTGCATACATGTGCGTAAAGCGACTTGGCAATCGCTCGGGCACCGGGTTCGGCTGGGAAGAGACGATCTTCGTGGATCAACATGGCTGGAATTCTACCTCGTTACGGCATGAGTATGCGCGCGGTTCTGCGGTCTGACCTCAGAGGTCAGACCAGTAGTATACACACGCAGTTGGATTGTGGCAGAATAGGTACGAAAAATGCGGGTCAATTGCGGGTCTGCGGTGTTACTCTCGTGTTGCCCCGGATTTCAGCTTGGTAATAAAGGTGCAGTTCATGCCGCGGATCAAACAGGAACCAGAAACGCTTCGCACCACGCAAGTGGTCAACCACATCCGCACTCTCATCGAGAACGGAACGCTTCAGTCTGGCGACAAGATTCCCCCCGAGCGGGAGTTTGCGCGCACCCTGAACGTAAGTCGCGCCAGTTTGCGCACCGGCATCGGCTATCTGGCCGCCATGGGCGTGATGAAGGTGCGCCACGGCGTTGGTACCTTCGTGGCCGACGGACCGCCGGAGTTCGGCAAGTCTTCGCTCAGCCTGATGGGGGCGCTGCACGGCTTCCAATCCTGGCAGATGTTCGAGGCGCGTCTGATTCTGGAGAGCAATCTGGCTGCTCTGGCCGCGGAGCGGGGCAAGGAAGAGCATCATGCTGCACTGGCAGAAGAAGTTGCCGAGATCTTCGCCTCCGTCGACAGTCCCAATGATTATCTGATTCACGACGTGCTTTTTCACCGCATCATCTCGCAGGCTTCGGGGAACCCCATCATGGCAGCCATCATGGAAACGATTACCTCTTCCATGTATGACAAGAGGCGCCGTACCGTAGAGCGTTCCATTGACCTGCGCGAGTCCGCCGAGATGCACCGCAAGATCTATCGCGCGGTGCGCAGCCGCAAGCCGCTGGAGGCCCGCAAACTGATGGAGCAGCACTTGCGCATGGCGCAGACCGCGCAAGACCAGGAGCGTCCCGCTGAGCGCAAATCTACCCGCGGACCAGGGCGCCCCAAAAATGTTTCTGTCGTGAGCATTGCTCCCGTTTCGTAACCTGGATCTCTACAGTGGTCTGTCCACCGAATTAAGAAATAAATTCCTTCTTCCCAATAAACTCGCGCCGATTTCCTCATCGGTCGGAGGTCGGACCTTACATTTGTGTTGTTTTCGCAATGAACCAGGCTGCGTTGAGTCCGCACTAGGTCCCCGGTTGAGTGTAGGGAACCTGCTCGATCAGCAGCCGTTCTGTTCCGCGCGGATCATCCACCAGCCGCGATTCCGCGGCAAAGCTCATCGTCTCCCGGCGCTTCAGACTATATGGATGCCACTGCGGCAACCCGGCATGGTTGGGATCGCCGGTCTGGGCAAAGGCCAGCAGGGTATTGCTCATGAGCGCGGCCAACTGGCGGGCTTCCGGACCATCCCCGCTCATTCCCTCGGCCACGGCGGTATTGTCGAGCATTAGAGGGATGTCCAGGGTGTGGGGGGCTCCCCATTTGCCGCCCTCAACCGGCGACTTCCAATCCAGCTCATAGACCCAGGTGTGCGCGGCTGCCGCAGGCTGCCCGGCGCGCCGTTCGGCTTCGATCAGTTGACCCCGCCAGGAGCGAAAAGCGGTAGTCGCGGCAAAAAAGACGTCCGAGGGTGAATAGGCGGGATAGAGCGTCCGGTACTGGCGCACCACCTCCGCGGGGCTGAAACTGCCGAAAAACGGCGCAATGATCGCCAGCTTGGCGGGCAGAGTCTCCCAGGTCAGCGCAAAGGTAGTTGGATCGGAACTGCCGATCAGAAACCGCGTCTCATCGTGGGTATTGCCCAGAATCATGGGAATGGTGGCGGAGAGCGGCGGCGCGTCGGGGGCAAAGGGATCGCGGGGCAGCGCTCGCCCGTCGCGAACCGGCCCGTAGTAGCTGGTGGCGTGGGTGGCGGCGATCAGTTGCTCCATGGGAAGGGTGCGCAAATCGCCGACGCGGCCGGCGGGCAGGTTCAACGCAGCCAGTACAGCCTTGGTGCGTGCCGTCGCCGATTCCGGCCGCGAGGCGGTGACCTGCTGGCCGCTCATGCTGACCACGCGATGAAAGAGCCCATGCGCCTCAGGCATGGCCATCAACGTGGCGCATTTGGCGCCCCCACCCGACTGCCCGAAGATCAGCACCCGTCCTGGATCGCCGCCAAACTCCTCAATATTGTCCCGCACCCATTCCAGGGCCAAAACCAGATCCAGCATGCCGGTGTTGCCCGAATCAGGGAACTCGTCGCTCAGGCCGGCCAGGTAGAGATAGCCAAAGAGATTCAGACGATGGCTGAGGGTCACTACCACCACATCGCCCCGGCGGCAGAGGTTCACACCTTCATAAAGGGTATTGTTGCCAGAACCACCGCTGTAGGCGCCGCCATGAATATAGACCAGCACCGGCCGTTTGCGGTGGTCGCGCAGACCGGGGGTCCAGACATTCAAATAGAGGCAGTCCTCGCTCATCGGTCCCAAATCGGGAGGCAGCGTATAGCTGGAGGGGTGGTCGTGCCTGACGCTACTGTGACCCAGGCCCTGGGGTGCGCGGGGGCCGTATTCGCTGGCTTCGCGAACCCCGGCCCAGGGCGCGGGAGGCAGCGGAGCCAGGAAGCGTCGCGTTGCTGTGTCCATCCCGTAAGGTATTCCCTTGAATGCCGATACGCCCCGATCCATGAAGCCGCGCACTCGACCAGAGGTGGTGGAAGCGATTGGGGCAGTGGGGACGGCGGCTAATGCCAGTCTTGGCAGCAGCAGCTGGCGAACGGCAAAAGCCGCAGTCAGTCCTCCGGTATTTTTCAATAAATCACGGCGATTCATCTATTTTTCCATCCCATGAGGTTGTGCCGTCCCATTTGCAGAGGTTGCTGTGGTCAGACTCGACCAAGGCAGAAGAGCGGTTGGGTGATTCGCGGACTATTGAAACATCTTGTCCCAAGGTCTGACCATTACTGTGTCTTATCGTGGTACGCCGTCGCTCTAACTTGTTCATTCTGTGTGTAAATCAGGTATGCTTAAAAGCGTGTGAATTTCCCTGTTGACAATGATTATTCTGGTAAGGGAAACTGTTTGCGCTTCAAAATGTGGTCAGACCACAAATGATTGGCGAATCTGCCGGGACGACCGGCGGAAGTTTCCAACGATTCCGGCGACAAGAACCTGGCAGTAGAAGCTCAACAAATGCAACAACAACCTTATGGAGGCAAGAATGAGGCTCACAGCCTTAGCAACAAAGAATAATTGGAAATGGCTGGTGTTATTGGTCATTGCCATGATGACTACCTTCTGCGCGCAGGCGCAGATCGGCGGTTCGGCTACTATCGAAGGCACGGTGGTTGACTCCTCCGGCGCCATCGTAGTCGGCGCCAAGGTAACAGCCAAGAGCGAGAAGACCGGCGTGCAGATGGTTCGCACCACCACCAAGGCGGGTCTCTACACCCTTTCGCCGCTGGAAGTGGGCGATTACACCATTTCTGTGACTGCGCCCACCTTCGAGACTCTGGTGCGCCAGAACATTCACGTTGACGGCATGGAAGTCCTCGGCCTGGATGTGACGCTGCAAGTCGGCGCAACCAATGCGACGATCACTGTTACCGATGTTCCTCCCGCCCTTGAAACCGAGAACGCCACTCTGGGTTCCGTGATGGAAAACCAGGTTTACCAGTCGCTGCCGTTGGAAATGGGCAGCCCGGGTCACCAGGACCAGCGCCGCGCCACTGACTTTGCCGCGCTGATGCCCGGCGTCTCCGCCAACGAAACCAAGAACGACGAAACCGACGAACCGATGGTCGTCAACGGCAGCCAGGCTGCTTCCGAGATGTACATCGACGGTATTCCCGTCACCTCCGTCGCCGTTGCCGGCGATCCCCGCTACATCTGGTCCGCTTTCTCTGTCGAATCCATCGATCAGTTCCAGCTCAAGACCTCTGCATATTCTTCCGAGTATCGCGGCCTGGGTATTGAGAACTACACCATCAAGTCTGCCGGCAACCAGATCCACGGCAGCGTGTATGACGTCATCCGTAACACTGAATTTGACGCTGCCGGCTTTATCCCGGCTCACTACATCGATTTGAATGGTGTGACCCAGTGGTATAAGGCGCCTGAGCATCAGAACGAGTACGGCATCTCTTTGGGTGGTCCGATCTGGAAGAACAAGATCTTCCTCTTCGCCAACTACATGGGATACCGCTTCTCTACGATGACCACGCCCTCGTATGAGAGCATCCCCACACTGGCCATGCGCCAGGGTGACTTCTCCGGTGTGTTGGGTACCAAGGCATTGGGAACCATCGGATCGGGTTCGGGAGCACCCAGTTACTTCGCCAACGAGATTTTTGATCCTACGACGGAATCCTGCACCACGGGTTCTAACTGCACGCGCCCCGTTTTTACCGGAACCAGCTATGCCGGTGTGGCCAACACCCAGAACGTGATTCCAACGAACAAGCTGTCGCCTATCTCCTTGGCCATGGCATCCTATCTTCCGGCGCCCAGCAACTCTGGTAACACCAACAACTACCTGAACTCCTATGGATGGGGCCTGAACAACTGGTCGCAGACCGAACGGCTCGATTACACCATCAGCAGCAAGCAGAACGTTTCAGTGATCTTCGCGGCTGGCCGTCAGGGTTTGGTCGGCAACGCAGGCAGCCAGACTACCAACGTGGCTCCCATGCCTTACGAGTATGCCAAGTCCTATCGTCCCGTAACCAAGGACTTTATCTTTGAGCATACCTATCTGATCAACCAGTCTTTGGTCAACCAGTTCAAGTATGCTGCCCTGCAGTACAACGGTCCCAGCATCAACCCCACCTATGGCAACCCTGCTTGGGCGGCAGGTGGTTCAACTATCGGCATCAAGGGTCTGCCAGGAACACAAGCCGCACTTAGCTTCCCTCAGGTCACCTTCAAGGGTGCTGATGAAGCCAACTGGGGACCGCAATCCAGCTCGACGGCGGTTGTCGACAACTACACCATGGTCGACAACATGCAGTTGGTCAAGGGCAAGCATTCGATCTCATTTGGCGGCCAATATCAGTGGCTCGGTTACAACTACTCCGCCACCGGCTATACCCCTTCTTTGATGGGATCCAGCCCGTTGGCGTTGACCGCAAATGTTGGCGAAACGGCTCTGTTGAACAGCAGTTCCAGCGTAACGGCCTCCACGGGATATGACTACGCCAGCTTCATGCTCGGCGCATATAACGCGGGCAGCTATACACAGTATGAGCAGCAGGCTCAGGAGACGGGAACGCGCTTCCACCCCTTTGCCATCTTCCTGAACGATGATGTCAAGGCAACCAGCAAGCTGACCATCAATGCAGGTCTGCGCTGGGATGTATTCCCTCCCATGCATGAAGCAGAGAATCGCTACTCGTTCATGAACCCGAATCTCGCCAATCCGTACACTGGCACTGCCGGCGCACTGGAAATTGCTGGTTTTGGTGTTAACGGTTGCAATTGCAAGACACCCATCAAGACCTACATGAAGGATCTGGGTCCCCGTCTGGGCTTTGCATACGCAGCAAACAGCAAGACCGTCATCCGCGCTTCGGTTGGCCTGTACTATGCACTGGGCGGCGGCGTCGGCGGTGTAGCCAACTCCACACAGCCCGACAAGGCGTTGGAAATCGGCTATTCCGCGGCTCCCAATCCCTCCTCGCCTGGTTATGCACTGCCTGTCTTCTATTTGAGCGGTGCCTCCGGTGTTTCAACCACGACGGTTGGCCCTGCCGGCTCAACCGTAACCAACGATCCGACAAACACCACCTTCGGTGGCGCGGGCTATACGGTGACAGCACCTGGAGCAGCGACTCAGGGTTCTGGCTATGCCTCCACTTTTGCATCCAACGCATCCGCTACAGACAAGATTTCCTCCACTCTCGGATATCTTGATCCTGTTGCCGGTGGTCGCGCACCCGTGTTCACTGGCTGGTCCATCGGCTTCCAGCGCAGCATCACCAAGGACATCACTGCCACGGTAAGCTACGTCGGCAGCGAAGGTCACCACCTGGTGGCCAACAACGGCAGCAGCGGTGAGCGCGGATACTGGAACAACCAGTTGGATCCCAAGTATCTGCCTCTTGGAAGCTGCGTAAATACCAAGGTATCTTTGCTGCAAGGTGCAGGCACCAGTTGCAACAATGCAACCAATACCCTAACTACCTTGGGATTCGCATTGCCCTTCACCACCTTCCTGAACAGCCAGAACCTCAGCCAGATGTTGAAGCCCTTCCCGCAGTACAGCGGTCTGACCGACGAAGTTGCGGCGGTCAGCAACTCCAACTACAACTCGTTGCAGGTTTCGATCAACCAGCGTCTTGCTCATGGCATGACCTTCATGCTGAACTACACCTTCAGCAAGAGCATCGATAACGCAGGCACCTTCCGTTCCGGCTATGCCATCCCCTCGGTTGCGAGTGCGGATGGAAAGAACTGGGCGCTTGGCAAGGCGGATCGTTCGCTTAGCACCTTTGACCAGCGTCAGAACATCACCGGCACCGCGACCTATGACCTGCCCTTCGGCAAGGGTCACATCGGCGGCGGTAACGCGATTGTCCGCAGTGTAGTTGGCGGATGGCGTGTTTCCGGCATCTATACCTATGTTGGCGGCAACCCGCTGGCTTTGACGTCGAGTGCTTGCACCAACGTCACGGGCCAGGGAACTTGCATGCCTGTCTACAACCCTGCCTTCACCGGCAGTGTTCGTCAGAACGGCAAATGGGGCCAGGGTGCAACCAGAACCACCCTCAGCTCGATCCAGTACATCAACCCTGCAGCTTTCTTGCAGACCGGAACTTTGGCCAACCCGTATGTTATCGGCAACGCAACGCGTACCGCTCCTATGGGCCTGCGTGGACCGAGCAACTACAACATCGACGCCAGCGTTCGTCGCACCTTCGACGTTTGGAACAAGGAAAACGTGAAGTTTGTGCTCGAAGCCAACGTCTTCAACCTGGAAAACCACGTCTGGTTTGGCAGCACTTCCAGCAATGCAACCGGATCGATTGGGCAGTCCGTTACTTCGTCAGTTGCCACCAGCGACACAAGCTTGGGTGTGGTTGCCGGTCAGGCCAATACGCCTCGCGTATTCCAATTCGCGGGTCACATCAACTTCTAAGACGCTTCCGCGTTTTAGCACTCAACGAGAGGGGCTGGGAAACCAGCCCCTCTACCTTTTTGGTTACTTTGCTCTTCAGGAGCGCTTAATGTTTTCTTCTCTGCCTTGGTTCACTCGTTCGCCGCACCGTTATCGCTGCGCCTCGGCTCTTCTGCCTTCTCTTCTTTTTGTGACAATCCTGTACCTGGCCGCCAGCGCGAATGCCGTCGCACAAGCTGCGAGTGCCATTTCGCCTACGCCTTCATGGGCTGATCCAGTCCCGCCTCATGGTCCTATCGAGTATCTCTGGCCCGCGGGCGCACCCGGAGCAGTTGGGGTCGAAGAGCAGGACAAGCCGCATCTGGAGATCTTCTCCGCGCCTCCTTCCGGCGCTCACGCCGCCGTTATTGTTTGTCCTGGCGGCGGCTATACGCATCTGGCCTACGACAAGGAAGGAACCCGCATCGCCGAATGGCTCAACCTGCGCGGTGTTACGGCGTTTGTTCTGACCTATAGACTGGCCCCGCGCTATCGTTATCCAGCACCGATTCTGGACGGTTACCGGGCGGTGCGCTGGGTACGCAGCCACGCCCAGCAATACGCCGTCGATCCCAATCGCATCGGCATGTGGGGATTTTCGGCAGGCGGACATCTGGTGGGCATGGTAGGCACGCACTTCGACGCGGGCAACATGCAATCACCCGATCCCGTGGAGCGGGTCAGCGACCGGCCTGATTTTGTAATCAGTTCCTACGGCGGCCTCACACTACAGCCAGGAGTAGCCAAGCCCGGTGCGATGGGCTCACTGCTTGGCAATCATCCCGCAGCGGAAGTTGTGGATGACCTTTCTCCCGACAAGCACGTCACGGCGCAGACGCCGCCCTTCTTCCTGTATGCAACCAGCACCGATCAGTCGGTTCCACCGTTGAGTAGTGTGGCTTTTTACACTGCCTTGTTGCGCACGGGTGTGCCCGCCGAGTTGCACATCTTTGAGCAGGGGCCGCATGGCACCGCGCTGGCGCAGGGATATCCTGCTCTCTCGGCGTGGCCGGGGCTATTGGAAAATTGGTTGCGTCTGAATGGCTGGATGACGAGTTGGAATGCTCCTGCTCACTAAGCAGGAATTCTCTGCTATGCTGCTGAGCGAAAGAAAGAGTGGTTCATGAATTCGAGATTCTCGCGGTTTGCGGTGTTCTCTGGAATGATCCTGGCATTGTTTGTCAGCCATGCTGCTGCTTCGGTGGTTGGAACCAATCCGCCGGCAGAGTCTTTGACTGTGGCGCGCATCGCTTCGCTGCCAGTTGCGGAGCAGGCTGCTTGGAAGGCCTATCTGGAGCGTTCCCAGCGCCAGCGTCAGGCGGACAAGGACGCCTTCGCCGCGGAACTCAAGCGTGCCGGAGTTGTTACACCGGTTGAGCCTCCACACAGCAACTCCGCCCGCAGCATTCCTCTCAACAAACCGGACGCGTGGTACGCCAGCGCGGAAGCACGGCATATTGCTGACGTCGTCGTCTCCTTTCAGACTCCCGCGGGCGGCTGGGGCAAGAACACCGACATGAGCCGCGAGCCGCGCCAGCCGGGCATGAAGTATGGTCCCAACAATCTCTCACACTTTCTTGCTCCGGATGATTTCGACGCCCCAAAGGAGCCGGAGTGGAATTACATCGGCACCATCGACAACGACGCTACCAACACGCAATTGAGCTTTCTTGCCAAGGTGATCGGAGCCGGTGGAGACTCTGCGGCTTATCGAGCATCGTTTCTGCGCGGCATCGAATACCTGCTGGCGGCGCAGTATCCCAATGGCGGATGGCCGCAGGTGTGGCCGTTGGAAGGCGGCTACCACGACGCCATCACCTTCAACGACGACGCCATGACTCAGGCTGTAGACCTGCTCTATCACGTGGCGCAGGGCAGCGGCGAGTTTGCTTTTGTGCCTCAAGAGCTTCGCAAGCGCGCGCAGGTTAGCTTTGAACGGGGCATCCACTGCATTCTGGCGGCGCAGATTGCGGCCAATGGGGTACTGACAGTGTGGCCGCAACAGGCTGACACACTTACTCTCAAACCGGTTTCGGGTCGCAACTTTGAGCCGCCTACGCCCTGCGGCAGCGAGAGCGCTACCATCCTGCTGCTGTTGATGAATGACCTTCCCCTTCCTAGCGCTGCCGAGCAAAAGGCAATTCGCGCAGCCGCTGCCTGGTTCCAGAAGACTGCGATCTATGGCCAGAGCTGGGAGCGTACACTCGATGGACGGCAACTTGTTCCCGCACCTGGTGCGGGGCCCATCTGGGCGCGCTATTATCAGAGCGGCAGCAATCTCCCCGTCTTTGCCGATCGCGACAAGAGCATCCACGACAACGTGAATGAGCTCAGCAAAGAGCGGCGGAATGGATATGGTTGGTATAGCGCCGACCCACAGCAGGCGCTGGACCGTTATGTCACCTGGAGCAAGGAACACTCAAGATGAAAGTGAATCGCATCGTTGTTGGCGCTTTGATGTTGCTGCTTACCGGCAGCGCAGTTGCTCAGGATCAGCCCATGCCGTGGTCGAATCGCGCGGCCCAGGCCGCCATCGCTCGTTGGCCGCAGGGACGCTTTGTTCCCGAGGGCCAGCGCTGGGTGTGGAACTATGAGCTAGGCACGCTGCTCGAAGGCATGGATGCGGTGTGGATGAATACCGCCGATCCGCGCCCTTATAACTACATCAAGAGCGCCGTCGATCCATTTGTTCAACCGGATGGGTCCATCGATACTTACAAGGTCGAGGAGAATCAGCTGGACAGCATTCTGCTTGGCCGTCAGTTGTTGCTGCTCTACGGCGTTACGCTGGACAAACGCTATGCCAAGGCTGCCACGCTGCTCTATGAGCAGCTGCAACATCAGCCGCGAACGGCTTCGGGAGGCTTCTGGCACAAGCAGCGCTATCCCAACCAGATGTGGCTTGATGGCCTGTACATGGCCGAGCCCTTCTATGCGGAGTACGCAGCCACCTTCCATCATCCCGAAGCCTTCAAGGATATAGCTCATCAGTTCGAGTTGCTGGATCAGCACGCCCGCGACGCGAAGACCGGCCTGCTCTATCACGGCTGGGACGAGTCCAAGCAGGAACGTTGGGCCGACAAGCAGACCGGGCTTTCGTCGCAGTTCTGGGCCCGTGCCATGGGCTGGCAGATGATGGCGCTGGTCGATACGCTGGCTTATCTGCCCGAAGGCGATCCGGCGCGCAAGACGCTACTCGAAGAGTTAAATCGCGATGCTGACGCCATCGCCAGAGTGCAGGAGAAGCAGAGCGGTCTGTGGTATCAGGTGTTGGACAAACCCGCTGAAAAGGGCAATTATCTGGAGTCCTCCGCTTCCTGCATGTTCGTCTATGCGTTGGCTCGCGGCGTGCGTCAGGGTTATCTGCCGACGCGATATCTTGACAATGCGCAGCGCGGCTATCAGGGCATTCTCAGCCATTTTGTACAGACCGGTCCAGGCGGCGAAGTGACGCTTACCGGCACGGTGAAGGGCGCGGGACTCGGCGGCGATCCCTATCGCGACGGCAGTTATGGCTACTACGTCGGCGAGAAGGTGATCGGCAACGATCCCAAGGGAGTGGGCGCTTTCCTGCTGGCAGCGGTCGAGATGGAGAACGCGGAGAACGCCAAGGTGGGCAGCGGAAAAACCGTTTTGCTCGACGCCTGGTTCAACAGTCAGACCCGACCCGATTTTACTGGTCAGCCAGTCTCGTTTCATTACAAATGGACCGACGAGAGCAACAGTGGATTTTCGCTGTTTGGGCACATCTTCAACAACTTTGGAGCAGAGACCAAGACGCTTTACACTGCTCCCACAGTAAACAATCTTCAACAAGCACAAATCTACATCATCGCCTCGCCGGATATACCTGCAAAGAATCCCAAGCCCAACTACATGCGCGCCGAAGACGCGGTGGAGATCGCCGCGTGGGTCAAGGCTGGCGGAGTGCTGGTGATTCTGGAGAACGACCCCGGCAACGCGGATATCGAGCATCTCAACCTGCTGTCGGAGAAGTTCGGCATTCACTACAACAACGTGCTGCGCAACACCGTCGAAGGCAACAAGTTCGAGATGGGCAAGGTCGTGATTCCCGGGGGTGGGCCCATCTTCCACGATGCGCACAATGCTTACCTGAAAGAGATTTGCACCATCACCGCAACCGCTCCGGCAACAGCGCAGCTTGTTGATCGGGGCGATACGCTGATGGCGACCGCAAAGTTTGGCAAGGGGACGGTCTACGCGACAGTTGATCCCTGGCTGTACAACGAATATGTCGATGGCCGCAAGCTGCCCGCGTCGTTCGACAATTATGCGGCGGGCAAGGAACTGGTGCGCTGGATTCTCACTCAGGTTCCTCGCAACTGATTTCGTCACTACAAACCCACCAATGAAAATCCCTTCTTTGCTGTCTTGCGCAGAGAAGGGATTTTTCTTGGTGGGTTTTGATGAAGTTCTACTGCAACGGCGGGATCTGCTGCGCTGCAGGATTCCAGTTGTCAGTGCCGCGCAGGAATTCGGCTGGCGTGTAGTGCTTTGCTTCTTCCGCGGTGAGTTGTTTGCCATGTGGGTCGCGCTCGCCGGGGTGGGCTCCGGGGCCAGTCGATCCGTACTCGGCATAGGATGCAGTCTCGATGGAGTGCGTCTGACCTGGAAGCCACTCGCGCCAGCCTGCTGCCTGAATGTGTGCGCCCATTTCGGTGTCGACGTATGTCACTGCTGCATAGGGACGCCAGGGCCTGCCCAGCCATACATGGCCCACTCCCGCATCGGCGGTCAGCTTCGACTTGTAGATCAGATAGCCGGAGTCCTGCTGCGGAGCGACCTTGCTTTGAGCGGTAATGAATCCATCGAAGAGCGGATCGAGCAGAGGCTTGCTGTGGATCTCGCAGTGATCGAAGACGGTCTTGCCATCGCCAAAGATGAAATCGAAGTGGCCCTCGATATAGCTCTCAGAGAAGTACTGGCGGGCCGGCCTGCAAACGCGTGCATCACCCTTCCCCGCGCAGCCCTTGCTGGCGGCGTAGAGCGTATCCTGAAGACCCAGCAGACGCACATTGTGAAAGATCGCCCGGTCGCCCATGATCATTAGCGCCAGGGCCTGTGAGCCAGTTATGTTCGGGTCTTGGGTGATGATGAAGTCGTTTTGGAAGGTGATGTTTTCGGCGAGAAAATCATCGCCCGAAACATTGACCGTGGCTGTGTGCGCGGTTCCTCCATTGGCCGCCGCGCTGCGGTTGTTGACCACCACTGTCTTGCGGGCATCGGGGTTGGAACTGCGCAGTTGGATGTTGGGCTTATCGATAGTCAGCACTTCGCGATAAGTTCCCGGCGCTACTACAATCAATGCGCCTCCGGTCGCCGGCGCTACGTCGATGGCGCGCTGGATGGAATAGTAATCGCCAGTCCCATCGGCGGCCACATAGAATGTCTTGTCCTCGGGCAGAACTTTGACCGCGGCGCGAGGGGACGAGGAATCATCGGGCAGAGGGACGAAGTGTGCGTCGCACTCCATAGGCTGATTTTCTAATAGACCGTGTTCGCTTATTGAGACACCCTCTCCATCAGGTTGCAGATTGCCGCGTTTGCCTTGAATGGCAATCTCAGCGTTTTTAGCGAAGATTTGGGAGTGGGCTAGATCGTCGGCGGATACATTATCCAGAGCGATACCCAGCTTGTGTTGGGCATCCAATCCATAAAAGGTGAATGAGCCTGGAGTCAGTACGCGCACATTGCGCAGCGTGATATCGCGAAAGAGCGGCAGCTTGTCGCCGGCAAAGGTGGTGTAGATGGGGGTGAAGACCATCGGGTTGATGGCATTGCGAATACACACATCTTCAAAGAGCACGTCATGAACCGGACAACCCCGGCTGCGGTCGCTCTTGATGCGCAAACCGTTGTCCGCTCCGTCGATAGTCAGGTCGAGCACCAGAATGTGATCGACTCCACCCGCCGTCTGGCTGCCGATGGACATGCCATGGCCAGTGTAAAAGTGATTGTGCAGAATCGACATATTCGTAGCCGCGCCGCTGGCGTCGGACTTGATGGCCATATTGTCGTCGCCGGTATGAATTGTGGACCACGCGACAGTTACATTTGTCGCTCCTGCCTGAGGATCGATGCCGTCGGTGTTGCGTGCTGTCTTGGGCGTAAGAATCTTTATGCCCCAAGCGGTGAATCCATTGGTGCGAAAGATATCGACGTGGGTGTTGGGCGAGTTACGCAGCGTGATCTTGTAGAGAGTGAAGTTGTCGGAGTGATCGACTCTCAGCAGCCTCATGCAGTTCTGTTGTTTGTCCAGCACCTTGGCGCGATGCGCCAGATCCCACCAACTTATCTGCTGGCCCAGCATCAACGCGCCGCCGCGTCCATCGATGGCGCCCTCGCCCATGATGCCGCTATTGGGCGCATCCAGTGCGGTGATCAGCGGTTTGCAGCCGTGGCCCTTTTCCGTAAGGATTCCGCAGCTTCCCGGTGTCAGATCGTAATCGCGTGGGTTGCGTGAAGCGAAGATCGAGGTTTTGGAATCGATCAGCAGCGTGACGCCTGCCTTGAGTTGAATGGGACCACTTAGAAACACATTATTGGAGCCGCTGGCACTGAGCTCCACAGTATGGCCTACCGCGCAGTGATCGATGGCGTTTTGTATCCGTTCCGTATCGGGCCGCTGTTCATCGGCGAGAGAAAGCTCGCCACCAGGAGCTGCGAGTCGCGCTTGCAGCACTGTGCAGCTCTGGGGATAGTGAGGCTCCACGACGGTGCGTGTGTCCTGCGCGGTGGCGACTGCGGATAGAGCCATGGCAAGGCTGGTAAGAAAAACGTAAAGCTTCATCTTGCACTCCGTTGTACAAAAGGGAAGAAGCAGAGGCTTCTTCCCTTGAGAATGGTTTGGTTGTTACTGATCCTATTTCTGCGTGGGCGCAGCGGGCTTGGCTGCCACATCGCTCTTGGTGTCGCCCTTGATGTCGGGCGCCAACTCGACACAGACCTTGGCCAGATCATCGGCCACCATACGGCCAAAGACGGCTCCGCCGGCGGGGTTCAGATGGGTGCGGTCGAGTCCTTTGTTGCCCGCGGCGTCAGGGTGCCCCTCGGCATCGAACTGGTCGGCCTGATCCTGGGTCATGGATTGCAGCAGCTTCACGCTGTCGGCATTGAGATCGATGACCGGAACGTCTTCTTCTTCGGCGACACGCTTGGCGGCCTTGGAATAGGCCTCCAGATCGAGCACCAGCTTGCCGTCCTTGTAGCTGCGGCGGGACAGGGAAGTGACGATCACCGGACGGGATCCAGCGGCGCGCGCTTCCTGAATGTAGCGGCGCATGTTGGCGGCGTAAGTGGTTTCAGGATCGGTCTCGCGGTCCGGTCCTTTGCCCGGCATATCGTTGTGGCCGAACTGGATCAGCATGTAGTCGCCATGCTTCTCCAATGCGCCCTTCCACAGACCCTCGTTGTAGTAGCTTTTGGAACTGCGACCGTTACGGGCAACATTGACGCAATCGACGTTGGCGGTCATCAGTGCGCAGAAACTCGCACCCCATCCGCCGCCGAGGTTCACGGTGGAGTCACCCACCAGCACGATGCGCACCGGCGCTCCGTGCAAGATCTCTACGCTGCGCCTGGCATCGGCGGGTAACAGAGCGGCGTCCTTTTTTACATATTTGGCCAGTTCGGGAACGGCTTTGCCCATGTCCACAGCAACGATGCGTCCGAAGATGTAGGAACCAGCGGGATTGAGATGTGTTTTGTCGGGAACGGTGTTGCCTTGTGCGTCTTTCTTGGTCAGACCCAGCGCCTGACCCTGCGCCTCAGTCAGCGTGTTGAGATAGGCAATGCTGTCGGCTTGCAGGTCGATCACCGGGACATGCTCGGTGGCAGCGACCTTTTTCATGGCCTCGGCGTGGGCCAGCAGGTCTGAGTGGATCTTGCCATCGGCCTCGTAGTAGCGGCGGCTCAGCGGGGTCACCAGGATCGGCGTGATGCCGTGCGCCCGGGCCTCGGCGATGTAGCGCTTGAGATTGGCGGGGTACTCGGTTTGCAGACTGGTCTCGCGAGCCAGGTGGTCCTTGGACTCCTCGTCGTTGTGCCCAAACTGAATCAGCATGTAATCCGGTCTGGTGGCCAGAGCCTTCTCCCAATAGCCCTCCTGATAGAAGGTTTTGGTGCTGGTGCCGCCCTTGGCGGTGTTCAGGCAGATCACATCGTCTGTCAGATTGGCGCAGAAGCCCAGTCCGTAGCCAGCTTGCCGGGTCTGCGTGGAGTCGCCAACCAGTGCAATTCGAATCCTGGCCGGAGCAGCAGGAGCGCTGAGGGTGGCAGTTTGAGCGGAGGCGATGCTGCCAAAGGATATAAGACTGGCAAAGACGATGCGCAATACCGGTTTCATAAGGGGCTGTTGCTCCTGGAGAGTTTCTACAATTGCAATCACGGTCGATTGTATTCCCGCGAAGGTCTGACCATCAATGTCGAGGCAATGGGATCGGCAAAGGACTCTCAAGCAGCTTCCTTTACCGGAAATGGAGAGTTGCTGCACAGAGATTACGCAGGGATGCTTAAAGTGCGATGAATCCCTTGACGACGCGCTATTCTGCTCCTGTAGATTGAATGCGGCGGGTGGTCAGTCCTCTCTTGAAAGATCACCGTTGCCTTGCAGGAGTGGCCGAGCGCTGCTCCGGATGGAGATTCATGCGTTCCCTCACTCTTGTTTCTGTTACTTTGTTGGCGTTTTCTGCTCTGGCCTTGCAGGCACAGGACACGCGCACCGTTACCGAGCCCCACATTCCCGCGGCCTGCGTCACGCTTGACGCCAAGATTGCCGCGCCGCATGGCGAGATCGCCGAGAAGGATGAGCAGCAGACCGACACGGCGCGCATTCAGGCGGCGATGGACCATTGCACTGCCGGGCAGGCTGTGGTGCTGCACGCCTCGGGCAAAAAGAACGTCTTTCTCAGCGGGCCGCTTACCCTGCATACTGGTGTAACGCTGGTGGTGGAGGCCAATACGGCTCTGGTTGCCTCGCGCGACCCGCGACTCTTCGATGTCGCTCCGGGCAGTTGCGGCGTAGTGAGTGAACGCGGCCACGGCTGCAAGCCGCTGATCTTTGGCGACGGCGCACACGACAGCGGCATCATGGGCGATGGCTCCATTGACGGCCGTGGCGGCGCCAAGGTGCTGGGCCAAAACGAAACCTGGTGGGATATGGCCCATCGCGCCAAGATCACCGACAAGAACCAGAACGTCCCCTGGCTGATGGTGCTGCGTCACGTCGACAACTTCACCCTCTATAAGATCACGCTGCGCAACTCGCCCGGCTTTCATGTCTCGATCAACGAGACCGACGGCTTCACCGCGTGGGGCGTCAAGATCATGACGCCGAAGTGGGCCCGCAATACCGATGGCATCGATCCCGGTTCCTCGCGCAACATCACCATTGCCCATTGCTTCATTCATACGGGCGACGACGATGTCGCGGTGAAGTCCAGCAAGGCCGGACCTTCGCAGAACATCTCCGTTCTGCACAATCACTTTTATACCGGCCATGGCATGTCCATCGGCAGCGGAACCAATGGCGGTGTCGATCACATGCTGGTGGATGACCTGACCATCGATGGCGCGGATAACGGTCTGCGTATCAAGAGCGATCGCAGCCGTGGTGGTCTGGTGCACGACCTGCTCTATCGCAATGTCTGCATGCGCAACGTCGGCAACCCGCTGGTCTTCACACCGCTCTACACCACCTTCACGGGCGATCAACTGCCACTCTACCGCGATATCACGCTGCGGGATGTGCACGTGACGACCGCCGGCGCTTATGTCTTTCTGGGGCTTGACGCACAGCACAAGCTTGGCCTCACGCTGGATAACGTCTTTGCGGACGATCAGCAGCACTCCAGCTTTCTCAACAAGGACGCTGAGCTGACCATCGGCAAGCGCGGCAATCTGGAGCCCGCGGGCGAGGATGTGTCGATTGCTCAGACTGCTGGTTCCGCGGCCGGTGAGCCGCTGGCCTGCGATGCCCGCTTCGAGCCCTACCCATCTCTGAAGACGGCTCCCGAGATGGCCGGTAAAGAGCCTCCGCAAGACGACAATATGTATGTTGCGGCGGATGGTACCGGTGAATACTATTCCATCCAGCGTGCGCTCGACGCTGCTCCCAAGACTGGCGCTCTGCTGCTGATTGCACCGGGCGTCTATCGCGAGGTGTTGACGGTAGACAAGCCCAATATTCAGATGCGCAGCATCGATCCCGATCCCAGCAAGACGGTGATCGTCAACGATCGCAACGCCGGTGAGAACGGTGGCACCATGAGTTCGGCTACGGTCAACGTGACCGCTGACAACTTCTTTGCCGAAAACATCACCATCGAGAACGACTTCAACCGCACTCACACGCAGGGGGCCAAGGGATCGCAGGCGCTGGCCTTGCTGGTAAAGGGCGACCGCGCCGTCTTTCACAATGTGCACCTGCTGGGCAATCAGGACACGGTCTTCACCGGCAGCCGCAACTGTGGCGCGGATGGTCCCGACTGCGTTGCAACGCGCCAGTACTTTTCCGATTCGCTGATCGCCGGCAATGTCGATTTCATCTTTGGCGACAGCAAGGCGGTCTTTGAGCGCTGCGAGTTGCACAGCACCGCGCACGATGGCGGCTACATCACCGCGCAGTCCAAGCACTACGCCACGCAGGACTCCGGCTACGTCATCCTGCACAGCAAACTGACCGCCGACAAGGATGTGCTGGGGACGGTCTTTCTTGGCCGCCCGTGGCGTCCTTATGCACAGGTGGTCTACATTGACACCGAGATGGGCGCGCACATCGATTCGGCAGGCTTCCGCGAGTGGCACCCCGGTGAGACGCACTCGCTGGAAACTGTTACTTACGCTGAGTTCGGTTCCACCGGCCCGGGAGCGCATATCGGCCAGCGCGATTCTCACGTAAAGCAGCTCACCGCTGAGCAGGCCAAGCAGTTCGATCCGGCAGTCTTTTTACGTGGCAGTGACAACTGGAACCCTTTGACCCCGGCAGCAGCGATAAAATAGCAGTGTGAATGTTGATTGAAGCCAATGCGTGGGACCTGGAGTAATTTCTAGGTCCCATGCGCATTTTGCGGCATCGAAGAACAGTACAGTATGGAGGCAGTATGAAGACGGTATTGATGGCCGATCCGGTGCGCTATCCGCGCATGAACACGCAGGAACTGCGTGAGACCTTTTTGCTCAACGATCTCTATGTGCCGGGCGAACTTAACCTGGCCTACACCGATCTGGATCGTGCCGTGGTGGGTTATGCCGCGCCTCTTGCTGAGTCGCTGGTGCTGCCGACCTATCCTGAACTGCGTTCGACCTACTTCACCGAGCGCCGCGAACTGGGCGTGCTCAACACTGGCGGCGCGGGTACGGTCACCGTCGAGGGCAAGAGCTACGAACTGAACAATCTGGACGTGCTCTACATCGGCCGTGGCAATGCCGAGGTTTCCTTCTCGTCGAGCGATGCTGCAGAGCCCGCGGTCTTCTATCTGCTTAGCTACCTCGCGCATACCACTTATCCGGTTGCGTTGGTGCGCAAGGAAGATGCCAATCCGACCGAGTTGGGCTCTCTGGAGACCTGCAACAAGCGGACCATCTGCAAGTACATTCACCAGGCCGGCGCACAGAGCTGCCAGTTGGTGATGGGTGTGACCCATCTGCATCCCGGCAGCTCCTGGAACACGCTGCCTTCGCATACGCACAATCGCCGCACCGAGGTCTACATGTACTTCAACTTCGGCGAGGATGCGCGCATCTTCCATATGATGGGGCAGCCAACCGAGACCCGCCACCTGGTGATGGCCAATCGCGATGTGGTGCTGTCGCCGGGCTGGTCGATTCACACTGGCGTAGGAACGCGGGCTTACAGCTTCTGCTGGGGCATGGGCGGCGAGAATCAGGACTACGCCGATATGGACCCCGCGCCGATTGATGTGCTGCGGTAATCTTAGGCCGTATGCAACCAGAGGACGTGCAATGAACCTTGCGATGAAGATGACGGCGCTGCTGGCAATTGCTTTGCCGGCAGCGGCGCTGAGTGGCGACAAGACAATGGTCTTTTCCGCCCAGGATGTGCAAACGGAACTTGCTCGCCTTGCACCGGATGCGCAGACCAAGGGAAGCAGCGGATCGACGTTGGCCACTACTGGAAATCTTGCGCTGAAGACCTCGGTGCGGACCACCAGCGGCGGCGCGGAGATTCACGCTCACTACGACGATCTGATGATCGTGCAGCAGGGCAGCGCCACGCTGATCACCGGCGGCACCATCGTCGACGCCAAGACCAGCGCCGATGGCGAAACCAAAGGCCCCAGCATTCAAGGGGGCGTTTCGCGAACCATTCACGTTGGCGATGTGGTGATTGTTCCCGCCGGCGATCCGCACCAGTTGCTGATTGCTCCGGGAACGCTGTACAGCGCGCTGGTGGCGAAGATCAAAGAGTAGGGACGGAAAGAATAGGGACTAAGGGACTAAGCTCTGAAACCAAATAGCTCCACATCGAAAGCGCACTATGCGCAACGGATGTGGAGCTATTCTGTTGAATCAGACTGTACTGTGCCAACAGTACCCAGTCCCTTAGTCCCTCAGTCCCTATCGTGCCATCCAGCCGCCATCAACGACCAGCACTTCGCCGTTGACGTAGTCGCCGGCGGGTGAGGCGAGGAAGACGGCCGCTCCGGCCAGATCTTCGGGAGTGCCCCAGCGTCCCGCCGGAATTCTATCCAGAATGGACTTGTTGCGGGCTTCGTCGCCACGCAGCGCTTCGGTGTTGGTGGTGGCAAAGTAGCCGGGAGCGATGGCGTTGACCTGCACATTGCGGCCGGCCCATTCGTTGGCCAGCGCCTTGGTCAGTTGCGCCACACCGCCCTTGGAGGCTGCGTAAGCTGGCACGCGCACGCCGCCCTGAAAGGAGAGCAGGGAAGCGATGTTGACGATCTTGCCTGCGCCCTTTTGCAGCATGGAGCGGCCCGCCAACTGGCTCAGTTGGAAGACGCTGTTCAGGTTCACCTGCAAGACCTTCATCCACTCTTCGAGGTTGTAATCCTCGGCAGCTTCGCGATAGATCATGCCGGCGTTGTTGATCAGAATGTCGGGAGCGCCCATTGCGGCGCTGACCGCGGCAAAGAGTTCTGCTGCACCCTCGGTGGAGCTCAGATCGGCGGAGAAACTCTGCGAGTTGCGGCCCAGCGAGCGAATCTGCGCGCTGGTCTCTTCCGCGGGGCGGCGGTTGCCGTGGCAGGCGACGGAGGCTCCGGCTTCAGCCAGGGCTACGGCGATGGCCGCGCCCAGTCCACTGGCGGCTCCGGTAACCAGCGCGGTCTTTCCATCCAGACGAAAACGATCGAGAATGCTCATGGTCTTTCAGTTCTCCGAGAAAACAATTCAGTAATGGTAGAAGTCTACGCCAATCAAGAAAAAACTCCCGCCCGCGCGGCGCAAATTGGAAAAACCTTGCGTCATGCGATGCGGGAGTTTTGGGGTGCACTGCAACTGTCTTAGACGTTGTACGTGGTCGAGGAGACGCGACCGCCGCGGCCGGTCCAGTTGGTGTGGAAGAACTCGCCACGGGGCTTGTCGGTGCGTTCGTAGGTGTGCGCGCCGAAGAAGTCGCGTTGCGCCTGGAGCAGGTTGGCGGGCAGACGGCTGGTGCGATAGCCGTCGTAGAAGGCCAGCGCGGTGGAGAAGGTCGGCGTAGCGACGCCCAGTTCGATGGCGGCAATTGCGGCCTTGCGCCAGGAAGCCTGGTACTGGTTCAGCGCGCCGCTGAAGAAGCTGTCGAGCAGCAGGTTGTCCAGGCCGGGGTTCTTGTCGAAGGCTTCCTTGATGTTGCCCAGGAAGCGGCTGCGGATGATGCAACCGCCACGCCACATCAGGGCGATGCCGCCCATATTGAGGTTCCAGCCGTTCTCTTTGGCGGCGGCCTTCAAGAGCATGTAGCCCTGCGCGTAAGAGATGATCTTGGAGCAGTAGAGAGCGCGGCGGACATCTTCAATGAATGCCTTGCGGTCCACATCGAGGGTCTTCGCCGTCGGTCCGGTCAGGATGCCGGAGGCTTCGACGCGCTCGTTCTTCAGCGACGAGAGGCAGCGGGCGAAGACCGACTCGCCGATCAGCGTGACCGGCTGGCCCAGATCGAGAGCGCTGATGACGGTCCACTTGCCTGTGCCCTTCTGGCCGGCAGTGTCCAGAATCTTGTCGACGATGGGCTGGCCGTCTTCGTCCTTCTTGGCGAAGATATGGCTGGAGATCTCGATCAGATAGCTGTCCAACTCGCCCTGGTTCCATTCGGTGAAGACTTCGTGCAGCTCATCCGCAGAGAGTCCAAGACCACGTTGCAGCAGGTCATAGGCTTCGCAGATCAACTGCATGTCGCCGTACTCGATGCCGTTGTGGACCATCTTGACGTAGTGGCCCGCGCCGTCTTCGCCAACCCAGTCGCAGCAGGGAGTTCCGTTGTCGACCTTGGCGCTGATGGCCTGGAAGATCTCCTTCACATGGGGCCAGGCAGCGGGGTTGCCGCCGGGCATGATGGAGGGGCCGAAACGTGCGCCTTCTTCGCCGCCGGAGACGCCAGAACCGACAAAAAGAATACCCTTCTCGGCCAGAGCCTTGGTGCGGCGGTTGGAGTCGGTGAAGAGCGAGTTGCCGCCGTCGATGACGATGTCGCCGGCTTCCAGGTAGGGAAGCACGTGGTCGATCATCTGGTCGACGGTGTCGCCGGCCTTGACCATCAGCATGACGCGGCGGGGACGCTTGAGCAGGCCGGCCAGCTCTTCGATCGAGTGAGCGCCGACGACCTGGGTGCCCTTGGCTTCGTTGTTCACGAAGTCGTCCACCTTGGAGACGGTGCGGTTGAAGACGGCAACTTTGTAGCCGTGGTCGTTCATGTTGAGGACGAGGTTCTGTCCCATCACTGCGAGGCCAATCAGGCCAATGTCACACGATGCTTCTGGCATTTCGATCTCCGATTTCTTCTCATTTGGATCTTAGATCAATGACCGGAACTTTAGCGAAAATGCTCTGCTTCCGGACTGTCCGGCGCGATTTCTGACCAATTCGAGCACAAACGCGGGGCCCTGGTGATGGGTCCTCGTCGACAGGGATGGGGCGGAAACCCTGAACAATACCACCCGGGCAAAGACATTCTCAAACCGCTCCAAGGACAAGAATACCCACGCAGATTGTATTTCAGTGGTCAGACCTTTGCAAAGAGCCAAGTTGCTCTCCGAATTGGGAAAAACTTTCTCGGAGCAGGTGGCGGGACTATAATTCGTGCGACTGAATGAACAGGCTGCCGGGGTTCTGTAATTTACCGCGCTGCCGTGGAGTTTTCTATGGGAAAGTATGCTCTTCTCCTCGCTGCTGCTGTGCTTTTCGTACTTTTACCTGCCTCCGTTGCCGGGGGAGTTGCCCAGGATGCCGGGGCCAAGGCGCCCACCAAAGCTAATCCCGAAGTGATGGCCAAGGCCAAGAAGCTCTATGCCGTCGATTGCGCCATGTGTCATGGCGATAATGGCAATGGCAAGACCGATCTGGCCAAGGACATGGAACTGACCCAGCGGGACTGGACCGATCCCAAGGCGCTGGCCGGCATGTCGGACAAGGAACTCTTTGACATCATCCGAAAAGGCAAGGGCAAGATGCCAGCCGAGGAAGTGGGACGCGCCAAGGACGACGAAGTCTGGCACATGATTCTCTACATTCGCGGGATGGCGCAGGCTCAGCCGGTGGCTCCAGCGCCAACCAATTAGTCATGATGAAGTGACCCGTATCGCGGTGGTGTGAATTAGCCCACCCTGGTCCCGGAATCGGGATCAGGGTACCCTTTCTGCTAGGGTTCATCTCGCAAGGGCAATTCCATCGGGCTTATACAAATCCAAGATTGCTGGAACTGAAGTTTCCTATGTAGGGGAAGACTGCGCTCAACTGGTTTGCCGGAACCCCGAACCACTGCGCCAGCGTGGCGGCATATTGGCTGGCGGCGGTGCTGGGAACCCAGCGTCCGTTGGAGCCGGAGTCGTCCGGGCCTCCCAGCGAGAGAGTTGGGTAGGTTCCGTACATCGCGCCGCCATTGACTGCGCCTCCCAGCACAAAATGATGGCTGCCCCAGGCATGATCGCTGCCAGCGTTGGAGTTGGGCTGGAAGGTGCGGCTGAAGTCGGACATGGTGAAGGCGGTCACGTCGCTCTCCACGCCCAGTTCCTGCGTTGCCAGATAGAAAGCGTTGAGAGCCGCGCTCATGCCGGCCAGCAGTCCGCTTTGCAGCGAGAGTTGGCTGGAGTGGGTGTCGAAGTTGCCAACTCCGGCAAAGAAGATCTGCCGCTGCACATTGAGCGCCGACCGGACCTGGATCAGTTGCGCAATCTGTTTGAGTTGCGCAGCCAAGGCGTTATTGGCGGGGAAGACCGTCTTCAGCGCGGTGACGGACTGCGTGGCCGAGGTCAAAGCCGCGGCGTAGTTGTAGGCGTTCGAGGTGATCTCATTATCCGCCTGAACCAGCGAGATGCCGCTGCTGAGGCTGACCAACTGCTGCGCCGTAGCCAACTGCGAGGTGCACTCGCTGCCTTCGGAGCAGGAGGCGTTGCCCAGATTGCCGGGACTGACTGAGACCGGTGAGGTGCTGGCGCCGTTGCAGAAGAGGGTGTCGCCGCCTACTGAGGCGATCATCGGAATCACGGAGCCGGGATTGTATTGGGTATTCAAGGCATCGGCGATGCGGCCGGCCCAGCCGCTGGCTGTTGCCGCGCTCAGTGCGGCGTTTTGCCACTCCTGCTGCTGATCGGGGTGAGAGAAGAGATTGGTGGGCGTCGTTACCTTGTTGGCCAAGTAGGTGGCCCGGGTGGTGGGCTGGATAAGCGTTCCCACATTGGAGACAATGGCCAGATTGCCGCTGTTGTAGAGCGCCTGCAACTCGGGCAGGCTGGGATGCAAGGCGAAGCTGGGCGAGGGCGTCAGTGGCAGCAGCGCGCTCTGTGAGAGCGCCAGTCCGGCGCGGATCTTGGCATAGTTTGCATATCCAGTAGTGTCATAGGGAACGACGGTGTTGTTGGCGTCGTTGCCGCCGAAGAGAAAGACGCAGACCAGCGCCTTGTAGCTGGTCGAACTCTGCGCCAGCGCGTTCAGAGCCCCGAAGGGTCTGAGGCCCAGAGCATTACCCGCGGATAAAAGCGCGGCATTGCGGATGAAGCTGCGGCGATTGGTCCCCATCTTCGTTCCCCCTTGGATGCTGGTGCGTGTGCTGAGCTAGTTGATGATTTTGTACGCCGACGAGCTGATGATCAGATAGATCGCCACCCGCACCCGCTCCGCTGGATTGCTGGTGATGGCGGTAATCTGATTGACAATCGCCGTGCTCATGCCGGCCGTCATCTGGCCGTGCATCAGCAGGGTGTTCAGCGTGCTGACCAGTTGCGTGGGGCTGCTGGCTGCCAGTTGCCCCAGTGCACTGGTCGCGCTCAGGTCGACCGTGAAGCCGGAGATCTGGTTGTTGACCAGGGCGTTGGCCAGAGAGAGGCGCAGAATCACGCTGGCGGTGTTCTCCAGATCGAACTCTGGCGCATTCAAGGTCGTTGCCGGGATCACATAGCTGGGTGGAAAGAAGTTGAAGACGCTGCCCGAGCGCATCGGCCTCTCGTTCAGGTTGTTGGCGTAGTTGGAGAGGGACATATAGGCGTAGTCCGTCGTGGGGTTGGCGTCGGTGCTGGCGAAGTTCAGCGCTCGCAGGACGTTGGTGATGTAGAGTTCGGGTTCGCGCAGATGGCCGCCATCCACGGCGGTGCTGTTGGTGTCGTTGGAGCGGGCTTCGGAGTCCATCAGAATGGCGGTCAGAACCGCCTTTATGTCCCCGCGTACCCCGCTGCCGTTGTTGGCGAAGACCGCCGCCACCCGCGTCACATAAGCAGCACTGGGATTGCTGCTCACCAGATGCTGAATCAGTTGGCGGCAAACGAAGGGGCCCACATTTGCGTGATTGAAGATGGTGTCCAGCGAAGTCTTGAGGTCTTCTTCCGCCTTCTGCCCGGCGGGCAGCACGACGCTGCTCAGGATGGTTTTAGTAGTGGTGTCGTGGTTGGCTTCCACGGCGGCCATCGGATAATCCCAGGCGTTGGTGTTGTTGGGGAACTTGGTGGGGGCGCTGCCATTGGCATTGGCAAAGGTCCATCCGGTGTAGGCGCGGGCGAAGCCCTCGACCTCCGCCTCGGTGTAGGCAGGAATCGGGTTGCCGCTGCTGTCCGTTTCGAGCGAGCCGTCGGCGTTGAGCTGATCGATGCCCAGGGTGAACAACTGCATCAGCTCGCGGGGATAGTTTTCATTGGCGATCTGCCCGGTGGCGGGTTTGTTGCTGTTCAGCATGTTGAGATAGATGCCCATGGCGGGCGACAAAGTTACATCCTGCATGATGGTGCGGTAGTTGCCAAAGGCGTCATTGGCGAGCAGGTTCATGTAGGGTGTCATGCCCTCGCCGGGAACGGTGTCGGTGGAGGTTACCCAGATCTCGCTCAAGGCCAGGGCCACACGCTGGCGTAACTGGTCGTTGCCGGTCAGCGCCACCTGCCACCACTCCGACTCCGCGCAGGGGTAGGAGGCGGTGGCGCATTGCGTGGGATAGGGCGAGGGAATATCCGGCAAAGTTGTTGTGGCAGTGTTGAACTGCTGGGTGAGATAGGCACTCAGGCCGACCTGCTGCACCTGGGCAATCGAGGCGGTGGTGGGGCCAAAGCTGGTCTGGTCGAGAAAACGCGCCGCCGCCGTTGCCGTGGCCTGTTGCAGGGGTGTGCTCACACTAGCCGAGTTGCTGGCTCCGGGCGCTGGATTGTCCACCGCGACCAGGATGCTGCCGCTTTGCCCGGTGGTCGAGGTGTAAGTGGCATTCAATTCGGTCGCGGAGACAAAGGTCGTCGACTGGGATACGCCGCCCACCTCCACGGTGGCGCCATTGACGAAGCCAGCGCCGATCACGTCGATCAGATAGGCAGTGCCGGTGGTTCCGTAACCGACCGTGGAGGCGCTGGTCACTACCGGCAGCGGGTTGAGAATGTTCTCAGTCAGCGATCCGGATGCAGTGGGCGAAGCCACACTGACGGCGGTGATGGTCACGGAGTTGCCTGTGGGCAAACTGGCGGGAGGGGTATAAAGACCGCTGGCGCTGATGGTTCCGGTAGTGGCGTTGCCACCGGAAACGCTGTTCACCTGCCAGGTTACGGCAGTATTGGTGGCGTTGGTGACGGTGGCTTTGAGCTGATCGGTAGCGCCGATCCGCACCTGCCCCGTGCCGCTGACTTGCACACTCACAGGAGGGGCTGATGAAGCGGGGTTGGTGGGAGAAAGTGTGCATCCTGGCAGAAGCAGGAAAGCAGAAAGACTCAAAACAGCGGCGGTGAAAGGCCAAAACATCTTGCTTGGCATCGATTCCCCCATGGTCTTGCGGGTAGGCAGTGGCAGGCAGAAGCGTACACACTACATCTAGGCAACCGAAATTGATTAACCAAGATTAATAGTTGTGCATATGGGAGTGTGAACCCGAGGACTCAGGATAAGTTTCTCGTCTGGCGCAATAATTTAAGGGAAAATGCCGGATGTGGGAAGTACTGGGGACGAAGGGCTCGTCCCCGAGAGATGCGTTTATTTTGCAGGCGTCAGCGGCTGAATCTTGACCAGCATGTCTTCCTTGCGCATGACCAGATTGGTGGCGTTAAGGGTGGCCAGCTCGAAGCCGTGGCCATGGGTGATGGCGTCCGTAGGACAGGCTTCGACACAGTAACCGCAGAAGATGCAGCGGTTGTAGTCGATGTTGTAGACCTTGGCATAGCGCTCGGAGGAGGAGATGCGTTCCGACTCGGTGTTCTCAGCGGCCTCGATATAGATGCAGTTCGAAGGACAGGCCACGGCGCAGAGATAGCAGGCTACACACTTCTCCAGCCCGTTCTCGTCGCGCTGCAGGACGTGCGCGCCTCGAAAGCGCGGTTGGAAGACAGCCCCGCGCAGGGGGCCTTTTCCGTCGGGATAGTTCTCCACCTGGGAGGGTTCGAAGATCTCCCCGAAGGTGATGCTCATGCCCTTGGCAATGCCGGCAATGTTACCCACAATCGACATGGCATCAGTATACAGCCACCTGGCACCTGCGGTGCGGCAGCCGCCTTCGGCTGGTCCGCGCCTAGAAAAAAGGCGCGGAGTGGAGGGTGTTGGAGCGCGAGAATGTCTTGCAGCGCAAGCGGCGTCTGCCGCACTGCAGGTGCCAGGCAGTTGAGATGAAAGGTGGCCGCACAGACCCCTTTGCGCAGCCGCCTGGCACCTATTCTTCAGTGTTTGACGAAAGGGAATTACCTGGGCCGTTCCTCTTCCTTGGCTGGGGCCTTTGGAGCCGGGGCGGAGTGCTGTTGGGGCGCAGCCTGATGTTGCTGCGATGCTGCCGGCCTTTGCTGGGGTGACGCTTGACGCTGCGGCGCGGCCTGTCGTTCAGGAGTTGCCTGCCGCTGTGGCGCAGCTTGCCGTTCAGGCGCAGCCTGTCTTTGCGGCGGTGCTGCCTGACGCTGCTGCTGAGGCGCAGCTTGCCGTTGCGGTGCTGCTGTTGGAGCTTGCCGCTGCGGTGCTGCCTGACGGGTAGCTTGCTGCTGGGGTTGCGCTGTCCGGTTGGGCTCGTTGCGAATCGGCTGGTTGGTTTGCGGATGATTCATCTGGTTCTGTTGAGTTGGAGCAGGCTGGTTGCCGTGAGCCGGTTGAACAGGATTGGGGCGGGTTGCAGCCGGAGTGTTTTGCTGCGGAGCAGCATGATTCCGCATCTCCATGCCCGCCGGCGCATGGATGTTGCGATCTGCTGCGAGCGGCTGATTGACCGCCGTGGTGGCTGGACGGCCATGGTTCACGTTGGCGAACTGCGCCCGATTCTGGCTGGCCTGATGCTCATTCTGTATCTGAGCGGCCATGGGGGCGGCGTGCGTCTCACGACGAGCGGATAGCTCCGCGGGTCTGGCTCGTACCTGCAATCCGCCGACGCCGCCGTTGAAGCTCACACGAGCGCCGCCGTTGTGGCTTTCATTGACCGTATGGCTGTATACGTTATGCACCAGGGAGACGTTGATGTTGTTGACCGAGCGGTTGTAGTTGAAGTGTCCGCCGCCCCAGTAACCGCCCTGGTAGCCAAGGCCGATATAGCCGAATCCATAATCGACGCCGCCATAGTAGCCAATGTGCGGACCCCAGTAGCCCCGATAAAATCCGTAGCGATGATGCCAGAATCCCCAGTAACCGGGGGTCCATAGCGCTCCCTGGTAGGGAGCCTCCACCCAAACGCCGGGAACCCAGTAGTAGCCGGCCGGAGAGTAGGACCAGTAGCCGGGCGTCCAAAGGTAGCCGTCACCGGGGGCTGGAGGCTGATCGTAGTCGGGCAACGCCGGAGGGGGCTGGGGGGCGTAGCTCACAGGCTGAGCGCCGTAGCCGGGATCGTCGGAACCCTGGTCGGGGCCTTGATCGGGATATTGGGCCTGGTTGTTGGAAGAATTCGAGTCTGACGGTTGAGCGTTCTGCTGGGCGGCATAGACTACGGGGGTTGAATCGGCCGGGGCCAGGTTGGCCGCGGCTGGGTCTGAGGCAGAATCCTGCGGGCCGTTCTGGCCAGCGGTGGTATCCGCCTGCACCTGATCTTTGTGGCATCCGGCGGCGCACAGGGCGACCGTCAAGGCAAGCACGGGAACAATTCCGGGTATACGTATCATGTAACTCTCCAGTTGCCTTGACGCTATCCGAAGAGTGGGAGGCGAGTCCGTTCCCAATTGACCATAACTCAGTGCCTGGATCCAGGCGGCTCGGAGCGGCCATGGTTGTTGGTGGGCGGAGTCGTCACTGGATGGCGCTCGGACTTCTGCTTGACCTCGATGTGACAGAGCGGCGCATCCTGACCACGCGCCAGTCCGGGCAGCGTGGCCTGAGCGGAGCACAGACGCGCCTTCATGGCCTCGGCCTCCTTGTTGGCCAACCGCATGGTCCGCTCCAGAGTGCTGAAGGGGTCCAGGTCATAGCGGTAGATGAAATCCTCAGAGTCTTTCGCTGGACCGTAGTCGAGGTGGCTCCAGGTGGCGACGACCTGCCGTCCGTTGGGCTCGGCCAGCACGGCGTAAAGCTGGGTCAGGTCCACGCCCGCTGGTGGCTTGGCTGTCCAGACGCTGACGGCCTGAGAGCCGCGCATCCAGCGCGCTGCCCAGCCATGGCTCTCCAGGTTGTAGGCGAAGGCGGTCAGATAGGTGTCGGCCGCACAATCCCGGCAACTGTCGTAGAGCGCGGCCAGCTCACGGGGACGACCCTCGGCCAGCAGCAGCCAGTCGAGCCAGCGCAGGTTCACACCGCTGATCAGTGGCAGCACGCTGTGGTTGGTGAGGGACAGGCTCCAGACGGTGAAGGTGTCGTTTTCCGGCGCGGCCTGAGGATTGGCGCGCAGGGTGGTGACCACCAGCGCGGCGTCGTACTCCACGGCGATCTCGCGGATGGCGGTCCACTTCTCCGGCTCCAGGGAGCGCGTCACCCAGACCACCACGTCCTGATCTTTTGGGGAGTGGAAGTCGATCCAGCGAAAGGCGTCGGGGGCTTGCTGGGCGTGCGCTGCCATGCCGGTCAATAAGAGAAAAAAACAGACAAGTTTTCGCAAATTATGCCAGTCGCTCCAGAAGTTGCTGCACTTTTTGGAGGGTTCCATTTTCAACCACTGCACTCTTTCTGGCGGCATGAAACAAGTTGCTAAAAAGGCGGAATTGATTGACTTTAGGGAAAGCTGATATGCCAAAGCCTTCTAGAGCCTTCACTTGACCGACGGCCAGTATGTTGTCAACTACCTTAGACAGAACCGTTCCCTCGGGCTGTGTCAGTGTGAAGGTGATCACTTTATTGTCGCCGTCAGTTTTCCTCTTGATCCAGAATGAAAAACCATCTTCCAGATCGGTCCGGTAGTTTTCGGAGAGATCCCCTGCGACGAACTGCCAGCGCAGTTTTCCATTTTCCGTTTTTTCGAGGAGTTGTTTCGCAAATTCTTCAGCTTTATCGCTCATTTTGTCTCCTCATCCAATCGGGCCAAAAGACGTCCATAAATTGCATTCAAATCCCTGATTGCATCAAATACCCGGTCAATCGCTTCCTGTGTTTCGTGTTGCTCTTCGAGCGGATCTTCCGAAGAAAGCCTGACCGCCAGCTTCTGAAACAGCAACTCCAATGCCTTCAGTTTATCGGAATCGGCGAGCAGAAAACGTTCAAATCGGGCGCGATCCTGAGGAATTCGAGCCACCAGATCTCCAGCTCGCACCGCAGCCGCACTCGGTTGTTCATTCTGGAGAAGTAGAACGAGTTCTTCCGCAGCTCCCTTTAGCTCGGAAAAAGAGTCCGACGCCTCGCGCTGCCAAATGGCTTCACTGGCTTCTTCTGCTGCCCGCTTAGCGCCAGTTGCCTGCCGAATGGCCGCGATGGTGAGTAGCAACCCCACTCCGCCCACGGAGGCATTTGTCCAATCGAGCCAGTTGTGTGCATTCATGCGAAATCTCTCGCCCAACAGCATACTGCCGAAGGCGAGTTTTCGCTACAGCCCCAGCTTCTCCCAGATCGCATCGACTTTGGCCTTGGTGGCGCGGTCCATCTCGAGCATGGCGGGCCAGGGACGGTCGAACCCTTCAGCCTTCCACTTGCGGGTGGCGTCGATGCCCATCTTCGAACCGAAGTTGGGCAGGCGCGAGGCGTGGTCCAGCGAATCGACCGGGCCCAGCGTGAATTGAATGTCGCGCTCCGGGTCGATGTTATTGGTCACGCGCAAGACTACCTCACCAACGTCCTGCACATCGCAGTCCTCGTCGACCACCACGATGCACTTGGTGAACATGGCCTGGCCCAGCGACCAGATGGCGTTCATCACCTTGCGGGCCTGGCCGGGATAGCTCTTCCGGATCGAGACCAGCATCAGATTGTGGAAGACGCCTTCCATCGGTAGATGAATGTCGACCAGTTCGGGGATCTGCATTTTCATTGCCGGCAAAAAGATGCGCTCGACGGCTTTGCCCATCCAGGCATCTTCCATGGGCGGCTTGCCGACGATGGTGGCGGCGTAGATGGGGTCCTTGCGGTGAGTGATGCAGGTCAGGTGGAAGACCGGGTACTCGTCGGTCATGGTGTAGAAGCCGGTGTGATCGCCAAAAGGGCCTTCGGTGCGCAGTTCGCCCAGTTCGACGTAGCCTTCGAGCACGATCTCGGAGTGTGCGGGAACCTGCAGGTCCACAGTTTCGCACTGGACGATCTCAACCGGCTTGCCGCGCAGGAAACCGGCGATCATGAACTCTTCGACCTCGGGGGGCGCGGGGACAATCGCCGCGAAGGAAGTCGCCGGGTCGGTGCCGATGGATACGGCGACTTCCATGCGCGAACCCTTGAGTTTGCCCAAAGTGACCTGCGGCAGTCCGCCGATGGGACCGTCGGGAATGGCGACCGATCCGCCAGCTGACTCGGCCATGGCGGCGACGCGGGCGACTTTTTCGCTCATCGTTCCATCAGCCTGCGAGGCGTCAGCGGCTGCCGTCCGCAGGACTTCCCTATAGTGTTCTGCCGCGACCTTCTGGCGCTGCCAGTGCATTCCGGTGGTTTGGCCGTCGTAGACCTGCATCCGGTACATGCCGATGTTGCGCTTGCCGGTGCGCGGATCTTTGGTATGAACGCAAGGCAGGGTAATGAACGGCCCGCCATCGTGCGGCCAGCACTTGAGGATGGGGAACTGGGTCAGGTCGAAGTTTTCCTTGAGAATGACTTCCTTGCACCTGGCTTCTTTGGCGCTCACCGTCTTGGGAAAGGCGCTGGTCAACGAGCCCAGTTGCGGCAGCATCTTGAGCTTGTCGAGCAGGCCCTCAGGGGCTTTGAGGTTCATCAGCCCGTGAATGCGTTCGGCGATCTCGTCCAGCCGTTCGACGCCCAAAGCCAGCGCCATGCGCCGCTCGCTGCCGAACTGATGGATGAGCACGCGATGGCCGGGATGGCCTTTGATGTTCTCGAAGAGCAGGGCCGGGCCGCCGGCGGCGTATTTTTCTTTGGTTTTGGCGACGCCTTTGGGATGAGCCGTTCCCTCAGCGCCGATTTTGGCGATGCGGTCGACGATCTCGGTGATCTCCAGATCGGCGGAAACTTCTTCGCGGATACGCTTCAGTTCACCGGCTTTTTCCAGCGTTTTAATCCAGTCGCGCAGATCATCGTAGGCCACGGGGTTGCTCCTCGGCGGCAGTGGCCGCGTTCAATCTTTTAGCTTAATGCTTCAGCCGGGATGCGCGCCCTACTCGGTCGAAAGAGCGGCAGAAGAAACGGCTTCCATCTGATACCCCAGCCGCTTCCACTCGCTGTATCCGCCACGTAGGGGGCGGACGCGATCGATGCCCAGCTTCTGCATCTTTGTAGCCGTGGCCACGGCGGTCGCATCGGAGGGCCGGCAGTCGCAGTAGACGACGATGTCGCGGTCGCGGGGAATCTCCTGGTTGCGTTCGATCAGCTTGTCCATGGCGATGTGCAGCGCTCCGGGAAGCATGAAGGGCTCATCGCGCAGTTCCAGCGGGTGGCGAAGGTCGACGATGAAGACTTCTTCGCCGGCGTCAAGCCAGCTTTTCAGTTCGTGCGGCTCCAGACGCGCCTTGATCATCTTGTTCAAAATCATGCGGCGGCGGACGATGCGACCGATGAGAAAGCCCAAAACGCCCAGAACCAGGAGGGCTCCCGAGAACTTGCCGGCCCAGTCGAGCAGTCTGGGGTCGCGCAGCAGCAGGACGCCGAAGGTGCGTCCGGCGGCTAGTAGTATTCCCACCCAGAGAATCGCTCCCGCACCGTCAAAGAGCAGAAAGCTGCCATAGCTCATGCCCCGTTGCGCGGCTACCGGTGAGGCCAGCAGGGAAAGGCCGGGAACAAACTTGGCAATGAGCAGCGTCGATCCGTGATGGCGGCCATAGGAGTCCTGGGTCTTGCGGACGCAGGTGGTGGGCTCTATCGACATTTTGCACAGCAACCCCAGCACCGCGCGGCCGTAGCGGCGACCGACCAGGAACCAGGCGCTGTCGGCCACGAGAGAGGCTCCAAGGCCGCTCAGCAGGGCCAGCCCGAAGCTGAGCTCATGCTCGGCGCTGAGCGCTCCGGCGGCCAGCAGGACGGGTGTCGCGGGCAGGGGGATTCCCAACTGTCCCGTCAGAACCCAGACGAAGAGCAGCGCGTAGCCGTAAAGGAGTAAAAAGTGTTCTGGCAGGGCCATGGGATGATCCTTGGTGATGAAAGTTGGGTCGTCGCGCGCGCAAGGAGCTGAAAAGATGCAGAGAGGCGCGTGAAGAGGTTCGGTCGACACCGTTACAGGCCTAGCTCACTGTGTGAACCGAGGCGCACGAGCTGCAACACTTCGTCGCCCGGTTTTCGATAGATCAAGAGCAAATCCGGTTTGATGTGACAGTCGCGATGATCTTTCCAGTCGCCTGATAGTGCGTGGTCTCGGTGGCGCGTACCAAGTGGTTGATCGCAGGCCAGAAATTGCACGACGGGCTTCATCTCCGCATCCAGCGTGGCGTGGTAAGTGCCCTTGGACTCCCGTTTGTAGTCGCGCCTGAATTGCGTAGTTGGTTCAATCCTCCGCATGCAGGTCGCCCATGAGCGCTTCGACGCTATCGAAACTCCTGAGGTTTCCAGCACGTGCCTCGCGCATGGCCGCGATGGTGGTTTCATTGGGTGTCAGCGGCTCGAAGGGTAGCATCTTTTCGTGTGCAATGCGTGTGAGAAGAAGGCGGAAAGCGTCGGAGACAGTCAGTCCCATGGCTGCCAGTACGCTCGATGCTTCTTCCTTGATGTGCAGTTCAATGCGGGCACGGACAACGGCATTTGCAGACACGGTAAGATCCTCCTCGTATGAGCTACATTGTAGCCCAATTATGAGTAGGCGAGCAGTAAAAAGGCCGCCCAGGGCGGCCTTTTTACTGCTGTGAACTGGGGATTACGGCTGTGCTTGCGCCGGAGCGCTCGGGCCGACGGAAGCCGTGGCCGCCTGAGCGGCAGAGGCCGTCTCCGGCTGCTGGCCCTTGGCGAAGTAGTTGCGGTCCCAGAGGTTCTTGTAGAAGAGGCCGGTCAACTCGGCGGCGCGGGGACCGAAGGTGGGGCGTCCGCCTTCCAGGAAGAAGACCGTAACAAGGCTGCCCTGAGGCGTGTCCGAGAAGGAGGCAAACCAGCCGAAGCGGGTGCCCTTGTCGGAGCAGGTTCCGGTCTTGCCGAAAACGGGAAGTTCGCGGAAGCTGGCTCTCAGACTGCGGGCGGTGCCGTACTCAACAGCGCCAGCCATGCCGTCTTCCAGTTCCGGGATGTATTTGGCGATCTCCAGCGTCCGCTTGACCTTGGGTTGCAGCTTGGCGACTTCTTCGGGGCTGGTGGGGTGTTGCAGGTAATAGAGAGTTCCGCCATTGGCCAGTGCCGCAACGTAAGCACCGAGTTGCAGAGGGGTCAGCGAGACGCCCTGACCGAAGCTGCACATGCGGGCCACGCCACCCTCGGAGGCGGGCAATTCCTTGTCAGGGTAGATGCCGAGTTGTTCGCCTTCGATGTGGTAGCCGGCCAGCTCGCCCAGTCCAAACTGATTGGCGTAGTGGCGAACACGCTCAAATCCCAGTTGGCGGCCCAGTTCTTCAAAGTAGAGGTTATTGCTCTTGGCCAGCGCCTGGGTCATGTTCATGCGGAAGCCGTCCAACTGCACCATGGTGTCTTTGGTGACCAGTCCTTCGGAGAGGGCGGCCATGCCGACGGTGATCTTGATGGTGGAGCAGGGTTCCGCGCCGGGCGAGAGGGCCAGCTTCTGGTTGACCATGGCCAGGATGCGACCGTTGGCCGGATTGATGACCACGGCGGTGCCGTTCATGTCGCCCATGGCGTCGATAGCTGCCTGGCGGACCACGGGGTCCTCGCCCGCGGTCACATCGCCGGCAAAGATGTCGCTGTTGGCGAAGGAGCTGGCGGTAAAGCGCTCGCCGTAGTAATGGTGGCGGGTGGAGAGGGAAGCGGCGCGCAGGGCAGCCTTGCCGCGGAGCGAGGCGGGTAGTGTGCGTTCAGCAGCCACCGCGGCTTTGCCGTGCGCGGGGACAACTTTAGCGTGGGCCGTATTCGATCTTGAGGTTGCCTTGGCAGCGGTATGAGGGGCTTTCGCTTCTGCTTTGGAGGTTCTGGAGGCTGGCTTGGCGGCTTGTTTCGCAGCAGGCTTGGCAGTCGCGGGAGCGGCAGCACGAGCGGTTGCGTGATGTGCGCTGCCATGGTGGGGTTCGCTCAGATGGGGCTCCGGGGTCTTGCCATGGCGCAGCGTATGCGGTGCGTCCAGAGCGCCACACACTCCACATCCAGCCAAAACCAAGGTCCAAATCCCCAATGCCCTACCAGTCGACAACTTCATCCAGTAATCCCCTTTTGCATTCAAAGCCGCACCATACGTTCAGAGCGGGAAAGCTTGCTTATTGAATCGGCAACTCCGTGCGGCAACTTGAAACATGTCGCTCGCTGGAGTTGCATCTTTCTACAATAACCGAAATTCAAAGTGCATGAGTCTGGCCAAATCCAGTCAGAACTCTTTCAGCAAGGCCTAATAAAGTCATCCCGCAGTGGCTAATGCCGTGCCCTTTCAGAAACATCGGCTTGATCCGAGTTTCCCGAGAAGCTGCAAGTTAGTCCGCTTCGCGGCAGGGCAAGTTGGCAAGTCTGCGGGTTTTCAAACTTCTTCAACCGGGTACAGGGTGCCCCAGGTCCGGATTTTCGGACCTGGGAGATTTTTTACCAAACCAGAACTTCAAGCAGCTCAAAAAATTAGAACTGCAAACGGCGCAAAAATGCCGGAGTATCCAGGTCGCCCTCTTCGTTTGCCGGTGCGTACTGCGGAGAGTGCGGCTCCTCAGCAATCGCCACACCCGGTGCATGGTATTCCGCGGAACGGCCCTGGGGCAGTGGTGTGGATTCTTCTGTCATCTCGATGAACTGGGGGCGTGCGGGAACTGCTGACTGCTCGACAACGGGTACCGGCTGCGAATCCTCGTCCTGACTGAGGAAGCGAGCCGGGGCGGTGGGTTCCTGCAGCCAGGTCTCTGGGGCCATCACCGGCACGGAGATCATGGGCGTCTCTTCGACGCTCAACATGCGGGCGCGGCGCTCCGGCATCTGATCCTTGAAGCCTGTCGCAATGACGGTGATTTTGACTTCGTCGCCCATCTTCTCGTCGAGCACTGCGCCAAAGATGATGTTTGCGTCTTCGTGCGCTGCCGACTGGATCAGCGAAGAGGCCTCGTTGACCTCATTGAGCTTGAGCGAGCTGGAGCCGGTGATGTTGATCAGGATGCCGCGTGCGCCGTCGATAGCGCCGGCGTCGAGCAGGGGAGAGGCCATGGCGGCCTGCGCCGCTTCGATGGCGCGGTTCGGTCCCGAACGCACCGCCGTGCCCATCACCGCGTGGCCCATGCCGGCCATGGTGGTTTTTACGTCGGCAAAGTCGCGGTTGATGATGCCGGGGATGGTGATGATGTCGGAGATGCCCTGCACGCCCTGGCGCAGCACGTCGTCGGCGATGCGAAAACTCTCGAAGAATCCGGCGTCCTTGGCCACCGCCAATAGCTTTTCGTTGGGGATGACGATCATGGTGTCGACGCTCTCCAACAACTCCTTCAGGCCGCGCTCGGCCTGTTGCAGGCGGCGCTTGCCTTCAAAGCCGAAGGGCCGGGTGATGACGGCGACGGTCAGAATGCCCATCTCGCTGGCCAGCGAGGCGATGACCGGAGCAGCGCCGGTGCCGGTGCCGCCGCCCAGACCGGCGGTGACAAAGACCATGTCCGCGCCTTCTAAAGCCTCAATGATTTTTTCGGAGTCCTCAAGAGCGGCACGACGCCCCACATCGGGGTTGGCGCCGGCACCCAGACCGGAGGTCAGACGCACGCCGAGTTGCAACTTGACGGGAGCGTTGGAGAGCTTGAGCGCCTGTACGTCGGTATTGGCGGCGATGAACTCCACGCCTTCCATCTGCGCCGCGATCATGCGGTTGACTGCGTTGCCACCGCCTCCGCCCACGCCGATGACCTTGATGCGGGCTCCGCGCACTGCTTCGTCGTGATATTGAATGCGCATCTCGTCGCTTTCGTTGATCTGCTGGTTTGTCTCTTCCATTGCGGCTTGAGCTCCTTTAAGAGTTGTCAGTTCTCAGTTTTCAGTTCTCGGTTGAATCTCACTTTATCTCTGATCTGGTTTCTGATCCCTGACAACTGACAACTGACAACTGACAACTGACAACTGATTACTGACAACTGACAACTGTTCTTAAAAACTGGTGGCAAACATGGCGCGCAACTTGGCGCGTAATCCATTATTCTCCGCGGCGCGGGTGACGCGGGTGCGGTGAACATACAAAAGCATCCCGATGACTGTGGAAAAGCAGGGATTAACCAGCTCCACCGGCATATTCGACAGGCGTACGGGAACACCGACGCGGGCCGGAACCCGCAACTGGCTCTCGGTAATATCCAGCATACCGGGAAGCTGCGCTCCGCCGCCGGTCAGCACGCAGCCAGCGCCCAAAGCCTCCAGAACGCCGCCCTGACGCAGGCTTTCCTTGACGTAGTACATCAGCTCGCGGGCGCGGGGCTCCAGAATCTCTGCAATTGTCCGCAGGCGGACGGTGCGCTGCTGCGGGTGCATGGTCTCGATCTCGGCATTTTGCGGGACGCTGGTGACGACGGCGTGGCCGTAGTGGCGCTTCATCTCCTCGGCCTCGGCTACGGGAATCTGCAAACCTACGGCCAGATCATTGGTAAAGTGCGCTCCACCCACCGGAACCGAGGCGGTGAAGGCGACCGCGCCCTCAAAGAAGACGGCCAGGTCACTGGAGTGGGCACCGATATTGAGCAGGCAGACGCCCAACTCGCGCTCATCGGCGCTGAGGGTTGCTTCGGCGGAGGCAACGGATTCCAGAACGGCTTCGGTGACTTCGAGGCCGGCGCGGTTGGCACAGGTAACGGTGCTTTGCAGAGCGCCGCCGGAGCAGGTGGCGATGTGCAGATCGACTTCAAGGCGGGCTCCAACCATGCCTACGGGGTCGAAGATGCCGGGTTGTTCATCCAAAATGAACTGGCGGGGCAGCAGGTGCAGGATCTCGCGGTCGGGGGGACGCTCGACAGCACGGGCCCGCTCCACGGCGGTGCGCACGTCTTCGCGGGTAATCTCTCGCATGCGGCTGCCCAGATCGAAGCCGCCACGGGTGTTGAGTCCGCGGATATGTGGCCCGCCGACGCCCACGGCGCACTCATCGATGTTGGCCCGCGCCAGGCGCTCGGCCTGCTCATTGGCGGCCTTGACCGCCTTGGCTGCCGGCACCAGTTCAGCGATCAACCCCTTGCGCATTCCGACGGATTCCACCATGCCAAAGCCGCGATAACGAAGCGCGCCCTCATTCAGGTCGGCGGCCAGCACGCGGGTCCAGGAACTGCCCACGTCCAGCACCACAATCAGATTGTCCTGCTTTTGGGTCATCGCTTGTCACTGTCCCAGCGTGGTATCCGCTGCTGGCCGGATTGTGGGGGCGGAGTTCCGCCGGTTCAGTTTCAGCGCGGCTTGTTTGGCCTCAGCGCGTTTCTTCTTCTGGATGCGAACTTTGATGCTGGTTGCGTTGGCTCTTTCTTTCGATTTTTGCGCGGCGGTCTTTGGCTTTGCCTTGGTGGTTGGCTTGGCGGAGTTCTTTTCCGCGGGCTTGCCGGCGGCTTTCACCGGCTTGGCGACACTGGATTTGGTCGCTTTCGCTTCCGTAACCTTGCCCGAGGAGGGTTTCCCTGCGGGAAGGCTGATCTTGGCATTTTGGACGGTCTCTTTGGCGGTATCGCCGCTGGCTTTCGCGTCCTTGGGTTCGCCGGTATTTCCGGCCACTGCCTGTTCCTCGTCCTTGTCTATCTTCAACACTACCTGTTGTTCATAGCGTAAATCTACTGCCGAAAGTTTGGGATACTGCTGCTTCCACTCGGCGATGTGCGTCTGGTAGCGCAGAAAGCGCTCCATAAAATGGTCTTCGCCCATGTGTAGCAGGGTGGTGTCGTCCTGCATGGTGAGGCGCGCATCTTCGGGATCGGTCAGATCGACCTCGGAGATCTGCTCGGAGATCTTCTGCTTGCCGCCGTCCAACTCGCCCATCAGGCGCAGATAGACGCCCATGCGGGCTTTGCGCGCCGGGGCCGAATCGTGTGCATCGATGCCGGTCAGGGTGGGAAAGGAGTAGTGGTGCTGGGCCATGGCCGCAGCGGGCATGGTTAGCAGCACGCCGCTGGCGTCAACCAGTCCGAACTGATCGCCCTGCCGGGCAAAGGCCACCGGCTTGCGCTCGACGACCTGAATGCGGATGCGGTCGGGCAGCAGGCGCATCACAGTCGCCCGCTCCACCCAGGGAATCTGCTCCAGTTGCTTGCGTTTGTCGCTGAGGCTGACAAAGAAGATGTTTCTGCCGATGTCCTCGCCGAAGACCGGCAGCATCTCGGACCTGCTGACCTCGGAGAGACCCACGGCCTCAATGTTGCTGACTCCGGCAATGCGGAAGCGGTCGTCCTGATGCAGGAATTTATGGAGGAAGAAGGAGCCAGTGCCCAGTCCGATCAGCACCGTCAGCACACCCATGCCCAGCAGGGTTTGACCCAGCGTTCCAGCAGGGCGCCACCAGGGGCCACGGCTGCGTTCAGGCTGCCAGCCGCCGGGGCGCGCTCCGCCTTTGCGAGAAGGAGCCTCGTCCTCGGGGTCTTCCATCTCCAGTGGCATGCCGGGCAGTACGCGCCCATCGGGGGGCACACCCTGTCGCACGCGCCGAAAGCGGGACTCCGCGGGCGCTTCCTCCTCCCACTGTGGGGAGCGGTTGCTGTTTTTACCTTCTGTCATCACGCCCTGAGCAAGGTCGTGAGAATCGCCAGATTTCACTATAGACCGGACGCAGGCGGGTTTTCCCTACGGAACGGCGAGGGGAATCTGGGGTGATACGGGGAAAAGCGGGGACTAAGGGACTGAGGGACTAGGGACTAAAGGGACTAAGAGCCTATCCTCAAATAGTGATCGTTTGTCTCCAGCAAGTCAACGCGGCCGCGATGTAGAGCAACGCTTTGTAGCTGGCCTCTGTTTTCTCGAAACTGACCAGCACTTTGCGGTAGCCATTGAACCAGGAGTGGCAGC